>Ga0210409_10005746_pt1 | contig 12995 bp, 18 predicted proteins | sample IncBWH17MmetaG_FD_161649 | JGI IMG/M metagenome (GOLD analysis project Ga0210409, IMG submission 161649) | Forest soil microbial communities from Barre Woods Harvard Forest LTER site, Petersham, Massachusetts, United States - Inc-BW-H-17-M | ecosystem: Environmental > Terrestrial > Soil >...
AAATGGCGGAAATCGGCCACTGCTGCGAAACCGAAAGTCGCTGAGCCCCCCTTGATGGAATGGGCGGCGCGGAAGATCGTATTGATGTTTTCCGTGTCGGCGGTGGTGCCGAGGCTCAAGAGTCCCGACTCCATCGCGTCGAGCCCCTCACGGCTTTCCTGGAAGAAGACTTTGGCGATTTCCGCCATTTCCAGATCAAGTGTTGTCATGCTCGATTCCTTACGAACGGCTCATATGACTCGCGCCACCGTGGCGAGCAGCTGCGGCGGATTGAACGGTTTTACGATCCAGCCGGTCGCGCCGGCGTTCTTACCGTCCATCTTCTTTTCCTGGCTCGACTCGGTCGTCAGTATCAACATGGGCACGAATCGGTAGTTGGGCAGCGTGCGCAGTTCGCGCACCAGGGCGATGCCGTCCATGCGGGGCATGTGCACATCGGTGAGCACCAGATCGACGCTGGAGTTGCGCGCCACTTCGAGCGCCTCAACGCCATCGCAGGCCTGCAAAACCGCATATCCCGCGCCCTGGAGGGTGAATAGGACCATCTGGCGCATGGATGCAGAGTCGTCGACCGCAAGAATTCGTTTCACCATCTGAGACCGTCTCCGCTTGAGGCAAGCCCATCACCTGCGCCGCGTGCGCACCACTGCAGTAATATCGCCAAGCTGGGACGAATCTTTACGAACGCCGTCACAGGGCGCGCATTGCGGCCGGGGCGCTGATCTGCGCCTCGCCGGCGCCGCCCAGCAGAGCCAGCATTTCCGGCGCCGATTCCTGAGTCTTGAGGACGGTTTCCATGACGCTTGCTGAATCCAGCTTGGCCGCGAGCAACGCATGCGCGGAAATCGCCGGGGCGTCGCCGAGGTCGGTGCTGCCGATCTCCGCGAGAACAGCGACGCTGTTCGCGATATGCACGATCGCGACGTCGATCGGATACTTTTCAGCGCGCAGCGGCTCGTGATGAAATTCGATGCATTCCCGCAGCGAATGCGGCAATCCCCAGTTTCGCGCGAGCGCGGCCCCTACCTTGCCGTGGTCGAAGCCCATGACCTCGCGTTCGCACAAATAAAGACCGAGATCATCGGGCGCATCGACCGACATCAACAGCGCGCGGCGTCCCAGATCGGGCGCGCGGCTGTAGATCACGAGCTGGCCGATGTCGTGCAGCAGACCTGCGATGAACGGGCTTTCGGCGCGGCCGCAGCCGCGGCGTGCGGCGATGTGCCCGGCGGCCACGGCGCAGAGCACGCTTTGCCGCCAGAATGATTCCATGGTGACCAGTTCGTTGCCAATGCCCTCGAAGGTGCGGACCGCGGTGAGTCCGACCGTGAGATCGCGGACTTGGCGAACGCCAAGCACCGTGATCGCGCGGCTGATCGTGGAGATTTTTCCGAGCTGCCCGAAGGCTGGGCTGTTGGCGACCCGCAGCAAGCGCGCCGTCAGCGCCGCATCGTTGCTGATCTCGCGCCCGATGTCGGTTGCCGATGAAGTCGGATCTTCGACCATGCGCGCGATGCGCAGCGCCACTTCCGGCAGCGTAACCAGATCCTGGATGCTCGCGACCAACCCTTCCGCTGTCAAATCCGCCGTGCTCACGCTCTACCTCCGCCAAGCGTGTCGGCAGCGCACCGGGAAAGTTGAGTGTCGGCGATGCCAGGGGAGCTGCTGCGCGCCTATTGGCGGCATTTGCAATGTTATTATGGTTTGATCGATTGGCTCGTTGAGGTGGCCGTGGATGAATTGACTGCCAGTCGGACCGCGCTCGCGACAGCATTGATGCGCGCGGTGCATTCGCGGGTTGATCCCAACCCGCTCATCGATGATCCCTGGGGCGACCGTCTCGTGCCTGCACCGGTGCGCGAAATGATTCGCGACGCCGCCCTGCGCCGCAGTCCGGCCTACGCCAATGTCATCACTCGGACACGCTACGCGGAAGATGCATTGAAAACTGCCGTGGCCGGCGGTGTTCGTCAATATGTGCTCGTCGGAGCCGGCTTCGATAGTTTCATTCTGCGGCGTCCGGCGTTCGCCGCGGATCTGGAGATTTTCGAGATCGATCATCCGGCGACCCAGGGATTGAAGATTCGACGCATCAAAGAACTCGGCCTATCGCTGCCGCAATCGGTGCACTTCGTCGCTTCCGACCTGTCGATGGAGAGCGTCGCAACGGCACTGGCGCGTTGTGCATTTCGCGAGGATCTGGCGTCCTTCTTTTCCTGGCTCGGGGTATCGATGTACCTGACGCGTGCGGCCAACATCGCGACTTTGCGCTCAATTGCTCGCTGCGCGCTTGCCGGCAGCGAATTGGTTTTGACCTATATCGACGAGCGGCTTCTGGGTTCGCAGTCGGAAAATTTCCTGGCGCTGCAGGAAAGACTTGCCTCGTTGGGCGAGCCGTTTCTGTCGGGTTTCGATCCGCAGGGTTTTGGCGCAGTCTTGGCAGAATGCGGTCTCGAGCTGCGCGAGGATCTCAACGGCGAGGAAATCGCTCGACGCTATGGCAGAATCGATTCCGTGAACTCCGGGCAGTCGAGCTATTCGCACATTGCACGGATACGAGTGCTTGAACGAGGAGACCGGTATGCCAAGCCGTGAACGCGTCGAGGCCTTCATTGCCGCGGTGGTCGGCGGCGATCACGTACGCGCCATCGCCGACTATTATCACGAGGCGGCTTCCATGCAGGAGAATCTGCAGGCGCCCCGGCAAGGCCGCGAGCGCTTGATGGCGCACGAGGCCAAGGTACTCGAAAGGACGAAGATGCATACGCATCCGCATCCGCTGTACTTGGTGGATGGCAACCATGTGGTGATCAACTGGACCTTCGATGCCACCGGCAAGGATGGAATCACTCGCCGCTTGAACGAGCTGGCGCTGCAGCGCTGGGAGGGTGACCGCATCGCCGAGGAACGCTTCGTTTATGACAGTTCTACGGCATGGACGGTGGTCGAAAAACAGGTCTAGCCGAGTACGCCACGCCGCTGCCCCAAGCTTAAGCAGGACGCGCGGGACGCCCGCGAAACCGGTGGCGCGGGCGTGCGACGGGAACCTGGTATGCGTCGGACTCCTCCGCAATGGCCGGCCCGAACGGGTTGCGAACGGTAACTTGGCCGAAAACCATGCCGTGCTGAAAATCTTCGCTCAGCAGAATTGCACAACTTTGAGACTGCGCCGCCGCCACGATCGTGGCATCCCACCAACTCGTGCGATAGCGCCGCTCGATTTCTCTTGCTCTGTTCAGCACCTCACAGTCGATTGGCCGGGGTGCCCAAGACATCAGGGCCTGCACGTCATCCCAGGCATCGTCGGCCTCGAGCCCCGGTTTCAGCGTCTGAGTGAGCGTGACGTAGTATTCGCTCAAGACCTGCACGCTTAGGCGCCCGGCGCGATCCTGCCATAGACGCTGCAAGCATCGCGCGGCGATCTCCTGCTTCTGCCCCTGATCCGCATCGCGCACGTAAACCAGAATATTGGTATCAACGAAGGTGAGTTCGCTCATGCAGCTCCTCCCGCCGGGGATACGGAGCGCTTTCCTGAATCAAACGGCGGGGCTTTTTCGCCAGATACTGGCGCATCGCGTCGTCATACTCGCGTGATTCACGCATGGTGCGCTGCAGAAGCTCACCCAGGAATCGAGACAAACTCTTGTTCAGTCCCGCCGCATGCACGCGGGCCCAGGCTGCGGTCTCCCCGTCGAGGGTAATCGTGATATTTTTCATGGCCGAATAATACACTAAAATCATGTAATAAATGATCACGTTCCTCCGCACCGCACTGCGTCGGTTGGCGGTTGCCCGGCGCAGGCCTCCCTGGTATAAAGCTCGGCTCCTTTTGGGTTCCAAGATCAAAGGTTTACGCCATGTCGCGAGTCTGCCAAGTTACGGGCAAAGGCCCCAAAACGGGTAATACGGTTTCCCACGCGAATAATCGCAAGCGGCGCCGCTTCTTGCCGAATTTGCATACGCACCGATTTTGGTCGGAGACGGAACAGCGTTTTTTAAGCCTGCGCGTGTCCACTCGTGGATTGCGAACCATCGAGAAGCGCGGCGTGGATGTCGTGGTCGCCGATCTGCGCGCCAAGGGCGTCAAGGTCTAAGGGGCAATTCATGCGTGACAAAATCAAATTGGTTTCCTCGGCCGGCACCGGGCACTACTACACCACCACCAAGAACAAGCGTCTGCACCCGGACAAACTCGAGACGAAGAAATTCGATCCGGTGGTCCGCAAGCACGTCGCTTACAAAGAATCGAAGATCAAATAATCGGGCCGGCCGCTGCCCGAGCTTCCCGAAGTAGAAACCACGAGACGCGGCATCGCGCCGGCAGTCTTGGGCCAACGCGTCGTCGACATGATCGTGCGCGATCGTCGCTTGCGCTGGCGGATTGCGCCGAATCTTGAAGCGGCCGTTCGCGGACAGCTCGTCCTGGGCGTCGAGCGGCGCGCAAAATACCTGCTTATCCGGCTCGAAACCGGCTCGCTGATCGTACACCTGGGGATGTCGGGGAGCTTGCGTCTCGTCGGCGCCAGAATGGCGCCAAAACCGCATGAACATTGGGATCTGGTCTTCGATAGCGGACCGGTTCTGCGCTTTCACGACCCACGGCGTTTCGGCAGCCTGCATTGGACGCAGGACGAGCCGGGGAAACACCCGCTTCTTAAGAAACTTGCGCCGGAACCTCTAAGCACGGCGTTCAACGGCAAGTATCTGTTTCGCGTCACGCGCAAGCGCGCGGTTGCCATCAAACAGCTCATCATGAACTCGCAGCTGGTGGTCGGCGTCGGCAACATTTACGCCAGCGAGGCCTTGTTCCGCGCGGGAATTTCGCCGCGCCGCGCGGCCCGCCGGCTCACCCGGGCAGAGGCACTCAAGTTGTCGGGCGCCATCAAGGCCGTGCTCAAGGCCGCCATCAAGATCGGCGGCACGACGCTGCGCGACTACGTCAACGCCGACGGCGCACCCGGATATTTCGGCCAAGAGTTATTCGTGTACGAGCGCGCCGGCGAGCGCTGCCGCGTGTGCAAGGCGACGGTCAAGCAATTTACCCAAGGCCAACGGTCGACTTACTGGTGCGCAGTCTGCCAGCACTAGTAAACGAGTCCTTCGCCCTCGCCGCGCGGATCTGAAGCTGCCTCGACTTTTCCGCTCGCGAAATCCCAGGTGATCACTTGCATGTTGCCCCACTGGCGGTTCGACAGCCGCAGCTTGTGGCCCATCGACTGCAGCTTCGCAATTTCATCGTCGGTCAGCGCACCTTGTTCATAACCGATTTCGTCAGGTAGGTATTGGTGATGGTAGTGCGGGTACTTGACGATGTCCGCGGCGTTCACGCCGTCCAGGTAGTTCAAGGTTCCCAGCAGCACCTGGCTGATGATGGTGCTTCCGCCGGGCGAGCCGATGACCATCAAGCCCTTCGGCGTCTCCACGAACGTCGGGGACATGCTCGACAAACTGCGCTTGTTGGGTGCGATCGAGTTGGCCGTGTTGCCGATGAGTCCGAAGACGTTGGGTCTGCCGGGCTTGGTGGAAAAATCATCCATTTCGTTGTTGAGCAGCACGCCGGTCCCCGCCGGCATGTAGCCGTTGCCGAAGAACAGATTTACCGTGATGGTGACGGCGGCACGGTTTCCGGCGGCGTCGAGCACGGAAAAATGCGTCGTGTTCATGCCCTTTGGCTCCGACTCGATGCCCGGCAACAAGTCGGAGGGCATCGCCTTGTCGGCGCGAATGCTGCTGCGCTGGCCTGCTGCGTAGTCGACACTCATCAATTGCTGCAGCGGCATCTTGATGAAATCCGGATCACCCAGGAAAATCGCGCGGTCGCGATAGGCACGGCGCATGGCCTCGATGATGAGATGCTTGCGCGTGGCGGAATCCACGTCTTGCAAATCGAAACCGGCAAGAATATTGAGCGAATCAAGCACCGCGATGCCGCCCGACGAGGGCGGCGGCGCCGTTACGATGCGCGCGCCATGATATTCGCCGACCAGCGGTTTGCGCTCGACGACGCGGTAATTTTTGAGATCCTCGAGCGTCCAGATGCCGCCGCCCGCGCGCACGCCGGCGACGAGATTCTCGGCGACGCGGCCTTCATAAAATCCCTTGGCGCCCTGGGCGGCGATTGCCTCGAGGGTGTTGGCCAGCTCCGGCTGCTTGATGACGCTGCCGATCTCAGGCACGTTGCCGTCGGCCGTCAAGAACGCCTTCGCGGCATCCGGCGAGCGCGCCAATGTATCGCGTTTCGCCTTGATGCCGAACTGCAGCCGCGCGTACAAGGGGAACCCGTCGCGCGCCAGGCGAATCGCCGGCTGCAAGCTTTGCTTCAACGGCAACTTGCCGTATTTGCGCGCCAGATACTCGAATGCCGCAGGCTCGCCCGGAATCGCCGAAGAAATCGGACCGTTGGTCGAGGCGTTCGGTATTTCGTTGCCCGCCTTGTCCAAGTACATGTCGCGCGATGCGGTGCCGGGCGCTCTCTCGCGCGCATCGATCATGGTTTCGAAACCGTCGGCCTGCCGGTGCAAGAGAAAGAAACCACCACCGCCCAACCCTGAGCTGCTGGGCTCCACCACGGCGAGCGCCGCTGCCACCGCCACCGCGGCATCGAAGGCATTGCCTCCCTCCTTCAGAATTTCCAGTCCGGCCTGGCTCGCAAGCGGATAAGCGCTGGCGATGGCGCCTTTGTGCGCAACTACTGCACGGGCCGGGTCTGGCCGGCGAGCCGCATCGGCTCTTGCAACCGGCGCGGTGCTGACGATGGTGACAATCGCGCAGAGCGCCCACAGGAATCCGGCAATCGGCCTCACGCGCGGTGTCGCTTGGGCGATCAAAGCTTGCGGTGCCGTTTCAGTTCGATCTCCACTATGGGGTGCACGAATTCGGACACATTGCCGCCCAGCACCGCGATTTCGCGTACCAGCGTCGAGGAAATGAACGTGTACTGCTCTTGCGGCGTCATGAAGACCGATTCTATTTCAGGCATCAGGTGGCGCATCATATTAGCCAATTGAAATTCAAATTCGAAGTCGGACACGGCGCGCAGGCCGCGCACGATCACTGACAAGCCATTTTGGTGGGCAAAGTCAGTGGTCAGGCCCGCGTAGCCCATGACCTCGACGTTCGGCACATCGGCGAGCACGCGCCGCGCCATGTCGACGCGCTGATCGAGCGAGAACATCGGGGCCTTGTTGGGGTTGGCCGCAATCGCGATCACCAAGCGATCGAAGATGGAGGCCGCGCGCCGCACCAGGTCATGATGACCGTTGGTGATCGGATCGAAGGTGCCTGGATATACGGCGTTTCTTTTGTACATGAGTTAAACCCGGGCGTTGACCCGCGCCAAATGATACCCCACCTCGCCCGCCGACTTCGATTTGAGCAGTTCCCAATGAGCCGGCAGTGCCGGAATGCCGGCATTGCGCTCGTTCTCGAGGTAGACCAGACCGCCGGGAGCGATCCAGTTGCCCGCATCCAGCATGGGTACGTACTCCGCCAACGCATTCGTCCCGAACGGCGGATCGAGAAAAGCGATGTCGAAGGCTTTGGCCGGAGTCCGCAAGTATCGGGCCGCGCCCATTTCGAAGACCCGCCCCTTGCTTTCCCCTCCCAGGCGCACCAATTGCTCCTGCAAAACGCGCGCAGCGGCGGGAACTTGCTCGACGAAAACCGCTTCGCTGGCGCCCCGGGACAGGGCTTCTAACCCAAGGGCGCCCGAGCCTGCGAACAAATCCAAGCAGCGCGTACCAGCAATGGAGTGCTGCAGCCAATTGAACAAGGTCTCGCGAACCCGATCGGGCGTCGGACGCAACCCGGCACTATCGGGGAAATTGACGCGCCGGCCGCGCCAGCTGCCCGCAATGATGCGCACCGAATTGCGGCCGGCAGAAGCCGGTAAATCCATCTTGGGTTTGGCCACTGACGGTATCATACCCGCCCGATGACAAATGAAACCGAACGCCCTGGCGCACGCGGATTCTTCAAACGCCTGCGCGCCAAGTTGAACCAGGGTCCCGCGTGGCTGACCGCCGACATCGGCGAACTTCTGCCGGGGCGCAAGATCGATGCCGAGATCCTCGACGAGCTCGAAACGCGGCTTATCACCGCCGACGTCGGGGTCGCGGCCGCCGCGCAAATCCTCGAGGATTTGCGCCGGCGCGTATCAAGCAAGGAACTCAACGACGTCGATGCACTGCGCAGCGCGCTGCAGGATTCCATGCAGGAGATCCTCAAGCCGGTCGAGCAGGCGCTCGCGATCGATCCTAAGCACCAGCCGTTCGTGATATTGGTGGTGGGAATCAACGGGGCGGGAAAAACCACGACCATCGGCAAATTGGCGCATCGCCTGTTGGCCGAAGGCAAAAGCGTCATGCTGGCCGCAGGCGACACGTTTCGCGCGGCTGCGCGCGAGCAATTGCAAGTGTGGGCGGAACGCAATGGCGTGCCGATCATTGCTCAGCAGGCCGGCGCAGAACCGGCCGCCGTCATCTTCGACGCCATGACTGCGGCACGCGCTCGCAACATCGATGTGCTGATCGCCGATACCGCGGGACGCCTGCACACGCAAATCCACCTCATGGATCAACTGAAGAAGGTCAAGCGGGTGCTCGCACGCTTGGATGCCACCGCGCCGCATGAAGTGCTGCTGGTGCTCGACGGCACGATCGGGCAGAACGCGGTCGCGCAAGCGGAAGAATTCAACAAGGGGTTGGGCGTCACCGGTTTGGTCATCACCAAGTTGGACGGCACCGCAAAAGGCGGTGTGGTGCTCGCCATCGCGCAGAAACTTAAAATTCCCATTCGCTTCATCGGCGTGGGCGAGCAATCCGAGGACTTCGGCGTCTTCGACGCCGCGGAATTCGTGTCGGCCCTGCTCAAATCGGAGCCCCGCGAGGCGGCGGCATGATTCGCTTCGATCAAGTGTACAAGCGCTATGCGAACGGGCGCGAGGCGCTCGGCGGCGTGTCGTTCAACATCGAGCCCGGTGCGCTGACTTTTCTGACCGGCCCATCGGGAGCGGGCAAGAGCAGCATTCTCAAATTGATCGCGCTCATCGAACGGCCGACCCGCGGCGGCGTCTATGTCAACAACCAGAATACCGCGGGCGTGAAGCCCCGCGGCATACCGCAATTTCGCCGCAATCTAGGCGTGGTGTTTCAGGACCACAAGTTGCTGCATGACCGGCCGGTGGCGGACAACGTCGCCCTGCCCCTGGTCATTGCCGGCTACCCTAAGCGCGAGATCGATAAGCGCGTGCGAGCGGCGCTGGATCAAGTCGGCCTGCTCGGCAAGGAGAAGTCGTTGCCGTTGGAGCTCTCCACCGGCGAGCAGCAGCGAGTGGGCATTGCGCGGGCGGTGGTCGCGAAACCGACGCTGCTCATCGCCGATGAGCCCACCGGCAATCTGGATCCGGATCTTGCGCTCGAGATCATGAAATTGTTCAAGCGCTTCAGCGAGGTCGGCGTGACCGTGGTGGTCGCGAGCCACGACGTGCACCTCATCGATCAAGTGGGTGCACGGCGCATCAGCTTGCGCGACGGGCGCGTCGCCGCCGATCCAGGCCCAAGGCCGGCGTGAACATCCGCGCTTACTTCGCGCGCCATGCGCAGGTCTTTGTCGGGTCGCTCGGCCGCGCCACGCAGCAGCCGTTGGCTACGCTGATGACCATGGGCGTCATTGCCGTGGCGCTGGCATTGCCGCTGCTCCTGTACTTGTTTGTACAGAATGCGCGCACCGCCACGGCGGACTGGAACGATGCCTATGACTTATCGGTCTACATGGACAAGAAGGCGAACAGCGCGCGAGTGCAGGCCCTCGCCAAGCAGTTGCAGAAGCGCGGCGATGTCGCCGCGGTTCGCGTCGTCACGGCGGACCAAGCGCTGGCGGAGTTTCGCAAGGACTCGGGTTTTGGCAAGGCGCTCGATGCGCTTGACAACAATCCCCTGCCGGATACCCTCATCGTCACGCCCACGTTGCTTGCCAGCACGCCCCAGGGCACGGATACGCTGAAGGCAGTGATTGCCGCGTTGCCCGGCGTGCAGTCGGTGCAGCTGGACACTGAATGGGTGCGGCGACTGTATGCGATGCTCGATGTGTTGCGCACCGCCGTACTGCTGACCGGCGGCTTATTGGGCCTGGGCGTGGTGCTCATCGTCAGCAATACCATTCGGCTCGATATATTGAATCGCCGCGCCGAAATCGAAGTCATGAAACTGGTAGGGGCTTCCGACGGGTTTGCCCGCCGGCCGTTTCTATACAGCGGGATTTGGTACGGCTTGGGCGGGGGTCTCTTGGCTCTGCTGCTGGTGGCCATCGCATCGGTGGCGCTGGCGCGCCCGGTCGGGCAGTTGGCTCTATTGTATGGCAGCCCCTTTAGGATGGAGGGGCTGGGAATCACCTTGAGCGCCTGGGTTATTGGCCTCGCGGTAGGGCTGGCTTGGGTCGGTTCCTGGCTTGCTGCAACGCGGCACATCCGGGCCATCGAACCGACATAAGCATATGTTTTTAAATGATAAACGAGCTGCCTGAACTCCCGCCGGCGTTAGCACTCTAAGCTCAAGAGTGCTATTATTGCGTCGTGGATTTTGTTCGAAGATTTCCGACAGATGAGGGTGCAAATGTCCGCAGCTTTGGTCGCTAAACACACTGGAATGGTATTCGCAGGCCCCGTGGGGAGCCTGGACTCTTATATAGACCGCGTGTCCCAGATTCCGGTTCTATCGAAGGACGACGAGGTCGCCCTCGCCGTTCGTTTCCGTTCGGAAGCCGATTTGGACGCGGCCCGGCAGCTGGTGCTGTCGCACTTGAGATTCGTGGTGCACATTGCGCGCGGCTATCTGGGCTATGGCTTGCCCATGGGCGATTTGGTGCAAGAAGGCAATGTGGGTCTGATGAAGGCGGTGAAACGCTTCGACCCGGGCGTCGGCGTACGCTTGGTGTCGTTCGCCGTGCATTGGATCCGCGCCGAGATTCATGAATACGTGCTGCGCAATTGGCGCCTGGTCAAGGTGGCCACGACCAAGTCGCAGCGCAAGCTGTTCTTCAATCTGCGCAAGATGAAGAAGAACCTGGCGTGGCTGTCGGAGGCGGAAACCGCGGCGGTGGCCCGTGACCTCGGCGTCGACGTTGCAGACGTTCGAGAAATGGAGCAGCGGCTCTCGGCGCGCGACATGTCGTTCGATCCGGCGCCGGAAAGCGACGACGAAGAGAACTACTCGCCGGCCATGTACTTGCCGGCCAGCAATGCCGATCCTGCCGCGGAAGTGGAGCGCGCCGAATGGGAGGAGGACTCGACCGACCGTTTGAGCATCGCGCTCGAGAAGCTCGACGAGCGCAGCCGCAGTATCTTGAAGCGCCGCTGGATGACCGACGACAAGGCGACGCTGCATGAACTGGCCGATGAATACGGCATTTCGGCGGAGCGTGTGCGTCAGGTCGAATCGAACGCCATCAACAAACTCAAGGGTTTGATGGCAGCGGCGTAAAAACGCGACGCACCGGCGTTTGCGCGCAATTGAATCGCCGCTCGCACAGGCGTAGGTTTGTCGACATGCGCACCGCGAACCAGTGGTTGAACGAGTACGGCGACAGCCACCGCAATCCGGCCAACAAGTCGTTGCACTGGGTTTGCGTTCCCGTGATTCTTTGGTGCGTTCTCGGGCTTTTGTGGGTCACACCGTTTCCGAGCAGCGTAAGAGGGGCGTTTCCGGCGCTCAATTGGGCCAGCATCGTAGTAGTCGCTGGCGTTGCCTACTACGCGTTTCTGTCCGCGCCCCTGGCGTTGGGAGTGCTGCCGCTGCTGCTGCTCATGTTGTGGTCGATCGATGCCTTGAATCGCAGCGGCGTGGCACCGCTGTGGCTGGTGTGCGTGATACTGTTCGTCGCGGCTTGGATCGGCCAGTTCATCGGCCACGCCATCGAAGGCAAGCGTCCGTCGTTTTTCAAGGATGTGCAGTTCTTGATGATCGGACCGCTGTGGTTGTTGGCGGACGTTTATCGGCGGCTGGGGATTCGTTACTAGCCTGTCCTTACGCCGCCGACACTGCCGTGCGCTGCCGCGGCTCGCGGCCCTGGGAAGGCGGTCCATCCGGCGCGCACATCTCCCGTTCCAACGCGTCTCGCAGAGCCTCGAATTCGGCGAGTTGAGCGCTGGCCCGCCGCCACGCGTCATCGGCCAACGTCAAGGCTTCGAACAATAGGTCGCATTCCGCCTGCAGGCTCCGAGTAGCGGCCAGCGCGGCGAACCAGCGCCGCTCCACGAAACTGCTCATGGGCGTCCTCCCAATTGGACAAGTCTCGATCCTGCCTGGCCAATATGACGATTATTGGAGAGCGAACAGTCATTTTGCGGCGTGTGCTTCCGAGCGGCAGTGCGCGGCGTTGGCAAGCGCGCGGCCCAACCAAGAAGTTGCTCCCAGGGTTCCGTTATGATCCCGCGGCGTCAGTCGCCCAATGGGCCCGCCGGCGCCAATGCCCGCGGCGAGATGCCTCTGCAGGGCATGCCACGGTAAGTTCCACATCGCTCCGGCCTCGTTCAACGCACGCTCCAGTTCATGCTGCTTGACCAATTGGCAGCGCGACCGGCGCGAGACGAATCTGTTCGCGATACTTGGGCCAATCGACCAATCGCAGTTGACCGTTCATGTCTTCGACCAGCGATGTACAGCTCTCGACCCAATCACCGTCGTTGCAGTAGAGAATGCCCTCGATGTGCCGCATTTCAGCGCGATGGATGTGTCCGCATACCACTGTTTCAACGCCGCGCTTGCGCGCCGCCTGCGCGACGGCATCTTCGAAGCTGCCGATGTATTGAACCGCGGTTTTGGCCTTGTTCTTGAGATAGGCCGACAACGACCAGTGCGGCAAATCGAATTTCCGCCGTATCCAGTTGATGTAGGGATTTGCCGCCAGCAGTACGTCGTAGATATTGCTGCCCAATCTTGCGAGCCAGGGGCTGCATTTCACCACGCTGTCGAATTCGTCACCGTGCAGCACCAGCATTC
>Ga0210409_10005748_pt1 | contig 12990 bp, 13 predicted proteins | sample IncBWH17MmetaG_FD_161649 | JGI IMG/M metagenome (GOLD analysis project Ga0210409, IMG submission 161649) | Forest soil microbial communities from Barre Woods Harvard Forest LTER site, Petersham, Massachusetts, United States - Inc-BW-H-17-M | ecosystem: Environmental > Terrestrial > Soil >...
CCCCAGTTGCTCCGCGATCTTATCCATCTGGACTTCCTGGGCGAAGCGCGGTTGAGGTGTCCCATTTCCACGTTTCGGTCCGCAGGGAGCCTTGTTGGTGAACACGCGCACCGCTTCACACTTGAAGCGCGGCATGGTGTAGGTAGTGGTCTGAAATGTGCCAGTGTAAAAAGCGCTGGCGATCCCCAGGCCACCGTAGGCCCCGCCGTCCAAAATCGTGCGGTGATGCATGGCGGTGATGGAGCCGTCCTTCTTGAACCCCGTTTTGGTCGACATCAGCGCGGGATGCCGCCCCCGATGGCAGTAGAAGACCTCCTCACGCGTCAGGCAGATCTTGACGGGACGGCCGGTGACCATCGCCAGCTTCGAAACAACCATCTCATGCTGGAAGGGATCGCACTTGCCGCCAAAGCCTCCTCCATTGGGCGTGGCAATCACGTGGATGTGACTGGCGGGGAGCCCCAGCACTTTGACCAGGGCCTTGTGCAAGTAGTGCAAGTCCTGAGTGCAAGTGTACAGGGTGAGCTTGCCGTCCTTACTGAAATGCGCCACGCTGGCGTGTTGTTCCAAAGCCAGGTGCGTGCTGCCCTCGTAGAACGTAAGGTCTTCGCGGATGAAATCGGCCTCGGCGAAGCCCACCTCCACGTCGCCGAATTCATACACTTGTCTCCGGTGGACGTTGCCGAACTCGCCATGCTCGTGGACACGCGGCTCGGCGTGTTCCAGCGCGCTCTCTATGGAAGAAATCGTGGGGAGAAGTTCGTATTCGACTTCAATGAGGTCCAAAGCCTCGGTTGCGACATCCTCATCCACCGCGGCGATGGCGGCCACTGGCTCGCCCACCATCCGGACCTTGCCGATCGCCAGCGCGTGTTCATCCTCGCTGACGGGCATGGCCCCGTACGCAGCCGGCAGATCTGCTCCCGTGAGCACCGCCTTGACGCCGGGATAACTCTCGGCTTTGGAGGTATCGATTTTCAGAATGAGGGCGTGGGGCACGGTGCTGCGAAACAGCTTGGTGTGCAGCATCCGTGGGAACACGATGTCATCGGCATACTTCGTCTCTCCCGTGCACTTCGCGGTGACGTCTACCTTGCGGTGGGGTTTGCCGACCACTCGCAGACCGGCTCGTCCGTTGCCATTTCCGCTGCCGTTATTGCCAGCCATAAACGCTCTCCTTGGGAGCTTCCGCCTGTTCGCCGGCCATCCAAGCGGCAGCCAGTTCCACTGCCTCGTAGATCTTTATATAGCCCGTGCAGCGGCAAATGTTTCCCGCCAGAGCCGCCTTGATCTGATCGCGCGAAGGCCGCGGAACCTGCTCCAGCAGCACCTTTGCAGTTAGGAGCATTCCCGGCGTGCAATATCCGCACTGCGCCGCGCCCAGATCGGCGAACGCGGCCTGCAAGGGATGCAGCTTGGTTCCCTCGGCCATGCCCTCGACTGTGGCAACGTCGTGCCCTTCCGCTGCGAGTCCCAGCGCCAAACAGGACAGCACAGGCCGCCCATCCACCAGCACAGCGCAGCATCCACACTCGCCCAGCTCACACCCGTGCTTGGTGCCGGTGAGCCCCAGGTCCTCGCGAAGAACTTCGAGCAGGGTTTTGTGGGGGGCAAAGGCCACCTCGACGGGCTCACCATTCACCCGCAAGTGGATGTGGGCCTTCTCCGCTTTAGCCTTGGTCTTCTTACTGATCAGTTTCATTACCATGCCTTCAATCCGCGTCCACCCTGCACGGCGACATCCAGTGTATCATGGCCATCCCGGCGGCTCGCGCGCAAACTCCGCCATTTTTGTTGACAGCTACCTCCTCCCTCCTTAGAATATGTAAGGTTCTTCGCGCCAAGAACCTGCGCGGAGGGTGCCACTCAAACGTGCCAACCTCGCTCCGGGGGAATTCTGAAAACGTGACCGATAAAGTCAAGAACATCGCCGAAGTCGTTCGAAGCATCCCCGACGGCTCACACATAGCGCTGGGTGGGTTTGCGATTGCCCGTAACGCCATCGTCTTCGCCCACGAAGTCATCCGCCAGCAGAAGAAGGACCTGACGCTATCGCAGGGCGTGATGGGCATGGAAACGGACCTGCTCGTCGGCGCTGGACTGGTATCGAAATTAATCGTGGGAGGCGGCTCGCTAGACCGCTTCGGTCCCGTTCGCTGCATCAATCGCGCGCGCGACAACAGCACGGTCATCCACATAGACTCCAGTAGTCTCTCGCTGGCCTTCGGATATCTCGCGGGAGCATTGGGCATCTCCTTTATACCGATCAAGTCCCTGCTGGCGTCCGAGATGATGGAACGCCTGGAGACCGCGGCGCCCGACTATCTCCGCCGCGGAACGTGTCCGTTCACCGGCGAGGAGTATGTTTTCCTGCGGGCGATCACGCCGGACGTTTCAGTCGTCTGCGTTCAGATTGCGGATAGCAACGGCAACTGCTGGATCAATGGCCCTCGCTGGGAAAACGAAGAGCAGGCTAAGGCCGGCAAGAGATTGATTGTCGTCGCCGAGGAGCTGGTCCCAACCGAGTTTATTCAGCGCTCGCCGGAACGCACCATCATCCCCGGCCATCGCGTGGAGGCGGTGGTGCATCAACCCTTTGGCGCTCATCCCACGGGGGTTTTCGGATGCTATGACTACGACTCAGAACACCTGAAGTTGTATGCCGATTACCACAAGACTCCCGAGAAAATGAACGAGTACTTGCAAAAGTACGTGTTCGGTACGCGCGACCACTGGGAGTATTTGGAGAAGGTCGGCGGCTTGCGCCGCATGAATGAGATTAAGGCCGAGGCGATTTTCGGTTATTAGGAAACATATAATGCCATCGACTTCCACTGAGGTCCGGGACAAGTCCGTCACTGCCAGCGAGATTATGGTGACGGCGGCGGCGAAAGAAGTGCGGGATGGTGAAATCGCCGTCGTGGGCATCGGTCTTCCGCAGGTCGCCTGTGTCCTGGCGCGGCGAACCCATGCGCCTCGACTTAGTTTGCTTCTGGAGATCGGAGTCGCCGACATGGATCCTGTCGACACGGCGGTGGGCCTGGCGGATTCCAGGATTTTTTATCGCGCCACCTGCTGGAGCGGGTTTCTCGATACGCTCGGCATGAATCTGCACCGCGGTGTGGTTGATGTCGGCTTTATCGGCGGATTGGAAGTCGATCGTTTCGGCAACGTTAATACGACGCTGACGAAAGACCCCGACGGGACGGTGCACTACTTCAACGGTAGCGCCGGTGGCAATGATGTAGCGTCCCTCGCCAATCGCGTGGTCATCATTGTCCGCCACGGCAAACGCAAGCTGCCGAATGTAGTGGCCCATCTCACCAGCCCGGGCTTCGTAAACGGGCGCAGCCGCAAGGAACTGAACCTACGCGGAGGTGGACCGAGTCGCGTCATAACCGATATGGCTGTACTCGGGTTTGATAATGCTTCGCGGACGGCGTCATTGGTGTCCATGCACCCCGGCGTTACCAGGGAACAAATCTTGGAGAACACCGGGTTCCCTTTGCAGATACCCGATCCGACGCCCATCACACCCCTGCCAACGAACGAGGAACTCCGGCTCTTGCGCGAAGAGATCGATCCCCACGGCATGTACCTGCGATGAAGTCCTGAACGGTCAGATGACCTTGTCGTCGCGCAGGTTCTGAATCTCAGCGTCGCCGTAACCCAGTTCGCGAAGAATCGGTTCGGTGTCTTGTCCCAGCGAAGGAATGGGATCGAATCTGGCGGGACTATCCGACAGACGCAGCGGACTGGACGTCACGGGAATCCGTCCAACCGGGGAATCCACTTCGCGAACCATGTGACGAGCCGATACTTGCGGATGGGCCGCCACCTGCGCGATGCCTCTCACTTCGCCATAAGGCAAACGGCTCTTCTCCAGCCGGATCAGCCACTCGTCGTGGTTGCGCTGCAAAAAGATCTCTTCGACCATTTGTTCAAGAATCACACGATTCTTCCGCCGCAATTCAGACGTTTCGAAACGCTCGTCTTCCAGAAGATCAGGCCGTTCAATCACCACGCGGCAGAATACTTCCCAATCCTGACGCGTCGCCACGGCAAAGCTCACATACACTCCATCCCCCGCCAGAAATGGTCCGTACGGAGTCACATAATGATGCCGAAAACCGACTCGTGCAGGCTCCTCGCCCTGGTGCCAATAATGCTGCAGAAAATACCCTTGCCAGGCCAGAATGGATTCGAACATCGAAATGTCGATATACTGCCCGCGGCCAGTCCGCTGCCTTTGATATAGAGCCATGAGGATTCCAGTGACCGCGTACATGGAGCACGCCAGGTCGGCTATCGGGACACTCACTTTGGCCGGCTGGTCTTGGGAGCCGGTAGTGGCGATAATACCGGCCTCTCCTTGAATCAGCAGGTCATACGCTTTTAAGTCTTTGTAAGGTCCGCCCTGCCCGTAACCTGAAATCGAACAATAAATGAGTCCAGGATTAATGGCGCGCAATTCGTCATATCCCAAACCTAGCCTCGCGGCCACGCCCGGCGCGAAGTTTTCCACGAACACATCAACGGTCTTGACCAGGCGCTTCAATATTTCTAATCCGGCGGGTTTCTTGACATCCAAAGCGAGGCTGCGTTTGTTGTAGTTCAGCCACACATAGCCCGACGATAATCCGCGGACCGCGCTGTCCCAGTGACGAATTAGATCTCCCTCTTTGGGTTTCTCGATCTTGATGACTTCCGCACCCATGTCCCCGAGAACGCGTGTGCAGTGCGGACCGGAGACCGACACTTCTAATGCCAAGACCCTGACGCCGGCAAGAGCTAAGTCGCCAGTGCTACTTGGATTCATTTATGGTGGGGAAGAGATCCTGGGAAGGAGCGAAGGCGCGCTTCCAAACCATCACCGTGCGTGCGTAGTCGATCACGACTTTGCCCTCCTGCTGAACGCCGCGCGTGCGTACCTTGACCAAGCCCCACTGCGGTCGGGATTTGGACTCACGCTTCTCCAAAACTTCGGACTCGGAATACAACGTATCGCCGGCAAACAACGGGTTCGGCAATGTGATCTGATCCCATCCCAAGGCAAATCCATTTTCGCTGACATCCGCGACGCCCATTCCCGCCACGATCGCCAGCGTCAAAGCGCTATTGATCAATGGCCGTTTATACTCGGTTCGCTTGGCGTACTCGGTGTTGAAATGAATCTGATTGGTGTTGTTGGTCAGCAGGGTAAACCAAGTGTTGTCGGCCTCAGTGAGGGTCCTGCCCAGACGGCAACGGTAGATATCGCCGACTTCGAAGTCCTCGAAGTAGCGCCCTTCCCAGCCCTGTTTCACGGCCATTTTGCTAATTCTCCTTGGGGGATGTGGGTCAGCTTGCGCTCAAGAACTTGCCGCCGCCACGCCGAGTTTTGCGGCGAACGCCACGGTACGTTTCGCTCTCTCGACAATCGGAAGATCGATCAGCTGACCGCCGAAAGCAATCGAACCGTCGCCGCGCGCAAGCGCCGCATCGAATGCTTCGATGACCTTCTGGCAATAAGCCACTTCCTCAGCCGACGGCCCGAAGATCTGATTGATCGTCTCGATCTGACCGGGATGAATCAGAGACATCCCGCTAAACCCCAGCCTTCGCGACTGCAGAGCATAGCGCTTGAGGCCCTCAGGGTCCGACAGATCCGGCCATACGCCATCCACCGCCTGAATATTCGCCGCCGCCGCGGCAACCACCAGCGTGGACCGTTGGAACAGCAACTCGGAAGCCTCCGCTTCTCTTCGAAACGGCAAACCGAGTTCTTTGCCGAGATCTTCCGCTCCGAACAGCAAACCGGTAACGCGAGGCGAAGCCGTTGCGATGGCATACGCATTCAGCAGTCCGCGCGGGCTTTCGAGTGCGATGAGCAAAGCGATCTTACCCGCTGTAATGCCGGTCTGCCGCTCGCGGTCGCGTAGGATCGCGTCCACCAGTTGGATCTGCTGTGGCGTTTCGACCTTGGGCAAAACCACTCCATCCAACCCGGGCTGGACGATGTGGGCCAGATCAGCAGTGATGTGTTCGTAGTTTACGGCGCTGACGCGCACAAAGCGTGCGGGCGTGGTCCCGGGCTCTCGCTCTTTGACTAGCGACGTCCCGATTTGCTGTCGCGCGTTCTGCTTTTCCTGCTGCGGAACGCCATCTTCAATATCCAGCATCAAGGCGTCCACCTGGGCCAAGCCCAGCGCCTTGTCGATCATCTTTTGGCGGTGGCCCGGAACAAACATCCAGGAGCGGCGCAATTCATCGCCCATATGTGTTCACCAGTTTCCAGAGTTTCAGGTCAGTAGGACTTCGGCAGTCCCAGGACTTTGTTTCCAAGGAACGCCAAGATCAGATTATTACTGACCGGCGCGATAGTAAGCAATCGCGTCTCCCGGAACTTTCTCTCCACGTCGTATTCGCGGGCAAAACCGTACCCGCCGTAGGTAGTCAGGCAGATATTCGCCGCTTCCCAAGCCGCCTCGGACGCGAGTAGCTTCGCCATGTTCGCTTCGGCTCCACATTTCTCGCGCCGATCGAATTTAGCAGCGGCTCGAAAACGCATCAGGTCGGCGGCTTCGATGCGAGCATACGCTTGCGCGATGGGAAACTGGATTCCCTGATTCGCCCCAATCGGTTTTCCGAACAGGACGCGCTCGCTTGCGTACTTAACCGCGCGATCAATGAACCAGCGCCCATCCCCGATTGCTTCGGAGGCAACCAGAATGCGTTCGACGTTCCAGCCGTCGATGATATAGCTGAATCCGCGGCCTTCTTCGCCGATCAAATTCTCGACCGGAACCTCCACATCCTCGAAGAAAACCGAATTCGTGTGGTGATTCACCATCATGTCGAGAGGCTGCACGTCCAGTTTCCCCCGAACGTTTCTCATATCGACAATGAATACCGAAATGCCCTGGGTCTTGTCCTTGACATCGTCATACGGAGTAGTGCGGGCGAGCAACAGCATTAGATCGGATTGCTTCACCCGCGAGATGAAGATTTTCTGCCCGTTTACTATGTATTTGTCGCCTTTGCGGACTGCACGTGTTTGAATCCGCGTGGCCTCCGAACCGGAATTCGGCTCGGTCACGGCGAAGGCTTGCAAGCGCAGTTCGCCGCGTGCGATCTGCGGCAGATAACGGCGCTTCTGGTCTTCATTCCCGTGGCGCAGAAGCGTGCCCATGGTGTACATCTGTGCGTGGCACGCCCCCGAGTTGGCGCCGGCCTTGTTGATTTCTTCCAGGATGATGCTGGCCTCGGTGATACCCATGCCAGCACCGCCATATTCTTCGGGAATGAGAGCCGCCAAGTACCCGGAGTCGGTAACAGCCTTTACGAATGCTTCCGGATACTCCTCATTCTTGTCGACCTTGCGCCAATAGGCGTCCGGAAAATCCCGGCACAGCTCACGAACGCTCTGCCGAATCGCCTGCTGGTCTTGGGCGGTAGTTTCAGTTTGTAATTCCGGTTCCGGCATGATCACTTCTTACGGCGGCGGTCATCAGTCTAGCCACATCAGCTTGGCGGGATTGTCCACCAGCATGTGAGCAAAATCACACATACAAATTGGCTCTCTCTTTTACCTTTATTCGTTAATTGGTGCTTTTCCAAGACTCGATAAAACGCTTTGCGTCCCCCAGGACATCTTCCGTCGAGGGTACGTACGGGATAATTAAGCGATCTACGCCCGCGTCCAAGAACGGCTTCAGGCGCTCCTTAATTTCCCCAGCCGAAGTGCCCGGCACAACTGGCAGCCGATCCATGTAGGCGTCGGTGATCACCTCCTGCGCGGCCTTGAAGCCTCCCTGGCGGAAGGCCTCCTGGACAGCATTCACTTCGGGCTCGAAACCGGACGCCTTGAGCATGTCCCGATAATGGTCGGCGATGTTGTAAAAAGTGAGTACTTGACGCAACTTCGCGCGCGCCTTAGCCCGATCCGGATTGAGCGAAACCCGCACCTTCGTAATGATCTGGATGTCGCTGGCGGGACGGCCCGCTTCCGCCGCACCGGCGCGCACGCGGTCGGCAATCTGACGCACCGTCGCGGGCACCGCCATGTTGATCATCACTCCGTCGCCGATCTTGCCCACCAGGTTCGTCATCTGCGGACCCAAGCCCGCAATGTAAATCGGAAAGCGAGGGTGATCGGGTTTCCAGGAAAGCTGAAAGCGCTTTCCGGTCGTATAAATCTCGCCCGGATATTCGACCCGCTCGCCCGCGCTGGTTTGGCGCACAATATCCACATACTCGCGAGCGCGTCGAAGCGGCCGATCGAAGATTCCTCCGTGCCATGAGGCGATAGTCGTATTCGCGACTCCCAATCCCAGCAGCAGCCGGCCGGCGGAAAGATCCTGCAGCGTGGCAGCCTGGATGCCCATCGTGACCGGACTCCGCCCATAGATATGGTAAATGGCGGTGCCCAATTTCAGTTTCTTGGTCCGCGCTGCAATCGCCGAAAGCAAGACAAGCGGATCGGTACTATTGGATTCCCCTTTCCAGAAGGCGCCGAAACCAGCTTCTTCGATCAACGGCGACAACTCCACAATGCCACTGACGGGGTAGTGCGCGGCGGAGTTCAGCTCGATGTCATAGATGGCCATAGTTAACTCTTGGTCCCGCAGCTCAGAGCCCATTCAGTCGCGGATTCGCCCAAAGGCACATGAGCGGAGGCAACAGAAGTCGCGCGGACGAACATCTATGCTAGCTTCCGCGGGTCGCGCGTGTCAAGCTGTTTTCGAGCTTGCCGCGATGCAGTGAGACTGCCAATCAGCTCACCTGAAAAGATCGTGTTCGGGCCGCCGAATCAGGGGTTTGGAAGAGCCTTCGGCGGGCGGCCACTGAAACCCGTGGATCAGTGCGACCGGTACGCCATCGGCCTTCTTCATCACCAGCCCGGCGGCCGCGGCGAGCTCATCTGTGCACGCGACGATGGTAGCCTGTAGAACGTGACGATCGCGATCGAGCGTGCCGCGGCAGTCCTCAAGCGCCTCCATACCGGAGACGCCGATGGCGACATTCACCAGTCCTTCCCGCCACGGCCGGCCGAAACTATCGGTGATGAGCAGGGCTCCGCAGTTAAGCCGGTGCCGCAGCGCGCGGGCTGACGCGTCGGGATCAGAGGGCAGAACCGTCGCGAAGCCCTCGCCGGGCACGTTAGACTGATCCACTCCAGCGTTCGCCGCCACGAAACCGTGATGCGTTTCCACGATCAAAACTCCACGGTCCATGCGAACGATGCGGCGCGACTGGCGAAGAATCAATTCAATGAGCCGCGCATCCTTGCCCCATTGCTTGGCCCACTGCGCTGCGAATTCGGAGGGCTGAATTTCGCCCAGATCCACGATCGCGCCTTCCGACTTCGAGACGATCTTCTGCGCGACGACCACGATAGTCTCTTGCGCAATCGTCTCCCCAGCATGAGCCGCCGCGGCCAGAATCAAACCCGCAAGGTCATCGCCCGAACGAACCTCGGGCAAGCCTCCGAGTCCTACGATACGGATGTCCATTGCGTTCGCAGCCATTGTGCCGTGCGCGAATCGGGCGCACGTCTGAGCAGCTCATCCACATCCGCCGGGGTGTCGATGTCGAACAGCAGGCCTGCAGGGCGCGAGACCGTCGCCGGGACACCGCGCTGCCGGGCTTGCTCCAGATGAGCTCGAAAGCTACCAGGACCGAAACAACTGTCGATGGCATCCGGCGGAGTCCGTACCAGCGCGTTGGTTCCGGTCCCGTCCGAAGACGGAACAATGATCACGCCCCCGTTAAGAGATGGTCCTGCAGCGTGGATCAGATCTTCAATCTCAGTCTTCGTGACTAGCGGCACGTCGATTGGAAGCAGAAGAACAGTGGCCGCTCCCAAACTCATGGCGTGGCGCGCGGCTGCGTCTGCCGAATGGCTATGTCCTCGTTGTTCGTATTCTTCAAAGACTGTCGCACCCGACTGGCTGGCATGATCGGCGACGGCTTGATCGCTGGTCGCGACGATGATCTTATCAATGCCGCGAACTGTACAAAGAGCAGAAAACACTTCCTGAAACATGAGCCGAGCCAGCGCTTCCCTCTGCGATGAAGATAAGAAACCCTTCAATCGCTGCTTCGCGTTGATCGGGGCCTTGACTGGTAGGACAGCGCAGATCATCTTAATCGATAACTTTCGACACCGATACCTTTCAGCAGACGGCTTTAATTACAGCGCGAGCAAGCGCTTTCTTTTTCGATAATCCACTCATAATCGTGTCTGTGACAATCGCGCGCATTCCAAGTGACTCGACCTTCGCTGCCTGGTTCTCATCCTCTTTATCTAATACGAATACGTTCACCAGTCCTCGATAGAATCGAGCCACACCGAGGGCCGAAGCGCGCATCTTCAGGCCGCGCATCATTTTTGCAGCCGGTCCCTTCAACGCGCGTCCACCTACAATCGGAGAAATCGCAACCGTTGGACCCCGGCGGTGTTCCAGGGCCTTACGAATACCAGGAACCGCTAGGATTGGCCCGATACTGATGATGGGGTTTGAGGGACAGAAGACCACCGCGTCGGCCTGTGCAATTGCATCTAACACACCGGCGGCAGGCTTGGCTCTTTCGGAGCCGTGGAACCGAACCTCCCGGACCGCGTCTCGAGCGCGGCGCCGGACAAAATAGTCTTGGAACTCCAATAATCCTGCCGCTGTTTCCACCATGGTACGCACCGGATCGTCGCTCATCGGCACAATCGCGGATGTCACTCCTAGCGCCGCGCTTATTTCTCGAGTTACATCGCTTAGCTTCGCCCCGGCCCGCAGACGCTCCGTTCTGAAGATGTGCGTCGCGAGATCACGGTCGCCAAGCTGGAACCAAGTCTCAGCTCCCAGTCTACCTAGGGCGGCCAGGTTGTGGAATGTATCGCCCCGCAAGCCCCAACCGTGAACCGGATTCGCAAGGCCGGCTAGCGTGTAAACGACTGTGTCGAGGTCCGGCGAAATGTGCAGGCCATGAATTTCCGCGTCGTCTCCGGTGTTACCGATTACGAAAACTTCCTTCGGTGGGATCACCCGCACCAAGCCGTCCAGAAAGCGCGCGGCGCCGACCCCGCCTGCCAGCGCGGCAATCATGAAAAAGCCACGATCATAGACCCGTGATCCGGATACCGGCGTGTTTCACCTTATTACGGCGGTTGATGGCGATCAGTAACGACACCAGATTCTCGATCAGGCGTCCGTTGCGCAAGGGTCCGGCGTCGACGGTGCGGGCGCCCGGAAGCATAGCCACGAGTTCAGCGGCTACTCGTTTCGCCTCGGGGTCGTCGGCACAGATGAGTACGTCGCTATCGACGCCATGATCGAGCTGCCCCAGCAGATCCGCGCCTAGGGTATGAAACGCAGCCGCCACGCGGGTTCCCTCCGGCAAATTCCGAGCCGCTCTTTGCGCGGAAGATTCCGTAGATTCCTCCTTAAGCTGCACTGTAGCGTCCACTACGATTACGCCAGGCGGGAGATTCGCGCTCAGACCAAGGAGCGTATCAACTTGGCTCTCGTACGGCAGAGTCAGCACGATCACATCGGCGCCGCGGACCGCATCGTTGTTGAGGCAACCTTCGACTTGCGTCGATTGAGCAGTCTCGCTGATCCGCCCGGCGGCTGCTTGTGCTCGCCCCAGGTCGCGCGATCCGATCCGCACGCGGGCGCCTGCTCGCGCAAACCGCAAAGCCAGCCCGGTGCCTTCTGCCCCGGTTCCTCCGACGATCGCGATGGTCACGCTCGCGATTCCTTTCGGTAACGGAACTCGTCCGACGAAATCAAGCTCGGATAGGAACCGAAACGCGCGCCTGTCGATTCGACTAAATCCAGTGCTTCCGGTTGCTCGGGTTCGCGCTCGAACACGCGCCGAATGTGGTACGTGGTTGATCGCTCCGCGGGCAGCCGTCCCGCCTCAAAAATAAGCGCCCGAATATCCGCCGGCCGCAGGAAGTGCCCATGCGGAGCCCCCGCCGCGGTGGAGATACTTTCGTTCATCAGAGTTCCACCCAGGTCGTCGGCTCCGGCGTCCAGGCAGGCTTGGGCCAGCCGGGTGCCTTGCTTTACCCAGCTGGTCTGAACGTGATCGATCCAGCCGTTCAACATCAGTCTGGACACCGCGCACATTCGCAAAACCTCGTCCGAAGTCGCGCCGGAACGAATTCCCGGAACCAGCGATTTCTGAAACATGGGAGCTTCTGTGTGAATGAAGCTCAGGGGTACAAATTCCGTGAAGCCGCCCGTCTCTTTTTGGATGTTCCGGATGAGATGTATGTGTTCCGCGCAATCGCGAGCCGTTTCGATGTGCCCAAACATGATGGTGCACGTGGTTGGAATGCCCAGCCTATGCGCGGTGGAGATGACTCGAATCCAATCCGCCGTTGAAATTCGGCCGGGGGAAATCAGATCCCGAACACGATCGTTGAGGATTTCCGCCGACGTCCCTGGTAGCGAGCCCACCCCCGCGTCCTTCAGGGCGGAGAGATAATCCTGGACGCTCCAGCCCGAGAGTTCCGCGCCGTAAAGGACCTCTTCTGGTGAGAATCCGTGCACATGGATGCCAGGAACTTCTGCCTTGATCGCTTGGCACAGATCGATATAAAACGATCCCTTCATGCGCGGTGGCAGGCCGGCCTGGACGCACACTTCAGTCGCGCCCAGATCCCAAGCCTCCTTGGCCCGTCGAACCACTTCCTCTACCGGCAGGAAATAGCCTTCCTCGGCGCGATGGCCACGGCTGAACCCGCAGAAGCCACACCGTTTGACGCAGACGTTGGTGAAGTTGATATTCCGATTTACCACGTACGTGACCCGATCGCCCCACCTCTGGCGCCGCAGATGGTCCGCGGCCGCGAGTGTTGCACGCAGATTCGCGCCCGTCGCCGTGAATAAGCGCTCCCCTTCTGGCACGTCCACTTCGCGGCCACTAAGGGCTTTCTCGAGAATGGACGCGACCGCCTCATCGCACTCGGAAATCGCGGCTGCGACGTCTACCATCGCTCTTCCT
>Ga0210409_10005750_pt1 | contig 12988 bp, 12 predicted proteins | sample IncBWH17MmetaG_FD_161649 | JGI IMG/M metagenome (GOLD analysis project Ga0210409, IMG submission 161649) | Forest soil microbial communities from Barre Woods Harvard Forest LTER site, Petersham, Massachusetts, United States - Inc-BW-H-17-M | ecosystem: Environmental > Terrestrial > Soil >...
AGCGCGATCGGGCGGCGAGCCCGGCCGGGGTATCGTCCGCGACGACGCGGCCCCGCGAGATGATGATCGCCCGTGTGCACACCGCATCGACCTCCTCGAGGATATGGGTGGAGATGACGATGATCTTGTCGCGCGCCATGTCGTTGATGAGGCTGCGCACCTCGTGCTTCTGGTTCGGGTCGAGCCCGTCGGTGGGCTCGTCGAGAATGAGCACCGGCGGGTCGTGTACGATCGCCTGCGCCAGGCCGACACGCCGGCGAAAGCCCTTGGAGAGTGTGTCGATGGTCTGCTCGAGCACCGCGCCGAGCTGTAGATGCTCGATGACGTGCGCGAGGCGCGCCGCGCGCTGCGAGCCCGCGAGCGCGCGCAGGTCCGCCACGAAGGCGAGGAAGCGTCGCACGGTCATCTCGCCGTAGCTGGGGGCCCCCTCGGGCAGGTATCCCAACGCCGCCTTCGCGGCGAGCGGCTCGGCCGCGACGTCGTGGCCGCAGATGCTCGCGCCGCCGGAGGTAGGCGCCACGAACCCTGCGAGCATGCGCATGGTGGTGGTCTTGCCGGCGCCGTTTGGCCCGAGGAATCCGAGTACCTCGCCCGGTCCCACCTGAAAGCTCACGTCCTCCACCGCCGCGAGGCGGCCGTAGTGTTTGGTGAGGTGTTCGGTCCTGATCATAAGCTCTCGGTTCTTAGTCGAAGGCTGCGCGAAAAGTTCCCGTCACATTTCAAAGCGCGCGATTGTGACTGTGACCTGCAGCGGAATTCAACTTTGCATGGATTCTGTTTAAATATCTGACCATTAGAGTCTATACTTCAGGTAATTCCGAGTACACCTGCGAGAGCGCAGCGTCACGCCTCCGCCACGCGCGCGTCATGCGCACGTCAACAGCGGCCGCCACACTGACGCCGTGGAGGTCAACATCCGAAGAGCCGCCGACATGCAGCCGCTGCGCTCCCATCCCGCCGCGGGCTGCGCGCAGGCGCGCGCCGCGGACGACGCGCTGCGGATCAGGAGCTGAAACGCCGGCGCGCGCGCCAGTAGAGGATGCACAGCAGGCCGCCGAGCATCCCCCCCAGGTGGGCGAAGTGCGCGACTCCCTGTTGCTTACCCGTAACTCCGAAGAACAGCTCGACCAGGGCGTACAGGGTGACGAGCAGCCACGCCGGCATCGGGATCGGGATAGGGATGATGATCAGACGCTGCCGCGGGAAATACCAGGCGAAGGCGAGCAACACCCCGAACACTCCGCCCGAGGCGCCGATCACTTCCTCCTGCTCCCCGGCGACAATCTCCACGGCGAGCTGAGTGAGGGCGGCCGCGAGCGCGCACACCAGGAAGTAGCTCACCAGGCGCCGCCCGCCCCAGTACATCTCGAGCGCGCGCCCGAACATGAAGAGCGCAAACATGTTGAGGAAGATGTGGGCGGGATTGTTCGGATCGTGCAGGAAAGCGTAGGTGAGCAGCTGCCAGGGATGGAACAGGCCGCTCCCGGGCGGCCACAACGCCAGCCATTTGATCAGCAGCGGCGCCGCCAGCTGCTCGAGCAGGTAGACGCCGACGTTGATCAGGATCAGTGCCCGCGTAGCGGGCGGCAGCAGGACCGACATCCGCCAATCTTACCGGTCCCCGATCCGGCGCTGCAGAAAAACCAGGTCCAGCCAGCGGTCGAACTTGCGGCCGACCTCGCGCAGCAGCCCCACCCGCTCGAAGCCGAGGCGCTCGTGAAAGCCGATGGCGGCGGCGTTGTCGGCATCGACACCCGCGATCATCACGCGCTTGCCGCAGCGCACCGCGCGCGGGAACAACGCGCTCACCAGGCGCGTGCCGATGCCGCGGCGGCGGCCGTCGGCGCGCACATGCACCGTGTGCTCGACGGTGAAGCGATAGCCCGAGGCGGCGCGGAAGTCGCCGAAGCTGGCGAAGCCCGCCACTCCCTGCGCATCGTGCGCCACGAGCACCGGATAGCCCTGCGCCAGGCGCGCCCGCCACCAGCCGCGGCGCTCATCGAGCGTGACCGGCAGATGCGAAAACACGGCAGTGGAGTTCGCGATGACCTCGTTGTAGATGGCCACGAGAGCGGCGAGGTCCGACTCACTCGCGTCGCACACCTCGATGGTGTCGGCCACGCGCGCTAAGCCACGCGCAGCGCACCGCGCAGGAACTGCACGAGCCGCGGGCTGTTGCTGTGCGTCACGTTGAAGCGCAGCCACTGTACGCAGCCCTGTACGGGGGAGAACAGCACGCCGCGCGCCAGCAGGATCGAATGATCGCGCGCACGGCGCACCAGCTCGTCTACCGGTGCGCCCTCAGGTACCCGGCCCCAGAGGAACATGCCTTCCCCGGGGGCGGCGTCGAATTCGATGCCGGCGGATTCGAGCGCCAGACGCGCGTCGCGGCGCATGCGCGCGAGGCGCGCGCGCGTGTGCTCCACGTGGCGCTTGTAGCGCCCGCCATCGAGTACCTCGGAGACAAAACACTCGAGTAACGTGGAGCCCACCAGCACCGACAGGATCTTGCGCTCCACCAGGCGCGCAATGAGCGCGGCATCGGCGGCGACGAAGCCGACCCGCAGCGACGGACCGATCAGCTTGGTGTAGCTGCCGACGTAGATGACGTGCCGCAGGCCGTCGATCTGCGCCAGCCGCACCGCCGGGCCCTGGTACAGGTCCCCGTAGACATCGTCCTCCACGATCGCGAAGCCGAACTGCTCGGCGAGGGAAAGAACGCGGTGGCAGTGAGCCGGGTCGGCGCTCGAGCCGGTCGGATTGTGCAGCAGCGTCTGCAGGAAGAAGGCGCGCGGGCGGTGCGCGCGGCAGGCCGCTTCCAGCGCCTCGAGATCCGGGCCGGCGGCGTGCCGCGGCACGGGGATCAGGCGCACGTGATGCGCGCGCAGCTGCTCGAACAGCACGAAGTAGCCCGGATCCTCCACCAGCACCGCGTCACCTGGCGCCAGCAGGATGCGCGCCAGCAGGTCGAACGCCTGGCTTGCGCCGTAAGTGGTCATGATGTTGGCCGCTCCCGCGGCGATGCCGTGCTGCACGAGCCGCGTGGCGATCTGCTCGCGCAGCTCCGGCAGACCCTGCGGCGGACACGGGAGCCAGGGCTGGGAGCGCTTGCCGCGCGTCAGGCGCGTGAGCACGCTCGCGGAAACCGCCTCCAGGAGCCAGTTCTCGGGCAGAAAGCCCGAGCCGGCGGCGACGATATCCGCCGAGGGCGCCAGGCACAGTCGCGCGAGCGCCAGCGCATCGGCGCCGGGGTCCGCGAGTGCCTCGATCGCCACCAGCGGCGCGGACAGCCGCCGCTGCGTGACGAAGAATCCTCGTCCGGCCCGTGACTCGATGACGCCGCGGGCGACCAGGCGGTCGTAGGCGTCGACCACCGTGAAGGGACTGGCGCTCACCAGGTGGGCGAGCTTGCGGATCGAGGGCAGGCGGGTCCCGGCCGGCAGCTGGCCATGGCGCACCAGCTGCGTCATGCGCTCGCAGATCTGATCGACGAGGGGTACGGCGGAATCGCGAGTCAGCTCGAACATCCGCGCCTTTCGGGACAGTTACCTCAGCGGATCATCATGACTGCCGTGCTGGCGAGTGCAAGCGCCATGGCGACATTGAACACCAGCCGCCCGCGCGGGGCGCCGAGCAGACCGCGCAGCGAGCTGCCGAAGAGTGCCCACACCATCATGCAGGGCACACCGATCCCCTCCATCACCCCGGCCATGTAGCCTCCGCGCGCGAGCAGCCCCAGTTCCCGCGGCAGAAACAGGGTCGCCGCGGTGACCGTCATCACCCAGGCCTTGGGGTTGAGGAACTGAAACAGCGCGGCTTCGAGGAAGCTTACCGGACGGGCATGCTGACGGGCTGCGGCTGCATGGCTCCCGAGCATCTGCCATCCCAGATACAGCAGGTACGCCGCACCCACCCATCCCAGCGCGCTCTGCAGCGCCGGCCAGCGATCAAAGAGCGCCGACAGCCCGGCGCATACCGCGAGCAGCTGCGCGACGAAACCAAAGACGATGCCGAGAATGTGCGGCAGAGTGCGGCGGAAGCCGAAACTTGCCCCCGAAGCGGTCAACATTACGTTGTTGGGCCCGGGGGTGATCGACATCACGAACGTGTAGGTCATGAAGGGCAGCGGGTCGACCATGGGTGTTAAGCGTGCGCATTCGCGCGTCCACGCGGCAGATACAGCGCGCCGGTTCCGCGCGCGCACTGTATGGGTTGGGCACCGGTACGGCGCCTCGCCGGGGGAGCGCCTTCCGCTATCATTGGGCGCACCATGAACGAGGCTTTCATCTGCGACGCCGTGCGCACGCCCATCGGTCGTTACGGCGGCGCGCTCGCGACGGTGCGGGCGGATGACCTGGCCGCGCTGCCGATCGCGGCGCTGATGAAGCGCAACGCTTCGCTCGAGCCGGCGGCGGTCGAAGAGGTATTGCTCGGCTGCGCCAACCAGGCGGGCGAGGACAATCGCAACGTGGCGCGCATGGCTGCGCTCCTCGCAGGGCTGCCGGTGTCGGTCGCGGCAGCCACGATCAACCGCCTGTGCGGGTCGGGCCTGGATGCCGTGGCGCAGGGTGCGCGCACCATCCGCCTGGGCGAGGCGCAGGTGGTGGTGGGGGGCGGCGTCGAGTCGATGTCGCGCGCGCCCTTCGTTATGCCGAAGGCGGACGCGGCGTTCAGCCGCAACGCGGAAGTTTACGACACGACCATCGGCTGGCGCTTTATCAATCCGCGCCTGAAGGAGCGCTTCGGCGTCGATTCCATGCCCGAGACCGGTGAGAACGTCGCCGCGCAATTCAACATCACGCGTGCCGACCAGGACCGCTTCGCTCTGCGCAGCCAGCAACGCGCCGCCGCGGCCAGTGCGCGCGGCTTTTACGCGCAGGAGCTCGTGCCGGTCGAGATCGCGCAGCGCAAGGGCAAGTCGCTCCTCGTCAGTCGCGACGAGCATCCGCGCCCCGAGACCACGCTCGAGCAGCTCGCCTCGCTCCCGGCGCCGTTTCGTACCGGTGGCACGGTCACCGCCGGCAACGCTTCGGGGATCAACGACGGCGCCTGCGCGCTCCTCATCGCCTCCGCCGAGGGGGCACGACGCTACAACCTCACGCCGCGCGCACGCATCGTGGCCGCCGCGACTGCGGGCGTCGAGCCGCGGATCATGGGTATGGGTCCGGTGCCGGCGACACGCAAGGTCCTGGCGCTCGCACACCTCACGCTCGGGCAGCTCGACGTGATCGAGCTGAACGAGGCGTTCGCCGCCCAGGCGCTCGCGGTGCTGCGTGAGCTGGGAGTGGCCGATGATGCCGGGCACGTGAACCCGAACGGGGGGGCCATCGCGCTCGGCCACCCGCTCGGCATGTCCGGGGCGCGCCTCGCGACCACCGCGACCTGGCAGCTCGCCGGCGCCGGCGGCCGCTATGCGCTTTGCACCATGTGCATCGGGGTCGGGCAGGGAATCGCCGTCATTCTCGAGCGGGTGTGACCTCGAGCGCGGGAGGTGCCACGCCCGGGCCCGGCACGCCCCACGGCAGCTGATCGAGATCCACGTTGCCGCCGCTCAGCACGATCCCGATCCTTCGGCCGTGCAGTTCCGCACGCCGCGCGAGCAGCGCGGCGTAGGGCACCGCGCCCGATGGCTCGACGACGATCTTCAGCACCTCCCACAACTGGCGCATCCCCGCGACGATCACCTCATCGGGCACCGTGACAATGTCATCGACCCGGCGGCGGATCTCGGCGAACGGCCGCTCGCCGAGAGCGCTGCGCAGGGCATCGGCGATGGTGTGCGGATTCACGCTCGGGAAGATGCGGCCGGCGCGGAAGGAGCGGGCGGCATCGTCGGCGCCGGCCGGCTCAACCCCGATCACGCGGATGCCGGGACTGAGCGCCTTCGCGGCGACCGCCGTGCCCGCGAGCAGTCCGCCGCCGCCGACCGCGCAGAGAAGGAGGTCAAGATCGGGAACCTGCTCGAGCAGCTCCGCGGCGGCGGTCCCCTGGCCGGCCATCACCGCAAGATCATCGTAGGGGTGCACGAGCGTTGCACCGGTGGCGGCCACCACCTCGCGCGCGCTGGCCTCGCGCGCGGCGAGCGTCGGCGCGCACCAGGTAATCTCGCCCCCGTAACGAGTGACCGCGGCGCGCTTGGCCTGCGTCGCGTTCTCCGGCATCACCACATAAGCGCGGATTCCCCGCAGACGCGCGGCGCGCGCAAGCGCTGCGGCGTGATTGCCGGAGGAGTGCGTGGCGACGCCGCGCTGTGCCTCGCCATCGGGAAGTGCGAACACGGCGTTGGTGGCGCCGCGGGCCTTGAAGGCGCCGCACTTCTGAAGGTTCTCGCACTTGAAGTACAGATGCGACCGGCTGAGCGCGTCGAGCGTCGCACTGGTGAGCACCGGCGTGCGATTCACCTTGTCCGCGATGCGCGCGCGTGCCTTCTCGATCAGGCTCCAGGTCAGACCGCCGGTGTCGCTGGACATGAGGCGCTCGAGCATGGGCACGCGCTCCGGCAGGGTCAAGCCGCGGCGCAAGAGGCGGGCGGAATGCTTCTGACCCGGCGGGGGAGCCTCAGTGCGCCGCGCTCGCCGTGACGGAGCCGCCGCGTTCGGCGTCGAGACGCGCGAGGGCGGCATTCACATCGACCGGGGAGGGGTCGCCGGCGGCCGTGTGCACCTGCGCGGTGCTTTCGCTCAGGAGCGAAGCGATGCGCGCGGTGTCGAGACGCTTGGAGGACGCCGACATCAGCAGCGCGATCACCCCGGTGAGCTCGGCTGCGGCCACGGAGCTTCCGGATTCAAAGTCGTACTGCTCGGCCGGGCGAAGCGTGAGCACGTGTTCGGAAGGGGCGGCGAAGGCGCCGGGCGGCAGCGAATGCTCGGTGCCGCCGGCGCTGATGACTCCGGGAATCGCAGTCGGGAAGCCACCGTCGGGGCCCGGGGCCGCGCCGACGAAAGTCACACCGCGCCGCAGCCCATGCTCCACCAGCGCCGACAGCAGCGGATCGGCCGGACCGGCGATGCTCAGGTTGACGAGCGGGGCGCCTGAGGCGAGAGCGGCGGCAAGCGCTTGCGCCAGAGTGAAGGTATTGCACGCGGCCGCGTCGCTATCGGGAGCGAGCTGCCAGCAGGCTTCGAGGACTTCCAGCCGCGCCAGCGGCGCAATGCCGACGATGCCGATGTGATTGTTGGCAACCGCGGCGATCACGCCTGCCATGGCGGTGCCGTGGCGCAGCGAGCCGCCCGGGGCGCGGGTAGCGATGAAGGAACGGGAGTGCACGACGCGGCCCCGCAGATCCGGGTGGCTGGCGTCGACGCCGGTATCGATCAGGGCGATGCGCACACCCTCTCCCTGCGTGCGCCGGTGGGCGCGGGCGATGCCCAGCGCCACGAGATTGGTCTGCAGGTCGTACAGCGGGTCGTTGTACGCCGGCGGCGCCGGGAGCGAGTCGGCGAGGGTATGAAATTCCTGCAGCGGCTGCGCGAGCACCACGCGCGGATCTTTCGACAATGCGGCGAGCACTTCGGGTACCAGCCGGCCGTTGGTGATCTCGAACACCACGCAGTGCATCTCCAGCGCCTGGATCGGCCAGCTCGCCACCTCGCGCAGTGAATAGGCCGCGGCCACGCGGCGCGCCTGCGCCTGGGCGCTCTGCGACACGCGGTATCCGCCTCCGCCATAGTGACTGCCGGTCGCTCCCGCAGCACCCGGGGCGCTGTGCGCGTGGTTCGCGAAGGCCACGACGATGCGTGGCAGCGGCGCTTGCGCGGGGGGCGCGGCGAGCGCGTAGGATGCCAGGATCGCAACCGAGGCGATGGCGGCGCGCGCGAATGCGTGCCTCAAGGTAGCGGCGCGCGCGGTCCCTGCGCGCCCTCGGGCGGTTCGCTCGCTGCGAGCGGCTCGACCCAGCGCACGCGCGCATCGGAGCGCAGCCGCGCCGCCAGCGCGCGCATCTCCGCACTCACGTCCCGGGCGTGCGGCGCGTGCTGCGTTGCGGCGGCGATGGGAGTCACCCCGAAAATCCCGCTCGTTCCCGGACCCTCGACTACGCGCGCGCCCGCCGAGCTCAGCAGCTCCTCGACTTCACCTATCGAGAGCGAGCGTTCGAAGGCGATGTGCAGCATGTCCGGGCTCTGCGGGACACTCGCGGTGTGCGTGGCGTAGAGCGGCTGCGACCAGCGGTACGCGGTGCCGGTGAGGGCCACGAGGCCCACGGCCAGCACGAAACTCGCCGCCCAGGCAAGACCCGGCGGCCGCCACGCGGCGAGTACCGCCGGGCGCAAGCCGGACACGCGCGCCCGCGGCCGCTCTTGCGGCGCGATCGGGCGACCATCGATGCGCTCCATGAGCTTGCGGAAGGAGGGTCCGGGCGCGTAGGTGACCCGGTCGGGCTCGGCGAGGGCCCGGCAGGCGAGACGCTGCCACGCGACTTCGCGCGCGCACAGCCCACACTCGCGCAGGTGCTCTTCGACGCGGGCTCGTTCCGCCGGCGGCAGCCGGCCGTTGGCGAGCCACGGCAACAGCAGCCAGATCTCTTCGTGACGTGAGGCGCTCGCCATCATGACTGCCTCCGCGGCGGCGCGTGGGCGGCCGGCGCGCCCGTACCGGTACGCCCTGCCGCCAGGCTCACGGGGTCGGCGAGCTGCGGCAGCAGACGCTGCAGCTTCGCGCGGGCGTGAAACAGCCGCGTCTTCACGGTGTTCACCGGGCAGCTCATGATCGTCGCGATCTCCTCGCAGGAGTAACCAAGCTCGTAGCACAACTCCACCGCCAGCCTCTGCTCCACCGGAAGCAGCGCCAGCGCCTGCGCGAGCCAGTCGCGCAGCTCCTCGGTGCCGCAGGGCTCCTCGCTCGTAAGTGGCTCAAGGTCCACCTGCAGGTTCTTTTCCGCCAGCCGCGCCGAGAGACGAAACGCGTTGCGGGCCTTGCGGTAGGCGATCCCGAGGATCCAGGTCGAGGGCTGCGAGTCGCCGCGAAAGGTGCGCGCCTTGCGCCACACCACCCAGAAAGTGTCGTTGATGACTTCCTCGGTGATGTCATAACGGTGCGTCAGGCGCGTGAGAAAGCGCGCCATGCGGCGGTGGTACAGGTTGTAGAGCTCTTCGAACGCTTTGCGGTCGCCCTCGGCGACGCGCGCGATGAGATCCACCTCGTGGGCAACGCCAGCCGCGCTGCGAACGTTGGGTTCCGACATGACTTTGTCGCTGTAACCTATGGCCTTCACTTAAACCGCCCCTACAGCGGTAAGTGTCGCTGGCACCGGTGCCGGTTCAGTCGTTCCCTACTATCCCCCGGGGCGGCAGGGGCGTCAAAAGCGCCACACCAGTGTGCCGGCCACGCGATCAACGGGGGCCGGATAGGGGACCAACTTGCGCGCTTTGTCCTGCGTCGCGAAGTAGCCGATCTCCAGACGCCAGTGGCGATGCTCGAAGGCCAATCCCGCGTCGCCGTACGCGTAGCCGCCGCCGGCGCCAATTCCCGGCCCGGTTCGGCTGGCATAGTAATAGCCGGCGCCGCAGGTTACGAAGAGCCCGTCGGCGGGCAGGAGCCACTGTCCGGCCGTTTCGGCGACCCAGGCGCTGCTGCGGCCGACGCGCTGGTCGAACCAGTAGTGCGTGGCATTCGGGATGGCGGCGAGGGAGAGCGTCCAGCGGTCGAGGTAGGTGAGCGAGCCGGCGAGCTGCTCATAGTCAGTCGAGCCTTCCGGCCCGCCGCCCACGAAATAGTGTCCGCGTGCGCTGAGCGCTGCGCTCCAGGCATTACTCAGCTTGAAACGCTGCCCGAGATAGATCTCCAGGTCGAAGTCCGTGTAGGGATCGAGGTCGTGGTCCCGGGTCGAGCCCCAGGCCCCGAGGAAGGTGCCGCCGCTGCTTTCGGCGTGCAGGTCGGCCTGGACGGCGGCGTGGCCGTTGCTTTCGGATACGCCGCGGTAGATGTAGTTGCTGGTGACGGCGAGGCTGCCGCCCAGCGTGAACCCGCCGGCGAGGTCCGCGGCCGGGACGGGCCGGAGGCCGGCCGCAAGCAGCAGACACGCCAGTAGTAGTGCCGCCGGTGCGGGCCTGCGGAGGTGCGAGTCGAGCACGGGTTCTTCAGGGCTTCTGGTGGCGGCAGTGTAGGGCCATCGACTCCCCGGCGGGCACCCCGCGCGTGCTTTTGGGGTGAGATTTAAGCCCTCCGCGGCCCCCGGGGCGGCCATGTACACGCCCCGGCAATGGCGCCCGACGTATACTCATCATCCTATGGAGACTCTACCGCCGGCCGAAGAGGCCGTCGTGCGGCGCATCGTCGCTGAACACAAGGCACGCCCCGGTCCCCTGCTCGAAGTGTTGCACGCCATCCAGTCGGCGCTGGGATTTGTCCCCGCGACCGCCGTTCCCGCGGTAGCGGAGGGGCTCAATCTGTCGCGTGCCGAGGTGCACGGTGTGCTCACGTTTTATCACTATTTCCGCCATTCGCGCCCGGGCAGGCATACCGTGAGCCTGTGTCGGGCGGAATCCTGCCAGGCGATGGGCGCAGACGCGCTTGCCGCGCACGCGCGCCGCCGTCTCGGCATTGATTTTCACCAAACCACCTCCAACGGTCAGTTCTCGCTCGAGCCGATCTACTGCCTCGGCAACTGCGCCTGCTCGCCCGCGGCCATGATCGATGGGCGGCTGTATGGGCGCGTGACGCCCGAAGCCTTCGACGCGCTGATAGCGGAGAACGCACCCACGCCATGACTGTGACCGTATATGTTCCCGGAGACGCGGGCGCGCTGTCTGTCGGGGCGGGCGGGGTCGCGGCGGCAATTGCCGCCGAAGCCGCCCGCCGCGCCGTGGCGCTGCGCATCGTGCGCAACGGCTCGCGCGGGGCATACTGGCTCGAGCCGCTCGTCGAGGTGGTGACGCCCGCCGGGCGCTGCGCCTATGGGCCGGTCAAAGCGGCGGATGTGCCCTCGCTGTTCGCCGCGGACTTCCTGAGCGGCAAGGCTCATCCGCTGGCTCTGGGACTCGCCGATTCGATTCCGTGGCTGAAGGGCCAGCAGCGCCTCACTTTCGAGCGGGTCGGGATCGTCGACCCGGGGAGCATTGCCGATTATGTTCAGCACGGCGGTTACCGCGGCCTGACGCGCGCGCTTTCGCTCGCGCCCGCCGAGATCGTGCAGGCGGTGACGGCTTCGGGGTTACGTGGGCGCGGCGGCGCCGCCTTCCCGACCGGCATCAAGTGGAAGACGGTGCTCGATCAACCGTCGGGGCAGAAGTACGTCACCTGCAACGCCGACGAGGGGGACTCGGGCACGTTCTCCGACCGCATGCTGATGGAGGGCGACCCGTGCTCGCTCATCGAGGGCATGACCATCGCGGGCCTGGCCGTGGGGGCCACGCAGGGCTACATCTATCTGCGTGCGGAGTATCCGCACGCCCTGGCGACGCTCAGGACCGCCATCGCGGCGGCCTACCAGGCGCGCTATCTCGGTGCCGATGTCGCCGACAGCGGCAAACGCTTCGATCTGGAGGTGCGCCTCGGCGCCGGCGCCTATATCTGCGGCGAAGAGACCTCGATGCTCGAGAGCCTCGAGGGGCGGCGCGGGGAAGTGCGGGTGCGCCCGCCGCTGCCGGCGATCAAGGGCCTGTTCGGACAGCCGACTATCGTCAACAACGTGGTGACGCTCTCGAGCGTGCCGTGGATTCTCGCGCGTGGCGCCGATGCTTATGCCAACTTCGGCATGGGCAAGTCGCGCGGTACACTGCCGATCCAGCTCGCCGGGAACATCCGCCGCGGCGGGCTGGTGGAGCGCGCCTTCGGGCTCACGCTGCGCGAGCTCCTGTACGACTACGGCGGCGGCAGCGCCAGCGGCAGGCCGATCCGCGCGGTGCAGGTCGGCGGGCCGCTGGGCGCGTATATCCCACCTGCGCATTTCGACACCGCAGTCGACTACGAGGCGCTCGCCGGCATCGGCGCGATGCTCGGCCACGGCGGCATCGTGGTGTTCGACGACAGCGTTGACATGGCGCACATGGCGCGCTATGCGATGGAGTTCTGCGCGATCGAGTCGTGCGGAAAGTGCACGCCCTGCCGGATCGGCTCGACGCGCGGGGTGGAGGTGATCGACCGCATTCTCGCCGGCATCGAGGGCGAGCGTAACGTGCGCCTCCTCGAGGAGCTGTGCGACACCATGGTGCAGGGATCGTTGTGCGGGCTGGGCGGCATGGCGCCGTTTCCGGTGCAGAGCGCGTTGAAGCATTTCCGCGAGGACTTTCGCGCGCGCGTGAGATAGTGGGCAAGCGAGGAAGATCATGTACGCGATAGATTACGAAGACTTAGGCACTCCGCCGCCCGCAAACGGCGCCGGCGCCGCGGTGACCGTCGAGGTCGACGGCGTGGCGGTCACGGTGCCGGAAGGCACTTCGGTGATGCGCGCCGCGGCGCTCGCCGGAGTCAAGGTTCCAAAGTTGTGTGCCACCGATACGCTCAAGGCGTTCGGCTCCTGCCGGCTGTGCCTGGTGGAGGTCGAAGGCCGCAAGGGTTATCCGGCCTCCTGCACGACGACCGTCGCCGCGGGCATGAAGATCCGCACGCAGTCGCCGAAGCTGCAGCAGTTGCGCCGCAGTGTGATGGAGCTGTATCTCTCCGACTATCCGCTCGAGCGCCAGTCGAGCGAGGCAGAGGCGCGGACGGAACTGCGCACCATGGCGCACAAGCTCGGAGTTACGTCGACTCCGTACGCCAACGGCAAGCGCCATCTCGGCCAGCCCAAGGACGAGAGCAATCCGTATTTCACCTTCGACCCGGATTCGTGCATCGTGTGCTCGCGCTGCGTGCGCGCCTGCGACGAGGTGCAGGGCACGTACGCGCTCACCATCCAGGGACGCGGCTTCGAATCGAAAGTGTCGGCCAGCCAGGATCAGCCGTTCCTCGAGTCCGAGTGCGTCTCCTGCGGGGCGTGCGTCGAGGCCTGCCCGACGGCGGCGCTCACCGAGAAGTCCATCATCGGCCTGGGCCGCGGCGAGCGCGCCGTCTC
>Ga0210409_10005751_pt1 | contig 12985 bp, 8 predicted proteins | sample IncBWH17MmetaG_FD_161649 | JGI IMG/M metagenome (GOLD analysis project Ga0210409, IMG submission 161649) | Forest soil microbial communities from Barre Woods Harvard Forest LTER site, Petersham, Massachusetts, United States - Inc-BW-H-17-M | ecosystem: Environmental > Terrestrial > Soil >...
TTTGCTGTGCTTCGACATGAACAACGTGCGTTACATCACCGCGACGCACATTGGCACTTGGGCGCAGGACAAAATCAGCCGCTTCTGCCTGTTGCCGCAGAATGATGAGCCGATTCTGTGGGATTTCGGCTCCGCGGCGCGGCATCACCAGCAGAACTGCCCCTGGCTCGGCGAACGCTCGCGCGCCGGCATTCCTCTGTTGCGCGGCGCCATGTCCCCGGAGATGGGACGCGCGGAGAATGTGGCGCGGAAGATCAAAGTGGAATTGGAAAAGCGCGGGCTGCTGAACGAGCCGCTGGGAATCGACGTGGTTGAGCCGCCGATCCTCTTCGCGTTGCAAAAAGAAGGCATCAAGATTGTCGACGGGCAGCAATTGATGTCCGACGCGCGCGTGATCAAGACGCAGGACGAGATTTCGCTGTTGAATCACTCCGCGATGATGGTCGACGCCGCGTACGACGAGTTGTACCGCGCGATGAAGCCGGGGATGAGTGAAAACCAGGCGGTGGGGCTGGCCAGTAAAGTTTTGTATGACCTTGGCTCGGAATATGTGGAAGCCGTAAACGCGATTTCCGGCGAGCGCTGCAATCCGCATCCGCACGTGTTCAGCGATCGTGTTCTGCGACCGGGCGATCCGGTGTACTACGACATTTTGCATTCCTACATGGGCTACCGCACCTGCTACTACCGGTGCTTCGCAATTGGCTACGCTTCGCACGCCATGATCGACGCCTACAAACGCTGCCGCGAATACCTGGACGCGGCCATCGAATTGGTGCGGCCTGGACGCACGACCGCGGAGATCGCGTCAGTATGGCCGAAAGCGCAGGAATTTGGCTTCCCCGATGAAGAAGCTGCGTTCGCATTGCAATTCGGGCACGGAATCGGCCTGGCCATCTGGGAGAAGCCGGTGATCAGCCGGATGGTCTCGCTGGAGCATTCGCACGAAATCAAGCCGGGGATGGTATTTGCACTAGAGACATTCTGGCCCTCGAGCGATGGCTGGAGCGCGGCGCGCATCGAGGAAGAAATTGTGGTGACCGCGACCGGACACGAAGTGATCACGCGATTTCCCGCGGAACAATTGATGGTTGCGGGTGCTCACTATTTCACGGTCAACGGGCCGCTCGCCACAACGCGCGAGAACGAAGCAGCGCCCAGCAAACACGTGAAGGAAATGGTGGCCGGCGCGAGAAGAGAAGGAGTGGCGGCCACGGATTGATCCGGCGATCCCGGCTTACAGGAAAACTATGGCGATCAGCGTGGTGATGCCTGCGCTGGAAATGGCGCAGGAAACGGGCAAGCTGCTGGCCTGGCGAAAAAATGAAGGAGAGCAGGTCACCAAGGGTGAGCCACTGCTCGAAATCGAAACCGACAAGGCCGTGGTGGAGGTCGAGGCGCCCGCTGACGGATTGCTCGCGGGGATCACGGCGCAGATCGGTGACGAAATTCCGGTGGGCCAGACCATTGCCTGGCTGGTGCAGCCCGGCGAACAGCCGCCGACCGCAACACCAACGCAGTCTCGGTCCGCCCGGGCGACGACCGCCCCCGATCGCGGGCGCTCCGCTGCGCCGCCCGCAGCGCAAGGACGTGCAGCTGGCGCGCCGCAGATTTCTCCCAAGGCCCGCAGGCTCGCCAAGGAACTCGGAGTCGATATCAGCCGGATTCACGGAACGGGCCCGGACGGTACGATCACTTCGGAGGATGTCCAGGCAGCAGCTAACACCAAAAAGAACCCGGAGCCTGCGGCCGCCGCGACGGAACCACTGAGCCAGGTGGCGCGACTGATGGCCGAGCGCACCACGCAGAGTTGGACAAGCGTCCCGCACTTTTTCCTGGCCCAGAGTGTGCACGCCGGCGCGCTGATCGATACGCAGAAGAAACTCAGCCCTGGAAGCGCAGCGGGTTCCGCGCCAACAATTACGGATTTGCTGATCGGGCTTCTCGCTCGCGTGCTGGCAAAGCACCCGCGGATGAATTCCAGCTGGACCGGAGATGGAATCCGCGCAAACGCGGACATCAATATCAGTGTGGCCATGGCGGTGAAGGACGGTGTAGTCGGCGCGGTAATCCCGCAGGCCAATCAGAAAGACCTCGCGGGGATATCGGTTTTGCGCCGAGAACTTACCGAGCGCGCGCGGGCTGGCCGGCTGAGGCCAGCGGACATCGCGGGCGGTACATTCACGCTGAGCAATCTGGGCATGTACAAGGTGGACGCGTTCAGCGCGATCATCACGCCGCCGCAGTGCGCGATTCTTGCCGTAGGCGCAATCGCCGATGCGGTGGTGCCGGTCGACGGGAAGCCAGGCATCCGGCCGATCATGACCATGACGCTTTCCAGCGATCATCGCGTCGTGGATGGCGCGCGCGCCGCGGAATTCCTTAGCGATCTGGTGAGCGCCATTCGCACACCTGGAAGCTGGTTGTAACGCAACATCCGCAAGGTCTTTTTGAGAGGGGTGTAGATTGCCATCGACGCCGCGCTCCCGGCTCCGCCTATGACCACGCCCATTCGAAACAAGAAACCTCTCTACGCCGACCCGACCGCCCAGGTGCTTTTTGCCGTCGCTGTAGCGCTGCTTCTGGGCTATTTCCGTCCGGCCACGGCTATAGCGATGAAGCCGCTCGGCGACGGATTTATCCGTCTGATCACCATGATCATCACGCTGATCATTTTTTGCACCGTGGTCACGGGCATTGCCGGCATGGAAGACATGAAGAAGGTGGGCCGCGTCGGTGGAAAAGCGCTGATCTACTTTGAAGTCGTGTCCACGCTGGCGTTGATCATTGGATTGGTGGTCGGGCTTTTTGTGAAGCCGGGCAGCAGCTTCAATATCAATCCCGCCACGCTGGATGCCAAAGCGATAGCAGATTATGCCGGGCAGGCAAAAGCCCAGAATGTTCCCGACTTCATGATGCACATCATCCCCAGCACGGTGGTGGACGCCTTCGCAAAAGGCGACATTCTTCAGGTGCTGCTGATCTCGATTCTGTTTGGCTTCGCGTTGTCGATCATTGGGCCGCGCAGCAAGCCGCTGTTGGAGATGCTTGACGCCATGACCCAGGCGGTCTTCGGCGTAGTGAATATCGTGATGAAACTGGCGCCGCTCGGCGCGTTCGGGGCCATGGCGTTTACTGTCGGAAAATTTGGATTGGCGTCGCTGGGACCGCTGCTGAAACTGATCGTCACGTTCTATATCACCTCGCTGTTGTTCGTCCTGGTGGTCCTCGGGATTATCTGCCGCGTTTGCGGATTCAGCGTTTTACGCTTCTTGAGCTACATCAAGGTGGAGATTGTGCTGGTCCTGGCTGTCAGTTCGTCCGAACCGGCCATGCCAACGTTGATGGCCAAGCTGGAAAAACTAGGTTGTTCCAAGGCGCTGGTCGGACTGGTGGTGCCAACGGGCTATACGTTCAACACCGACGGCACCGGCATCTATATGACCCTGGCGGCATTGTTCGTGGCCCAGGCGACCGGCACGCACCTGACACTACTGCAACTGCTGACCATTCTCGCGGTTGCTGTACTGACCTCCAAGGGCGCCAGCGGCGTGCAGGGCGCAGCGTTCATCGCGCTGGTCGCAACACTCTCTGTGATTCCCACAATCCCCGTAGCCGGCATGGCGTTGATTTTGGGAATTGACCGCTTCATGAGCATGTGCCGCGCCACCGTCAACATGATCGGGAATGGCGTGGCAACCATCGTAGTGGCTCGATGGGAAAAAGAAGTGCATCCCAATACACTGCGAGAAAATCTGGCCGCGCAATAAGCCATGCCGGAACGATTCGACATCGTCGTCGCGGGCGCCGGGCACAACAGCCTGATCACCGCTGCCTACCTGGCGAAGGCTGGCTATCGCTGCCTGGTTCTTGAGGGCCGGCCCATCCCCGGCGGGGGCGTAAAGTCCGCGCATTTAACGTTGCCGGGATTCGTGCATGATGTGTGCTCTTCCGCGCACAACGGAATTCATGGCAATCCGCTGCTGCGTGAGGACGAACTGAAGCTCGGGAACCACGGCCTCGAATACATTTATCCTGACCCGGTCTTCCACATGCCCTTTCCCGACGGCACCTACCTGACACAATGGCGCGATCTGGACCGCACCTGTGAAGAGTTCGCGAAGTTTTCCAAGAAAGACGGAGCGGCCTACCGGCGCATGATCACGGAATATGAAACCGTGAAGCCAATACTGAACGCCGTGACTTTTTCGCCCATCGGATTCGGAAAACCGCTGAATGACCGGCTTGCCGCTCATCCACAAGGGAAAATCTGGCAACGGCGCCTGGCGATGTCCGCATGGGAAATTCTGCAAGAGACGTTTGAAGATGATCATTGCCGTGCGTTTATGCTCGGCTGTCCGTACGGGCTGCAGCCGATTCTGGATCCGGCGACCGCGCGGGCTGCGTACATTCCGTTGCACCAACAGCGGGAAAGCCGCCCGCTTCCGAAGGGAGGTTCGGGAGCGCTGTCCGAGGCGCTGGTGCGCTTCATCGAAGCTCATCAAGGAACCGTGCTCACAAACAAATGGATCAAGGCGTTGATCATCGAGAATGGCAGGTGCGCGGGCGTGGAGTGCGCCGATGGCAGCTCCTACCGCGCCGACAAAGCAGTGGTCTCTACGATTCACATCAAGCAACTGGTAGATATGGCTCCCAAGGAATTGTGGGGCGAGGATTTTCTGGAGGGAGTTGATACCTGGGAAGCCGGGCTCACACTATTTGCGACCAACTATGCGACTACCGAGCCGCCGCGATACAAGGTTGCCGCCGGTACGCTTTCTCCCGTGCATTCCGGTTTCATGCCCAGTTCCGAACGCGCCATGCGAATGAGCTACGACTACGCGACTGGCGCGGTGAATCTGGAGGACCCTCCGCTGCACGTGATTTGCTGCAGCCTGGCCGATCCCACACGAGCCCCTGCAGGGATGCACACGGTTAAGGTCGTAGCTTACCAGCCCTACCAGCTGAAGGAGGGCCCGCAGCATTGGGATGAAATCAAGCGCCGCGTGTCTGACGCGAACCGCAATTTCTTGCAGCGCTTCTCTCCCAATCTCACGGAAGACAAGATCCTGGCCCGCACCATAGAAAGCCCGCTCGATCTGGAGCGCATGAATCCGCACAATTGGCATGGGAGTTGTCACGCCGGTGGCTCCAGTCCTGCGCAATCGGGAGCCATGCGGCCCGTGCCCGGCTACGCCCAGCATCGCATGCCGATTCCGGGCTTGTATCAAACCGGCGCGACGACGCACCCAGGCGGCTCGGTGACTGGGGGCCCGGGCCGGAACGCGGCTGCCGTGATGTTGAAGGACTTGGGAACGAGCATTGAGGAAGTGGTTGAGAAAAAGAATTGATGGGCAGCAAGATTGTAAGATTGCGATGGCGGCTGCTGATGGTTGGACCACAATACCACACAAGCATCACCGTGTTGATCCCATCAGTTTAAACACTTTACGGCCTGAAGAGCTTGACGACCGCAATCATATGGTGGCATAGTAACCATACCTGTTGGTTCAGCAGTCCTGGTTACTCTCTTAGTCCGCTCATCGGGCCCGTTTCCTTGACTACCTTCGTCTCATACACTGGGGCGGGGCCCGGACTAAGTTCAGGAGCAGCGCGGCCAAAATGCCCGACCAATTCGACATCATCGTCGCTGGAGCGGGACACAATAGTTTGCTTGCCGCAGCCTACTTGGCCAAGGCTGGGTATCGCTGCCTGGTGCTTGAAAGCCGCGCCATCGTCGGTGGCGGAGTGAAGACCACGCAGTTGACGCTGCGCGGATTCAAGCACGATGTCTGCTCTTCGGCGCATGTCCTGATCCAGGACAGCCCGATTCTGCGCAACGACGAATTGGCTCTCAGCCAGTACGGCCTCGAATACCTTTTCCCCGACCCCGTGGTGCACATCCCGTTCGCTGATGGCGCCTACCTTACGCAATGGCGCGACCTGGATCGCACCTGCGAGGAGTTCGCCAAGTTTTCCAAAAAGGACGCGGCTGCCTATCGCCGGATGATGACCGAGTACGAAGAAGTGAAGCCTCTCTTCGCTGAAACCTCCTACACTCCCTTCGGCTTTGGAAAACCTCTGAACGAGCGCCTTGCCGCACATCCACAGGGCAAGATCTGGCAGCGGCGGCTGGCCATGTCCGCCTGGGAGATCATCCGCGACAATTTCGAAGACGAACACTGCCGGGCATTCATGGTGTGGATGGCCTACCAAACCGTGGAGCCGCCTGACGCGGCGGTGACTGGCCGGCTGGCGTACGCAATTTGTGCCGGGCGCCAGCGTTGGAGCTGGACGACTCCGAAAGGCGGATCTGGAGCCTTGACGCAGGCGCTCGCGCGGTTCATCGAAGCGCATGGCGGCATGATCCTCACCAACAAGACCGTAACGCGCCTTCTGCTTGAAAATGGAAAATGCGTTGGGGTGGAGTGCAGTGACGGCAGCTCCTATCGCGCCGAAAAGGCGGTGCTCTCCACGATTCATATCAAGCATCTGGTAGACATGGCGCCCAAAGAGGCGTTTGGCGACGACTTTCTCGAAGGAGTCGAGACCTGGAAGGCCGGCATCACCTTATTTGTGACCCATTACGCTTCCAAAGAAGCGCCAAAATTCCCAGTCGCAGGCGGCACAATTTCTCCGGTTGCGTCCGGCACGATGGCAACACCGGAACGCGGCCTGCGTATTTCATATGACTTTGCGTGCGGCGCCGTGAATGTGGAAGATCCACCACTTCTGATTGTGTGCAGCACGGTAGCCGATCCATCGCGTGCGCCGGAAGGCATGCACACGATTAAGGTCATCGGCAATCAGCCCTACGAACTGAAAGAAGGACCCGGGCATTGGGACAAGATTAAGGATGAAGTTTCCGATGCAAATCTGAAGTACTTACGACGCTTCGCGCCGAATTTGACCGACGATAAGATTCTCGCGCGAATCGTGGAGAGTCCGCTCGATCTCGAGCGGATGAACGCCCACAACTGGCACGGCACCTGCCACGGCGGAGCACAGAATGCCGCACAGACCGGCGGATTGCGCCCGGTGCCGGGCTGGGCGCAGCACCGCATGCCGATCACGGGCTTGTATCAGACCGGAGCCACGACGTACCCGGGAGGATCGGTCTCTGGTGGGCCCGGCAGAAATGCGGCGGCGGTGATGTTGAAGGATTTTGGCTCGAGCCTCGAGGAAGTGGTGAAAGCGAAATCCTAGTGGGAGAGAACGAATGAGCAAGATTACGCGACGCCGATTCGTGAAGGGCGCGGCCATCGCACCGCTGGCGGTGAAGCATCTGGCGATGCAGCAGGCCGCCGGCACTTCCGACCGATTTGACATCGTGGTTGCTGGCGCGGGTCACAACAGCCTGATCACCGCGGCGTATCTGGCCAAAGCCGGCTATCGCTGCGTGGTTCTGGAAGGCCGGCCCAAGATCGGAGGCGGCGTAAAGACCGCGGAATTGACGCTGAAGGGTTTCAACGACGACTGCTGCTCCACCGCCCATGTTTTTATTCAGGACAACCCGCTGATCAAGAACAACGAGCTGAATCTCCGCGAGTATGGGTTGGAGTACATCGATCCCGACCCCATTTTTCACGTTCCCTTTCCGGATGCAACCTACCTGACGCAGTGGCGCGATTTGGATCGCACCTGCGCGGAATTCGCCAAATTCTCGAGGAAGGATGCGGCAGCGTATCGAAAGATGTTGGCGGAACTGGATGCCGTCCGCTCAATTCTCGTCGGAGGCGCCTTTTCGCCGATCGGTTTCGCGAAGCCTCTGAACGACCAGTTGGCCCAGGTGCCGCACGGAAAATTGTGGCAGCGCCGGTTGGCGATGTCCGCGTGGGACATTATTCAAGACACGTTCGAAGACGACCACTGCCGTACTTTTATGCTGTACATGTCACACCTGGCCGCGGAGCCGCCGGACGCGCCAGTGACCGGCCGGCTCGCGTATGGGGCGCCGCGCCAGCAGCATAGCGGAAGGCCTTTGCCAAAAGGCGGTTCGGGAGCGTTGACGCAGGCGCTGGGGCAATTCATCGAAGCGCACGGCGGCGTGATCCTGGTCAACAAATGGGTTAAGAGCCTGGTCATCGAAAATGGCAAATGCGTTGGCGCGGAGTGCAGCGACGGCAGTTCCTATCGCGCCTCGAAAGCCGTGGTCTCTACCATTCACATCAAGCATCTTGTGGATATGGCGCCGAAGGAATTGTGGGGCGAGGATTTTGTCTTTGGCGTCGAAACATGGCAAGCGGAAAATGCCATGTTCGTGACGCACTACGCTACCAGCGAGCCGCCGATGTACAAAGTCGATGGTGGAACAGTTTCGCCGGTGGAGTCGGGAATTCTGGCGTCTCCTTACCGCGCGCTGCGTTTCGGCTACGACGATGCCTGCGGCGCCGTCAATCTGCAGCAGCCGCCGCTGCAGGTAATCTGCTGCAGCGTTGCGGACGCGACACGCGCGCCGGCGGGCATGCACACGCTGAAGGTGCTCGGCTGGCAGCCTTATCAACTAAAAGAAGGTCCGGAACATTGGGACAAGATCAAGTATGACGTTTCCGACGCGAACCTGAAATATTTGCGCCGCTTCGCACCGAATCTCACCGACGACAAAATTCTCGCGCGTTTTGTGGAGAGCCCTCTCGATCTGGAACGTATGAATCCGCACTTTTGGCACGGCAGCGCGCATGCCGGCGCGCAAAACGCCGCGCAATCCGGACCCATGCGGCCCATGCTCGGCTGGGCGCAACATCGCATGCCCATTCCCGGGCTTTACCAGACGGGAGCGACCACTCATCCCGGCGGCTCCGTCACTGGAGGCCCGGGCCGCAACGCCGCGACGGTGATGCTGAAGGATTTTGGAACCTCCATTGAAGAAGTAGTGGCGAAGAAGTCCTGAGGCTTCGAACAGTTCAGATTCCGATTTTGCATCTGAGGAGAATGGATGATGCGGAGCGTGAGAAGCAAGACCCCAAGAATGATTGCGCCAATTCTGGCCGCGCTTCTTTGCACTTGCGGGATCGCTCGGGGTCAACAAGCTGCCAAGCGGATGGTTCCGGATAATCCCAGCCCGCATCCCGCACCGGAACAGCCCCTTCCTTACAGCCACAAGCAGCATCTCGCCTTCAGCTTGCAATGCAAGGACTGCCACACGAATCCCGATGCTGGCAACTTGATGACGTTTCCGCCGACCTCCAAGTGCATGCAGTGCCACGTCACGATCGCCAAGGACAAACCCGCGATCCAGAAACTTGCCACGTACGCCAGTTCGAACGAACCCATTCCGTGGGTGCGAGTCTACAAGGTCCTGCCGGGCGTTGCCTGGAGCCACCGCCCTCACCTCACCGCAGGAGTAAAATGTGAGACGTGTCACGGCGCGGTCGCGGACATGGCCAGCATGTCTGAAGTGACCAGCGTGACCACCATGTACAGCTGCCTGAACTGTCATGAATTGAATCGCGCCAAATCCTCCTGTGACACGTGTCACAAACATTGATTCAGGCGCCCGAATTTTTGGGAAAGGAACTGTTGGGGCCATGGCCATTGAACTGGAAGTCAACGGAAAGTATCTTACGGTGAACTATCCTCCCGACACGCCTCTTCTGTACGTCCTGCGCGACGAACTCGGCTTGACGGGAACGAAATACGGCTGCGGCGAAGGCATGTGTGGTGCGTGCACGGTTCTGATTGGAGGAACGGCGCGCCGCTCCTGCCAGATTCCTGCCAGCGCCGCCGTTTCGCGTCCCATCACAACGATTGAGGGTCTGGAAAAAAACGGCAAGCTGCATCCAGTTCAGCAAGCTTTTCTGGATGCCGGCGCTTTTCAGTGCGCGTACTGCACTTCCGGAATGATCATGAGCACCGTGTCTCTGTTGCAGACAACCCCGCGTCCCAGCACGGAACAGATCGCGCAATCACTGCAAGGAAATATCTGCCGATGCGGGACGCACCCGCGAATCATCGACGCGGTCCAGCAGGCCGCGGCCAAAATGCAGGAGGCCGCGAAATGAATAAGCCTGCGAAACTGGAACCATTTCTTCTTGAACCGGAACGCTACGAATTTCGCGCGCTTCCCATGCACCAGTTTGCCTTGGCGCGGCGCGATTTCTTCAAACTCCTGGGCGCCGGAATCGCGGTGTTTGCTGTCGCCAAGGATCTTGCCGCGCAGGAAACTGCGCCCGGGCCGCGCGGCTTCCACAGCGAAGAATTGCCCAAGGAAATCGGCGCGTGGCTGCACATCGGAGAGGACGGAACGGTAACCGGATTCGTCGGTAAAGCGGAAATGGGCCAGAACGTTCGCACCGCTCTCGCGCAGACCATCGCCGATGAGTTGGGAGTGCCTTTCGAACGCGTTCACATGGTCCTGGCGGATACCGCGCTCACCCCCTGGGACGCGGGCACGTTCGGAAGCAGAACCACGCCGACCATCACGCCGCAATTGCGTCGGGTGGCGGCAGCAGCGCGAGATCTGTTGCGCGAGAAAGCCGCGAAAGAATGGAACGTTCCGGCCGACAAGCTGATTGCCGGCGACGGGAAAATTACAGATCCCGCGTCGGGGCGCTCTCTTCGCTATTCGGATTTAGCGCGCGAAGACGTGACCGACCACAGGACTCCTCCGGCCAGTGATCCGGTTAAGCCTGCTCCGCAGTGGACCGTCGCTGGTACGCCCATCCCGAAGGTGGACGCCAGAGCATTCGTTACGGGAAGCCATCTCTACAGCACGGATTTGCGCCCGGAAGGATTGTTGCACGGCAAAGTGTTGCGTCCGCCTTCATTCGGAGCGACGCTAATTGCCTATGATGATTCCGAGGCCAAGGTACAGCCCGACGTAGTGCTGGTGCACGACGGTGATTTTGTTGGCGCCGTAGCTCCGACCGTCGCGGCTGCGGAGGAGGCCCTCTCTGCCATTCACGTGCAGTGGAAAGAAGCGCCGCAAATCTCCGATCAGGAGATTTTTTCGTATTTGAAGAAAAATGCGCAACCTTCCAGCGAGGAGCGCTTCCGTCAAACAAAAGGTTCCGTCGCCGAGGGCCTGGCTTACGCCGCTCACAAGCTCGATGCCAGCTACAACGTCGCGTACATTGCCCATGCACCCCTGGAGCCTCGCGCCGCCGTCGCACAGTGGACCGCAAGCAAGCTCACCGTATGGATGGGAACGCAGCGCCCGTTTGCTGTGCGCGACGATCTGGCGGACATTTTTCACGTGCCGGAAGCGAATGTGCGCGTGATCGTGCCGGATACTGGCTCCGCCTATGGTGGCAAGCACACCAGCGATGCAGGGTTGGAAGCGGCGCGACTGGCACGCGCTGCCGGCGGCCACCCCGTGAAACTTGTTTGGACTCGCGAAGAAGAGTTTACCTGGGCGTATTTCCGTCCTGCAGGCGTCATCGAGGTGAAAAGCGGCATCGCGGCCGACGGCAAACTCACCGCGTGGGAATTCCACAACTACCATTCCGGAATGTCGGCGATTGAAACGCCGTACGTGGTGGCCAATCAATTTACGCAATACCACCAGGTTCCCTTGGTTCTGCGCAGCGGCTCCTACCGCGGCCTTGCGGCGACCGCTAACCATTTCGCGCGAGAGACGCACATGGATTCGCTCGCGCGCCTAGCCTCCATGGATCCGCTCCAGTTCCGCCTGCACAATCTTGCGGATCAGCGAATGCGAACGGTGCTCGAGGCGGGAGCGAAGGCCTTTGGTTGGCCGCGGCAGAAAAGCGCGGAGGGGCAGGGATTCGGCGTCGCTGCCGGCAACGAGAAGGGCAGCTATGTCGCGACGTTCGCGGAAATTTCGGTGGACCGCAAAGCCGGCGTGGTGCAGGTGAAAAAGCTCGTGGAAGCGTTCGAGTGTGGCGCGATTGTCAATCCCGATGGACTGCGCAACCAGGTAGTAGGCGCCATGATTCAAGGCATGGGAGGCGCGCTGTTCGAGGCCATTCAATTTCAGAATGGCAAGATCACGAATGCGCATTTTTCCAGCTATCGCGTGCCGCGATTCCGCGACCTTCCCCAGATCGAGGCGGTTCTTGTGAATCGCACGGACATACCGTCGGCGGGTGCCGGGGAAACGCCGATCATGGCCATCGCGCCGGCCATCGGCAACGCATTTTTCGACGCCACAAAGGTCCGGCTGACAAATCTGCCGTTACAGCCGGAACGCTATTTGGCTTGAATGGAAGTGCGGCAGGCTAAGAGGAAAGGAGTGTGACGTAAATTACGGAAAAAAGCTCCATTTAGTCATATTTCAACTATGCGGTGAATCATGTTCCTTCCGAAAATTCTCTTCTGCACGACACTCCTCGTCCTTGGGAGTTGTTGGTCGCTTTTGCGTTATTGACCTCCGTCACCGGGCCTGTCGCTATGGCGCAGGATAAGGTCATCAAGAAGGCTCCCGTCGGGCAATCCGATCCGAGTTCGGGCAAGGCCATGTACGCAAGTTATTGCGCCCCGTGTCACAGCGCCTCCGGCAAGGGCGGCGGCCCGGCCGGGAGTGAATTCAAAGTGGCGCCGGCGAACTTGACACCGCTCACCAAGAACAACCACGGTGAATTTCCTTCCAGCCATCTCTGGGCCAATTTGGCACGCCCGCTCCGGCGCATGGTTCGAGCGATATGCCGGTATGGGGCGCCTTGTTCCGGTCGCTGGATCCGAATGATCCGGTGAAAGTGAATCGGCGTATCCAAACCCTGGTTGATTACGTCAAGACACTCCAGGCACTAGCGACAGTAAGGGCATTGGACGCAAGGCCGGCTAGTCGGTCGCTCGACGGGTAAGGTACGCCTCGAGGGCTTCTCTTCTCTGAACCGACGCCGTTGTGCGTTATCCGTGGGGGCGTAAAACCTCGCCCTTCAAGGCGGGGATATAAGCCCCCGTTACAGTGGTGTCTTTTGCTGCTCGATGTACACCTTCAAAATACCGATTGGTGCGCCACCACAACTGGCAGCGAAATACGAAGGCGACCAGAGAACACCCTTCCAATAACGGCGTGTTAGGT
>Ga0210409_10005752_pt1 | contig 12983 bp, 9 predicted proteins | sample IncBWH17MmetaG_FD_161649 | JGI IMG/M metagenome (GOLD analysis project Ga0210409, IMG submission 161649) | Forest soil microbial communities from Barre Woods Harvard Forest LTER site, Petersham, Massachusetts, United States - Inc-BW-H-17-M | ecosystem: Environmental > Terrestrial > Soil >...
GTGGGCTTCGGTTTCCCTTGCATGGCATCCATCATCCATCGCATACCCATAGGGTTCATGCACATCGGTGGGTCGCCGATTTTGTTTTCGTTTCCTGGTGTACAAACCCACTCGTTCGTCCCTTTGACCAAAACGGTCATGGTGCCGTCGGCAGCAATCTCGGCGACCGTCGCGTCCTTGGTCACATGTTCGGGCCCGGAGAGGCGCGCTCTCGTAATTCTTGGGTCTTCCGCCTTATCAATCAAGCCTTGGCCTCCTGAAGTTGAGTCCTTGAATTCCGTGTCTTTCCCTCCGCTCTCAGCCGCAATGGAAAGCCCACGCAGCGTTGCTGAAGCTTGACCAGAATTATTGGTCAGCGACGCCGCGGCGGCCATCGTAGTCGCGAGAAACTCTCTTCGGGTTTTCATCGATGCTCATTTCTCCGGTGAGCGACCTTCGATCCTGGCCGGCACCATTTTTTATTGTCACGCCCACCCTTCTTCTCGCCCAAACAAGTCCAATTTGTACGTTACTTGGGTGAACACCGATCAGCTACCTATTCCAGAGCAACCAAGCGTGAAGCCGCAAGTGGAGTTAACAAAGTTAAAGTGCAAGGCTCATTGGCAGAAGTGCAGGCGAGAGTACCAAGGCGAGGCAGTTTTTTCAGCGTCGCGTCAGGAAAGGATTGTGGCAAGGTGGCCGCTCGCACCGCCTCACTGACGCTCGCCAAAGGATCGTCACTACCTGTTGCGGCAATTTCTACGGCCTTAGAATTGGCATCAATAATCATCGTGTACTGCGCTATACCTTGCTGGCGGGTAGGATTTGCGACGTCTACCATTCGTGATGCTGATTTCTTTTTACGAGACTGCTCCAATCGCTTATCTACCTCCGCATCGCTCCCCAACAATTCCACCAGCCGCGTCCGCACATCTTTGCCGTCATCGCTCAAAGTTCCATTTGGCGGAAAGGAATTCAATGCCGCCAAATATAATTCCGTGGATTCATCCTTACGCCCCTGAGTTTCGTAAATGCGACCAAGATGATAGCTGATCGTTGGGTCGTCCCAGATTTGCCACGCCGCAAGGAGATACTTCTGCGCTGCATCTGTTTTTCCTTGCCAAAAATAAATCCATCCCAGCGTGTCCCAGTAATGACTTAGCCTGGATACAAGCGACCAAGTGCTGGACTGCACGGTTGATACTGTCACATTGTTGAGCTCCGTCTCGACAATCTCAATCGAGCGTCTCGACCAGGTTTCCGCGAGGTCCATGGCGACATTATGCGCTCCCAGCATGTACGCCGCATTATTTAAGGTGTTGTCACTATCATCTACTGTCACAGCCTTCCGCAGTGTTGCCTGCGCCAGTAGGTCCTGATGATTTTCTAGATGCGCCTGGCCCAGCGCCATATAGGCGGCGATATATTTCGGAAATTGTACGATCGATCGTTCCAGCAAAGGAACAGCCTGCCCGGGCTGCTTAAGCGCAAGATAAGTGGTGCCAAGTCTAAAAAGCGCATCGCCGTCGTTGGGCGCAACCGCAAGGCGCTTCAGCATCAACTCTTTCTCTTCTTCAAACTTTTTTTCGCTAAATAGCACCCAAGCCATATTCAAATAGGCCAGGTGATCATCGGGCGCAAGTTCCAAATATTTGCGAAATGAAGACTCAGCCTCGGAATACTGGCGCACACTCATTTGCGCTCTCCCCAGTTCTCGCCAGGCATCCGGGTATTTTGGGGCGGCCTTGGTCGCATTCCCGAAAGCCTCAATAGCATTCGCCCAGTTTTTGCGCTTCCCTTCATCCTCTCCACGCTTGTACATGGCCTGCACTTCGGGCGAGATCGTGTATTTACTTTCGGCCGACGTCGCTGTCGGAGTGGGCGCCACCTTGCTTTCCTTCAGCGGTTCGACAAGAACCACCTGAGTTTCAAAAATCTTACTCACGAACTTCGTGTATTCCTTTGATTGGCTGCCCGGAACACTCGAAACGCGCAAGTCCAGTGCCATGGAGGAATGGAACGTCTTCCCTTCCCATGAATCACGCGACTGAAATTCGCCAAAGTCCTCCTTCAAATGAATCTCTTTCGCGGGAGGAACATTGGACTCTGGCAACTTTGCGAACGTGAGCTCCGCAATCACAGAATACGACCCAGGGCCTTTCAGCTCGATTGACTCTAATGAAGCGCTGTTCTGCGAAGCTGCCTTTCCGCCAGCGCGAGGCAATTGCGAAAGGCTCTGCACTTGGTTCATAGCCAAGGAAGCGAGAGAGGCTGCAATTTGGGATGGAGTCAAAGTGGAATTCACCGACATCAGTTTGCCGCTGACATGGAACTGTGTTTTAACTGGAACCGAGGTGTCCGATGAGTTCGCAACGGTGAAGTCAGCATATTGCGGCCCACCGTAGAGATATTTGTTCGACCTTGTTAAAACGCTGTCGGCTGATTTGGTAAGTTGGTCCTTGGATAGTCGGCTGTCAAGAAGCCGGATGAGGACTTCCAGATCGCCGCGCGTCTGAAGTTCGACGTCACCATCCAAATTCCCTTGTTCGTCGACTTTCCCCTTCACGGCGATCCGATACTCAACACTGAACGGCAAATCTTTAGGTAACTTTTGCAACTCCGTTGAACGCGAGTCGGAAATCACCAGCGCTTCCGAGTTGCGTAGCTGTGGCAACAGATAGCCAAAAGGCCCTACGCCCACAGTGCTATCCAGCCATGTATCTTGATTCTCAATTCGTACAAACGCGATGGCGTGATCGAACTGAAGTGGATTCGGTATATCCGGATCGATCTTTGCCGTGGCATTCACCAGCACCGGGTATGCGTGCAGTCCCTCAGCTTCCAGCATGGCCTCTAGGAGCGTCGTCTTATCCTTGCAATCCCCGTATCGATTCGCCAACACTTCTGCCGCGGCATGTGGCTGGTACCGCCCAACTCCAAACGATAAACTCACGTATCGAATGTTTTGTGACACCCAGTAATACAACGCTTGTGCTTTAGCTTCTGGCGTCTTCAGGTCACGCGCAATGTCCTCAGCTTTGGCGCGAACTTCGGGAGTGGGAATTCGGCGATCGCGTTCCAGCTGCCTGTACCAGTCCGCCACCTCATTCCACCCTTGGAAGGTCGAAAACATAACCCGAGGCGGAGTTGCAGGGCGCTCGCCTCCGAGGAGACTACGTCAAATTCAAAATTCTTGAACAGATCGATTGGCGGAGGCGTTTTCATGTTTGAGGTAGCCCAGTGATAATGCCGTCGACCTCGGTCGACAGAAACAGAAGGTTCAATGCCTTCCGGGCTATTGATTTTCAACATCACACTCGTGGGCACATTCAAATCAAGTTGTTCATCCAGCGCGATAAATTTGTCCATGAAAGCCCAGATGTGCCAAAAGTGTCCCGGAAGAACAGGCTTTACTTTGGTCAGCACGTCGTATTCAACGACATCGCCGACAGACACTCCCGGAACCGTCACGTGCTTTTGGCGTGCGTCGGTGTAGACCGGCGCACCTTGGGCCAACGGAGCGCTCAGATCCTGCACCGCTTCCTGTCCGGTGGTGACCGTAGTTCCATCCTTCTTAAGCACTCTTACGCTCCGCACTTCCATCTGCTCATCGGAGGCGTTGTAACTGAAAGCCAGCTGCCCCGCGAAGTTCAGACCCGCGGTGGTCTGTACACGAATTCTTGATTGGGTTTCCATTACGCCCGAGCCGTCACTCTCGTAACGCATGGATTCGTGGATATATTCGAAGACCACCGGTTCTTGAGAAAAATCCGGTTTGGTGTCAACTTCTCGATCGTTTACCGCGGAATGAGTCCCGCAGTAACCCGCTCGTAGTTGCAAACAACCGATCAGAACAATCGTGGCGAGCACTCGCAATGCCAGCATATACACCGATGTGAGGAACCCTTGATGTTGTGAAACAGTAAGTTCATACCACAAATTAAATCATGAGTTAAGTGATCGCTTCGGATAGGAACTCTCCCGATAACCCGTTCCTAAACTGTCTGTGATCGTCAAGTCGAGAAATTGCCGACTCACAGATCACCGAGTCAATCGTGAGCCTCATGCCGCTGCGGCCAACCGTTCAAACCGAAGGGTAGACTTTCGGTCCACTTTCCTCCCCCGGCACCATGCCCACCGGCCGCACTCCCAAACAAGTCTAATAGCTAGGGTTTATCACTTCGCTCATTTGTGTATCGTATTGAACAGAACATATCGCACGATAGCGTACGCTTGTTGTGTAGCACGTCGGGAAGCCGCCCGCCTGGTGAAGAACACCTAGTTCGATGTGTCCGGCTGTTTCCCTCCGCACAAGCCTTTGGGCGTGATTGAGCCCCGCACTGTGGCTTCTTCTCGATCTTGGAAGCGTGCTTTGAGAAAGGCCCCGTGCCCCGACTTCATATTGTTCTAACCAGCGCGTCACTGCTGCTGTGTATTCTTCCTGCGAGCGCAATCGCCCGGCTACAAACTACCGGACGCGCGAGCAGCAGCCCTTCCTTGCCGGACGCGCCTCTCCCGAAATCAGAGCCGCAGAATTCGGGTCAACAAACACTCCACGACGAAGGATCAGCCAGCATCGCAGGCACCGTGCTGGACGTAAGCGGAGCCACTATTTCCGGCGCCGACGTCAGCTTGATGCATGAAGATGGAACACAATTGCATACGATGGTGTCGGAGGCGGACGGCGAATTTAATTTTACAAACATTCCTGCCGGTTCTTATCTCGTCACCGTAAACGCAAAAGGTTTTGCAGCCTTTACATCGACAGAGTTTGACGTCGCGGTAAAGCAGGCCTATCAGGTTCCGAGCGTCTTATTATCTGTTGCGACGGCAAATCTTGAGGTGACCGTCCGTCCCACGGAGTTGATCGCCGCGGAGCAGATACGTGCTGAAGAAAAGCAGCGCATCGGTGGCTTCCTGCCGGATTTCTATACAAGTTACGTTTACAACGCTGCCCCGCTCACTACCAAACAGAAATTCTCGCTCGCGACACGGGGCACATTCGATCCAGTTGCGATGCTCGGTGTCGCCTTGGCTGCCGGGGTCGAGCAGGCGAACAACTCATTTGCCGGGTACGGCCAAGGCGCCGCTGGATACAGCAAACGGTTTGCCGCAAAGTTTGTCGACGGGCGCAGCAGCGACTATCTCACTCACGCGATCTTCCCCGCGCTTCTTCACCAGGATCCGCGCTACTACTACCAAGGCACCGGCTCTGTCAAATCCCGCCTGGTGCACGCGATCAACTCCGCATTTGTGGCGCGCAGTGATAGCGGGCGGACCATGCCCAACTATTCTTATTTGCTCGGAGACCTATCCTCAGGTGCGCTGTCCAATTTGTATTACCCCAAAGCGAACCGCGGAGTGGGACTGGTCTTCACAAATGCCGCGATTGGACTTGGGGGACGAATTGGTTTGAATATAGTTCGCGAATTTTTCTCAAAACGCGCGACAACCAGCGCGTGGGGTGGGGGGAAAGAGTGAAGGTTGTCGCACCAGCAAGAGAGCGAACCTTCGTTGTTGAGCCCGGCATACTCTTCCTCTAACCAGGCGTGCGCACTCCCTTTTTGAGCATTTCAACGGCTTTCGTTAATCTCCGCAAGCAAGTTTCTTCTTTCTTGGCATCGGTAATCCAGCGGCAGTATTCCTTGCGGTGGGTGTAACTCAGCTTTTCAAAAATCGGAAGCAGTCCTTCTCTCTTCAACAGCTTTTCAAATTGAGCAGGCACTTCGACGGTTCTTGGCGCTTCATCTCTCCAAACAACCACTTCAACGTCATCGCCCGGGCCTTTCCCAATTTGCTCGCGTATGGCTTTGAGCATGCCAAGCATATGCAAAGGATTACCGTACTTGATAAGCGAGCCCGCATACGGCACGCCATCGAAAGTCGCGTTTATAGGCATCTTCCCTTTGGTGCCGAACTCCTTCCCGGTATCGTATGGAAAAAGCACATAGGCTCCGCCGCCATCACCGGCTTGAATTTTCGCTGTGAATTTATATTTCTTCATTGGGTTAGCATTTCTCAGCGTGCAACCCTTGCTCACTCCCGATTAGCGATTGCAGGGCCGAGCAGGATTCTACACTTCTCGTAGTGGCTCAAGAAGTGGCGCAAGAAGCAAAAAGTTGATTCCTCAATTGACTCCACGGATCGTAAACTGTGGGCAAATATTTATGGACCAAATTCTCGTTTATTCTGATTCGTTGACTTGGGGCATCATTCCAAATACTCGTAAAAGATTGCGGTTTGACGAGCGTTGGCCGGGCGTCGTCGAAAACACGCTAAACGCATCTCGCCAAAGGGTGCGAGTAATTGAAGACTGCTTGAACGGGCGGCGCACAGTGTGGGAAGACCCGTTCAAACCAGGTCGAAACGGGCGCCTTGGGCTGGCGCAGCGCATCGAAATCCATTCCCCTTTGTCACTGGTTATCCTGATGTTGGGTACCAACGATTTTCAATTCGCTCACCCATTTAACGATGCATGGTCGGCAGCACAGGGTATAGCGGCCCTCGTGAATGAGATCAGGAACGCGCCGATTGAGCCTGGAATGCCGGTCCCACCGATCCTGGTCGTGTGTCCACCCGAGATTCGTTCTCCGAAGGGCAGCATTGCCCCGAAGTTTCGAGGCGCGGAGGAGAGATGCGCGGGACTTGCGGGAGCATATAGGCAAGTGGCTTCAGATCTTCAATGCTCTTTCTTCGACGCGGGGAGTGTCACCGCGTCCAGTGAAGTTGACGGTGTGCACCTGGATGCGAACCAACACATAAAACTCGGCAATGCATTGGCCGAAGTGGTTCGCAATTTATTAACGATTTAGATCACTGGTCTCGCTCAATGCAAGTGGTTGAGCGACGGCGTGAATGGCATCGAGTACCAGCTCTGGCTGATCTTGCATGATCCAGTGGGTGCTCTGGTCAGCCAGGACATGGCGCCCTTGCGGCAATCGTTGGGTGATGAGGATGTGCTGTTCGCGCCTCTTCGGAGGCGTGGACTTTGCGGAGAGAATAACTACTGGCTTATCGCACAAATTGTTCAACTCCGCTATTCGCTTTGCGGATCCGGGAAGATTCTCGAGCTGGCTCGCGATGGTGTTACAGAATTTTTCCTGGACCCAAAACACCGACGCCATCTGCCTTTCATTGGGAGGCAAATTCCAAAACCAAGGACTGGAAACGGTGCCAGAATCGGCCGGTGTTCCTCGACTGATCAGCCGCACTAGATGAGCGGCTGCTTTCTTTGCTTTCGAATTCAGCAGGAACGCCACAAAACGAATGACGCCTGCGCGGCTGAGCAGCGCGGCGCGACGGCATACTATGGCGCCAATGCTGGAGCGCTTCAAATCCTGTTCCGTGGGCGGATTCCATTCGGCTGGAACAACCGGATCGACCAAAACCATTCCCGCGACCTTCTCAGGATAGCGCGCCGCAAATAACGGCATGGTGAGTCCACCGAAAGAATGGCCGACCAGAATATAAGGCGGAGGAATGGCGGCCAGATCCAGCAAAGAATGAAGTTCGTCTACGATGCGCTCGGCAGTTCGCGGCATTGGACCGATGTCGCTCCAGCCCAGTCCAGCGCGATCGTAGGTGACGACGCGATACGATTCCGCAAGTTTGCGGCGAATGTCAGTCCAGCTCAGGTTTGTTGACATCAGCCCGGCTTCGAGAATAATTGCGGGGCTTCCTTGGCCCTCCTCCAGCAAATGCAAACGATGAGTTCCTAGATCAACGAATTTGCCTGGCGGCGGATGGAGTCTGCCATCTCTGCTTTCTCCGACTTTCTGGTACCCGACTCCGACCAGTACGCTGAGCAGCAACAATCCGGCAATCCAGATAAGCGCGTGGATCAATTTCACATCCTCCTGCGAACCGCAGCCGTTGGATGCTTTAATTCGAAAAGCGGCTACGCAGCTGGTCCGCGGCCTGAAAACCGGTGTCAACGCAATCGCCGATGGAGCGGCCCGCTAGATAATTACCTGCCAGCAAAAAGCCCGGCAACTGGCTCAGAACTTCGCGAATTTTTTTCACTCTTTGCGCATGACCAACGTTGTATTGCGGAAGCGCACGCGGATATTTCCAAGTCATGCGATCGATCGGCGCCCCCGTGATGCCCAGAACCGCGGCGTTTTCGGCTTCGACTTGTTGCGCCAACAGATCATCCGGCATTTCGTTCAGATTGCCGTCGCCGCCGCGCGCGGCAAAACTGGTCATCACTACGGTTCCGTCGCGGGCGTGTGCGGGAAATAAGGAGGAATTCCAGAAGGTGCAAATTGAGCGCAATCCCTCCCGCCGGGGAACCATGAATCCAAAACCATTCAGCGGATGACGAACTTGTTTCCGGTCGAAGGCCGATGACACCACGTCCATCGACGCGTGCTCGATTCCAGCGAGCAGCGCGGAGAGCTTCGGCATGCTTTCAATGAGCAGCGGCGCAGCAGCGTACGCCGGCGTTGCCACGACGATTGCGTCAGCGTTGATTTCGTCGCCGCTGGATAAGCGAATCCGCCAGGCGGGCATTCCTTGGGTCCCATCATTTCGCCCCGTGATGGATTTGACGTTCATGCCGAATTGAAGATCGTCTCTCAACTTTTCCGCCAGGCGTTCAACAAGCGTGCCCATCCCTTCTTTGAACGAACCGAGGGAAGGTAAAGCGTCGGTGACGTGCAAATCTCCATGCTTCAGATTCGAATCGTTTGCTGAGAGGCTCTCGACCGGGGGCTTGGTTCGGTCTTCTCGTTTGGCTCGATACGCACGCAGGGCGCCGCGCACCACGCTGCCGCGACCCTGCTCCCATTCGACGAGCGCGGGAAACGCGCTGTGCATGCCCATTTTGCGGGGATCGCCAAAAAAGATCGTGGAAATAAATGGGTCAACCAGATAGTCCAGGACTTCCGGGCCAAATTTACGGTCAACAAATTCCGCGAGGGATTCCTCATTTGCGGGCGGGTGAGAGCGCCGAAATACTTCGCTGAGCAAGGAATATTTGGACTTGAGGCCAACCAGACTCGTCGTGAGCAGGCCACCCGCGGAGAATGGCGCTCGGTGTAACTTGCCGTTTCGCAGAACGTAACGCTTGGCGCGGGAATCACCCGCGATAAATTCCTTTTGCAGCCCGAGCTCGCGGATCAACGTCCAGACCGATCTTGGAAATCGAGGACATTGTGGGCCTGCTTCAAACACAAATCCATTTCTTCTGACCGTCGAGATTGCTCCGCCAGCTTTAGCGGACGCCTCTAGAATTAATACCGGGATTCCCAACTGTTGCAAGCGAAACGCGCACGCGAGTCCCGAGATGCCCGCGCCGATCACGACTACTTTGCGTATGTCACGCACAGCATGTAATTTTATCAAATGGCCATGGTTGAGAGTTTGGTATGAGGGCGAGCACCAGCGACGTTGAGTTTCTGGCAAGTCTGCTTCGGGGACGGTCGTGGAATCACTAGTCGATTTCGTCGAGAAGTATGCGGCGAACGGGAACGAAGTTGCGGTGCGCCACAGGCGCGGCTACCGCATGGAAACCTGGAGCTATGCGCAAATAGTCCAGGGAGCCAATCGCCTGGCGCGCGAATTGGAATTTCGCGGTGTTGGCAAAGGCGACGCCGTTTTGTTATGGGGCGAAAACTCGCCCGAATGGATCGTGGTATTTTTCGGATGCTTGCTGCGCGGCGCCGTGATCGTGCCCGTAGATCACGGCTCTACAGTTGAGTTCGTATCGCGCGTTGGGCGCGAGGTTGACGCCAAGCTGATCTTTCGCTCGCGCACGCTGCCGGAACCCGACTTGCCGAGTCAAGCTGTAGTACTGGAGTCGATTACCGAACTCACGGCGGCCCGAGACGCCGCGCCCTACGCTGCGCCTTCACTCTCACGAAGCGATGCGCTGGAAATAATTTTCACTTCGGGCACTACCTCGGAACCCCGGGGAGTGGTGATCTCTCATGGCAACGTGCTCGCTAACATCGAGCCGCTTGAGCGCGAAATCCGTAAGTATCTTCGCTACGAGCGCATCTTTCATCCTTTGCGCTTCCTGAATCTGCTGCCCTTGAGTCACGTGTTTGGTCAAATGCTGGGGATATTTATTCCGCCGTTTTTGGCAGGCACGGTAATTTTTATTGATTCCCTGAAGCCTTCCGAGATTGTCGATGTGATTCGGCGTAAGCGTGTCTCTGTCCTGGTGACCGTCCCTCGATTTATCGAATCGCTGCAACGCGAAATCCAAAACAAAATGGAACGCGAGGGCCTGGCGCCTCAATTCAACGAGGATTTCGCACGCGCAGAGAAAGAGCATTTTCTTCGGCGCTGGTGGCGCTTCCGCAGCATCCGCTCGCGTTTTGGCTGGAAGTTCTGGGCCTTCATCTCCGGTGGAGCCGCCCTGCCCGAACAGGCGGAAGCGTTCTGGACCCGTCTCGGATATGCAGCGATTCAGGGATACGGCATGACGGAAACTACGTCGCTGATCAGCCTGAATCATCCCTTTCACACAGCACAAGGATCGATCGGCAAAGTTTTCCCCGGGGTCGAAGTTCGCGTCGACGAGGACGGTGAAATTCTGGTCCGTGGTGAAAATGTTGCCAAGGCCTATCGCCGTCAGGATGGAGCGCAACCCGTTGCGGAAACTGACGAGTGGTTTCGCACTGGGGATTTGGCGGAATCCCGTGAGGACGGCCTGCTGTATTTCAAAGGACGCAAGAAAAACGTAATCGTCACGCCCGCAGGCATGAATGTATATCCCGAAGATCTGGAAAAAGAAATGCGCCGCCAGCCAGGCGTGCGGGATTGCGTGGTGATCGGGCTCGAACGAGACGGCAACGCCGAGCCGTGCGCGGTGCTCTTGATGGATGGCGCAGGTTCGAATTCCGAATCTGCGGTGCGGAACGCCAATCGTTCGCTCGCGGAATATCAACAGATTCGCAATTGGTTCGCGTGGCCGGATGCTGATTTTCCACGGACTCCCACTCTGAAGCCGCTGCTTCCGCGCATTCGCGAAGTTGTGAATGCTAAAACCGGCGTGGCGTCATCCTCCCAGGATGGAGATAGCGCCATAGCCGCGCTGATTACCAAAATTACCGGACGCCCGGTCGGCTCCGGCTCGCGAAATGCCGGCCTTGAGGCCGATTTAAAGCTGACTTCGCTCGATCGCGTGGAGTTGCTGAGCGCTCTCGAAGATCGCTATCAGACTGAACTCAACGAAGTAAAATTTAGTGAATCGGGGAGCATCGCGCAGCTGGAGAAACTTCTCACCGAAACTCGCGCCGAGTCGGTTGAGCATGTCTATCCGCGCTGGCCGCAAAGCTGGCTTATCACCGCGCTTCGTGTAGCGGTCTATTATCTGTTGGCCTGGCCCGCGACCTATCTGCTTGCGGCGCCTCGCGTGCGCGGCCGAGAGAATCTGCGCGGGCTTCACGGGCCTGTTTTGGTTATCTCCAACCACGTGACCTACCTGGATATCGCCTGGATTCTTCCGGCTTTATCCGCGCGTTTTCGGAACCGCTTGGCTACCGCTATGGGCGGTGAACGACTGGCGCGGATGCGACGTCCACCAAAAGAGATGAATGTGTTCGGACGTCTTCACGAACGGCTCGATTATTTTCTGGCGCTCTCAATTTTCAATGTATTTCCGTTGCCGCAACAGTCTGGGTTCCTGAAGAGTTTCTCGTTTGCCGGCGATTTAGCGGATCGTGGCTGGAATATTTTGGTGTTTCCGGAGGGACAGACGACGGTAGACGGAAACATGCTGGCATTTCGATCTGGGATCGGGCTGCTGGCAAAACAACTGAACATCCCCGTCGTCCCAATGCGCCTTGCAGGAAGTCTCTACGACATGAAAGTAGAACATCGCATCCTGGCGCGTCCAGGACACGTGAAAGTCGTCATCGGGCAGCCGGTGCGTTTCTCCGCGGATCAGGACGCAAACGAGATTACGCGGGAGTTGGAGCGCCGCGTGAGAGAACTCTAGACTGTCGGAGATTGCTCATTTCGCCGCTGAACCGGGAGCCAGCGGATCGCCGCGAAAATTGCGACCAAGGCCACAAGCATCGCGACCGAAGCGAATTTCTGGTGCACCACAAATTCCCTCGCCGCCGCCCCATAACGGACGCCTAAGAAACCTTCCACAAAAAATAGCGCCCCACGCCCCACAAACGTCCCTACAACAAACGGAACGAAAGGCACCTGGAAAACTCCCTGTGCAATTACAAACGGCTTAAATGGCACGGGGAATGGCGCAACCGCTGGCAACAAAACGGACGCGAATGGATACTTCTGGACCCAATTCCGAATTCGTCCTGAACGCTTTTGTTGTTTATTGCGGTAGTATGCTTGACCGCCCTTCCGCGCTAACGCGTAAATCCAGATACAGCCAGCAACCGAACCGATTGCGGCCATTCCAGCGTAGTACGGCATCCTCGCGGGATTTCTGCTGGATAGGTCCACCACGATGAGGTCGGTAACTAACGGAAGTGGAATGAAAGACGAATCAAGAAACGCCGAGAGAAATACTCCCAGGCCACCGAGCGCCGGCAACGTGGCCTTCACCCAAGTCGTGACTTGAGTCCCATGCAAAGCGCCAACTCCTAAGTAAACCGCGGAACACAAGTCACGCTTAGTGACTGCTTTTTCTTTTCTTGTGCAGGCCTGGCCAGAACTCCTTAATCATATACGTCGCCGCGTCCCAGGCCATCTGAGTGCCCCGCACGCTCATCACCTTGCCAAAGCGTTAAGTCTTGCACCCGCAATGTTAGCGGTCTCAGCAAGAAGACACGCGACATCACACAGCATGCGCAGAGTTGTAGGCAAGTGTAAGGGAACCGAGAAGGGCCGTAGTTCCCCCTAACAAAGGCTGGTCCTCTGACACGACAATAGATGCACGCAACCGAAAGAAAGACACAAGCCTCTCCCTACTTTTTTCCTCGGTGCGCCAGGATACCGTTATTTTTTTCGTCCGATTGTATCTCCCCCGCGTGCTTCTGAATCAAACGCGGTGTACTAAACATGGTGTACCACACATGGTGTAT
>Ga0210409_10005755_pt1 | contig 12978 bp, 11 predicted proteins | sample IncBWH17MmetaG_FD_161649 | JGI IMG/M metagenome (GOLD analysis project Ga0210409, IMG submission 161649) | Forest soil microbial communities from Barre Woods Harvard Forest LTER site, Petersham, Massachusetts, United States - Inc-BW-H-17-M | ecosystem: Environmental > Terrestrial > Soil >...
TGGTGATCAGGTCGCGGCGAATGTTGTCCTGCAGCTGCGTCTGCCAGTTCCATCCCACCGCTCCGGCCACGTGGCCCTGATCGTAGGCTGTGGTGTCCACGTCCACTTCCACCAGACGGATCTTCGGATCGCTCAGGTGGTCCGCCACCCACTGCGTTGAAACCAGCACTTCCGGATGCGCATACTCGGCCATGTCGCTTCCTCCTTCAAGAATTTCGCTCGGTCTTGCAATTCACTCTGGCAGCTCGCAACAAAAAACCCACCTGCCAGGTCATTTCTGGCGGTGGGTTCCAGGAATCTTGGGATCGAAACAGCTTCCTAGATGGCTTGCTTGCCCCTGCCAGAGCGCACGCCTTCGCAACACAGGCAACAACAACAACTTTTCGCCGGCCTCTGGTGGCAGATCATGCGAACTTAGGGTACACCGGGCCACGCGGAACTGCAATCGCATCCCGGCAACTAGGGTATTCGTTCGAGAGAACCATCGGCGGCAGACTCCAGTTCAATGCGCAACAGCCAGTCGAAGTGGATGTTTCCCGCGGCGAGCCATTTCTCCAGCTCCTCGCGCGCCGGGGCATCGAATTCCGCGAGCATCTTCCCTTCCTGCATATTGAAGACCACGCGGCGCGCGGCCAGCGGTTTTCCGCCGAGCAGACGCCGGGAAATTTCCTCGGCGCCCTGGCGCGTCAAGCAAGCCAACGTGTGCTGCGAAATGTAACGAGGCATTTCTTCTCCAGTCTCAGGAAAATGTTCGCTCGCAATGGCCATAAAAGGGAATACATGTCCCGCCGCGAAAAAGCAAATCCAACGGGTGCTTGTCCAAGAGCCTCGCGTCACCGATGCCGGTTAACTGAACGAAGGGACAGGTGACCGATCCTGAAAATCGTCGGCTCAAATCCGGCGATGTCTCTAGTGGCGGGTCTAGAATGGAATTGCGAGGTGTCACGCATGAAGCGTATGCAGCGATCCATATTCTTTCTGCTGCTGATTGCGGCTCTGGGAATTGCCGGGACGGCGAACGCCGGAGGTCCGATCGGAGAAATCAAGGGCACGGTCCTGGATTCAAAGGGACAACCCGTGGCGGATGCCACCGTCACCATGCAATCCTCCGATGGCAAGCGTCCCTTCGCTACGCATACCGACGCCAGCGGGCATTTCGAGTTCTTGCGCTACGAGACGGGGCAATACGATCTGCGCGCCTATTCCAAGGGCATGTTCTCGGACTGGACCAAGCGTGTCTCCATCCGCTCCAAGAAAACGACCGAGATCACTCTTCACATGCCTCCCCCGGCGGACGTGTCCGTCACCGTGACGCAGTAATCCCCGCCGTTTTGGGGGGTACTAATACCCCGGTACCGAAAAAACATACCCTCCGAGCCATCGCCTCGTGCCAGTTCAATCCCGGAGAATGTGCATGCGGGTTGGGAGCTGCGTTGCGGGGACGACGGTTCCAAATGGAGCCGTAGCACGCTGACCAACCCGTCGAAGCCCTCCTGCCGACGTAAACCTCCTGACCCCCGTCCGCAGGATGGGCCTTTCTGAAGACATCCACTTTCGTCCCTGCGGCCACACGCAGCGCAGCGCTGAAACGAACCGCTTCCGGCGCGGTTCGTCACTGGAAACGCCCGCGGCTCGAAATCTATTTGAAGGTGGCAGTAACCGTGTTGGTTTGAAGCGCGTTGAACTCGCAGGTCCCGTCGGTTTCGCCCACCGTGGGAGTCGCTACGCAATTCGTGCCCAGCACGCTTCCCGCCCAGGACACGAACGTGGATGGGGGTTTGGACGTAGTCAAGGGCGTGGCCGTGAGTGTTACCGCAGTCCCGCTAAGATAGCTCGCCGTGCAGGTTCCCGACTGCACGCCGGGCCGCCCGTTGATTCCTGCCGTTTCCACGCAATTGATCTGCCCGGTGGTGTCCGTTACGGTTCCGGACCCCGCGCTGCCCGTTCCCTGCACAGTGACTGTAAGGCCGAACGTTAGTGCCGAGCTCGCCAGAAAGACGTCTTCCAGCCCGTTCGAATCGTTGGAGACCAGGTTGTTCGCGAAGGAAATGAAGCTCACCGTATTGCCGTCACCGCTGATGGACGGCGCTACGCTTTGGCCGTCGGCCGGGGGCGGCGTCCCGCCCGCGGGCTTGCTGGCCAGCAGCGTATAGGTCACGCACGCCGGCGTGGTCGTCCCGTTAATGTCTATAGGATTCAGGCAGGCATTCCGAACGAAAATGTTTTCAACTCCGTTTGAAGTAATTCCAGCCAAATTCGTCGCCAGCGAGGAAAACGCAATCGGCTGGCCGTTCGCGCATCCGGCGGTGGTAAGAACGCTTCCGCACTGGCTGATGCTGGGATTCTCGCTCAATCCGTTCGCTGGCGTCGTGCCGTCCGGGGTTGAGGCCAGCAGAGTCGTTGCCACGCAGGTTGTCGTTCCGACGACCACAACCCCAGTGCAGGTGTCGCGTACGTACACTTGTTGGGTCGGACCATCCCCCGGGATCAGGTTTGTGCCCGTGGAAGCGAAAGCGACAAAGCGGCCATCCTCCGAAACGGATGGTTCCATACTCGCGGCGTTCGACGGCGTCACGCCGTCCGGCGTCGAGACCAGGCTCACCACCGGGGCGCAGGTATTGCCCACTACGCCAATCGTAGTGACGCAGGTGGAGCTCTCGAACACTTGGTTGATGGCGTCCGGATTCGACCCCGTCACTAGATTCGTAGCGTTGGACACGAACGCGACAAAAAGACCTTGGTTCGCGATTGCCGGACGCGAGCTCGCGCCGTTTCCCGCGGCTGTGCCATCCGGCGAAACCGAAACGAGGAATGTTGTCGGTGTGCATCCTCCCAACGGCAGGGGCGGGACGCTGCCGCAAGTATTCCGGACAAAGACCTGAGGCGTAACCCCGTCAAACCCTCCGGCGGGCGGAGTTGTCACCAGGTTGGTGGCCAGCGACACAAATGCGACATAAATACCATCCGGACTGATCACCGGATTGTAGCTTTCCCCGTTGCCCGGCGTCACTCCATCGGGCGCAATGGACACAAGCGCCGTGAGATCGGTTCCGGAGTTGCACCCTCCAACGGTCGTGCAGGGAAGCTGCCAGTAGACCTGGCGGGTTCCCCCGGGCACCACCGCATAGTTGACCAGATTGCTGGCCGTCGAAGTGAAGGCCAGGTGGGTGCCTGCAGTATCTATGGAAGGCTCGGAACTTGGACCGTTGGCCACCGTTCCGTTGGGCGCCACGCTCACCAAACTGGTCTTGGGCACGCAGGAACTCGAGCCTCCGATCCTCACGTCGCTGCTGAAGCAGGTGTCGCGGAGAAATATGACGCTGGAGTTGTTCACCGGGCTGGTCACCAGATTGGTGGAAATGCTCGCGAAAGCCACAAACTCGCCAGTCTGGCTGGTGGACGGGCCTGCGGTGGTAAGCGTCGGAGTCCCGCCCGCACACGTCGCACCGCAGAGGCCGCTGTTCGCCTGTGTGCCATCCTCAGCAAGGTCCACGATCACCGGCAGACCCGACAACTCCGTCCCGTTCACCGAAAATGTCAGCGCGTTGGAGGTGCCGCCGCCGGAACCTCCGACTGCCGGATTGTTCACTTGTATCTGAATTACTCCCGCATTCGTTAGGTCGCCGGGATTCAGCGCGACCAGGAGTTGGGTCGTACTTGAAAACGTCGTCGTCCGCGGCGAACCATTGAGCAGCACCACGGAATCCGGCACCAAATCAGTCCCGCTCACCGTCAGCGTCGTCGACGGGCTTCCCGCCAGAATGGCCGTGGGAGTCAACGCCGAAATCGCCGGCAAGGGATTCTGCACGGGCAAAGCAACTGGCGCGGACGTGCCGCCCCCGGGCGACGGATTCACTACCGCGATTTCGACCGTCCCCGCGTTCAAGACATCGCTGTTCAGAAGGGTGGCTTCCAGGAACGTCGAATTGAAGAATGCCGTTTGCCGGATGTTGCCGTTCACCGTAACCGTGGACTGCGCCACGAAGTTGCTCCCGTTCACCTCCAGGATGAACGATACGCTGCCCGCGGTGACCATCGTCGGCGAAATCGTGGTGATATTCGGCACCCCGCTCGCCACCGCTTCGATCGTAAATATTAGCGGCTGGGTGGTTCCTCCGCCGGGCGGTTGCGTCTCAACTTCAACCTGCGCCGTCCCGGCGTTCTGAATATCGGTCGCGAAGATTTCCGCGGTCAACTTCTTCGTGGTGACAAAAAGCGTGCTGCGGGGCGACCCGTTCCAAAGCACAAGCGAGGCAGGCGTGAAGTTATTGCCATCCACCTCGAGCGTAAAAGCCGGCTGGCCCGCCGAGATGTCTGGAGGCGCGAGAGAACGGAGGCTCGGCGTCGGAGACTTGATCTGCTGCTGGCAGCCGGCCACTAGCACCGCGAGCGTGCAAACCAGCAAACCGAATTTGAGACGAGCTATGCCCCGCAAGTTTCCCACTCCTGAGTCCGCAGGCTGGAGCCAGCGACTAAACGCAATCGTAGAGACTACTAGAGATGGCCCTAACGGGCAATTGGGATGCCTCGGCCCGTCGGCGTCCGCGGGGGAGAGCGGCGCGCGTGGGGGTCCGTTTGCGGGGCCCGGGCGAACCGGTCAAGACCCCCGGTCGCGCGCCAGCTCTGGACGGTGCGTCCATGCCCCAAATGCTAAAGCACAGAAATTGCTCCGGTGGCCTTCGCGCCTGTGGACTTTTTTTTCGGGTGAGGGGAACTCCCGTCGCGGCCGTTTCAAACCTTATTTCGATTTCGGGAGCGTTTCCTCAAGACAGTTTTACGAATGAGTTGGGGCGGGCGAATCGGCAACAGTGGCCAATTGCAGTGGCGTGCAAATCAGAAAACGCGAAGGCCGCAGCGGAATGGCAGGCGCTAATTCGCCGGATCGGCCGGAGCGTGCAAATGCCAATCTCGTTGCGCGAATTCCACGCCCCAAAAATGCGGGCTCGGTGACAGGAACTCCACACCCACGCGCGTGCCTTTCTCGGACGTGTCCCCGAGATAGACGATGCGGCACTCCTGCTCTTCCTCGGTCGCGGGATTGATCAGCACGATATCCGCTCCCAGCTCGAGTTCCTCGTTCAGATAGAGCAGTCCGCCGTGCGCGTTGATCACGATGGTCTGGCTCTTCGCTCGGAATTTGTGGCCCAGTATGTTCTTGCCCCTCGCCTGCACGGGGATGCGCGTGAAGACCCGGGAACTGCGCCGCTCGCTGCTGGTTTGCGTTTCGGTCATCGTCCTATACATCGTGCAATGCGGCCGGGGGTGAGTCAATCGTGCGGCTGTGGAACGTGCCCAAAGAAGCAGTCGCAAAAGTGTGTTGAAAATCCTCGCGCTTGGGTACTATGGCACGATTGCTCGGGGGGGCAGGATCTCGCTCTCTCTGGCACGGCCGGCCGGGCGGCGCTGGAAATTCCCTCCCCCGGGACCAGGAGAGGTGCATGGATCTGATCGGCTACGTCGAGTCGCGGCGCGAGGAGCATCTCAACGAATTGAAGGAGTTGTTGCGGATACCGAGCGTCAGCACCAAGAGCGAGCACAAAGCCGATATCGAGCGGGCCGCGCGCTGGATAGCGGAAAAACTCCGGGCCGCCGGCCTCGAAAACGTGGAGATCGTTCCCACCCGGTTGCACCCGCTGGTTTACGGCGAATCGCTGCGCGCTCCCGGCAAGCCTACCGTCCTGTTTTACGGCCACTACGACGTGCAGCCCGCTGAACCCCTCGAACTCTGGACCAGTCCTGCATTCGACCCCACCGTGCGTGACGGCAATCTCTACGGCCGCGGCACCGCCGACGACAAGGGCCAGGTGCACATCCATATCAAAGCACTCGAAGCGCTGCGCCAGACCGCCGGCAAGCTGCCCATCAACGTCAAGGTGATGATCGAGGGCGAAGAAGAAGTCGGCAGTTTGCACTTGTGGGAGTTCGTGAAATCTCACCGCGAGCAGTTGAAGGCCGATGCGCTGATCGTCTCCGACACCGCTATGCTCGCCAAGGGCGTGCCTTCGATCACCTATGGACTGCGCGGCTTGAACTATTATCAGATCGAGGTAATCGGCCCGGTGCAGGACCTGCACTCCGGAGTCTTCGGCGGCGCCGTTCCCAATCCCATTACAATTCTGGCGGAAATGATCGCCAAGCTGCACGACAGAAATTTCCGCATCGCCATTCCCAATTTCTACGACGATGTCGCCGCCCTGACGCGCCAGGAGCGTAAGGCCCTGAATTCCCTGCCCTGGAGGGAAAAGGATTTTCGCGAGACGGTGGGCGCGCCGGCTCTGGCGGGCGAGAAGGGTTTTACCATCGTCGAGCAATTGTGGGTCCGCCCGACGCTCGAACTAAACGGAATCTGGGGCGGATATCAGGGCGAGGGCGCCAAGACGGTCATCCCCTCCAAGGCTCACGCTAAAATCTCCACGCGCCTGGTGCCGAATCAGGAGCCGGCCAAGATCGCCAAGCTCGTCGAGCGCCACATCCGCAAGCTGCTGCCGAAATCGGTTCATTGCGAATTCGAAGTTCTGAGCATGAGCAAACCCTGGGTGGCGCCGTACTCCCATCCGATTTTCCAGAAGGCCATTCACTCGCTCGAAACCGGTTTCGGACGTCCCGCGGTCTTCATCCGCGAAGGCGGTTCCATTCCCTTCGTCACCCAGATGCACGACGCATTCAAGGTTCCCTGCGTGCTGCTCGGATTCGGACTTCCTGACGAAAATGCCCACGCACCGGACGAGCACATCGCGCTCGAAAATTATTTCGGCGGCATCAAGGCCATCGCGCTCTTTTACGAATCTCTCGCCTCGCTCTAGCCTGCGCTCCAAAAATGCCGATTTTGCGGCCTTTTTTAAACGTTTATACTTGCGTTCGCCTGTCAGGACGGCTATAGTTCGCGGCGGCATCCCGGAAGCGGGGGCCGACTAGCACTTACATCTGAGGAGGAAAGAGAATTCGATGGCCACCCCGTTGAGCAAGTCCAAGATTATCGCCCACATTGCTGACAAGGTCAGCACACCCGAGAAGCCGATCTCGAAGAAACAGGCAGCGTCCTTTTTCGACGAGCTCTTCAAGCTCGCGGTCAAGGAAGCCAAGGGCTCAGGAAAATTTGTCATCCCCGGCATCGGGCGGGCGGTGAAGGCGCATCGCAAGGCGCGCATGGGCCGCAACCCCGCCACGGGCGAAGCAATCAAGATCAAGGCCAAGACGGTCGTCCGCCTGCGCGCGGCGAAGGCGTTCAAAGACGCCGTGTTGAAGTAGTTCGGCTCGGCGCCATTTGGGCCCCAGCTTTCGCGGCGAAACCCCCACGTCTCTCCCGCCCTTTCAGGCGGCAGGGGCGCTTGGGGGTTTTGTCTTTTGCTCTCACCGCCGGTCGCCGTTGCCAGATCCAATCGCATGACTGAACACTCCGGACTTCTCACCGATCTCTACGAACTCACCATGGCCGCCGGCTATATGCAGACCGGCTTCGACGGCCGCGCCACCTTTGAACTTTTCGTCCGCCATCTCCCGCAGCGGCGGAATTATCTGGTCGCCGCCGGTTTGCAGCAGGCGCTCGAGTTCCTCGAAAACGTTCATTTCACTCCCGCGGAGATTGATTACCTGCGCAGGCATCGCGTCTTTCGCCACGTCCGCGAAGAATTCTTCACCTATCTCGCAAAGTTTCGCTTTACCGGTGACGCCTGGGCCATGCCCGAAGGCACCCTGTTATTTGCGGGCGAGCCCATGCTGCGCGTGACCGCGCCGATTATTGAAGGCCAGATTCTGGAGACCTACCTTCTCGCCACCATGAGTTACCAGACCATGGTCGCGAGCAAAGCCGCCCGCGTGGTCACCGCCGCCAGGGGCCGCCAGATTGTGGACTTCGGCGCGCGCCGCGCCCACGGCAGCGAGGCTAGCCTGCTGGCGGCACGCGCCGCGGCCATCGGCGGCTGCGAGGGCACCTCCAACGTTCTTGCCGGACAGCAATTTGGAATGAACACCTACGGCACTCAGGCGCATTCCTGGGTGATGGCGCACGAAGGCGAAGCCGAAGCATTCCGCAATTTCCTCGACGCCTTCCCCGACGACGCCGTGCTGCTGCTGGACACCTACGACGTGCATAAGGCGCTCGCCGAGATTATCTCCATCGGCCGCAAGCCTGCCGGCGTCCGGCTCGACAGCGGAGATCTGGCCAGGGACAGCCGCTGGGTGCGGCGCGAACTTGACCGCGCGGGCTGGAACGACGTCAAGGTGTTCGCGTCCGGTGACCTGGATGAATTGAAAATCGCGGCGCTGCTCGCCAAGGGCGCGGCCATAGACGCCTTCGGGGTGGGCACCGCGCTCGCCACGCCCGGCGATGCCCCGCATTTGAATCTGATCTATAAGCTCGTCGAAGTGGAGCGCGGCGGCAAGACACGTGAAGCCGCGAAATTGACTCGCGCCAAAGCCACCTATCCTGGCCGCAAGCAGGTCTATCGCTACTCGACCGCCAGCGGCGAATTCAAAAACGATCGCATCGCTCTCGAAAGCGAGCCCGTCGAAAAGGGCGGCGAGCCGCTGCTGATCGAAGTAATGCGCGACGGCCGCCGCACCGCACCCGCCGAACCTGTCAGCATCCTGCGCGAGCGATGCCTCCAGGGCTTGGCTCGTCTCCCGCAACGCTACCGCCAGATCAACCGCGCCGTCGCCTATCCCGTCCGCTACACTAAGGCGCTGCACGCCTCGCTTGAAAAGGTCCGCCAGCGCATCCGCCGCTTTGCGGTAAAATAGATGTGCAGCCCTGCGGGTTATCGGAAAAGTACCTCGAGGTAGTTGGTTTTTCCTGAACCCATGATGGGCTGGGAGCCAATGACGCCGCAAAAAACCGTTTTCTGGGCAGTGGACGCGCAGGCCGATTTCATGCAGCCGGGCGGCAAGCTCTACGTTCCCGGAGCCGAAAAAATCATTCCCAATATCGAGCGCCTGGTCGCCGCAGCGATCGAGGCGGGCGCGCTCCTGATTTCCAGCGGCGATTCCCACCCGGAAGGCGATCCCGAGTTCGAACGCTTCCCGCCGCACTGCCTGCGCGGAACGCCGGGCGCGCGCATCGTGCCCGAAGGACTCGCCGCGAATTTCTGCACCATTCCGAATGACTCATCGCGCGCCATGCCGAATCACGTTCTAAGTTTCCCGCAGGTGATTTTTGAAAAGCAGACTCTGGATGTGTTCGAGAATCCCCACGCCGGGGCGCTGGTGGATCGCCTGCCCGCCGATGCCGAGTATGTGATTTTTGGCGTGGTCACCGAGTACTGCGTGAAATTCGCGGCCAAGGGCCTGCTCGAGCGCCATCGCAAAGTCGCCATTGTGAAGGACGCCATCGAGACGCTCGACGCCGAAGCGGGCCGACTCGCGCTGGAAGAATTGCAATCCCTCGGCGCGCGCCTGATTTCAACCAACGAAGCGGTCGCCGCGTTGGGTGCTCGCGCGTCGGCCGCTCATTCGAGGCCATAACCGGGAAATGGCAACTGGCAAACATGAAATGGCCTGGGAGATTTTCCAGCAGGCCTATCAGGCGCAGATGGATGGCCGGCTCGACCGCGCTGCCGAGCTCTACCGCGCCTCCATCGAAATTTTCCCCACGGCGGAGGCGCACACGTTCCTGGGTTGGACCTATCACTTTCAGGGAAAAGTGGAAGACGCCATTGCGGAGTGCAAACGCGCTATCGAAGTGGACCCCGATTTCGGAAATCCCTACAACGACATCGGCGCGTATCTGATCTCGCTCGGGAAATACGACGAGGCAATCTCGTGGCTCGAACGCGCCATCAAAGCGCCGCGTTACGACCCGCGGCACTTCCCGCACTTCAACCTCGGCCGCGTCTATTTCGCCAAGGGCATGTTCAACCGCGCCCGCCAGTGCTTTCAGGAGGCGCTGCGCATCGAACCCCGCTACGCGCTGGCCCGCCAGGCCGTGGATAACCTCCGCAGCATGGTGAATTGACCCGCGCTCAGGCGGCCACCGCCGCCGGCGCGCCCATTCTCCGGTGAAGCGACAGCACCACCGCGCCGAGTCCCCACATTACAACCAGCAGACTGACCCAGAATCCTGCGTAGGGCACCATGCTCAGAGCGCGAAGAATCGCCAACCCCAACGCCAGCCTTCCAATGGCCGCGCCGATTCCCACTCCCGCGCCCAGCAGCTTCTCTCCCAGCCACGCGCCCACGAAAATCTTCGCGCAGTAGAGCGCCACACCGTAGAAAAGTATCGCCGGGATGCCCACGCTCAACCCCACGATGGTGATGCACACGATAATCGCGGCAATCGGAGTCGCGAACAGGAACAGCGCCCCAAAACCCACGGCAGCTCCGATTCTCTTGCTGGCCTGTACCGTGTCGAAGAAAAATCCGGGCGCCAGAAGTAGTATCACCAGGCCCAGCAGAAAGCTTGCTCCCCAGAACATCACTTGATGCCAGTAATAACGGATGCCGCTGTAGTTGGGGCCGCGCTTGGGTATGGTGACTTGAACCGGGCTTCCCAGCTTCGCCGAAGCCGAAACATCCGGTTGATGCGTTCCGGTGAATTTCGTTTGCCCGGCAATTACAGCCGTTGATCCGATCGTCAGCTGGTCCCCGCGAATGGTCACATCGTGGCCCAGCGAGCCGTTGATCTCGGCCGAGTGTGCCAGCGCCAGCAGGTCGCCGCCAACACTGCCGTTCAAAACCAGATTCGTCACGCCCATGGTCACCGTGCCGCCCACGCGCGCTTTCTCGTCCAATTCCGCTGCCTGCGCCCAGGACATCAGGTTCTTGCCCACGGTGCTGTTCAGCGTGAACGCCTGGGAGAAGGACCTTACGTTTCCGTCCACCGGCCCGCTCACGCGCAACTCCTGCGAAAAAGCGATGATGTCGCCCTTGATATGGCCGCTCACCGAAACCGTATTGCAGAACACGATCAAATCGCCGTCCACGTCGCCGTCAATTCGCGCCCGTTCGGCCGTCACGATCAGATCGGTCTTCACTTCCTGCCCCGCGGCCAGCGTGTAGCTGGGGTTGCCGCGCTCCACGTCCGCAGCCGCCACAGGCTGAGGCAGCGCCAGCGCGCACGCCAGGCCGCCGGCCACGAACGCAATCGCCGTGAACCGCTGCCAGTGCCTTCGCAGCAGCCACATGGCCACCGTCCCAAGCGTGGCCACCGCGAGAAATTCCGTTAAGCTTCGCATCGAGTCCCATCCTTTCCAGAAAGCGCCAGTGAAGAAGAGCATGGTCAGTAGATTTCCCTGCGTGAATCCAGCCTGCGATGCCTGCGTGAGCCAAGGCTCGACGAATCCGCTCCACAGCGTGTAGGCCCCGCCGGCGCCCAGCCCGAACGCCGCGATCCAGCCCCAGTGCGCCGCGCCGCGCTCCGGCGCGGCGATCATGCGAGCCGGAATCGACTCATCTTCCGCGCTCAGAGCCTCTCGCAGCCACACGCCTTCCGTTTCCAACGCATGCAGCAGCTCGCGGCAGGCTGCGCACGTGCCCACGTGCGCCCTCACTTCGCTCGCCCGCCCGGCGTCCAGCTGCTCCTCCAGATACAGCAGCGCGGTCATCTCATCGAAATGACCATCGGATTGGTTCATCGCGCACCTCCTGCAGAGGCTCTCTGCGTGCTTACGTCGCCGCTTCCGCTCAGCGCATCCCGCAACTGATGCCGCGCGCGCAGCAGCAGCACTCCCACGAACGCGCGCCGCACTCCCAGCGTGTCGGCGATCTCGTCGTAACTCATCTCCGCGAAATACCTCAGCACCAGCGCCATTCGTGCACGATCCGGAAGCTGCGCCAGGCCCCCGCGCACCTCTTTGCTGGTGTGTTCCGTTTGCAGGCGCTCCAGCTGGCTGGGATCGGGATGCTCCAGCGGCAGCGTATCTAGGTCGCCGGTCTCCAGATCCTGGCGGATGCGCCGCCGCCGCAGCGTGTCCCAGCAGTGATTGCTGGCAACTTTGTACAGCCACGCGGTGAACGGTCGCGACGAATCGTAGGTCCCGAGTTTTTGGCGCACCTTCATGAAGATTTCCGTTGTCGCGTCTTCCGCGTCCTCGCGCGCCGGGAGCAGCCTGCGGCAAAACCTGAAAATTGCCGGCGCGTATTGGCGATAGAGCTCTCCCCAGGCGTCGTTGTCACCCGCCCGGACCTGGGACAGCACCTCGGCCAAATCCGCGTTGCTCATCTTCCCGGTCGTCTTCTGTCTGTCCATGGATTAATACGCAGGCGCGCCCGCGAATATTTCACAACTATCACAAATCAACGCACTTGTCTGTGAAACAAACTCGCCGCAGCCCACCGCGCCGCCTCCGCTGCGGCCCTCTGCCCGGCAAGCACTGCCGCCGCGGTCTGCTATACTCGCGTGCCTGCCGCGATCCCGCACGATAAATTCGACGCGCGGCGACGGACATCGAGAGCCCGATTCGCATGGCCCCCAAACCCACCAAGCGCCTGTTTCTGGTTGACGCCATGGGCTACATCTTCCGCGCCTTCTTCGCGCCCATGGACCGCCTGCAAACTTCGACCGGCATTCCGACCAAGGTGCCCTATCTATTCGCCACGATGATGCGCCGCCTGATGCAGAGCAAGGACTTGCGCCCCGATTACCTCGCCGTGGTATTCGACGTCGCCGCGCCCACCTTCCGCGACAAGCTGTTCGCCCAATACAAAGCCCAGCGCCCGCCCATGCCCGACGACCTCGCCGTGCAGATCCCGTTCGTCCGGAAATATTGCGAGGCCATGCGCCTTTCCATCCTCGAATATCCCGGCTACGAAGCCGACGACGTGATCGGCTCGCTGGCGCGCCAGGCCACCGAGAAAAAAGATCTCGACGTTTTCATCGTCACCAGCGACAAGGACCTCATGCAACTGGTGGGCAAGCGCGTGCGCGTGCTCAATCCCGCGAAAGCCGACTTGATCATAGACGAGAAAAAAGTCGAGGAGATAATGGGCGTGCCGCCGTCCAAAGTCGCCGACGTGATGGCGCTGATGGGCGACTCCATTGACAAC
>Ga0210409_10005757_pt1 | contig 12975 bp, 6 predicted proteins | sample IncBWH17MmetaG_FD_161649 | JGI IMG/M metagenome (GOLD analysis project Ga0210409, IMG submission 161649) | Forest soil microbial communities from Barre Woods Harvard Forest LTER site, Petersham, Massachusetts, United States - Inc-BW-H-17-M | ecosystem: Environmental > Terrestrial > Soil >...
CAATAAGTTTGCCGCTCTCACTCTGGGTGAGGAGCTCGACCAGAAGCTCGGCAAGAGCACGGTGCTCACTCAGAATCTGGGATTCTTCCCCAATCTGCAGCAGACGGGAGAATACCGCTTCACCTTCAACCTAGGCACGGTCACTAAGATCAAGAAATGGCTGGGCTGGCAGAATCAGTTCGGAGATATCTACGTCTCGAATCCACCCACCGGCTCGAAGAGCAACGACGTGATCTTGACCACCGGGCTGAACATCTCGTTTACACGCTAGAACTCTCTCAGACATGGCTTTGAAAGGGCGCGGCTTCAGCCGCGCCGTGAATAAGGTCTTAGTGGAAGAGCGGCGCTTTAGCGCCGCGTCAGATCCGACAAGAGACTTGGGCTTTCAGCCCCTGAGGGAATCAAGCTGGATCCAGCTGCGAAGCGGTGGAGCCTGAATGCCCGGCACGGCGGTGCCAGGTCGGAGGGCAAAACACGGCACGAGCTCCCGCACGGACGACACGAGTTGTCACGCATACTCCTCTAGCCGCGCCGCCCAATGCCGCAACAGACGCGGGCTTTAGCCCCCGAGCGAGGCGGTGGCCCCGCATTCCGAGCGCACCGTTCGGCCCTCCCGTTCGTTACTCGTTAGGGCTAATCGTTGCTCACAAGAGTGAACCACCCTTGACAGTTCGCTCAGCAGAAATTACCGTTCATTCGAGGCTCAGGCTGAAAGTGGGGCGAATCGGGATGTTCTTTTTGCTTCTTGAGAACGCACTTCAAGCGGCTATGTCGCCCGCTCGCGATCCCGGGACTGCTCACCACGAAAATGCGACCTGGCCGATTCCTTCGCTCCCGAAAGTTAACACTCCGAAACGGCTGTCTTCAGACCGCAACTCGATCGCGGCATCGATTTTTTCGCTTGTCGATTTTCCGGACAAGACGTTCCAACTCCGGATCTCGGCGAACCGCTCGATGCCGGAAACATTCCCCGCTACCGCCACTTTGCAGTTCCTGATGTAATCGGCTTTCGCTTTGAAAATGCCGATCGTGCTCTGGCCGAGCATCGTTGATGAATCGGTTGTCGAAGTGGGTCCTGAACGAACACTAGCGCGGATCTAAGTCTCCACAGAACGCGTTTCAGGACAGTGCGTGCGAGATCACGCATTGAAAGGGCCGAATGCAGAAAAGGCAGCCGGGGCGTACCAAGCGGCGGGCTGGTTTGCCAGCCATCAAGAAGCGACGCCGCGCTGAAGCCGTGAAAGTCTTCGCCAGGGTTTACAGGCTATTGGAGGAATACGGGCCACGCTGGTACTCGTTAGAGATGAGACAGGAACTCCGGGCCGCCTTGAAATCGCTTCGTCAGTGACTCTTGCTCCCTCCGCGAAGCTTGTACCGCTGCACCTTCCCCGTCGCCGTCTTCGGAAGTTCCGGAAGGAATTCAATCCAGTGTGGCCGTTTAAAGATCGGCAGACGCTCCACCACGAATTTCTGTAACTCACCCGCCAGTTCTGCACTGCCGTCTCCATTCCTTAGAGCAATGCAGGCTCCCGGCTTTTGGAGTCCATCGCTATCCGGTCGAAACACCACGGCAACCTCCAGTACTGACGGGTGCTCCGTCAACACGCGCTCAATCTCGATCGGACTCACCCACACGCCACTGACTTTCATCATGTCGTCGGTGCGTCCCGCGTACCAGAAATATCCGTCTTCGTCCTGATGATATTTGTCTCCTGTGCGCAGCCAATGTCCTGCCAGGGTGTTCTTGGTCTTTTCGTGCTCGTTCCAGTAGTAGGCGCACGTCGAGTCGGCCATCACGACAAGGTTCCCGATTTCCCCCTGCGGAACTGGCTGATCGTTGTCATCGACGATCTTTGCCTCGAAACCCGGAATAATTTTGCCGCTGGACCCTGGGCGGACTTCTCCCGGTACATTCGAAATCATCATGTGCAGCGCTTCGGTAGACCCGATCGCATCCAGAATCTCAACTCCAAAGCGCTGTTTGAAGTGGTGAAACGCGCTGGCCGGCAACGCCTCACCCGCGGAGACGGCATGGCGAACAGAAGAGAGATCGAACTCTCTGCCTTCCGGCGCGGCGTGCGCCAGGAGTTTGACGAAATTCGAGGGCACCGAGAAGAACAGCGTCGGTCGATGCCGTTCAATCTCCTCAAACACGCTCTGCGGACGCGGCGGACCTGGCATCAGAATGCTCGTCCCACCCACCGCCAGAGGAAAATAAAGCCCGTTGCCCAGGCCGTAAGCGAAGAATAATTTCGCCACGCTGAAGAAACGATCCTCCTGGGAGATCTTGAGAATCGCTTTGGCATAGCGTTCGGCGCTGACCACCATGTCGTGCTGCAGATGCACGCAGGCCTTAGGCTGTCCTGTGCTGCCTGATGAGTAAAGCCAAAATGCCGCATCATCCTTGCTAGTAGCAGCGGGCTGCAATTCGTCGGAACTGCCGTTCAGCAGATCGTCGAGAGCGACCATCCCGACGGATGCTTTGCCTTGCACCACAATCGTTTCCAGATACAGTAACTCGTCACGCGGGATCGCCTGCACCAGAGGAAGCAAGGAATCTCCGATGATCGCTACTCGCGCCCGCGAATTGTTGAGCAGATACTTGTAGTCCTGTGACTTGAGCAGAGTGTTGACGGGCACCGCAACCGCACCAATCTTGATAGTCCCAAAGAACGAGAACGCAAATTCCGGCACATCCGGAAGCAGCAGAAACACGCGTTCTTCCATCCTCACGCCAAGGCTCTTCAATCCATTGCCAAGCTGATTGACGCGGGCGCAGAGTTCGCCATAGGTAACGCGAACCTCGCCGCACTCAATTGCAATCCTGGAAGATCGCCCTTCGCCCACGTGCCGATCGACAAAATACGCCGCAGCGTTGAACTCGTCGGGAAGCGTGATGAGAGGGACCCAGGTCATGGGGATCAAAGAATCAGCCAATTCTATCGCGGCTTTGAGACCGGCGCGAAAAGCGTAGGCCGCGATGAAACCTCGAACCCATACAGATCTTCCTTCGTGTAACTTCGTGTCCTTAGTGGTTAAAGTCTTTAGCCTTACTTGATAACAAGCTAAGCCTCCGGTATCATCCCAGCGCTCGTCGCCGAAGAATCACGATGACCACCACGCGCTCGCTGCGAAGAATCGGCTCGGTTCTCATATTCTGCTGCTGCCTTTCACTCGCCCAAACGCCGGTAGCTACCCAAGAATCCTTGCGTCTTGACCGCCTGACAGCCCTCGCTAAACTTTGGGCAGCCGTCAAGTTCTTTCATCCCTACCTTGCTTACCGCGACGATATCGATTGGGACGCCGCACTGATCAAAGCAATCCCCAAGGTGAACGCTGCGAAGAGCCCGGAAGACTATCCAGCTGCTGTCGCAGGCATGCTGGCCGAACTTGACGACCCTGCTACGCGGGTTCTCGCTGCCGCCAACCTCAAATCGGGTAGCCCTTCGGTTGCGAATGAGAAACATCCCTTTTCTCGGATGACCGCCGACAACATCCTTGTAGTCGATATGACGAATTACTCCGACTTTCAGGATTATGTGGGAACCAACGAAAAATTGACCGCGCTGAAGAAGGAAATCCCGAAGGCGCAAGCGATTGTTTTCGATCTCCGTCCATCCACTCCTCCTACGGAAGATGAACAGGGATCGGCCGCCGCCAGCATCAGCATGAGCGGCATTGCAGGGATGCTGACCTCTTCTCCTCTACCCGTCCCCGGAGAGCGCCGGCGCATGCACGTAGGGTATGCGCCTCAGGATGGCACAACCGGCGGGGATTACAGCTCAGGTTTCTATGCACAAGGGCGGCAATCGATCAAACCAGCGTCCGGCGCAAAGGATATTCCCGTGGTCTTCCTTCTCAATCCCGGTGCAGACCTCCCCGAGATGGCACTCAGTTTCCAGGCGACCGGCAAGGGCGCCATCGTGGTCGAAGGAGAAGCCGACGATTCTCTGGCGGTCACCACCGAAGTCGTTCATCTTGCTGACGACGTGCGCGCACAGATCCGCCTGGGCGAGTTGGTGTACGAAGATGGCACCGGCGGCTTCTCACCAAACCTCAAGATCTCCCCTTCCAACCTGACCGGGGAGCAGAACCCCGCTTTTCAAGCGGCGCTTCAACTTGCCAAAACCGGCAAGTTCGCACCACCCAATCGGACAAGACTCTCGGAGCGAACGTCCCCGACCCGCGACAAGAATTACGAAGACATACAATACCCTCCACTGGAATACCGCGTGCTCGCCGCTTTCCGGCTCTGGGCCGTCATCGACTATTTCTTTCCTTACAAGGAGTTCATCGGTGAGGACTGGGACGCAGTCTTACGTAGTTTCGTCCCGCGACTGGAACAGTCGAAGGACGCTTTGGACTACAACCTGACGATCGCCGAGATGGTCACCCACTTCCATGACAGCCACGGATTCATGCGAGCCCCGGTTCTGCAGAAAGAATTTGGTGAGGCCAGCCTCCCGATCCGCATTCGCATGATCGATGGCCTACCCATAGTTACCGGTTTTACGGATACGAATGCAGCCACCAAAGCAGGATTCGAAATTGGCGACGTAATCCTGAAGGTAGACGGTCAGGAGGCATCCCAGCGAATTCAGAAACGGTTGAAGTACCAGGCGCATTCAACTCCGCAGTCGGGCCGGTTCTATGCGACCGAAAGAAGCCTCGCGCGCGGTCCAAAAGATTCCATTGCGGACATCACAATTCGGGACCTCCACGATCAGGTCCGGGAGTTAAAGGCCGCACGCAAAACCGAATACGTACCGAAGACACAGGGCGATCGAAGCAGCGAGATTTTGCGCCTGCTGCCGGGCAACATCGGCTACGCCGATCTAGACCGTCTCTCCCCGTCGCAAGTCGATGAGATGTTCGAAAAGTTTAAAGATTGTCCTGCCATTATCTTCGACGATCGCGGCTATCCGCAGGGCACGGCCTGGCAGATTGCGCCGCGTCTGACCGACAAATCCGACGTGGTGGCAGCTCTCTTCAAGCGCAAGGATCCCATGTCGCCCGATCTCCCCAACGGTGAACTGGCTTCTTCTCAAGTCCAGGAATCTTTCTATCAGCGAATTCCTCGCACCGACAAATCGCGCTATCACGGCCTCACGATCATGCTCATCGACGAGCGCACCATCAGCCAGGCCGAACATACCGGCCTGTTCTTCGAAGCCGCCAACGGCACGAAATTCGTGGGCAGCCCGACCCAGGGCGCCAATGGCGACGTGACCAACCTATCACTGCCTGGAGGCATTTACGTCCACTTCAGCGGCCAGGGAGTCTGGCATGCTGACGGCCGCCAACTCCAGCGCCTGGGCTTGCAACCAGACGTCGAAGCCCATCCCTCGCTAGCAGGAATCCGCGCCGGAAAAGACGAGGTGCTCGACAAAGCAGTCCAGTACGTGACTCAAGCCTTGAAGGCCCAAGCTAAGAAATGATGGTGGGGCATGCAAAGAAAAACGGCGTGCCAATCAAGGCACGCCGTCGTACTTTCTAAGTGTTCAGGCCCCTTACGCCACAGCTTCTTCCGCGTCATGCACCGGTGTGATGTCTTCCATCTCGTCCTCACGAATCGGCGAATGCGTCTTCGCCACCAGCATGTAAATCGACGGCACCACAAACAGCGTGAACGCCGTTCCGATAATCATGCCGCTCACCAGCATGATACCGATGCTGTTTCTCGCCCCCGCTCCCGGCCCTTTCGCCAGAACCAGCGGGAAGTGCCCGAACACCGTCGCTGCTGTCGTCATCAGAATCGGCCGCAATCTAGTAGTAGCTGCGCCGATGATCGCCTCCAGTTTGCTGAGCCCGGTCTCCTGCAAGTGGTTGGCAAACTCCACAATCAGAATTCCGTTCTTTGAAATCAAACCGACCAGCGTAATCAATCCGACCTGGCTATATATGTTGAGCGTAGTGAATCCCAGGAACGAGAACACCAGCGCCCCCGAAATCGCCAGCGGCACCGACCCGGCCAGAATAATGAACGGATCGCGGAAGCTCTCGAATTGCGCCGCGAGCACCAGATAAATCAGGATCGCCGACAACAGGAACGTTCCCAGGAACTTGCTGCCTTCCACCCGCAACTGCCGCGACTCGCCCGCGTAGTCGACCGTGAATCCCTGCGGCAGAATCTCTTTCGCGTCATTCTCCAGTTCCGTCAGCGCCTGATCCAACGGCACCGGCGGAGGAATGACTCCCTGAATCCGCACCGCATTCAGCTGCTGGAATTTGTTCAGCGATCTCGGCTCCGTCGTCGTCTTCAACGTGGCAAACGTCGAAAGCGGCACCAGTTTGTCCGCCGATCCCTTCACATAAATCTGCGAAAGCTGATCGGGCGTCAGCCGCTCGATTCGCTTCACCTGCGGGATCACCTTATAGCTGCGTCCCTGAATGCTGAAGCGGTTGACATAGTTCCCGCCCAGCATCGTCGACAAGTCCTGTCCCGCCTGGCTCAGGTCCACACCTTGCGAGCGCAGCTTGTCGCGATCGAACACAACTTCGGTCTGCGGCTGATCGAACTTCACGTCTGTGTCGGCAAAGATGAAAATTCCCTTCGCCATCGCCTTCTGCACAATCTGCTCCGCCAGCGCGCTGACCTGTTGCGGCTCAGCGGCCGAGGCGATCACGAAGTCTACGGGGAAGTTTCCGCCTCCGGGTAGCGGTGGCGGTGTCAGCGGAATCACCCGAACGCCGGCAATCTTCGAGAGCGGCCCGGTCGATTCGACCAGCAACTGCTGCGTGGTCTTCGTACGCTGGCTCCACGGCTTGGTCACCATGCCGCCGAACCCGCCGTTTGGAGTCGTGATCTGGAAAGTGCTTCCGTTCTCCGGGAACGAGTGATACACGTCGTAGACCTGCTTGGTAAACAGGTTCGTCTGGTCGATCGTCGCGTTCGGAGCTGCCTGAATCACGCCGAACACCACGCCCTGATCTTCCGCAGGCGCCAGTTCCCTCATCGAGAACATATAGAACGGAATCATCAGCACGGCCACGACCGCCCACACGGTGAGCACCACCGGACGGTATTGCAGAGTTCCGCCCAGCAAGCGCGTATAGACTCCGCGCACTTTCTCGAAGGTGCGGTTAACGATGCCTGGGAGTCCTTTGTGTGAGGCCCCGGCCCGCAACAACTTCGAGCCCATCATCGGCGACAACGTCAACGCTACAATGCCGGAAACGACCACCGCGCCGGCCAGCGTAAACGCGAACTCACGGAACAGCGCTCCCGTCAGGCCACCCTGAATTCCGATCGGCGCATAGACCGCGGCCAGCGTGATCGTCATCGCGATGATCGGGCCAACCAGTTCTCGCGCCGCGTCCTTCGCGGCCTGGAACGGCGTCTTGCCCATCTCGAGATGCCGCTCAACGTTCTCCACCATCACGATGGCGTCGTCCACGACGAGTCCCACCGACAGCACGATCGCCAGCAACGTCAAGAGGTTGATCGTGAACCCGGCGACCAGCATGAGGAAAACTGCGCCGATCAACGAAATGGGAATCGCGACCACCGGAATCAACACGGATCGGAACGATCCTAGGAACAGGAAGATCACCACAATCACGATCACCAGGGTTTCGGTGAGCGTGTGCAGCACCTCGTTAATCGCATCCTGAATGTAAGCCGTCGAGTCGTAAGGAATACCCAACTTCATCCCTGCCGGAAGTTGCTGCTCGATGCCGGGAAGCGTCTGCCGCACCGCTTTGATTACGTCCAGCGAGTTCGCCGTGGGCAGCACCCAAATGCCCATGAACGTTGCCGTCTCGCCGTTGAACTTGACGTCCTGGTCGTAATTCTCGGCGCCGAGTTGTACGTCCGCCACTTCACCCAGACGTACGACGGTGCCATTGTTCTCCTTGATCACCATCTGGCGGAACTCGTCGGCCGTCCGCAGATCGGTGTTCGCGATCAGGTTCACCGACACCATCGAGCCTTTGGTGCTGCCCAGAGCCGACAGGTAATTGTTCTTTGACAGCGCGTCGTGCACATCTGAGGGCGACACACCACGCGCCGCCATCTCCTGCGGCTTCAGCCACAGGCGCATGGCGAAAGTACGATTGCCCAGGATGTCGGCCCGCTGCACGCCGCTGATGGCGCTCAGCTTCGGCTGCACCGCGCGCGTCAGATAGTCAGTGATCTGATTCTGATCCAGATCGGCAGAGGAGAAGCCGATATAAATAGCCGCGAACTGCGTATCCGCAGTCTGCAGATCAATGACCGGAATTTGCGCGTCCGGAGGAAGATCATTCCGCACCTGCGCGACTTTCGCCTGGATCTGCGTCAGTGCCGCCGTGGTGTCGTAATTGATCTTCAGGTGGACCTGAATCGTGCTCAGCCCCTGCGCGCTCGTCGACTCCATGTAGTCAATGCCGTCAGCGCTGGCCACAACGCGCTCAATCGGAGTCGTCACAAATCCACGCACCAGGTCGGCATTGGCCCCGACGTACACCGTGGTGATCTGCACCACCGCGATGTCGCTGCGTGGATACTGCCGCACACTCAGCGATCGGATTGCCTGCAACCCGGCGATCAGGATGACGAGGTTTACCACCATCGCCAGTACCGGACGCTTAACGAATAAATCGGTGAACTTCATGAGTGCCTCTCACTGCAGCGAACGAAAGAAATATTCCTCACTCGCCTTTCGCGCGTTCTCTCTGCGAAAAGCAGGCGCTTTCACGGGAGATCTAGTTTAGCTGTCCTCAGGCTTCGGAGCCGCGTTGTTGTCGGGCTTCACCGTGTTGTTGACCACAACCGGTGCCCCATTGCGCAGCTTGAACACTCCCGAGCTCACAATTTCATCGCCGGGTTTCAGGCCAGACACAATGGCCACCTGATCGCCGCGCGACCCTTCAATCCTCACCACTTGCTGACGCACGCCGCGGTAGCTGTTCCCCTTGGGATCCTGCATATCGCTCACTACGAAAACCGAGTCTCCGTAGGGCGCGTAGTTAATCGCCGACGCGGGCAGCGGCATCACATCACGCGGACTTCCCATCGGTAATTCGACCTGCACAAACATCCCGGGCCTTAGCTTGTTCTCCTTATTGGTCACAATGCATTGCACCTGGATATTCCGGGTTTGCTCGTTAATCACGGAATCCAGCGCCGTAATCCGGCCGGTAAAAGCCATTCCGGGAAGATCGTTGCTCGTTACGCGCAGCACGTGGCCAGGGATCACCTTACCGGTCTCCTGCTGCGGCACTCCGAAGTTCACATAGATCGGACTCATCGTCTGCAACGAAACGATCGCCTGCCCCGCCGCCAGATACTGCCCCAGACTCACTTGCCGGATTCCTAGAACTCCAGAGAACGGCGCGTGTATCGTCTTTCGGGCGATAGCTGCCTTGATGTCGCCCACCTGCGCCTCGGTCGCTTTCTGCTGCGCCGTTGCATTATCGAATTCCTGCCGGGCGATGACGCCTTGCTTTACCAGCTCCTGCGAGCGTCCATAATTGATCTTTGCCAGATCGCGCTGCGCTTCCAGGCTGGCCAGTTGCGCCCGTTCCTGCCGGATATCGAGTTCGACTAGGATGTCGCCTTCTTTCACCCACTGCCCCGACTCAAAGTGAATCCTGTCGATCGTTCCGGGAAGGTCGGCGCTTACTGTCACTCCCTGGATCGCTTCAGCAGTCCCAATGACGCTCAGGGTCGAAGGCCAAGTCTCCTTTTTTACGACCACGGTGGTGACCGCAGTCGGGGGGATCTTGAAGTTCTTACCCTGCTCGATCGCCGCCTCGACCTGCTTGAACTTCACAAATCCGAGCCCACCAACCAGGGCCAACATGATCACCAACATCAGGACCATCCGCTTCGCCATACCTTCTCCTGTACAAAAACAGCTAGTAGTCGTGGTTTTAACGTCGTACGAACCTAAGTGAACCCCAGTATTGCGAATATTGATTTCAGCGGCCGCCAAAAGGATTCAGAGATGATGCGGACTTTCGTCGATTGGGATGGCCGAAACCATCGGTTACGGAAGGAACCGCCCGCGAAACTGATCTGAGCCGCCATGTCTCTATAACTGGCTGGCGGGTCCTATGGTTACGAAATAACGATCGGGGGGAGGAAATTGTCGGAATGAAATGTTTTTCACTCGACGTTGCGCCGATCCCCAGTGAAGTGCGTCAACCAGATCGACATTTATAAGTCGCCGGTTTCCCCCTGTGATCCTCCGTGCCCTCCGTGGTGAAAGCCTTTGACCTCCACGTCGGACACCACGGATCGTTCATAACGGATCGTTCATATTCGTTTTCGTTCCACGGGTTGCGTACTCATACCGGCTGCGCAGGGCCGTGACGATGCAGGCCCTCCGCAATAAGGGTGCCCCATCCTTATCGCGGTGTTTGCGACAGGGTGGGGATTTTGACTTCTTTAATGGCTTCTACAGGGTGCCCATTTGGGGATTTGGTGAAGACTCAAAGCAATCCACAGCCCTAATGTGACATCTGCCCTTGCGCCAGAATTTCAAAAAGCAGATCATTATCAAGGCGAAAGCAGTAGTAAGCCGCTTGTAGAAAAGTCGCAAGGTCTTTGAAATCAAGATTTTGACCTCTAACCTTCAGAGGCTCAATATTTTGCAGCCCATTTTTGCAAACCCCGCGCCAGTCAAGGCTTTCAGAGGGTGGTGGGGGGAGGGGCTACCCCAACCCGAAGGGGTTTCCCAAATTGGAACTACGGTAAATCTCGCTTCCCGACGCCGATTCCAAACTATTTTTTCGAGTGATTTCCACAGCCAGAAAAATCAATTCCCCAAAGCAGAAAACCGCCCGAGCAGGCGGCTTCAATCATCAATCTGAAATCTAAAATCTGACTTCTCTGGTCCTAGTCGATTCCGTGAATCCTCATGCTTACCAGCCTGTCGATGCTCAGATCCTTCATCCCCCGCGACCGCATATCGGCAATGTATTCCGGTGTGACGTTGTGGATGCGCATCGCGATCAACTCATCCGGATCCGGATGCGAGTATCCAAGCCCCTGTAACTTCTGAATGAATTCCGGCGAAACCCCATGAATGCGAAACGCGATCAGCTTCTGCAACTCTAGATGATCGTAGCCCTGCTTCTTGAGCTCCTGCATCCATTCCGGCGTCGCGCCATGAATCCGCATCGCCACGAGCGTGTCTTCGTCTGGAGAATATCCAGCCTGATGCAGGCTACGAACCATTTGCGCGCTGACGCCATGAATGCGGAATGCCACCAGTTTGTTCGCATCCGAGATCTTCAGTCCCTCGGCGCGAAGCGCCTCGATGAAAGCCTTGTCCACGCCGAAGATGCGAAACGCGATCAGTTTGTCTGCATCCAGATCGCTGAGATTTTCACTCTTCATCTCGCGCGCGAATGCCAGACTGACATCCTGCACTGCCATGGCGAACTGCTTCTCTTCATCCACACCGAACCCCAGCGATTGCATCTCGCGTGGATAATTCGCGTCCGGCTGAAAGTGAAAAATCCCCGCTCCTTCGCCATCGTTCAAGTAGCCCTCGCACTCGATCTTGCCCGCATCGCGCGCGATCGTGAAACGCACGTCCTGTCGTCCAGGCTTTGAAAAGTCGACACCCTGAAATACGCTCGCAGGCCACGAGGACTGATGGTTCGAGCTCCCGTCGCGGCGATGTTCCATCAATGCAAGCTCGACCTTGCCAGCCTCGTCCGACTTGCTGATCGCCCAACTGCCGCTGCGAACTTCATTGCGCAGTTCTGCTGCCCGATTCTTCACCGCAATCAGAAGCACGCAAGAGGCAAAAACAAAGTAAGCCAGCGTTCGACGCATTCTCATAAGAATCTCCTTTCATCCCACACGTGGCGACAGCCGCTCATCAAACACGTAGAGACAGCCGCCTCGGCTGTCCAAGCGAAGGCGAAGCCAAGCGCCCGGAAACGAAACCTAGATGTCCCCTTTGCTGTCCAGAATCCCCAGATGTTTAAGCTCAATGAGCTTGTCGATGGTCAGGTTTTTGAACCCATGCTTGCGCGCCCCATCGATGAACTCAGGTGTAATTCCCTGCACCTTCGCGCCCATGACTTCGTCGGCGTCAGGCTTGAACCCAGCCGACTGCAGCGCCTTGACGTATTCCGGTGTGACTCCTTGTACTTTCAGTCCGACGATTTCATCCGCGCTCGGATTCAGTCCTAAAGCGCGAATGTCACGGATGTATTCCGGAGTCACGCCCTGCACGCGCATCCCGATCACATCGTCGGTGCTCGGATTCAGTCCCTGGTCGCGCAAGCCCTTCACGTACGCTGCGGTAACTCCTTGCACTTTGAGCCCGACAATCTCGTCAGCATCAACCTTCAACCCCGCAGCCTGTAATTCGCGGACATACTCCGGAGTCACTCCCTGCACCTTGAGCCCGACAGTCTCTTCCCCATTCGCCTGAATCCCGACTGCCTTCAGCCCCTGCACGTAATCGGCGGTGACGCCTTGCACCTTCATCCCAATGATCTCGTCTACATCCGGCTTGAACCCGAGCGAGCGCAGTTCCTTGATGTACTCCGGAGTCACGCCCTGCACCTTGAGTCCGACTAATTCATTTGCGTCCGGCTGGAAACCCAGATCGTGAATGGAGCGAACATACTCAGGAGTCACGCCCTGGATCTTCAGCGCGATCAGATCGTCTGCGCTCAGATCATTCAGGCCTGCTGACTTCATCCCGTCGATGTAGGACTGAGCACTTCCCGAATGTTCCGCAGGTTGCGGGCGTTCCGCAGGCTGAGGATTCTGCGCCGCAGAGGGTTTCGCCGCAGGCGTCGGAGCACTTTGTCGAACAGCCCGAGGTTGCGCCGTCGCACTCGCTACGAGTCTCTGAACTGGAATTGGACCCGTACCTGTATATGCGGTGGGTTTCGAATATGCGATGCCGAAAAGCGCGTTGCCTGCGAACGCCGCCGTCACGAGAAACAGAACGCTTCCCGCCAATCCGACTTTGCGCACGCCGTCTCCCGATGCGTTCATCCCCAACAAATGCCGGACCCGTT
>Ga0210409_10005758_pt1 | contig 12975 bp, 4 predicted proteins | sample IncBWH17MmetaG_FD_161649 | JGI IMG/M metagenome (GOLD analysis project Ga0210409, IMG submission 161649) | Forest soil microbial communities from Barre Woods Harvard Forest LTER site, Petersham, Massachusetts, United States - Inc-BW-H-17-M | ecosystem: Environmental > Terrestrial > Soil >...
AGCCAGGCCGCGGCTCAACAGATGCTGAGGGAGCAGCGCCAGGCGCACGAACAGGCGATGCTCGAAGCCAGAGAAACTCAGAAACGGGCCTTGACGGATTTGCGTGAGGCGTTCAAGGCCTTAAGCGCTGACGCCTTGAAAGAAACGGCGCCGGAGTTTCTCCGGCTGGCCAATGAGACGCTGTTCAAGTTTCAGGAGTCAGCCAAAGGCGATCTGGAAAAGCGGCAGGAATCGATCAAAGTGCTGGTCAAGCCGCTGGAAGAGCAGCTGAAGATTTATCAACAGCGCTTGCAGCAAAGTGAGACGGCCCAAGCCACAACCCTGGGAGAAGTAAAGAAGCAGCTCGAGACGTTGGCGCATCAAAGTCAAACGCTCGCTCTGGAGACACAGCAGTTCCGAGTGGTGCTTAAGTCCAACCAGGCACGCGGGCGTTGGGGTGAGGAGACCTTGCGCCGAGTGATTGAGGCGGCGGGGATGAGCGCGCATTGCGATTTTACGGAGCAGACCCAGGCCGGCGACGGCAAGCCGGACCTGGTGGTGCGGCTACCCGGAGACCGTTTGATTATTGTGGACGCCAAGGTGCCGGACTTGGATTTTCTGGACGCTCTGGACTCGGCCGACACAGCCAAAAGGGCAGATTCTCTGGCCGTGCACGCCGCCAAACTAAAGGCGACGATCAAGGCCCTGGCCGAACGCGATTATCCGTCCCAGTTCCCCAATGCGCTCGACCATGTCGTGTTGTTTCTCCCGGCTGAATCGCTTTTCAGCGCCGCGCTGGAGGGAGACCGGGACTTAATCGTTTGGGCGGCAGGCAAGCGCATTCTGCTGGCCACACCCGCGTCTTTGATCGCGTTGTTGCGTTCGGTGAGCATCAGTTGGCAGCAGCACGCGCAAACAGAGAATGCCCAAAAAATAGCCGAAGCCGCCCGCGAGTTTTACGCCCGAGTGGTCATCTTCACCAAGCATTTTGAACGAGTTGGCCTTGGACTTGAGACGGCCAACGCCGCGTTTAACGACGCCGCCGCAAGTTTCCAGGCGCGCGTGCGACCCGCAGGGGAGCGTCTCGCGGAATTGGGCGGAGCTGTGGAAGGCAAGGAAATGTCCGAGCTCCCGTTGCTGGAGAGTGCACCTCGGATGCCTCAGATTCCGCCGAATGGATCTGGGGCCAACCCTTCTATATAAATCCGAAGGACGAAACCCGAACCGAAAGCCGGATGTTGGCTGAAAATCCGCCTCGCTCAAACAGGTTGCGAGCCAGTCATGAACTACCATCACCAATCAAGCGCTGGTGTTCCAGCAATGCATAGCGGTCCGTCATCCCGGCCAGGTAATCACAAACCGCGCGCGGCCAGCCTTCCCGGCGCGCCCGCTTGCGCGACTGCGCGCCGATTTCCTGATGATGAGCCAGGTAATATTGGAAGAGCTCCTCCAGAACACGGCGCGCGCGGAGGTGGGGTTCGTTGACGGCCGGGTTGTCGTACAGGTTCTGGTACAGAAAGCGGCACAATTCGTCGTTAAGTTTGCCGCGAATGCGGCTGTACTGAACCAATAGCCGAGGCTGCGCCCGCACGTCCTCCACGCTCTCGACACCCGCGCGGCGAACGAGCTGCTCGGTATGGGTAACGACGTCTTTCACCTGCAGGTCTGTGATGCAACGGATGATGAAATAACGGCGGCACTCATCCGGAAGCTCTCCGTATTCCCCCTCGACTTTCCTGGCCGCCTGGTGCCACAGCCGGACCTCGGCCCGGAGGGGCTTCTCCGACAATAACCCTGAGTCCAGCCCATCGTCCAGGTCGTGACTGTAATAAGCGATCTCGTCTGCCAAATTGGCGACCTGCGCTTCGAGTGAAGGCGAACCGCCCTGGAACTCTGCGCCTTGTCCCGGCTGATCGTACTGCGTGTGGTGCTTGATCAGGCCTTCCCGGACTTCCCAGGTCAAATTCAGGCCAGGAAAACGCGGGTATTTCTGCTCGAGTTCCTCGACAATCCGCAGGCTCTGCCGATTATGCTCAAATCCGCCGTGATCCTTCATCAAACGGTCGAGCACGGCTTCCCCCTTGTGGCCGAACGGCGAATGCCCCAGGTCATGGGCCAAGGCAATCGTTTCCGTAAGATCCTCGTTGAGCATAAGCGCTCGCGCTATGTTTCGCGAAATCCCCGCCACCTCCATCGTGTGTGTCAGGCGCGTCCGCAGGTGATCGCCCGTTCCGTTCAGAAACACTTGCGTCTTGTATTCCAACCTCCGAAATGCGCGCGAATGGATGACCCGGTCGCGATCCCGCTGAAAGTGGGTGCGCCAATCAGGAGGCTCCTCGCGGTACCGACGACCCCGGGAATTGCCGCTGAGCTGTGCGTAGGAAGCGAGGTTCTGACGTTCGAGTGCTTCCAGTTCCTCTCGCGTGCGCGGCATGGGGTTAAGGCCGAGGGCCGAAATCCGAAATCCGAAAGAAGGCCGAAATCCGAAATCCGAATAAAAATTGAGCGATTACTTCACCGATATGGCTTACAGAATTAGTGTCAAAACGACGCCACTTCGCGGGAGCATTTTGTCTCTTCACCTTCATTTTTCTGCCTGCCCTCTTCAGCCATTCCCTTCAGGCACCGCCACCTTCGGATTTCGGATTTCGGCCTTTCTTCGGTATTCGGCCTTTGGCCTTCCTCAGCTGTTGGCCTGCAGCACTTGCTGCACGGAAATTCCACGCAATTGGAACAGCCTTCGAATGGCATCTTCGATCAAGTTATTCGGGCACGACGCGCCGGCAGTGATGCCGACCGTGACTTTGCCCGGAGGCAGCCAGTCTCGCGTTTGAATTTCTTCGTGGCGGTTTTGATCGTAGTGGTGGATCAGGGTGTCCGATTCCATCTTAGCGGCATTCTTGATAAAGTAGGTGGGTAATTTGGACTCGCCCATCTCCGCCAGGTGCGAAGTATTCGATGAGTTGTAGCCCCCAATAACGAGCAAAAGATTCAGCGGTTCGCGCAATAGTTTCTCGAGCGCATCCTGCCGGTCCTGGGTCGCTCCGCAAATGGTATCGAAGAACCGGAAATGATTTGCAAGGTCAGCTTCCCCGTATTTTTGGCTCATTGCCGCTTTGAGCCGGCGTTGAACATCCTCGGTTTCCCCACGCAACATGGTAGTTTGATTGGCCACACCGATGGCCTGAAGATGCACATCCGGGTCAAAACCTTCGGAATACGCTCCTTTAAATTTCGACAGGAATTCGGCTTTGTTCCCGCCCTGTACGATGTAATTGCAAAGGTAATCGGTCTCAGCCAGGGTGAAGACGACCAGGTAATGGCCATTACCGCTGGCGCGCGCCTGTGAGCTGGTCGCCATGGTTTCCTCGTGCCAGGCCTTCCCATGAATGATGCTGGTGACGGCATCTTTCGAGTATTGCCGAACCCGCTTCCAAACGCTCATCACGTCCCCGCAAGTGGTGTCCACGAACAGGCAACCTTTTTCCTCCAGTTTCTTGCGAGTGGCCACCTCGGTGCCAAAGGCCGGAATGATCACGATATCCTCCGGTTTCAACTGGTTAATCTCCTCATCCCGTGGCTTGCCGGCGATGGTGACAATGCCCATCCGGCGGATCTGATCGTTCACTTCCGGGTTATGGATGATTTCTCCCAGCAGGAAGATGCGGCGGTCCGGGTAAGCGCGTCGGGCCGCGTATGCCAGATCGATGGCCCGTTCCACGCCGTAGCAAAAACCAAATTCCTTGGCCAATTTGATGGTTAGGTCTCCGGCCGACAGGATATGCCCGCTGGCCCGTATCCGTTCGACCAATTCGCTCCGATAATGCGAGAGCACCTGTGCCTGCACGGCGGCCATAATGTCTGGCCGCCGCAAATTGATTTTCTGCGGAGCCGCTGGAGCTTCGGTTGACATGCTCCGTTAAACGTAGCATGGGCGGACCAGAAGAAAAGCTGAAACGCTGAAACGCTAAAATACTGAAATGGAGAAAGACATTGCGGAACAGGGCAACTGTGGGATAATCCATGCCTCGGCTATCGGAGCGTAGCTCAGCCTGGCTAGAGCACTTGGTTTGGGACCAAGACGTCGCAGGTTCAAATCCTGTCGCTCCGACCATTCTTCCAGTTCGGTTTAGCCGTGATTGAATTATTCCCGGACTGTCTTAGTCTCTTAACCTAAGACTTCAGGTTGTGACCAATGGCGGCGTGTTGGTGCGCAGCCAATAAAGGTCGATGGTCTTGGCCAACTCGATGAGCGCCTCGAGATTGGAGGGTTTCACGAGATACGAATTGGCCCCCAGATCATAGGCCCGGTTGACGTCGCTCGCCAGAATTGATGACGTCAGCATGATGACGGGCAGACGTTTGAGATTGGGCTGTTGTCGAATCCAAGCCAGCACGTCCAGACCGGAGAGGCTGGGGAGCTTAATGTCGAGCAGGACGCAGGCGGGAGGAACGATGGAGGCGCCGCCGGAAAGCGCCTCGATTGCTTTCTGACCGTCGGTGGCTACCTCCAGGTGCGCCGGCACCTCCGCTTTGCGGAAAGCCATCGCGGTGAGCAAAGCGTCGTCAGGATTGTCTTCTACGTGAAGGATTCTCGTTTCCATCTGGAGGAGGAGGCTCGGCGGGGAGATCGACCCAGAAGTGGCTGCCCTTGCCCACCTCGGATTCGACTCCGACTCGTCCGCCCATCCGCTCGGCACCCTTGCGCACTAGCGCCAGGCCGATGCCGGTGCCGGGATAGGTTTGGTTATCATGAAGCCGCTGAAAAAGACCAAAGATTTTTTCGTGGTGCTCCGGCGCGATGCCGATCCCATTATCCTGGACCGACAGCCGGATGTATCCCGGCGTTCGCGTGGTAAGAATCCGAATCTGCGCCGGCCGATCCGGCGCGACAAATTTAACGCTGTTGCTAAGCAAATTGGTGAGGATTTGCTTGAAGGTGGGCAAATGAGCGAAAACCGTACCTAGCGGCGAGCCGACCTCAACGCTGATCTTGTGGTCTCGAATTTCTTTTTCCACCAGGCCGAGAAGTTCCGCGACGGGCTCATCCAGGGTGAACTGTTCCGGAACCATGTCGGCGCCCGCGAGCCGGCTGTACGCCAGCATATCCAGCAGCAGGTTGTCCATGTAATTGGCGGACCGGGCAATGCGGGTGGCGTACTCCAAACCGAGCGGAGTCAAATTGCTGCTTTCGTCCTCCAGCAGCGCTTTGGCAAAACCGCTCATCGAACGCAGCGGCGTTCGCAGGTCGTGGGCGATGGAATAGTTGAACGCCTCTAATTCGCCGTTAATCGTCGTCAGGGCCACCAGGCGCTGCTCCAGTTCCTGGTTGAGCATGGCCACCTTGGCTTCGGCCTGCTTTCGCGGCGTAATGTCCCGCGCGAAGATATAAATCAGATTCTCGGCGGGAAAAGGGGCGGCGCTCCAGAAAAGCCAGCGATACGAACCGTCCTTGTGGCGGTAGCGGCCCTCCAACTGTGCTGTTCGGCAACCGTTGCGCAGGGCTTGCATCTGTTCCTGCATGGCCGGGCGATCCTCGGGGTGGACCAGATCCATCCCGGAAACGGAACGCAGCTCACTCTCAGTGTAACCCAGGACCTCCTCCCACGAGGCATTGAGCTGCAACAGCCTGCCCTCGAAATCGGCGATGCCGAGCATGTCCAACGCCAGCGTAAAGAAACGGTTGCGCCGGGTTTCCCTCTCGAGGCGATCGGCAACCTCCGCCATTTCGCGTTGGTGCTTGGATTCTTCCAGGCGCCGCAACTGTTCACCTTGACGCTTAATGAGCTCCGTCTGGCGGTGCAGTTCGACGAAGACGGACACCTTGGCTCGCAAAACGTCCGGCACGATTGGGGTCAGCAGATAGTCGACCGCACCCAGAGAATAACCGCGGGCAATATGATTTTCAGAGTTGCCGATCGAAGTGATAAAGATGATGGGGGTATGTTCGGAACTGGGTCGTTGCCGAATCAAGGACGCCGTTTCGAAGCCGTCCATCGTAGGCATCGACACATCCAGCAGGATCACGGCAAAATCCCGCTTCAAGAGTTGACGAAGAGCATCCTTGCCCGACCGGGCTTGAACCAGGTTCTGGTCCAGGGAAGTCAAGACGGCTTCCAGGGCCAGCAACTTGTCCGGCCGATCATCCACGAGAAGAATATTTGCTTTCAGATCAGCAATGGGACGCGACGTCCCCTTTGGAGTTTCCCCGGCCAGATTCGGCAGGAGCGCCCGCTCCAGCAGAAGTGTGTTTGGATTCATAAGGTCGGGAAACTAACGGTGCAGCCACAAACGCAACGTCGAGCGCAGCTGCTCAGGCTCCACCGGCTTGCACAAGTAATCCGACGCGCCGGCAGCGATGCACTTTTCGCGGTCGCCCTTCATGGCTTTGGCCGTGACGGCCACTATCGGCAAGTCTTTGAAATCCGCGATCTCGCGGATGGCTCGAATCGTTGCATAGCCATCCATCGTCGGCAGCATAATGTCCATCAGCACGATGTCCACATCCGCCTGGTCCATCAGCAATTGAATGGCATCTTTGCCATTTTCCGCCGAGATCACCCGCATCTTGAATCGCTCCAACACGCTGGTCATGGCGAAAATGTTGCGAATATCATCGTCGACCACCAGGACCTTCTTGCCTTCCAGGACGCCCTGATGCAACGTTTCCAACATCTTGCGCTGCCGTTCCGGCAAACGCGAAACGTTGCGATGCAAGACCAGCGCTGTTTCGTCCAGCAATCGCTCCGGTGATCGCGCGTCCTTGATCAGAATCGATTCGGCGAGGTTCCGGAGCTTGACAGTTTCCTCCTCCAGCAGTTCCCGCGCAGTATAGATGATCACCGGCAGCGAGCGCGAAGCGGTGGAATTCTTGATCTGTTCCAGCAGTTCGGTCCCGCTCATATCCGGCAAGCCGAGGTCCAGCACCATGCAATCGAAACGCTCTCCTTGCAACGCGGCCAGCGCCTCCCTGCCCGACCCGACTACGGTGGTTTTCACGTCGCCATTGCCGATTAAATCCTGAATGCTCATGATTTGAATCTCGTCGTCTTCGACCAGGAGCAGGTTTTTGACCGGGCGCTCGACGAAATGCTTGAGCAGTCCAAAGGCCTGCTGCAAAGATTCTCGCGTTTCGGATTTGGTGACAAAGCCCAGCGCGCCCTGGGTGAGTGCCGGTGTGGCATCCTGTTCCACGCTGATGATGTGAACCGGGATGTGACGGGTCGTCAGATCCACCTTCAATCGGTCCAGCACACGCCAACCGTCAAGGTCCGGAAGATGCAGGTCCAGTGTTACCGCACAGGGTTTAAGGTCCCGGATCATGGACAGGGCAGTGGCGCCTCTTTGAGCGACAATGCCCTTGAATCCATTTTCGTGGGCCATCTCCAGGAGCACCCGAGCATAATTGACATCGTCCTCGATGATAAGGAGAACCTCGTCTCCGCTCCCAATGCTGGCCCGGTCGTCTTCGAGCACGACCTCGACCGGGTCTGCGCCCGGAGCGGCGCTCTCGGAGAGCATTTCCTTGTCCAGGGGGACACCCAGCGGGCGCACCGGGCTGCCTTCCTTGCGCACAGTGCGCATCGGCACATGAGTCTGCGGCAGAAACAGCGTGAACGTGCTCCCCTGCCCCAGCGCGCTGGCCAGCCGGATTTCACCACCCAACAAGCGGGCAATCTCGCGGGAAATGGCCAGGCCCAGACCCGTGCCGCCGTACTTGCGGCTCGTGCTGCCATCCGCTTGCAAGAAGGGCTCGAAAATAATTTGTTGTTTTTCAGGGGCGATGCCGATGCCGGTGTCGCTGACCGAGAAGGCAATCACCGAGCGCGCGTGGTTGAGCACTTCATTTTCCGGATTCCAACCTTCCGTCACCTGCGCCATGCTGAGAACCACCTGGCCGGCCTCGGTAAACTTGAACGCATTGGAAAGCAGGTTGCGGATGACCTGCTCGAGGCGCTGCGAGTCGGTAAAGATATTGTCCGGCAGCTCAGGATCCATCTCGATGCTGAATCCCAGGCCCTTGGCTTCGGCAACATGACGGAACGTACGATCGACGTAATCGTGCAGATCCCGAAAGCGCAGCGCGGCGATGTCCACCGTGACCGTGCCGGACTCGATCTTCGACAGATCCAAGATGTCATTGATCAAGCTGAGCAGGTCATTGCCCGAGGCGTGAATCGTGCGGGCAAACTCGATCTGTTTCGGCAGCAGGTTGCCCTCCGGGTTGAGCGCCAACTGATCCGCCAGGATGAGCAAGCTGTTGAGCGGCGTGCGCAACTCGTGGGACATATTGGCCAGGAACTCGGATTTGTACTTCGAAGTCAGCGCCAGTTGTTCGGCCTTTTCTTCGAGCGCCTGACGGGCCTGCTCGACTTCCGAATTCTTGCGTTCGACTTCGGCGTTTTGCTCGGCCAGCAGCTTGGCCTTGTCCTGCAGTTCGAGGTTGGTCTGCTGCAACTCTTCCTGCCGGCTTTGGAGCTCTTTGGCCAGCGATTGGGATTGCTTCAGCAAGTTCTCGGTGCGGGTGTTGGCTTCAATGGTATTGAGCACAATGCCGATGGATTCCACGAGCTGATCGAGGAAGGCCTGGTGAATTGGGCTGAATTGTTCGAACGACGAAAGTTCCATCACGGCCTTGACCTGGCCTTCGAAAAGCACCGGCAGTACGATGATATTGGTCGGTTTGGCTTGTCCCAGGCCGGAAGTGATTTGCACATAATCTTCCGGAGCGTTGGTAATGAGGATGCGCTCCTTCTCCAGCGCCGCCTGGCCGACTAAGCCCTCGCCTAAAGCGAAGCGGTTGCCGACGTTCTTGCGCGAACGGAACGCATAACTGGCCAGCAGTTTCAGGTAAGGGTCCGTCGAGTGATCGCGCTCGTCACTCTGTTCTTCCTTCGGGACTTCCATCACGTAGAACACGCCGTGCTGCGCGGACACGACCGGCGCCAATTCCGATAGGATAAGCTTGCCGACCGTGAGCATTTCTTTTTGCCCCTGGAGCATGCGTGTGAACTTGGCCAGGTTGGTCTTAAGCCAATCCTGGTCGTTGTTCTTGATGGTCGTGTCCTTGAGGTTGCGGATCATCTCGTTGATGTTGTCCTTCAGGGCGGCCACTTCGCCGCTGGCATCAACCTGGATGGACCGGGTCAAGTCACCCTTGGTGACGGCGGTCGCCACGTCCGCAATCGCGCGAACCTGCGTCGTCAGATTGGCCGCCAACTGATTGACGTTGTCCGTGAGATCCTTCCACGTGCCGGCCGCGCCAGGCACACTGGCCTGTCCGCCCAGCTTGCCTTCCACACCCACTTCGCGCGCGACCGTGGTCACCTGGTCGGCGAACGTCGCCAGCGTTTCAATCATGCTGTTGATCGTGTCGGCCAGTTCGGCGATTTCTCCCTTGGCCTCGACCAGCAGTTTGCGCTTGAGATCACCGTTAGCCACCGCGGTCACCACTTTGGCGATACCACGAACCTGGTTGGTCAGGTTTGAAGCCATGAAATTGACGTTGTCGGTCAGATCCTTCCAGGTGCCGGACACACCGCGGACCTGGGCCTGGCCGCCGAGCTTTCCTTCCGTGCCGACCTCGCGCGCGACACGAGTTACTTCGTCCGCAAACGACGACAGTTGGTCGACCATGATGTTGACGGTGTTCTTGAGCTCGAGGATTTCACCCTTCACATCCACCGTGATCTTCTTGGTCAGATCCCCGTTGGCCACCGCGGTGGTCACGGCGGCAATGTTGCGCACCTGGGTTGTGAGGTTGGAGGCCATGAAGTTGACGTTGTCCGTCAAATCTTTCCAAACACCCGCCAAACCGCGCACGTCGGCCTGGCCGCCGAGCTTGCCTTCGCTGCCGACCTCGCGCGCCACGCGGGTTACTTCCGACGCAAACGACCGGAGTTGGTCGACCATCGTGTTGATCGTGTCCTTGAGCTCGAGGATCTCTCCTTTGACATCAACGGTAATCTTCTTGGACAGGTCGCCATTGGCCACTGCCGTCGTCACGGCCGCAATATTGCGCACCTGGCCCGTCAGGTTCGAAGCCATCGAATTCACCGAGTCGGTCAGGTCCTTCCAAGTGCCGGCCACGCCTTTAACTTCGGCCTGCCCGCCCAGCTTGCCTTCCGTGCCGACTTCGCGCGCCACCCGTGTGACTTCGGCCGCAAAGGAGGAGAGCTGATCCACCATCGTATTGACGGTGTTCTTCAACTCCAGAATTTCGCCTTTAACATCGACCGTGATCTTCTTCGAGAGGTCCCCGTTGGCCACTGCGGTCGTGACCGCCGCGATGTTGCGCACCTGGCCCGTCAGGTTCGAAGCCATCGAATTGACCGAATCGGTCAGGTCTTTCCAGGTCCCGGCCACACCTTTGACTTCCGCCTGTCCGCCAAGCTTGCCTTCCGTGCCGACTTCGCGCGCAACACGAGTCACTTCGGCCGCGAAGGAGGAAAGCTGGTCCACCATCGTATTGATCGTGTCCTTGAGTTGAAGGATTTCGCCCCGAACATCGACCGTGATCTTCTTCGAGAGATCCCCGTTGGCCACAGCCGTGGTCACTTCCGCGATGTTACGCACTTGAGCGGTGAGGTTGCTCGCCATCGAATTGACCGAATCGGTCAGGTCCTTCCACGTGCCGGCGACGCCGCGCACTTGAGCCTGTCCGCCCAATTTGCCCTCGGTGCCCACCTCGCGGGCGACACGCGTTACTTCCGCGGCAAAGGATCGCAATTGGTCCACCATGGTGTTCATGGTGTCCTTGAGCTGCAGAATCTCGCCTTTGACGTCAACCGTGATCTTCTTGGAGAGATCCCCATTGGCAACGGCAGTGGTGACATCCGCGATATTTCTAACCTGGGCCGTGAGATTGCCGGCCATCGAATTGACCGAATCGGTCAGGTCTTTCCACGTGCCCGCCACGCCCTTCACTTCGGCCTGGCCGCCCAGTTTGCCTTCGGTGCCCACTTCGCGCGCCACGCGCGTCACCTCCGAAGCGAACGAGCGCAGCTGGTCCACCATGGTATTCATGGTGTTTTTCAACTCGAGAATCTCGCCTTTGACGTCGACGGTGATCTTCTTGGACAGGTCACCGTTGGCCACCGCCGTGGTGACTTCAGCAATATTGCGAACTTGGGCCGTGAGATTGCCGGCCATCGAATTGACCGAGTCGGTCAGGTCTTTCCAGGTCCCGGCCACACCTTTGACTTCCGCCTGTCCGCCAAGCTTTCCTTCGGTGCCGACTTCGCGCGCCACCCGCGTCACTTCCGCCGCAAAGGAGGAAAGCTGGTCGACCATCGTGTTGATGGTGTTCTTGAGCTCGAGAATCTCTCCTCGCACATTGACCGTGATTTTTTTTGAAAGATTCCCATTCGCCACCGCAGTCGTGACTTCCGCGATATTTCGGACTTGAGAGGTCAGGTTACCGGCCATGAAATTGACGTTGTCCGTCAAATCCTTCCATGTGCCGGCCACGCCTTTGACCTCCGCCTGGCCGCCGAGTTTGCCTTCGGTGCCCACTTCTCGCGCCACACGCGTCACCTCTGCCGCAAAGGAGGAAAGCTGGTCGACCATCGTGTTAATCACGTTCTTGATTTGCAGAATCTCTCCACGCACATCGACCGTGATTTTCTGGGTCAGATCACCATTGGCAATCGCCGTCGCCACCTTGGAAACGTCCCGCAGTTGGACCGTGAGGTTGCTGGCCATGAAATTCACATTGTCGGTCAGGTCTTTCCACGTGCCCGCCACCCCTTTGACTTCGGCCTGACCGCCGAGCTTGCCTTCCGTGCCGACTTCGCGAGCCACGCGTGTAACCTCCGAGGCAAACGACCGTAGTTGATCGACCATCGTATTGATCGTGTCCTTGAGCTGCAGAATCTCGCCTTTGACATCGACGGTGATCTTCTTAGACAAATCGCCATTGGCGACTGCCGTTGTGACTTCAGCAATGTTGCGGACCTGAGCCGTCAGGTTACCCGCCATTGAATTGACCGAGTCGGTCAGGTCCTTCCACGTGCCCGCCACGCCCTTGACCTCCGCCTGGCCGCCCAGTTTGCCTTCGGTGCCGACCTCGCGCGCGACACGCGTCACTTCCGCCGCAAAGGAGGAAAGTTGATCCACCATTGTGTTGATCGTGTTCTTGAGCTCCAGGATTTCGCCCTTAACGTCGACGGTAATTTTCTTGGACAAGTCTCCGTTGGCGACTGCCGTAGTAACGGCCGCAATATTGCGGACCTGCGAGGTGAGGTTGCCCGCCATGAAGTTCACATTATCCGTCAGGTCTTTCCACGTGCCCGAGACGCCTTCCACTTTCGCCTGGCCACCCAGTTTGCCTTCCGTGCCCACTTCGCGCGCCACACGGGTTACTTCCGAGGCAAACGAACGCAGCTGATCCACCATCGTGTTAATTGTGTCCTTGAGTTCGAGGAACTCGCCGCGTACGTCCACCGTAATCTTCTTGGTCAGGTCGCCATTGGCCACCGCCGTGGTCACCGTGGCGATATTACGCACCTGGGAAGTAAGGTTGGAAGCCATGAGGTTGACGTTATCCGTCAGGTCTTTCCAAGTTCCGGCCACGCCCTTGACCTTCGCCTGGCCACCCAATTTGCCTTCCGTACCCACTTCGCGCGCCACGCGATTGACTTCAGATGCAAAGGCGCCCAACTGGTTCACCATCGTGTTGACGGTTTTGGCGGTGCGAAGAAACTCACCTTCCAGCTTTCGGCCGTCGATCTCCAGCGCCATGCTTTGGGAAAGATCGCCTTTGGCTACCGCACCGATGACGCGGGCCGTTTCACTAACCGGATGCGCCAGACAATCGATGAGCGCGTTGACCGAATTGATCCGTTCAGACCAGGCCCCACTAACGTGACCGACCGACAACCGCTCCTGGATCCGGCCTTCCTGCCCCACCACCCGGCTGATCCGGCTGAGGTCCGCCGTCGATAACGCCATGATTTCAGCCAAATCGTTGAAAGTGTCAGCCACCTTGCCGGCAAT
>Ga0210409_10005760_pt1 | contig 12974 bp, 7 predicted proteins | sample IncBWH17MmetaG_FD_161649 | JGI IMG/M metagenome (GOLD analysis project Ga0210409, IMG submission 161649) | Forest soil microbial communities from Barre Woods Harvard Forest LTER site, Petersham, Massachusetts, United States - Inc-BW-H-17-M | ecosystem: Environmental > Terrestrial > Soil >...
GATAAGCTCAATACTTCAGAATCCTTTTACATCTGCGCTGCCAATCTGCTTAACGTCATTGTTACGGAAGCTGATCCTAAACTGGTGAATTTAAGCGATTATTCCAATGCAGGCATAGAAATAAGATAGTCTGCCTCAAAACTTTTTTGCAATTTCTTTGTTCTTCCTTTAGCTGAACCTGAAGACACTTTGGTTTGCAGGCGGTTAATCATCTATATCTGAAAAAAAATGGAGAAGCGGATATTAATTGTAGAGAACGATCTGGAAATGGAGGACATCTTTAAAGAGATTTTCTCAGATAATGGTGAAGAGGTGTTCTTCTATGAGGAAACTGATGACATTTTGGAATTGGTAGAGAAGCATCGCCCAACCATTGTTATCCTGGATTACAATTTGAATGGAGTTAATGGTGGAGAGCTTTGTAAACTCATTAAGGCTAGTGGAAAACATAAACATATTCCAGTGTTATTACTGTCTGCATTTCCTAAGTTTATTTACAGCAACGAAAATGTAGGCAATAATGCTTTTTTAGAGAAACCATTCGATGTTGATGAATTGAAAACCGTTGTAGAACATATAATTAATGGATCACCAAAATGATGATTTATTTAAAGCTTTTCTTCAGAAAACGCATGTTGGCTTAGTCCTTAAAAAGGAAGAATTATCATTTAGTATTTATGAAGCTGGTGATAATTATCTGAAAATAACAGGGTTGAACAGGGAAGCTCTTATTGGAAAGGATATATTTGACGTAGAAAAAGATCTGTTTCCTTCCAATATCCTGGAGGTACTGGAAAGGGTGGTGATGTATAAATCTGAAGCTGAGATCAGTCCTTTTCTCCTTATACCCATCAATCATTCCAAAAGTATATACATATCCATCCACATTTCTCCCGTAGTTGATCATAAAGGGGACGTAGAATACTTGTTGTACACTGTTAAGGATATTGATCAGGAAATCAGGTTCGCAAATGAACGGGCTAACCGCAATTATTTTATGGAGCTGATTGAACAGGCACCGGTAGGCATGGGCATCCTAAAGGGGAAAGAGCTGATTATTGAATCTGCCAATACCCGAATGCTCGAACTATGGGGAAAGAACAAATCTGTATTAAATATGCCTATGGCTGTTGCCCTGCCAGAATTAGAAGGGCAGCCTTTTTTAAGACTGCTGCAAGATGTCTATACCTGGGGGGAAGCTATGGTAGGTAACGAAGCCAAAGCTTTTATTTTGCGCAACGGAAAGCTGGAAACAGCTTATTTTAATTACGCATACCAACCGATCAAAGATAAAAAAGGGCATACTACAGGCATTATGATGATTGCTACCGAGGTTACCCCTTTGGTATTGGTTAAACAGAAGCTGGAAGAGAGCGTATCGAGTTTCAGAAGTGTTGTGATGAATGCACATTATTCATTGCTGGTATTGAAAGGAAAAGACTGGATTGCTGAAATAGCCAACCAGCGTTTATTGGATCTGTGGAACAAAAAGAAGGAGGAGGTTATTGGCCTGCCTCTGTTGCAGATCCTTCCTGAGTTGGTTGGACAGCCTTTTCTTGAATATCTGAAAACTGTTTATGAAACAGGAGAACCATACGGGCAGGAAGAAGAGGTATTCTATTTCAATACGGGCAACGGAATTGGAAAGAAATATGTGAGTTTCTTTTATGATCCGATGATTGATGCTGAGGGACGTGTTTATGGGGTTATTGTTGGTGCCGAAGATATTACCGCGAGAGTAGAAAGCAGACATAAAGTAGAACGGGCAGAAGAAATGCTCAGGATTGCAATTGAGTCAGCAAACCTGGGTACATGGCATTACGATCCGCTCAGTAAGCGCCTAACGGTTTCTCCAAGGTTGAAGGAACTCTTTGGCTATAAGTCTAATGAAGAAATGACCTATGATACGGTTATTGCACAGGTTACTGAGGAGTACAGAGGTGTGGTCCAGAAAGCTATTCAATCTTCGGTCATTAAAGGTGAGCATTTCGATCTGGAGTTCTCCATTAAAGGCCACTACGATCAGCAATTGCGCTGGATGAGGGCCACAGGAAGAATTTACAGAGATAAAGAAGGAGTTCCCGTTCGGTTTTCAGGAATCCTGCTGGACATCACAGAACATAAACAGGATGAAATCCGGAAGAATGATTTTATTGCCATGGTGAGCCATGAATTGAAAACCCCGCTTACTTCATTAAAAGCCTATGTTCAATTATTGAGTTCCAAGGCAAAAGCAAGTGGAGATATTCAGGCTACAAATTCCCTGAGCAAAGCGGATGGGCAGGTCAATAAGATGAACAACATGATTAAGAGCTTTTTAGACTTGTCACGTCTGGAAGCCGGTAAGATTAACCTGGAAAAGCAGCAATTTTGTTTGAATGAACTGATTGCCGAAGTCATTGAAGAAATTACACTCACAGATCGGACACATAACATTTCGACCGGAAACAGCCAGGAAGTTATGGTTTTTGCAGACCGCGAAAAGATTGGGCAGGTCATTAATAACTTAATTGGTAACGCCATCAAATATTCTCCGCAGGGTAAAATTGTAGAGGTACTTTGCAAGGAAGTGAATGGAGAGACTTTGGTGAGTGTCAGGGATGAGGGGATCGGTATTCCAAAGGATGATATCGGTTTGTTGTTTGACCGCTTCTACCGGGTAGAAAGCAGAAAGTTTAAAACCATCTCCGGATTTGGTATAGGCTTATACCTGAGTGCTGAAATTATTAAGCGCCATGACGGCCAGATATGGGTAGAAAGTGAAGAGGGAAAAGGCTCCACGTTTTATTTTACCCTGCCGCATAAAGATCTAATTCTATAAGTTCTGCTATTCATATAAAAGAGGGTACCCAAGGGCACCCTCTTTTATATTAAATGATAATTGGGTTAATAACCATAATAATGTCTGTGATGGTGAGGTCTGCCTCCACGTTCGGCAACGATACATGAACTAAAGCTAACAGCTACTGCCAGCAAAAGAAATAGATACTTAATTGTTTTCATATTATAGGTTTTTATGTGTTAATGATAAGACCCTATGGAAATGAAAAGGTTTAGTCGCCGGCACAGATAATGTTAGAATGAATAACGCAAGGTAGCTCCATAAGTTCTTGGATCACCAAGTACACCGGCGTATAGGCCAGAATTACCCGCGGCAGCCTGCAATTGTTCGTAATAATTTTTATTTGTAACATTTCTGCTCCAAACAAATGCAGAGAACTTATCCGATTTAAATCCTAAACGGGCATTAAATAAAGAATAGCCGTCAACATTCAATACACTCGAAGGTGTGGGGTTTGAAGAATATTCTGAGCGGTAACTCGCATCTCCCGCAATAAAATATCTACCCGCTTTAGTTGCCAGATTACCCGGAACACTAAATTCTGCACCGCCAGAAATATTCCATTTAGATATCCCCGGTAAACGACCTCCAGAAGCATCTTTAAACGCCACCTGCGTAGCCACGCCATTAACCGATTCGGTATGGCCGGTTTCTTCAAGAGGCAACGGAGCATTAGTGAACTTTACATATTTGCCATCCAGATAAGCCAGCGCAGCATTTAGCGTAAAAAACCTTTCCAATTGATAAGTTCCATCAAGCTCTAAACCTTTTACATTTACCTTTTCTGCATTGGCAAGATAGCCTCTGTTTACACCCAATTGTGGCGATTGAACATTGGTTTGATAATCTTTAATATCCGTATTAAAAGCACTCACATTAACCAATGCACCTTTAAAAGGTCTGGTTTTAACGCCCAATTCATAATGTTGAACATATTCTGGTTTTACTACAGCCAAAGACAAATCTGCTGCTCCGGTAGAAGTAGTTGGTAAGCCTCCAACGTTAACACCAACTGGTTTATAGGCAGTTGAGAAAGTTCCGTATGCATTTAAGCTGGGGTTAGGACGATAAGATAAGGTGATGTTTCCAGACAAATTATTATTGTCTACATTGGTTGTGAATTGCTGGTTGCTATACACTGCAGCTTTCAGTGCCAGCAATGCCGCATCTGTAGTTTGCAGACCACCATAGGTTACCCTGTTATAATCCACATCCTTCTTATCATACGTATATCTTAATCCAGGTAAAATATGCAGGTGGTTCAAAAACTCCCAGTCTACCTGAGCAAACACAGCAGCACTTAAAGATTTAATGGTTGAATTGGTTTTGATACCGTAACCATCCAGTAAACCAGGCGTTGAATACAAGGCTTGAGCGCCTGTATTACTGGTTTGTACAAACCTCCACTGATCTTTGCCTACTTCTTCCGTTTGGTCTAAACCTTTTAAATTCTGTCCAAGAAAAAATACACCAATTACACCGCTTACTTTTTCGGCCAGATTACCAGCATATCGAACTTCCTGAGAATATTGGTCATGACGGGAGTTTCCCTGAGATTTGGTCAACGCAGATAATTCAGAGAAATCCCTGTCGTTTGTAGGATCCCAGTTCCAGAATCTCCAGGCCGTCGTAGAAGTCAGCGTTCCGTTGCCAATTTTATAATCCACATTTACGGATATACCCCCAATGGACTGATTGTGTCTCCATGGTGTATTGGTATTGATCTCTCTGGAAAAAGGATCTATTTTAGGCTGCTGATAACCCAAATCAGAAACGATTTTGGCATACTGGCGATAAGCGCTTCTTTCCGTTGTAGCCACACCTGCAATCACCAGCGGATAGCCGGCAGGATGCTGAATGCTGACATCACCACTTAACAATACCTGTAGCTTATCTGAAGGTGTGTAATACAACTGACCTTTAAAACCAAGGTTGTTTTGACCGCTATATTTGCGTTCTTCTTTGGTGTTCCAGATGGTACCGTCGCGCTGAGTCCCAGAGATAGATAGCCTGGCGGCTAGATTTTTTGCAACGCTTCCCGAAACAGAGGTTTTAGCCTGAATAAAATTATAATTTCCGAAACTCAATTCTACTTTTCCGGTTGGGATCTGAGTTGGTTTGGCGGTAGTGATGTTAAACGCACCTGCAGTAGTGTTCTTGCCAAATAGAGTACCCTGAGGTCCTCTAAGGATTTCAATTTGCTCAATATCAAGGAAATCTGTAGAAGTAGCCGCAGGACGTGCCTGGTAAACCCCGTCTACATAAAAGCCAACACCCGGATCAATACCATCATTGGTTAAACCGAACGTAGAGCCTAAACCCCGGATATTAAGTGTGGTATTTCTGGCATTTGAAGCATACAATTGTACCGAAGGAACCAGCTCTTTTAAACGGTTAACATTAAACGCCCCCGCATTTTCTGCAGCTTGCCCACCTATAACGGTAATGGCAATAGGCACATCCTGGAGTACCTCCGAACGTCTCCTTGAGGTTACCACAATCTCATCGAGTTGTGAGCTTTCAATCAAAACCAGTTCAAAAGGGGTATCCTGGAGTTTTAAAATCTGGAAATCCTGAGGCTTGTAACCAATTGAACTGACCCGAAGGTAAAATGGAAGGTCTTGTTTGGAGTGGATACTAAACTTTCCGTCGTTATCTGCAATTGCAGAAATACTGGTGCCTCTGATCACTACTGTAGCATGTGGAATAGGAGCGCCGTTGCTACCCTTTATGACACCTGTTATCGCATCCTGGGCAAAAACATAATTTGCCGTGAGTATAAGTGAAAGGATAAGAAGTAAATTTTTTTTCATCTGTTTAAGCTTTGTTTTTCTTTTGTGATGAAGCGATCAGATTTAATTATACCACGGTGTGGATTGAAAAATCATAATGGTTCATCATGTTATTACTAATGGTTTGTTGGTTATAAAAAATTGCAAAGTAAAGCCACGTGGATGTTTTAACGTCCAGTCATATTTTCAAAATATGGAGGTTTGCAGGTGCCTTAATTTTGCAAGGCAATACTTGAGCTATATCAACAACAACAGCAACCGTCTAAAAGGAAAGGCATTCCTTTCTGAGATGTTTTTCTTTTCATTTTCTTAAAATGTAAGTCTGTTTTCATTTGGATCTAAGTTGTAGATAGCTATTTAGTTATGCGAAGATAACACTCTTTTTCATTAAAAAAATAAAATCTATAGATTTTGTAGTTTTTATTTTAATAATAGAAAGAAAAAGGCCTGGATCTTATGATTCAGGCCTTTTATTTTTCAGCAAAGCAGTACGAAGTTCAATGTTAAAGAGATTTCTTTTGATTGGCAAGCGCCCAGTCTTTGAATTGCACAATTGCTTTGCTTAATACTCCAGCAGACCCTTTAAATTTACCCGATCCGCTTGGTACATCCCCCTGGCCATACCATTCATAAAAACCTTTGTTTTTTACCACGCGATCGATCATAGGACGAACTTCTTCATAGGCTTCTTTTACAAAACCATTTGCAATGAGTTGCTGGATCATTCTTGCACCAAACCAAGTCCAGTCGCCACCATTTTGATAGACATAAGGTTTAGCCATTCCTCCGGTAAAAAATCCCTCAGGATAGGTAGGATATAAAGTCAGACCAATACTGGGCATTCCTGATAGCTTTACATTTTCTACCATTTTCTTGTTCACTGCAGCGATTTCTTTTTTAGACAACAAGCCAGCTTCTATTGCAACTGCTGTTCCGCCGTGATAAAAGATCGTATTTTCATCAAAGCCAGCAGGGATGGGAGACTTATCCGGGTAGATATGCGGAATGAACTTCTGGTTTTTTGCATCCCAAAGATATTTTCTCACATTCTGATATATGCCCCTTTTTAATTTGGTCCATTGCTCTGCTTTATGTTTGTCTGGAACAACATCTATTAAATATTGCAGCGCGATAATGAACATCGCATTATCATAAACGTCAATAGCTTCGTTAGATAGTTCATTCCAATCACAGCCAAAAGTGTCATGTGGTTGAACATCGCCCCAGTCTGCAGTCATTGCTCCCCAAAGTAAACCGTATTGCTTATTGTAACGTTCGCGCAACAGGTAATCAATCATTTTCTCCATTCTTGTCAGTACGGTTAAACCTGCTACTTTTTCATCCAGCAAACCAACATCTCCAGTCTTTTTGATGTATTTTCCTACCAGCTGAATGAGTGAGGTTTCCTGATCCGTTTCAACGGTGTTTTTAAAACCAACATGGCCCGGAGCTGCATCAGAGTAATATGGTGTATCGTCATTCCATGTAAAATCCTTTTTTAGTACATAACCATCTATCATTTCATCATTTTTTTGCTGGAGCGCAAAGAAGAGAAGGATGGCTCCCCGGACATCTTCTTTGGAACGTACCTCTAAAGAAGTTTCAATCAAGGTATTAAAGTCGCGTGCCCAGATCTGAGAGTAACCACTTCCTGCATTAAAGCCTTCTTTAATTACATCCTTTGCCAGATTGTCTACAACGGTTAATGACGAATCAGCAAGAATCCGGGCGGCCAGTTCCTGATTTTGGGCCATTCCCTTAGTAGGGCAGGCGGTTATTAAAAAAGCACAGGATAAGATATAAATTGAATAGGATTTCATTTGTTTAATTAAATTTCTAGTTGTTTTTGTAATTGGATTTGATCAGAGGAAGATCCGATCATGATGGTGAATGTGCTGGTGGATTCAAATACCTTTTTCATATGCATGTCAATGATGGATAAATCATCAGTGGTCAGTTCAAATTCTACAAGTTTTGATGTACCCGCTTTAAGGTGGATACGTTCAAAATGCTTCAACTGCTTCACAGGTTGAGATGTTGAGGCAAACTGATTTTTCACGTAAAGCTGGGCCACTTCTTCTCCATCATATGCCCCGGTATTCTGTAAAGTAAAGGATACCCGATAAATTCCTTTGGTGGTGTCTTTGTTGATGTTTAAGTTTTGATAAGCAAAAGTCGTATAACTCTTGCCATAACCAAAAGCGTAGCGAGGGGTTGCTTCCTCTTCCACATAACGATGGTCGAGCGGGCTTTTCCTGTTGTAATGAACAGGGATTTGTCCAACACTTCTGGGTACTGAAATAGGGAGTCTGCCCGCGGGATTATAATCTCCAAATAATACATCTGCAACAGCTGAGCCGCCCTCCTGGCCAGGGTACCAGGCACACAGCAGTGCATCCGCATTTTCAGCTGCCCAGTTCATATTTAATGGCCGCCCTTGTATGTAGACCACAATAAGAGGTTTTCCTGTCTTTTTTAAAGCCTTTAATAAATCCATTTGCTTGCCAAGAAGGTCAAGTGTAGAGCGATCAAAGCCTTCGCCACTCTCCATATCTCCAATGGTCTTATCTGTTGCAATTGCCGCCCCTGTTGTTGCATATTCTGTTTTAAAATCACGTGCGCTGGATCCACCAACAACAGCGATAACCACGTCCGATTCCTGTGCTGCAGAGACAGCCTTAGAGATGGTGTTTTCTGTGGTGTCCCGAATGGCACAGCCTTTAACATAGCTTACTTGCGTGGCCGATAATTTTGAGCGAAGACCCTGTAATACCGTAATCACATTACCCTCAGGTTGCGGAGCGGTATAATCGCCCAGCATATTGTATACATTGTCTGCATTAGGGCCTACAACAGCAAGCTTAACTCCTTTTTTCAATGGGAGAATACCATTTTTATTTTCCAGCAGGACGATCGATTCTTTGGCAACCTGGCGGGAAAGTAAGATCTGCTCAGGTGTTTTAATTTCCTTTTTAGCTTTTTGAGGATCTACAAAAGGATGTTCAAATAAACCCATTTCAAACTTTAAACGGAGCACCCTGCATACTGCAGTATCAATGAAACGTTCTTCAATGCTTCCATTTTCAACAGCAGCTATCAGGTTGGGATAAGCATTTCCTCCCAGATCCGCATTTAAACCAGCTTTAAGTGCCAGAATAGAGGCTTCGGTATAATCCCGGGCAATGCGATGGCTTCCTTTTATACCCTCTATACTTCCCAGGTCAGACACTGTAAAACCTTTAAATCCCCATTCTTTAATTAGTATATCGGTCAATAAGAAACTATTGGAACTACAAGGAACACCATCTATGGAATTATAAGCGGCCATAATTGATTTGGCTCCGGCATTTACAGCCGACTGAAAAGGAGGGAGGTAATACTCTCTAAGTTCCCGTTCACCAACGCTGGCAGCAGCCCCGTTGTGTCCTCCTTCGGGTATTGCATAAGCCACAAAATGCTTGAGGGTGGCTATGGTGCTGTAAGGGGCAGCCAGATTCCCTGCACCTAATCCTTTGATGATGGAAGCCGCAAGCGTTCCGGTTAATACCGGATCTTCACCATAACTTTCTTCCACACGCGACCAGCGGGGATCACGCGATAAATCCAATACAGGCCCATAGCTGATATGCCCTCCTTGTAAACGCACTTCTTTCGACACGCATGCCGACATCTTCTCTAATAACGACGGGTTCCAGGTGGAAGCTTGACCAATACCTGTTGGAAATACAGTGGTGCCGATGGCCATATGGCCATGAGGGGCCTCTTCTGCCAAAAATATAGGAATACCTAAACGCGTGTTTTGTAGCATATATCGCTGCAACTCGTTTGCAGCTTCTGCTGCCATCTCCGGATTAAGACCATTGGTTAAGGTTTTTTGTGTCCATGGATCGGCTCTGAATGTTGCCCAAAGCATTCCAATCTGTTTTTTGGATACGATGTCCTTGAATTTCTGAGACACCTTAACTTTATTTCCTTGTCGTTCGTACATTTCCCATCCCAGGGGACATAAAAGCTGGCCCACCTTCTCTTTGAGTGTCATTCTTTTGATTAAATCCTGAGTCCTCGAGGCTATAGGCTGACTGGCGTCTTTATAGACTGGCTTCTGGCAATAAGAATGAAGGGGTAAGGAAAGAAAAATACAGATGGTCAATAGGGGAAGTTTACGCATTGTGTTGATTGTCGAAATGTATGTATATACAAGTATAGTAAAATTTAAATATTTTTAATAAATATGTATGTACATTTGAATAACCAAAACTGTAAACCAAGATGAAAAGAATTGTTCTCTTCTTATTAATTAGTACGCAAACCATCTTAATTTATGCTCAGAAAGAAAATGGGCCAGTCCAATATGTGAGGCCCAATATCGGCTCTGCACATAGCCGATACTTTTTTTATACGCCTGCTGCAGTTCCTTTCGGCATGGCCAAATTGGCCCCCAGCACGAATGGGAGTGAAGGAAACCCATCAGGATGGGAAGCGGTTGGCTATGACGACCGTCATACTTCCATAGAAGGTTTCGCAAATTTTCATGAATTTCAGATTGGGGGAGTAGTCTTTGCACCAACGGTAGGAAAATTGAAAACATCTCCTGGTAAAAAGGAGGAAAAAAATTCAGGATACAGGTCTTCATTTGATAAATCGGACGAATATGCCACCGCTGGATATTATCGCGTGCTTTTAAAAGATTACGATATAAAAGCAGAGCTTACGGCAACAGAAAGGGTTGGTTTTCATCAATATACTTTTCCGGAAACAGATGCCGCCAATATTATATTTGATATCGGTCATAAGATGGGCGAGAGCGGTCCGGTCATAGATGCAAAAGTGACTTATGATCATGGCTATGTATGGGGCTATGTGGTTACCAAACCTGTATATGTTCAGAAATACCAGGAAGCAGCAAATGTGACCATGTACTTTTATGCGGTACTTGATAAAATGCCTGCCTCTTATGGCGCATTTAGAGACAGTACACAGTTTAAAGGGCTTAAAACTATGCAGGGAAAGGGTGCTGGAATATATTTACAGTTCAAAACAAAGAAGGGTGAGCAAATTGGAATTAAAACCGGCCTTTCTTACACCTCTGTAAACAACGCAAAACTCAACTTGACAAAGGAAGCCTCTGGGTTAACTTTCACAAAAGCAAAGGCCAATGCCATTCAAAACTGGAATAAGTCATTGGGCAGGATTGAAGTAAAAGGTGGTTTAGAGCAAGATCGCATTAAGTTTTATACCGGACTTTATCATGCGCTTTTAGGCAGAGGCCTGGCTAGCGATGTGAATGGTGCATATCCAAAAAATGATGGGGGTGTAGGACAGATCCCGTTAAAGGAAAACGGTACTCCGAAATATCATCATTACAATACAGACGCCATTTGGGGTGCCTTCTGGAATTTAACTCAGCTATGGTCCATTGCCTATCCAGAATACTATAACGACTGGGTACAAAGTCAATTGTTGGTGTATAAAGATGCCGGCTGGCTTGGTGATGGCATTGCTACAAGTAAATACGTATCTGGTGTTGGAACGAATTTTACGGGGCTGGCCATCGCTGCGGCTTATAATGTAGGCATTCGAAATTATGATGTTCCTTTGGCCTATGAAGCCGTGCGTAAAAATGAACTGGAAAGTAAAGGCCGTATTCCCGGGGCTGGGAAGTTAGATGTTGGCGTTTTTGTGGAGAAAGGTTATTCGCCCTATATCAAGGACCAGAGTGGTAACCCGGAACTCAATACTCAAGGTTCTGCTTTCGGGGCTTCACATACCTTGGAGTATTCTTTTTCCGCCTTTGCAGCCGCACAGTTCGCCAAGTCGCTTCATAAAATGCAAGATTATAAACAGTTTACTAAACTCTCAGAAGGTTGGAAATTACTGTATGATCCCAGTACAAAATTCATGAGGCCTAAGGATACTCATGGTAAATTCTTAGATAAGTTTAATCCTTTGGAGCCTTGGAGAGGCTTTCAGGAAGGCAATGCCTGGCAATATACATTTTATGTGCCTCAAGCACCGGAGCAATTGGTCAGTCTGATAGGAAAGGAGACATTCAACAGCAGACTGGATAGCATCTTTACTGTTTCGCAGAAAAATTTATTTGGTGGGGGCACGCAGATTGATGCCTTTGCAGGAGTTGAGAGCCTGTATAATCAGGGAAATCAGCCAAATTTACATGTTTCCTGGTTATTTCATTATGCAGGCAGACCAGATCTGAGCCAAAAATGGGTTAGGGCAATTTGTAATGAATTTTACGGGGCCGATCGAATACATGGGTATGGATATGGACAGGATGAGGATCAAGGGCAGTTGGGTGCGTGGTACGTACTGTCTGCAATGGGGCTTTTTGATGTAAAAGGACTCACTGGATCTGATCCTTCTTTTCTAATTGGAGCACCCTTGTTTGAAACAGTAAGGATTAAACTTCCAAAGGAGATACGAAAAAACGAGTTCCTGATTAAAGTTAGTGAACAGGATCCAAAGCATCCATATATCCAGCGTGGAACGTTCAATGGCAAGCCATTGAACAGCTTGTTGCTCAAATTTCAGGATTTGGTTAAGGGGGGAGAACTGGAATTGGTGCTTGGGAGTCAACCTAAAAGGGGGTATTGAAAATGTGTACCCGTAGCTTGAATAAAAGCTGCGGGTACACATTCATTTGCGATTTAACGCCATCCTAATCCGGGTGCTACGTGTTCTAAAATAGAAGAAAGTGCATGCACATTGTAATCCACACCTAATGTATTGGGAATGGTCAAAAGGATCGTGTCTGCCTCTTGGATAGCTTCGTCCTCCGCTAACTCCTTTATAAGTTGATCTGGCTCTGCAGCATAGCTTCTTCCAAAAATGGCGCGTTTCTCCGATTCAATCATTCCGATTTTATCGACCCGGTCGGTTTCCTGTCCAAAGAAATAGCGATCCTGATCGTTTACCAATGCGAAAATAGACCGGCTCACGGAAACCCTAGGCTCACGATTGTGTCCTGCTTTTTTCCAGGCATCTTTGTACAACCTGATCTGTTCTGCTTGTTGTATATGAAATGGTTTGCCACTTTCATCGTACTTCAGGGTAGAACTTTGGAGGTGCATTCCCTTTTCGGCCGCCCAAACAGCAGTAGCATTAGAAGCAGCTCCCCACCAGATGCGTTCCCTTAACCCTTCTGAGTATGGCTCCAGGCGCAGCAGGCCCGGCGGATTAGGAAACATTGGATAAGGATTAGGCTGGGCAAAACCAACACCTTTTAGCTTATCCAGGAATTCCAATGCCTTGTGGCGTCCCATATCCGCGTCCGTTTCCCCTTCCTCTAATTTATATCCGAAATAGCGCCAGCAATCGATTAAATG
>Ga0210409_10005761_pt1 | contig 12972 bp, 9 predicted proteins | sample IncBWH17MmetaG_FD_161649 | JGI IMG/M metagenome (GOLD analysis project Ga0210409, IMG submission 161649) | Forest soil microbial communities from Barre Woods Harvard Forest LTER site, Petersham, Massachusetts, United States - Inc-BW-H-17-M | ecosystem: Environmental > Terrestrial > Soil >...
CCGGCATCGCATGGTGCAGATGCGCACACGGATCATGAATCAGTTGCAGGCGTTGGCCATGAACGAGGGCTATCGCTGGAAGAAGAAACTGTTCAGCGAACAAGGACGAGCCCAGTTAGTGAAGCTCCCGTTGGCTCCTTGGGCCAGTCGGCGCCGGCAAGAGTTGTTGGAGTTGCTGGACCGCATGAATCCAACGATTGAGGAATTAACCGGAGCCGTCGAACGGGAAGCCAGGAAGCGACCCGAGGTGCTGCGACTGATGACGCATCCTGGGGTGGGGCCGCTAACGGCCCTCGCCTATGTGTTGATCATCGGAACACCGACGCGGTTCGAACGCGGCAAGCAGATCGGCACGTACGTGGGGTTGATTCCGAGTGAGGACTCCAGTGCTGGCAAGCAACGGCTGGGGCACATCAGCAAACAAGGCAGTTCCTTGTTGCGCTTCTTGTTGGTGGAGGCGGCCCAAGCGGCGGCGCGTATCCATCCGGACTGGAGACGTCGCTACAAGCCTGGCGATGCGCCGGCACACGGTGGTCTCACCACACGTAAATGCGCCTGCTGCGTCAATATGCGCGCCTTCCACATCTTCCCTTTTATTCGGATTTTCCTGATCAGACTGGGGGGAGGAGTTTTTTTCGGCCATAGCTACCTCACGGGCCGCAATTCACTGCAGGAGTTTTGAGCTTACCACGTCATGCGTTTCATAGGTTCGGACAGAACCAAGACTTCGGACAGCTGCCGGTAGCCAGCTAATGGCTCCAGGGGGATTCTGAATCATGTGACTGGGTTTGCCGTGATACGCTGCAGCCGTTCGGAGAGGTGGGTGAAATGCCAACAGTCGAAGGTAGGGAAGCTCGCGTCTGGATCGATGAATATGTAAAGAAGGCCGGAAAGTTGTCTGGAGTTGCCAAGATGGTGAGGGCACTTGTAAAGAAGGCCGTAGCCGGATGCGAGGAGTACGTGAATCCGTGGAAGATTCCCACCTTCGATCTAAACGGGCCGCTGTGCTTTTACATGGTGACGAAGGAACATGTGATTTTTGGATTTATGCGAGGAGCGATGCTCCGCGATCCGGGGAAGTTGCTGGAGGGAACGGGAAAGTACTTGCGGCACGTAAAGCTGCGAAGCGCAGCGGATGTACGGCGATCGGAAGTGCGGGCTCTCTTGGAACAGGCGGCGGAGCTGAACCGCAAGGAGCCGGTCACTGGCACCAAGGTTCAGATGAAGCAAAGCAGGGCAGCCGGAACGCGGAAGAGCGGACGCCGCGCCACGACTCCCGATTAACGCGCTATCGGAAATTTGGGCCCAGTACCCAAGTTTCCGGTAAGGCGAAGGCACTGGCACTTGTCGCCTCAACAATTTTCCCCATTTTCAACCAAAGCAGTAAAGTCTAGAATCTGCTCGCTCACAAGCAGGTCATCATCGCAATGATCCCCTCTCCCTTTGATCGATTGGATTTTCCTAGCCTCCGTCAAAGTGTGTACTTGAATCAGGCATCCCTAGGATTGATCGGTCAACCAGCAGTGGCCGCAATGCACACTTTCATAGACGATGTTGCCAGGCATGGCAACCTCTACATGTCCGACAGTGATGAAGTGGGATACTGTGAAACGCTCCGCGAACGCGCAGCCAGATTGCTTCATAGCAATTCAACACAAGTCGCGATTGTAGCGGGCGCAAGTGAGATATTAGGGCAACTTCCGTTGTTACTTCAGCCGAGGTTGAATAGCACAATTCTGGCTGTTTCATCAGACTTTCCTGCGGTAACTCGGCCGTGGCTTCGCCTGGCTGCCCTAAAAGACCATAGGGTGCGCTTTGTTGATGACCAGCCTACGTGCAATCTGACCGACACTCTTATAGAGGCGATTGATGAGAATACTACTGTGGTTGCGGTAAGCAGCGTGCAATACGCCACGGGTACGATAGTGGATATTTCTCGCCTACGCCGAAGCACTGCCCAGGTTGGTGCACGTCTAATTGTAGACGCTACGCAAGCGGCAGGTGCGATGCGGGTGGACACGGCGGCATGGGATGCTGATGCCGTCGTTGCCAGTGGCTACAAATGGCTTGGTGGACATGGAGGCGTTGCTCTCGCGATCATGTCGCCACTCTTACTTGAGCAAATACCCCCTTTACCGGGCTGGATGGGCGCATCGGATCCCTTTGGATTTGATGCGACCTCTGTGTCGCTGGCTAATGATGCCCGGCGCTATACGCAATCAACTATGTCGTATGCCTCCATGGCTGGTCTCACGGTGGCAGTTGAGCAGTTGTTGTCCTTGGGTGAAGCTCGAATTGAGGCACATGCTCGGAAGTTGGCAGCAATGTTGGTTAGCGATGCCAGCAAGTATGGTTGGCAACCGTTTCGTAGTCTTGGCGATCCCGCTGCGTCTCCACACATCATTTCACTGGGACACCCTCGCGAAAGCGTACAGGCAGTTGTAGAAAGTCTTCGTGGTCATAATATTGTGTGCGGTATACGTGGCGGACGCATTCGGATCTCGCTCGCACCTTACAACGACGCAAGTGATGTCAACACCCTTATCGAAGCATTTGCAAGAGCCCAGTCTGGATGAACTTAGAAATCGAAGCCACATCATCATCAGAGAACGTGGCGTAAGCAGGCGACTCATACGGGCTGTGTTTTTTGGAGTTTCGGAATCTTTGCCATCGCAGTTTCACTTGATGTGTGGAGTCGAGGTGTGGCGCGGCCTTCCCCGAAACCGGGGCGGGGCGGCTCCTGCATTAGTCTTTTCGAGGCCTGCTCAGCGTTCACTCACGTTACGGCCTGCACGCTCGCCAAGTCGCCTTGCGACCCTCTGCACCAGAGGCTCCGGCAGTTTCGTTGCCTCCACTGCCGCTCTGATTGCTACCGGGTGGAGCGAACTAGTTCCCGGGCGGGTTTAACTCCCGCTGTGGACCACCACCTTTCACGGCGCACCCGGTTAGGCGACTAATCAGGCGCTATGTCAATCCAGCTCAAACGATTATTCTGAAGTGTGACTGAAAATCCAGACACACCCCCGAAGACCCCGCATCGGAAAAGCTCTCTCCAATCCTTCGTTCGATGGTTTCTCATCGGAGTGGCGCTTCTTTGGTCGCTTGCTGTGCTGATCCTTGTGGCTGCCCGGTGGATCGACCCACCGACCACCGCGGTGCACATGGAGCGCCGCTTGCAGGCATGGATTCACCACACGTCGTATCACGAACGATACGAATCCGTTCCGCTCAGCCAAATCTCGCCCGATTTCCAGCATGCTGTCATCGCCGCGGAAGACGAGCGCTTCTACCAGCATCATGGATTCGATTGGCACGCGATGCAAATCGCTGCTGAAGGCGATATGGAAGGCGGCCGCATTCGCGGTGGGTCCACCCTTACGCAGCAACTGGTAAAAAACCTGTTCTTCGGAACCGGCCGCTCCATCCTCCGCAAGGGCGCCGAGTTCACACTTGTCCCGGTGGCCGAATTGGTCCTCGGCAAGCAGCGCATTCTGGAACTCTACCTCAACGTGGTCGAATGGGGCCCTGGTGTTTATGGTGCGGAGTCGGCGTGCCGTTACTACTACCGAACCTCAGCCCGGAGTATCGACCGGCAACAAGCGGCCCAACTCGCCGCAATTCTGCCGTTGCCCCTGAAGCGACGGCCCGATCACATGAATCACTATAGCGGACTCATCCTAGAGCGGATGCGTCAAATGGGTTGGTAATCGCGCAGCACATTGTTGAGAACCTTGGAAGATTCGTACCGATAAACAGCATCACCGGACATCAAATGGGTACGGGTACGAACTTGTCCGATTACGCGAGTTACCAGGACTAGCCGACGCTTTAGCGATGCTGCGCTACTCAATTCTCAGCGCGTTCATGGGTGATATCGATGCCGCGCGGGTTGCCGGAATGATAGCCGCGAAGAATGAGCAGATCGCAAGCGCGCCCGCAGCCACGGCCAGCGCGAGTGGGTCCCACGAGGAAACACCATAGAGTTGAGCGGAGATCAAACGTCCGGCGCCAATCGCCAGGGGAAGCCCCAATACCAGCCCAATCAACACTCGCTTGAATGCCCCCTGCAGAACGAGTAGAACCACTTTCCCGCGGTCGGCGCCAAGGGCCATACGAATGCCAATTTCGTTGGTTCGCTGCGCAACGGTATATGCCGTGACGCCGTATAATCCGATAGCTGCCAGCACCAGAGCCACAATCCCGAACAAGCTAGCGAGGCCGGCCACCGCACGCTCCTGATCGAAGGAAAGTTCTATCTGCTGCTGCATGGTTCTGATGCTGTTAATCGTCAGGTTGGGATCCAACTCCGCAAACATCCTGGTTAGCTGCGCCTCCAACGCCCCAGGGGACAGATTCGTTACCAGCATGATTCCGCCGATGAAGTGCGAGCGCACCTCAAGTTTTCTCATCATCTCGTTGGAGTAGTCTACGTTCTGAGCTAGCGGCACGTAGAACATGGGACGCGCAGGCCGGCTCAACCCCCAGCCCGCAAACTTCGCATCGCGCACGACTCCGACGATGCTGAATGTCCCGGCAAGTTCGGGCACGTCTAGCCCGAAGTGCTGCGCCAGGGGGTCCTCGTCGCTCTTGAAAAAACGTTTCACGAAAGCCTCGTTGACAATCGCCACCGGCGCCGTGGTTTCGTTGTCCGCTCCTGTAAATGCACGCCCGCGTAGAATCGGCATGCCAAGATTTTGAAGATAGTTGGCACTCACGCGATCCCACGACGCGCCCGATTCTTCGTTCAACTTGCCAGCAGGATGGCCGGCAACCATGATGAGTTCGCCCCAGTTGTCCGTGAGCGGGTTATACATTGCCAGCCCTGATCCTTGCACCCCTGGTATGCGATTGAGTTTTTCTTCCAGCTGGCGGTAGAGGGTCGCTAGCTGTGGCTGCGTGTAGCTGGCTGGTGGACTATTCATATCCACCTCCACGCGCCCCTTTACCTGATATCCGAAATCCTGACGTTCGAGTTTGTTCAGGCTTCTTGCCAGCATGGTCGCGCCGGCGACAAGGACTACGGACATAGTGGCCTGCGCGACCAACAATGCCTTGCGAGTGAAAGAGGAACGGTCTTTTGTGCCGCGCCCTGATCCTCTCAATGCTTCCGCCGGATCGGTTCTCGTGGCCAGCCACGCGGGAGCCGCTCCAAAGATAATCCCCGTTAGCAGCGACAAACCAAATGCAAACGCCAGTACTGCGAGCGATGGCGCCGCGCTGATCGGGAGGAAATGTGCACTGTGGAACGCGAGCGCAAGCAGCAACCGCGCCGCTGCCATTGCCACAAGAAGCCCGACGATGCCTCCGCCAACGGCGAGCAAGACACTTTCCGTTAGAGCCTGCAAAATGATTCGCCGCGGCGTCGCCCCCACCGCCAGCCGAATTGCCGTTTGTCCACGCCGCGCTACCCCGCGCGCTAGGAGTAGATTCGCCACATTGGCGCACGCGATCAACAGGACCAACCCGCACACCGAAAGCAGGATTTGTAAGCTCCGACCGTATTCCTCCTTCATCACTGCCACACCTGCGCCGGCAGGCACCACGTTGACCACCTGTTTGGGAAGCATCCGGATCACGTCCGGCATCCAGACGGCAGGATAGCCCGAATCATTCTGCAACCATTGCCGCAATGCTCCTGTCAAGCGCGGCGCCATTCCGTCTATGGAAGCTCCCGGCCGCAATCGACCGATGACACGCAGCCACGCGGAAATGGACTGATGGATGAGACCACCTTGACTATCAATCATGGCTTCCTGTTGCAGCGGGACCCAAATATCAGGAGGGTCACTTTGCAGCGTCTCACCAAAAAATCCGGCAGGTGCAACCCCGATGACCGTGAATGGATGGCCCTCCAACACAAAAGTTGAACCAACAACCGAAGGATCGGAAGCATAGGTGGTTTGCCATACACGGTGGCTTAGCACCGCAACTGGGGAAGCCGCTGGCTTGTCGTCCTCCGGCGTAAACACCCGTCCGCCGAAGGCCCGCACTCCGAGCGTCGAGAAATAATTGCCGGTCACGTACTCGGAGCGCAGAGGTCTTGCAATCGAATCGACCCCCTGGCGCCGCACACCCAACATGCCCCGCCCAGCCTGGAATGCGGCTACTTCCTCGAATTCCGGTGTCTCGGCCTTCAGCCGCTCGTACAACGCGAACGAAAACATTCCCCATTGATCCTGAGGACCCCCCTCCACGCAGCAATCATCGCCTTCGCCAATCCGATAAAGCATGCCGGGGTCAGCAACCGGTAAGGAACGCAGCATCACGGCGTGGATTAAGGTAAAAATAGCCGTGGTTCCCCCGATTCCCAAAGCCAGCGTTAACATGGCTGTGGCAGCGAAAACGGGGGACAACCGGAACTGCCGCATAGCGTACCGAAGATTTCCGGGCAGAGTTGGCATGGAACACCTCTAAATCCTTTACGCAGATCAATCGCCGCGGGTTCCCAAATCCGACAAACTTCTAAAAACTACCGCGGTCCGGCTCTATCTCGCTGGGTGCTGCTCTATTGACGTTTCAGGGGATCGTTGGTCACTAAGCGGCAATGGCCAAGACAAGACTAAACGGGGACTACTGACTGCTAGAGAAATGGATTTGACTTGCGACTTACCAGGCAAGTGAAAGGGAATCGGTGAACACAAGCACGTTGTCGGTACTAATCCACAACTGACCTTAAATTCCGAATAGCCCGTCACTCGGGACTGATTCACTTCATACCATGATTACCGATCCCTTTTGCATGGTAGCCCCTCACGCGGACACCTTCGATCGGGGTTACAAAATCGGTCCAATGATTGAGTTCATCGCTGCGTCGCCTCTTGGATGGCCTCACGCACAGGGGGCAACCTCATGAATGACGAACACCTGCGGGAGAGACTTCGTGTGTCATTCATCTGCCTCGGCTTTGGTGGGCAGGGTGAAACAAAAACTTGCGCCGCGCGGAGAGTTATCGGCAGCCCACAAGCGACCACCATGCGATTCGATAATCGAGCGGCTGATGCGAAGTCCCATGCCGGTGCCGTGAGCCTTGGTAGTAAAGAAGGCGTTAAAGATCTGATCTGCCTGGTTCCGGGGCAGTCCTACGCCGGTATCGCTGACCGACAGCAGCAGTTCGTTGTTTTCGGCTGGCTGCGACTTGATGATTAGCTCACGCGGCCCATCCACGTCGTGCATCGCATCGACGCCGTTCACGATGAGGTTCATCAGCACCTGCTGCAATTGCACACGGTCTCCTATGACATGGGGAAGATCTTCCGCCAACTCTGTTCGGACTGATATCGAGTGCCGCGATGCCTCGTCCCCCAGGAGGACGATCATCTCTCGAGCAACTTCGTTTACGTCAACCGACTCCCGTTGCGGAGTGCCCTTCTTAAAGAGCAGGCGGACCCGGTTGATGATTTCCGCGGCACGCTTTGCGTCTTTGACAATTCTCCACGCAGCCTCGCGCGCCTCTTTCAGATCGGGTTCATCGCGTGTAATCCATCGCACGCAGGTATTGGCGTCTGTGACTGCTGCGGCGATCGGTTGTTTCACTTCGTGTGCCAGAGAGGCAGTGAACTCTCCCATGGTGGTCAGCCGGCTGGCGTGCGCGAGATCCGTCTGCGCCTGACGCAGCGCTTCTTCGGCACGTTTGCGATCGGTTATGTCCCGCGCCAGTTTTGATGCCCCAACCACGCGGCCCGAGGCATCTTTCATCGGGGAAATTGTCAGGGAAACGTCGAGCAGGCTGCCATCCTTGCGCATGCGGACCGTCTCGAAGTGGTCGACCCGCTCGCCTCGCGTGAGCTGCTCAATAATCGTTCTTTCTTCGTCACGACGCTCAGGAGGAATAATCAGTGTGATGTTCTGGCCAACCGCTTCTTCCGCAGCGTAGCCGAACAGCCGTTCTGCGCCCCTATTCCAACTGGTTATCACGCCATTCAGACTTTTGCTCACAATCGCATCGTGCGACGATTCCACAATCGCAGCCAGCAAAAGGGTCGCCTGCTCTGCCCGCTTGCGCTCGGTGATGTCCGTCGAGCTACCCACAAATTGCACTAAATCTCGGGATGCGTTTAAAACAGGATGGCCGACGGTGTGGATGTGTTTGACAGAGCCATCTGGAAGAAGGATTCGGAATTCCACTTCGTATTCCGACTTTTCAGCGATTGCTCGATCGATTGCCCCTTGCCACTTAGCTCGATCCTCCGGATGAGTGCGCTGCTGGCGTTCTTCAAGAGCCGGCGGGCCATTTTCTGGATCGAAGCCATAAATCCGGTACCATTCCTCGGACAGATGCACGGCGTCTCCCCCCGCTACCTGCCAGGCCCAACTCCCTGTGTGCGTGAGCCTCTGCGCCTCCGCCAAGTACGCCTCGCTTCGCTGCAGCTTCTCTTCCTGCAGTTCCAAGGTCTGGACAGCGAATCGCCTATCCATCCAGGATGTCAGTAGAGCCAGCCCGAGGACGACAAAGGTGATGGCGGCAATTCCGGCAGTGCCAAGTGTGGAGATGCTTACGGCGTGAGCCAGGTCCGCCGGCATGCCCGAGGGCGAGAAACTAGCGGCGGCCATGCCGGTGTAATGCATGACGGGGATCGCAGCACCCATCACGACGGCTCCGGCTAACTTTTCCCGGCCGATGCCCGTTTTCTCATCTCGGAAGTGAAAGGTAATCCATAGCGCTGCGAAAGAAATCAGAACCGCGAACACGACGGACATGACGACGCGGGAGGAATTAAACTGGCATATAGCCGGTAAACGCATCGCGGCCATGCCGATGTAATGCATACTCGCAATACCCGCACCCATCAGGACACTTCCAGCGACCGCTCGGGAGGCACCCATTTTCTGCCGGCTCACCACGTACAGCGCAATGCCCGACGCAAGGACGGCCGCAAACAGTGACAGCAGAACGGTCGGCCAATGGTAGGCCACGGGAATTGGCAGGATGAACGCCAGCATCCCAATGTAGTGCATGGACCAAATGCCAGTCCCCATCGCTCCGGCCCCGCCCAATAGCCAAAACACGCGAGTCCAGCCGCCCGCGGCTGTTACGCGACCGGCGAGATCCAGAGCCGCGTACGACGCAAACATGGCAATCAACACCGAAAGCGCCACGAGCGCGTAGTTGTACGAGCCAATCAGGTTCACGGCAGCCATTTGACTCCATCCGGTTGCTACGTGGAACAGTCGCCCCTCTCGATAAGTTCAGCGAGTCTTAGGATACTGCCAATTGGCTCTTGAGTATGGTGATTGGTGCAAGCTTGGCCATACTTAGCAACTTACGGCAGGAAATTTAGCTCACTGCTGTGAAGATTAACAATTCCTAGTTCGACGTGAATCGACGAAGGGTTTGATGCTTTTCTGGTAGCTTCCAGATAGTTGCCACGGTGCGGATTAGCCCTGAGAAGTCGGCATCTCGTCAGGAAATCAAGCGCTGACGAGATGCGCGTCTACCGACCAAGTGCCATCTGGTTAACGCGCTTACCGGACATCGCCTACCGAATTTGTGGCTTTCTAAAGTCCAGGCGCAGCCTCGCGGCGGCCTTCGACCAAAAACACATGGAAGTCCGTGGCAAGAGGCTCGGCGTCAAGCTGGCGCATCATCAGCGCGACTTGACCTCGATGGTAAGTGGAATGGTTCGCCAGATGCTGCATGAGGTGGGCCAAACTGATTTGCGTTGTGCGAAGAGGGAGCATTCTTTCCAAGGATTCGTTTGTCAGGCGATTCACGAACTCGATCAGTTCCTTCTCAACTTCTCCCCACTTTAGTTGCACTGCAGCGACGTTGGGGAATGCATCCGGACTAAACAAGGCATCCCGTCTCTTTCTCAAATCTGTCAAGAAGGCGGAGCTATGAATCGGCTCCTTCCAATATGCAAGCCAGCCCCACTCGCCGCTGATGATGTGCACGAGTGTATCTCGCACGGAGTGAAAGCTGCCACCCAGATCGCGCGTGAACTGCTCGACGGTGAGCTTAGAGACCACTTGCAAGACCCTATTGTTTGCCCAGCGGTCGTATTCGTAGAGCAGCTGAATGTCATCTTTGGTCATTTTGCGGTGAGCGACCCTTTCGTCAGGGCAATTCTACCTTGCGCCGCGTAGTCAGCAAAACGGGATGCATTTCTGGCGGCCTTGGCGGTCGTGTTGAGTGCTGGTGTGGTCGAAAACAATCCACATGGCCAAATCGTGATAAATTCTGTTGCACAATGCTCCGTCTTAGGAGAACAGAAATGTATCGACACCGGTTTACTCCTCTCATACTCCTGGCATCGGCACTCATGATGATTGTGGGATTGTCGTTCGTTGTTCCAGCGCAAGAGCGTCCCAGCCCGACAGCCCTCATTGCGGCACAGCGCGACGCCATGCTCCGGCTGGCGTACATGGACGGAGTGTGGAGAGGCCCTGCTTGGACCATCCTGCCATCCGGCGAGAAGCACACCTTTACGCAAACGGAGCGAATCGGCCCGTTCCTCGATGGGTCGGTGAAGGTCATTGAGGGCCGGGGATATGATCCAGATGGCAAAGTCACCTTCAATGCTTTCGGGACCATTTCGTTCAACCCGGCGACAAAGGTCTACATGCTGCACTCTCATGCGATGGGCAACGTCGGCGATTTCGTGCTGGCGCTCGCGTCGGATGGCTACGCATGGGACATCCCCGCCGGGCCGATGACGATCCACTACACGGCCGTCATTAAGGATGGTGCGTGGAGCGAGGTTGGCGACCGCATCGTATCGGGCAAGGACCCCGTCCGCTTCTTCGAGATGAACCTCAAGCGCGTGGGCGACACGGACTGGCCCGCCGCTGGCGCGATTAGCCCCAAGTGAAATATCCGATTGAGAGCGCCTCGGTAGGAATTTCAGTCTTGAACTTTCATAGACCTACTGCCGCCGCGAGTCCGGTGGCACCAGGTTGTTTGCGCGATAGTAGACCACAAGCTGGCCATAGTGCTCGCCGCTGTGCTCGATAGCGAATGTCCAGATGGAGGAGTTGTGGGCCAGCCGATTGCCGAAAAACTTCGTAGTATTGTCCAGCCCCGCGTCGCCCTGCTGTTGAATCACTTTCGCTCCGGCGGCGACGGCCTCTTGCACGAACTTGGCGATGTCGGCTTTGGTCTTGAAAGCCTCACGCGTGGGATTGTCGCCCTCGCCGAAGTCGGGCCCAACGTTTGATCCGGAAATCCGCCGTATCAGGACGAAATCCAGCGCGGCGGCATGGAGAAGATTCAGGGCAAAGGTGCGCTCGTCCTTCTGCACCTTAAAATCGTACTTGTCTTCGGGAAAGTCCTGCGCCATGGCGATGAGTTTGTTCCCGATGTCGTTCCACCTGTCCACCATCTCCTCGGAACGAGAACGCGCAGAACTCTGAGGCTGGTTCTGCGTTTGGGCCCGACTGTGAAGACCCGTTCCGACGGCAGCAAGGAGAGTGACCGCAACTAGCGCGCGCGTAGGCCAATTCATTTGTAGATTCCTCCTTATTTGATTTGCTTTCAAACGTTCCCTTGAGAGTTAGACGTAGCGCTGCTTCCAAAGTTGAGCAAGTTTCGGATCAAAAATTGAAAAACGTCAGAGATTTGAATGGCACCCTAGTGATGGCCCACTCGGAAAATAAATGGGCATACCTGATTAGTGCTTATCGGAGAAATGGGGTTCTAGTACGTCAGATGTACGGTAAGGCGACTTAGCAGGCAAGTGAAATTGAATCGCTGGAGGAATTACTTCCGAGTTGCCCGTAACTGGTATATTGATGCGACTTGGCCGATTGATCCGAGCCGATTCCAACAAACGGAGGCGAGGGGCCCAGCATGAACCGCCGACAAGCCTTGCAGCGTCTGGGTATATTCCCTTCAGCGGTCGCGTCGCTTCTCAGACAGCTGACTGAAGCGGCGTCCTTTCTAAGCCAGCATCCGGCCTTCGACCTCCATTGCCATCCCGGCGCGTTCCATCATCGTGGCATGTCAGACTACCCCGGCGATCAGGCCTTCACAAAAACCACATCCGAGATGCGCGCTGGCGGTCTGACGGCGGCATTCTTCAGTATCGTCGGGGACGCCAATCTTCTGAGTCGTGATGCCAAAGGAATAGTTGTATCCAATCGGAAGCTGTCAGAAGGCGAAGCTTGGGCCGATAGTGAGAAGCAGTTGAATACCTTCGATGAACTGGCGAAACGCGAAAACATCGGTCTTGCCACCAGCACTGTCCATATACAGCAACTGCGCAAGCGTGGTCAGATCGCAGCGTTCCTCTCCTGTGAAGGAGGGCATGGACTCGAGGGAAGACTCGACCGTCTCGATGATCTCTACGCGCGCGGGGTACGAAGCCTTCAGTTGGTGCACTACGCCCAAAACACCCTGGGCGATGTGCAGACTCTACCCCCCGTTTACAACGGGCTGTCCGCCTTCGGCCGCGATGTTGTGCGACAGCTGAATCGCCTTGGGATGGTTGTGGACGTTGCGCACGCGTCGTTCCCTACGGTCAAAGCCACGGTTGACAACACTACCGCCCCGATAATGCTGTCGCACTCGCATCTGCAAAGCAATACCTCTCCACATCCTCGCCTCATTACGGTCGAGCATGCGCGGCTGGTCTCCTCTACTGGCGGTTTGATCGGCGCTTGGCCCTCTGGGTTTGCCAACCGGACATTCGCTGATTTCGTGGATCAGACGATGCGCCTCATAGATGCAGTGGGCGTAGACCACGTCGGTCTCGGGACCGATATGGACGGAAATTTCGAACCCGTGTTTTCTAGTTACCGGCAACTGCCGGACTGGGTGACAGGATTACGGTCCAAGGGTCTGTCCGAAGCTGATCTAGCCAAGGTTGTCGGAGGCAACGCGCTCCGCATTCTTGGCCAGGTGTTGAAGACCTAGTGTGCTGTCCCGTAAATACGTTCGCATAGTCGTTCGACCTTAGCGAAGATCGAATCCGCTGTGGCAGTCCAGACGAATGGCTGCGCATGGCGGTTGGAATTCTGGACGTAGTGATCGATTTT
>Ga0210409_10005763_pt1 | contig 12972 bp, 6 predicted proteins | sample IncBWH17MmetaG_FD_161649 | JGI IMG/M metagenome (GOLD analysis project Ga0210409, IMG submission 161649) | Forest soil microbial communities from Barre Woods Harvard Forest LTER site, Petersham, Massachusetts, United States - Inc-BW-H-17-M | ecosystem: Environmental > Terrestrial > Soil >...
GGCTGCTCCTTTCCCGCCGCGCTGAAGGGTTGCTCAACGTAGTGCTCCCAGTCGTCTTGCAGCAATTCGGAATGCTCGTTGGGCTCGACGTGCAAGGCGATCACTTCGGGGGAAAGCCGGGCAGCAAATTCGATTCCCTGGCGGGTGATGTTGCTCCAGCGATCGATGGCAATGACCGCAATGGGATGCTGGCTGAGACCAGCTGCGTCGACGGGAACCTTGCAGGTGGTAAGTACTTTCACCGAGTGGTAGTGGCGGCGCACAAGGGCGAAAAAAACAATCGTCAAGGGAATGAAGAGCAGGGTGATCCAAGCGCCTTGTACAAATTTCGCAACCAAAACGACGATGGTCGTGATGCCGGTGACGATTGCACCGAGTCCATTCACGAGGGCGCTCTTCAACCAGTTTGGACCGCGATTCTTCCTCCAATGCATGACCATGCCAGCTTGGGAGAGCGTGAAGGCGAGAAACGCACCCACGGCATAGAGCGGGATCAGCCGGTCGGTAATCCCACCGAAAAGGATGAGCACGCCGCCACACAGTAACGCCAGGACGACGATGCCGTAGGTGTAGACCAGACGACGTCCGCGATAGCCGAAGACGTGCGGGAGGTAGTTGTTTTGCGCGATGGCGCGGCAAAGACGCGGAAAGTCGGCGAAAGCAGTATTGGCAGACAGAGAAAGAACTACCAGGATTGAGCCAATGGTCAGATAGTAAAAGAACCCTTTGCCGAAAACCGCTGCGGTGAGCATGGAGAGAACGCTCTGATAGCCGGGCTGCCCTGGATCGGTTGCGGCGATTCCATAAGTCTTTACGAGATAGGAAATTCCCGCCAGCAACACCGCCAGAAGGAAAATAATCACGGTGAGAGTGCGCTGTGCGTTTTTCACCGTGGGCTCGCGAAAAGCCTTCACGCCGTTGCTGACAGCTTCTACGCCAGTCAAGGCCGTGCAACCGCTGGCGAAAACCTTCAGCAGCAGCCAGTAGCTGACCGCTTCTGTCAACGGCGGTGGAGGCGGAAGCGAAGCTGCCGGTGTCGGATGTCCTCCACTGAGGAGAACCCGAACCAGACCTGCGACGATGGTTATGAGAAGGGTGCCGACAAACAGATATGTAGGAAGCGCGAAAGCACTACCTGCTTCGCGCACGCCGCGGAGATTGAGGACAGTGATCAGGATCAGAATGCCCACGCAGAGAGAAACGGTGTGCGGCAGCAAGGACGGAACTGCCGAGATTAAGGCGCCCACTCCCGCGGAAATGCCCACGGCGGCGGTGAGAATGTAATCGGCGAGGAGCGCGGCAGCGGCAAGCAGGCCGGCAGGTGCACCGAGGTTAAACCGCGCCACCGTATAGGAGCCACCGCCGGAGGGATAGGCGGCGATGGTCTGGCGATAGGAGAGGTACACGATCACGAGTAGCGTGATGATGGCGGCGCTGATGGGTACGATATAACGAACACCGAGAAGACCAAGGGGGATCAGGAGGCTGAGGGCCGCTTCGGGACCATAAGCAGCCGAGCTAAGCGCATCGAGACCAAAGATCGGGATGCCCTGTGTCGGGCCGATCTGCTCGGCGCGTTCATCGCTGGTTTTGATGGGTTTGCCGACAACGAGATCAAGTATGTTCATGAGGAATAGTACCCAATAGATTGTTCACGCCAGCAAAAACAAGATCTGCGCTATCAGTGTGCCCGTTCTTGACGAACGAAGTAAAGTATCGCGAGTCGAACGCGTCCAGTCGCCCCTAGCTGTTCCCGCGGCCTCTCCCTTTCTAATGCCGGATCTCGAAGCCCTTCTATATCTGGTGTAGAACCTGAATTCGTAAACTCTTTGTGAATTGTCGAACGGGCGAATGACCCAATTTTGCAAAAGCTCGCCGTCATCGGCAAGTCAGAAACGAGCCCGCAAGAAATCGAAAGACAAAGACTGAGGAGGCGAGAACACTATGCGCGCTACCCCTCCTCAATTCATTCGGGTTAAAGATTATTTTCCTTTAGATCCATAACCGAACGATGGCGACGATGGAGGCCGCAAAGAAGTAGCGCCCACCCCACGCGTGCAGTGAGAAGGCAGGTGGCAGCAACCAATGCGATCGCAAGCCATCCGGAGCTTCCGGTTCGAAACATGGTAGTTCCACCTGTTGTGGATTACGCTATCCAAAGCCGTCCGATATGCTCAAGCCTCCGCCACGCTTTTCGCACCCCTATCGGCGCGCTCCGGGAACGACGTGCCACCGGCCGCCGGATTTCGGTATACGCGTCCAATCGGGCTGCGTTGGCGGGCTATGCTTGTATTCTGGAAGGCGCGTGGTAAGATATTACCGTTAACGTACACGGTGCTTAATTGACGCCCTGCGACGCAAGGCTCTACTGTCGTGGGGGCAGCAAGCAAAAGCGGCCCGCAGAATGTATTTCCTTGGCATTGACGTAGGTACTGGAGGTACGCGCGCACTCATCATCGATGAGCAGGGGCGTGTAATTGCTTCAGCTACCGAGGAGCACCGGGCGTTTGCGTCTCCACAAATCGGATGGGCGGAGCAGGATCCTGACGATTGGTGGCGGGCCTGCGGGGTGGCTGTGCGTGAGGCGTTGGCGAAAGGTCATCTGCGCGGCAATCAGATTTCCTGCGTCGGTTTATCCGGACAAATGCACGGTGCCGTTCTGCTGGATGATCAAGGACGTGTCGTCCGGCCTGCGCTGATCTGGTGCGATGTCAGAACCGAAAAGCAGAGCCAGCATCTGACTGCTCAAATCGGAATCGACCGACTGATCCAGCTCACATGTAATCCTGCACTCACCAACTTCACATTAACGAAATGCCTCTGGGTCCGGGAGAACGAACCGGAGAACTGGAGCAAGGTGCGCTCGATCATGCTCCCCAAGGACTACGTGCGATTTCGGCTAACGGGTGAGCGGGCAACCGACGCGTCGGACGCCTCCGGTACTCTCCTGCTCGACGTAGCCCACCGCCGCTGGTCGAAAGAGATCCTGCAACTGGTTGAAATGGACGAATCACTGCTGCCCAATCTCTACGAGTCTCCAGAGATCAGCGGGAAGATCTCGACCGAGGGCGCTGCCGCTACTGGTCTGTACACCGGTACACCCGTCGTGGCCGGCGCGGGAGATCAAGCTGCGGGCGCGGTTGGCATGGGTGTGGTTTCATCCGGAACCGTGAGCGCAACCATTGGAACCTCGGGAGTCGTCCTCGCTGCGACCAGTGGCCCAGCGCTTGACCCGAAAGGAAGGCTGCACACATTTTGTCACGCGGTTCCAGGGCGGTGGATGGTCATGGGTGTGACTCAGGCGGCCGGATTTTCGCTCCGTTGGTTCCGGGATCAGTTTGGGGCAGGAACGAACGGACACGGAAATTCTCACGGTGATTCTCACGGTGATTCGTATGACACGCTCACTGCCGACGCGGCGAACGCTCCTCCGGGATGCGACGGTTTGCTGTGGGCTCCTTACCTCATGGGTGAACGCACACCCTACCTCGACCCGGCAGCACGGGGACTACTGGTTGGACTCACGGCGTCTCACACACGAGCCCATGTAATTCGGGCGATCCTGGAGGGGGTTGCTTTCAGCTTGCGTGACACGTTCACCATCTTTCAGGAAATCGAAGTCCCGGTAAGAATCGTTCGCTTGGGTGGTGGTGGCGCCCGATCACCACTGTGGCGGCAGATTCAAGCTGACGTCTATGGGCAAAGGGTTGAGATCGTCGAGGCGGAAGAAGGCGCGGCGTACGGAGCCGCAATCCTGGCCGGTGTGGGAGCGCAAGCATGGCCCACGGTTGATGATGCCTGTAATGACGTGGTGCGTGTCACCGGCCATGTGGATCGGAACTCGAGAGACTCAGAAGTTTTGGACAGGGCGTACGCGGTGTACCGGCGCATCTATCCCGCGATGAAGTCGATTCTAAATTGATAGCCGCTACGGCATGGAGAACAGGGTGACGACAAATACTGGTAATTACCAACCCCGCCCGGAGCACAAATTCTCATTCGGTCTGTGGACCGTCGGCAATCGTGGGCGCGATCCGTTTGGAGATTTCGTGCGACCGCCGATTTCGCCAAGCGAGATTGTCTCCATGCTCGCGGAAGTCGGCGCCTGGGGTGTCAACTTGCACGACAACGATCTGGTTCCCATTGACGCGACTGCGGCTGAACGAGACTGCCTCGTTCGATGCTTCAAGAAGGCCTGCGACGCCAGCGGCGTTGTGGTTCCGATGACGACTGTCTCGCTTTTCTTCCATCCGGTCTTCCGCGACGGGGCTTTCACCGCGAATGATCCTGAGGTGCGCGCCTACGCTCTGCAGAAGACAATGCGTGCCATGGACATTGGCGCCGAGCTCGGCGCAAAGATTTTTGTGCTGTGGGGTGGCCGGGAAGGCGTCGAGACCGACGCGTGCCGACGCGCCGATGAGGCCATCAAGCATTTGCGCGAGGCGATCAACTACCTCTGCGAATACAACATTGAGCGCGGGTACGGCATGAAGTTTGCCTTGGAAGCCAAGCCCAACGAGCCGCGAGCCGATATCTATATGGCCACCACTGGTAATTATCTTGGTTTCATTCCCACGCTTGATCATCCTGAAATGGTCGGCGTAAATCCCGAACTCGCGCACGAGCAAATGGCGGGACTGAACTTCATGCATGCCGTGGCTCAGGCGTGGGACGCAGGCAAACTCTTTCACATCGATCTGAACGATCAAATGCCTGGCCGATTCGATCAGGATCTTCGCTTTGGTTCGTCCAACCTGAAGTCAGCCTTCTGGCTGGTAAAGTTTCTCGAGGACGTTGGCTACGAAGGCCCGCGCCACTTCGATGCGCACGCTTACCGCACCGAGGACTATGAAGGGGTGAAAGATTTCGCCCGTGGCTGCATGCGAACCTACTTGATCCTCAAAGAGAAGGCTCTTCGCTGGAACGCCGATACGGAAATACAAGGAATTCTTGGTGAGCTTTCAAGCAACGGAAATGGTATTCCAAAGCTGGGTGACTATTCGAAGCAGAACGCATTCCAGTTGCTCACGCATTCGTTCGATAAAGACGCGATCCTCAAAAAGCGTCTGCCCTATGAACGTCTCGATCAGCTGACGATCGACACCCTGCTGGGCGTAAGGTGAAGCTCGACTAAGTTCTTCTCAAACATTGCAGCGTAAGGAATAACGAACCATGACGATGGCCATGTTGGTCGCACCCAGGCTCGTGCATTTGTCCGCGGTGGATGTGATCATTATTGCTTTCTACTTTGCTTTAGTGTTGGGGATTGGCTTTTATTTGCGGGGACGAGCCAATACGGGCGAAGACTTTTTCATGGCAGGGCGGGAGATGACGGCGTGGGTGGCAGGCCTGAGTTTTCTCTCGGCCAACTTGGGGGCGCTCGAATTGATGGGATGGGCGGGTTCGGCCTACCAGTACGGTATTCTGGCGACACATTGGTATTGGATCGGGGCAATCCCCGCGATGCTGTTTCTGGCGCTGGTCATGATGCCGTTCTACTACATTTCCAAAACCCACTCGGTGCCGGGATATTTGAAACTGCGTTTCGGCGAGCCCGCCCGCGCCTTGTCCGCAGTTTCATTCGCTTTCATGACCGTGCTCATGAGCGGCGTGAACATGTTTGCCATGGCCAAGGTCATGCAGATTGTGCTGGGATGGGACATTAATTTCAGCATCTGGGTTTCGTCGCTGACGGTTGCAATTTACGTAACCCTGGGCGGTCTGCGCTCGGCCATCTTTAATGAGGTGCTGCAATTCTTCCTCATCTGGGCGGGCGCTCTGCTGATTCCAATCCTTGGATTGTACGAAGCCGGTGGATGGTCCAACCTTAAGCTGCAGATTACCGAGAGGGCATCGGCGCAATACGTCCATCTTTGGTCCGGACTCGGTTCGTTCACTGGCAACCCCATGGGCATCCACTGGACCGGCATTGTGTTTGGGCTGGCCTCGATTATCTCGATGGGTTACTGGACGACAGATTTTCTGGTGGTGCAGCGGATTCTGGCGGCGAAAGATATTCGCAGCGCAGAGTTGGCGCCGATTATCGGAGCCGGATTCAAGATGCTGGTGCCAGTGATCGTGATCCTGCCCGGACTGCTCGGCTTGGCCGTGCTGCCGGAGAAACTGGTTCCGGAATCGGTGGCCGCGGTCACTGGAGCGCACAGCTATAACGACGTTCTCCCGCTCATGCTCGCCCGCTATTGCGGACCAGGACTACTGGGTCTCGGAATTACGGCGCTGATCGCGGGTTTCATGTCTGGAATGGCGGGGAATGTGAGCGCATTCACGACGGTGTGGACCTATGACATCTACCGTCCGTTTTTCAATAGCGAGGGCAGCGACCATCATTACGTGAACGTGGGGCGCTGGACCACGGTGATCGGCGTGCTGATCAGCGTCGGTACTGCGTATCTGGTCATGCAGTTCGCGAGCATCATGGATTACGTGCAGGCGCTGTTCAGCTTCTTCATTGCTCCGCTGTTCGGGACAGTCGTGCTGGGAATGCTCTGGAAACGAGCGACGGGCCCGGCGGGATTCTGGGGATTGCTATGCGGGACGCTTTCGTCGGTCAGCATGTGGTTATGGGTGAAAGTCGATCCTTCCGCGCTGCGCTATGTGGCCCTCTCGCCTCACGCCAAAGGCCTCGCACAAGATATGTATCAAGCGCTGTGGTCTTTTATAGTGTGCGTCACCGTAACCGTAGGGGTCAGTCTGGCAACGAAGCCGATGCCGGACAGCGCACTGACGGGCTTGGTATACGGGTTGACGAAAGTTCCCGCAGTCGGGGACGTTCCGCTGTATCAGAAGCCTCTTTTCTGGGCGGCTGTGGTAACCGTCGTTTTCATCGCTCTTAATATTATTTTCTGGTAAAGGAGGTGCGCAGGATGGTTTCCATTTGGTTTTTCATCGGTATCTCGCTAGCCGTGAACGGAGCGCTGATTCTCGCGGCGGGACTTTACCAGTTGGTGAATCCTCCGGAGAACCCGGGCATAGTGCTGTACAACTTGCATGCCAACGTGTGGTGGGGCGCGGTGTTGCTGGTGTTCGGTCTGATCTATTGCTTTCGATTCAAGCCAGGACGCCAATCCTAACGCTCGACAGACTCCTATTTCGCCAGCGAGTTAGCCGCGCTCGCTGCCAAAATGAAAGTCGTCGTAGTGTCGACCACATACTCGTTTTCGAACCACAGGAACGGCCAATCGTCCTTGAGTTCAGGGAAGTCCGGCTGCACGATCACTACGCCAGGAATCATGCCGCCTGGAATGAATGTGTAGTCCGCCCGGTTGTTGCCATAGGCGATGAGCTTGGACTGCGCTCCGAGCGAAGACACATACGAAACATTCGATACCGGATGCGTGCCCAGGACGTAATCGAGGCCACGGAGCGTGTACTCTGATCCGATAACGTCCGGAAATGCCTGGTGGAGATAGAACATGTGCACGGCGAAGCCCGCCGCCTGACCGGAGCCGCCCCATGTGCCCGTAGCAATTGGCACTCCGTAAGGATTCTTTGACAAGCTCTCGTCTAACTTAGCTTTGTAATCACGAACTGTGGCGGCGAGGCTGCTTTTGAATTCCGCGTCCATGAAGGGAATGGCGCGTACAGCGATCCAACCCAGGCTGTCGAATCGCTCATGGATCACGGGTAAGAGTTCTTTCAGACGCGTGCGGTAAGGTTCTCCGCCACCGGTAGCCACTAAGAGTTCTACCGCAGCCTTAGTTTCCTCATCGCTCAACTCGCCTCCAGTCGTGTTGAAGGACTTGAACAATGAAGGAGGCTGTTTATGCTCCTCCGTCCATACCCGCACGGCGGTTTCAAGGCACTCTACGGCCATTCTATCGTCGAACCCGCGAAGTACCCAGCTTGCAGCGGCTAAAGATGAAGACGCCACATAGTTCAACGGTGTCGTGTGGGTCGTGAATGCCCATCGGTCATCCGGCACGCCGGAGTATCCGCCCTCTTTTTCCAGAACGCCCAGGCGTGGCGAGTAGATGAGCCCGTCAGTCTTCGAGGCCGCATCTCCCAAGTGGGTGTACTCCTCGAGAGTGGGTTCCACGATTCCGGGAATCGCGTGGCCGATCGCCTTGTACTGAGCCAGCAGCGCCAGCACTCCGTGCTCAATCTGCTGGATGGCGTCTGGAATGCCATCTGGCTTGTGGATTTGGACGTAGCGGGATTTCTCATCCACTGTGGTCTCATCTGAATTAATTCCAAAGGATTCCCAGGCCAGCGCGAGATCGGTAATTACGCTGGCTTGGGTTTGAGTGCGCAAGTCGTAATCGCCGGCGTCGTACCAGCCGCCAACATTCAGGCCGGGGATGTGTTCACCCGGCGCAAAAGGCGAGTCAGTGGACGGGCCTTGCGCGTACCCATCAAAGTGCGTGTAGTTCACTGGCGCCTGTCTGGCATCATCGAGATGCGACGCCCCATGCCAGATTCGATAACCCTCGCGGACTTTGACGTGATCCATCTGCTCCGGCAGATAAATGTCGAGCGACGGACGCCAGATCCCCTCATAGACATTGGTCGCGATCCGGAACGGACCGTTGATGTGACCCGCGTATTCGATGGCGTAAAGGCCGGCCTCGCGCACGGTTGAGAAATCAAAGTGAGCATACTGATAACGCAGCAATTTTCCCCAGGGCTTAATCTCGCCGCGGAAAGCTTCCTTGTATTCTCCGGCAGGCGTTATGCGAAGCACTCGGGCGCTCTTGGGCGCGTCGTATGCGGGATCGAGTTCCAGAACCGCGCCCTTCGTCCGCTCGGGCGTATAGCCGGCTTGGTTGTAAGCCACTACGGGCGGACGGGTCCATCCAGATACCACGTTCGGACGAATATGCCAGACGACCGCATTGTCAGTCTGGCCGGACGGAATCAATGTGCGAACCACAAACCATCCGTTCTGCGCCTGGTTGCGGCCGTCGAACAGCATCAGAGCGCCGTTATCGGAGACGATTGTGACTCGGGTCATGGGATCTTCAGGTGAAAGTACGATTCTGTGCCCGCTAGCCAGCGGACGTGGCTGGGTGCTTCCATCCGCTTCTTTCCGCATAGGACCGTCCGGGTGCCGTGGAAAGATACCTGACGTTTCGTCAAGCATGAACGACTTCCCAAAATACGCGGATGGCAGAAACTCAAGGTTGAATCCGGCTTTCCCGGACAGCACCGCCGGCAGCGGCTGGTCGAGATGTACGGACACGCGGAAACCATTTGCCTCCGGCTGTACCTGGACTCGGTAACTCAAACCTCGGTCAGCGTAGGTGCAGAATGTGGTCAGCTCGTTTCCGGACGGTCCTCGCTTGCGTTCCTTGAAGTGCGGAATCGGATCCCATTGGGTCGGAGTAGGCGACAGGCGCACATCGCCGTCGGTAGCGATCCTCTGCTCGTGTAGGATGATTTCAAGCCCGCCCATCTTCTGATCCCCGAAAACATCATGATAGGCATTGTGGTACAGCAACACGTTCAACCCGTGGGCTTCAAAATAATCCTTTTCGTTCAGCCGGAGATCGGATCCATGGAGAGCAGCCGAGCACAGCAGCAGGAAGATAGACAGTCGAGTCCTAACGACGGCGGTTCTCCTCTTCACTCATTCTCCTTTATGATTGCGCCCACAATTCCGCAGCTCTTATTGAGGCAGGGGCGGCGGTGCAGCCGACATTTTGGCGGCTACGTCCTCATCTTCTTTCTCGTGGAGTTCGCGAACTCTGGCGAATTCCTTCTGGGCCGCGGGCGTGTTTCCCATGGCCTGGTACAGACGTCCCAGCCGGAAGTGAGCGTCAGGCTGAGCAGGATCCAATTCCACGGCCCGCTGCAGCGCGGTCAGGGCGTCCTGATATTGTTTCCGTTCGAGAAAAATAGCTCCCAAATCTGAATAGGCGATCCGAATGTCGTCTTTCAGCTGCACAGCCTTCTTCAGCAGTGGCAAAGCCTTCTCGGGATCGTTCCTCTTCATTTCGATGTCGCCCAGGTAAGCCAGCGCTTGAGGATTTTCGGGATCGACCACCAGTTCAGCCTCGAACTCGCGCTTCGCTTCGCCGTATTGACGCATCTTCCAGTAAAGGTAGCCGAGGCCGAAGTTCACATTCGGCTCCGTCGGAGCAATTTTCGCCGCTGCCTGGAACTCGGCGATGGCTTCCGGAGTTCTTCCCAGACCGTCCAACGCTTCTCCGCTCAACATATGAGCAGCCGGGGAGCCAGGATTCTGTTGCAGGATTTTGTGAAACTCGTCCAGCGCGCAGGAATAGTTCTTCGCCCATAAGCAACTCTGCGCCAATACCTCGTGCAGTTCGGCGTTCGTGGGATCGGATTTGGCTACGGGCTCCAGATACTTGACGGCCTCGGCAAAATGCTTTGCTCCGTAATTGGTCAGGCCAAGCAGCGTCCTCACCTGCATGTTGTTCGGATCGACAGCCAATGCGCTGCCTAGAGGAGCAATCGCATCCTCGAAGTGGCCTTGTTTGAATTCCGCCAGGCCCAGATTCAGTTGTATCCCCGGCAACTTCGGATCCAGGGAGATCGCTTGTTTGTATGCGGCAGCCGCATCAGCGTATTTCTGCTGTTTGGACAGGACCACACCCAGACTGGCAAAGGCCGCAGCGTCGTTCGGATCTTGCTGGGTCACAGCCCGCCAAGCTTCGGCAGCTTCCGCAAACCTCCCTTGTCGTTCGAGAGCGATCGCATCCGCAGGGCTATAAGTTTGAGTGCTGGCAAATGCCGACGAGATGAGTACGACCGCCAACCATCCTAACTTCCGTTTCCTCATGCTGGAAACACGGTCTCCGCGAATTCATCCATATCAGCGGACCAGAATAGCGGCTCGCGTCTGACGACGCAATGTATTCGGCTTTTGAATCCAGCCCAAGAAACTGCCCCGCTCGACGAACGTTGAGCGGGGCCAAAGGGGGAGTCCCGAGCTCAGTCTTAGAAGATCAGCTTGGCTCCGAGTTGGAATACTCTCGGGTCATACGCCGAAGTAACCGCACCGAAGTTGCTGGCCCCGAAAGTTGAGCTGATGCCGCCCTGTTGTTCGTTTCCGATGAACTGAGTGTGGTTCCAGGTGTTAAAGCTCTCCGCGCGGAACTCGAAACGGCTGCCCCGCGATTCGCTGATGACAAAGCTCTTGAAGAGTGACAGGTTCCAGTTGTCGCGACCCGGACCGCGTATGGCGTTATGCCCAAGATCGCCCCATGTTCCGAGTGCCGGAGCCGAGAGTACCGACGGGTCAAACCATTCGTTGACCTTTTTCGGATAGGAGATAGGTCCCGTAATCTCTGGCCGGTTGGTGCAATCGCTGAAGGGGCCGGCGAGAACGCTGCAGACATTGTTGCCGCCCATCGTGATGTTGAGCGGGGCTCCGGTTTCCATGAGGACGATACCCGACAGTTCCCATCCTCCGAACGCCGTTTTCAGGAAGCGGCTCTCACTGTTTTTCAACAGCGGAATCTGATAGACGAAGTTGACGAAGGCGACATGGGTGCGGTCGAAAAACGACGGCCCGTAGTCGTACTTTGCGCCAACATAAGGATTCGAAACAGAATTGAGATCGTAGCTATTCTGGTTACCGGCGACTGGATCGATCGCCCGTGAATAGGTATATCCGAACTGCAGGTTGAGGTCGTTTCTCACGGTTGCGTGCAGGTCCACCTGCAACGAATTGTAACTGGCATTGGCTACATTTTCGGCCTGATCGATGGAGCGGAAGCCGAGATTCGGGAGCAGTTGGTTGTATGGGGTAGTGTTGGTGCCAGCAGTAATGGCTGCCAGTTGGCTGACCGGAGGCAGATTGGTCTCAATGTATTGGCTTTGATGCCGGTTCTGGTTTCCTACATAAGCGATCGACAACACAGACTTCTCCCCGAGCGCCTGCTGGATACCAAGATTGAACTGATAGCTCACCGGCAGTTTATATTCCGTGGAGTTGAGACCCTTGAGACTGGTGACCACGATCGGCAGAGCCAAAGGATTGATGGTTGTTCCGGTCTGGACGCTGGTCTTGGGATCGGAGAGAGAAACGCTATTGAACGAGGCGTTCGCACTGAACGGAACGTTCGGACCGGCGTTGTACATATCGTTGCCCTGAATGCGCTCGTACATGGTGCCGAATCCACCGCGTAAGACTGACGTGCCCCGACCCGTGAGGTCATAGGCGAATCCAAGGCGTGGTCCAAAGGCGCCCCAGTAATTTTGAACCAGACCGTTAGAGATCCCATTGTGTCCGGCGATGCCGACACCGTTCAGATAAAACTGATAGCCAGCCAATATCGGGTTGGGACTCGGGCCCAAGTCCGGACTGGCAGGACTGATGGTGCCGTCGGCAAGAAAGATCGGAGCGTTCGCAGGATTGTAGAGGTTGGGATAGAAGTTCGACGCACGATTGTTCGCCTCGTAGGTATGCGGAACGCCGTCCCAGCGCAATCCAAGATTTAGAGTGAGCCGCCGGGTGGTGCGCCAGTTATCCTGAATGTACGCAGCCCAGGAAACATTGTTCCAGTGACCGCTGTCCTGCACCGCATCCTCGGAATACGAGTTGGCATAGCCGAGCAGGAAGTCGGCAAAGTCATCTCCCGTACATCCCCCGTTGAAGCCGAAACCACCCTGGGTATTCGTGAACAGATTCTGAACCTTCTTGTAAAGCGCCCAACTGCCACCAAACTTCAACTGGTGCGCGCCCTTGGTCCAAGAAACGTCATCGCGAATCTGGTAGTCGTTCGCAGTGTTCACCCACGGCGTCCAGTTGGAAGTGTAGTTCGTACCGGTGTTGCCGCTCAGCTGAATCGACGGTATTCGGGTGAGCGCGTTGGGGCCGGTGAACACCCGGTTGAACCCGAAGTCCGAGGGCGCGGCCATCACGCCGTTGGGAATGATGTTGATCCGGTTGCCGTTGTAATTGAATGCGGCCTCATTGAGCAGCGTAGGACTAATGACGTAGGTGGTATGGACCACGGCGCTGTAAGACGGATTGCCGAAGGTATC
>Ga0210409_10005764_pt1 | contig 12970 bp, 16 predicted proteins | sample IncBWH17MmetaG_FD_161649 | JGI IMG/M metagenome (GOLD analysis project Ga0210409, IMG submission 161649) | Forest soil microbial communities from Barre Woods Harvard Forest LTER site, Petersham, Massachusetts, United States - Inc-BW-H-17-M | ecosystem: Environmental > Terrestrial > Soil >...
CGAGGCGGCGGGATAGTTTCCCTCTTAGTGTAAGCCATTGCGGGAGGGCGCGGGCGTCGGGGAGGACAGGTAACGCCCCTTTAAACCGCGCGCCCTACCGTCGCCGCTGCGCGTTTTCAGCGCGGGGACGGAGACATGGCGTTGCGACGGGCCGGCCGCAAGCGTGGTGGCGACGACGCACGCCTCGACTTGCGGCTGCGCCCGCAGGACCGCACCAGCGGCCCGCAGCAGGGGCGGGGGAGCGTTCTGCGCCCGCGGCGCGCTGCCCCGCCGGCGCGCGAAACCCGCAAAAGCGGAAGGGGCGGCGGCGGTCGTGGCCGCGGCAAGGGCCGTTCTCTGATCGGCCGCTGCCTTTATTGGAGCGTCGTGCTCGCGTTGTGGGCGGCCATCGGTGCCGTCGGCGTTCTCGTCTGGGTCGGGATTCATCTGCCGCCGATCCAGTCGCTCGAAATTCCCAAGCGGCCGCCGTCGGTCCTCATCCTCGGGCTCAATGGGGCGACGCTCGCGACGCGCGGCGACATGGGCGGCGCCGCAGTACCGCTGCGCGAACTGCCGGACTACGTGCCCAAGGCGTTCGTCGCGATCGAGGACCGGCGCTTCTATTCGCATCACGGCGTCGATCCGTGGGGGATCCTGCGCGCCATCGTCCACGACGTGCTGCGGCGCGGCGCGGCGCAGGGCGGCTCGACCATCACCCAGCAGCTCGCCAAGAATCTGTTCCTGACCCAGGAGCGCACGGTTTCGCGCAAGCTGCAGGAGCTGGCGCTCGCGTTCTGGCTTGAGCACAAATTCAGCAAGGCGGAGATTCTCGAGCTTTATCTCAACCGCGTCTATTTCGGCGCCGGCGCCTACGGCATCGAAGGGGCGGCGCAGCGCTACTTCGGCAAATCGGCGCGGCAGTTGACGCTCGCCGAAGCGGCGCTGCTGGCGGGCCTCGTGCAGTCCCCGTCGCGGCTGGCGCCGAGCCATAATCCCGACGGGGCGGAGCGCCGCGCGCGCGTCGTCATTGCCGCCATGGCCGACGAGAAGCTGATCGGGGAGGGCGCCGCCAAGCTCGCGCTCGCCCGCCCGGCGCGGGCGGTCAAGCCGAGTGCGGCCGGTTCGGTCAACTACGTCGCCGACTGGGTGATGGACGCGGTCGACGACCTGATCGGCCGCTTCGACCAGGACATCGTGGTGGAGACCGCGATCGATCCTGCACTGCAGAACGCGGCCGAGCGCGCGCTCGCCGAGACGCTGGCGCAGAAGGGCGAGAAGCTCGCCGTCGGCGAAGGTGCGCTCGTCGCCATGACGCCGGACGGCGGCGTGCGCGCGCTCGTCGGCGGCACCAGCTATTCGGAGAGCCAGTTCGACCGCGCCGTCGCCGCCAAGCGCCAGCCCGGCTCGGCGTTCAAGCCGTTCGTCTATCTCACCGCGCTCGAGCACGGGCTCACGCCCGACACGGTGCGCGAGGACGGGCCGATCACGGTGAAGGGCTGGCGGCCGGAAAATTACGAGCACGAATATCTCGGCCCGGTGACCCTGGCGCAGGCGCTCGCCAATTCGCTCAACACTGTCGCCGTGCGCCTGACCTTGGAGTTCGGGCCGCCGGCGGTCATTCGCACCGCCTACCGGCTCGGCATCAACTCGCTGCTGCAGCCCAATGCCTCGATCGCGCTCGGCACCTCGGAAGTCTCGCCGATCGAGCTTGTCTCCGCCTATGCGCCGTTCGCCAACGGCGGCTTTGCCATCGTGCCGCACGTGGTCGAGCGCGTGCGCTCGAGCGAGGGCAAGACGCTGTATGCGCGGCCGACGCAGGCGCTCGGCCGCATCGTCGACGCGCGCTTCGTCGCGATGATGAACCAGATGCTGCACGAGACGCTCGCGAGCGGCACCGCGCGCAAGGCCGATCTGCCGGGCTGGCCGGCGGCCGGCAAGACCGGCACCAGCCAGGATTTCCGCGACGCCTGGTTCATCGGCTACACCTCTCACCTCGTCGCCGGCATCTGGCTCGGCAACGACGACAATTCGCCGACCCGCAAGGCGACCGGCGGCGGGCTGCCGGTCGAGATCTGGAGCCGCTTCATGAAGGCCGCGCATCAGGGCGTCACGCCGGCTTCCCTGCCGGGCCTCGCCGGCGAAGGATGGACGGCGCCGCAGCCGCCGGCCGCCGTCGGTGCGGGCGCTTCACGCCCGTCGCATTCCGACGAGGGCCGGCTCGATCTCTGGCTGCTCGATCATTTGTTCGGCAGGCGGTGAAAGCGGTGCGAGCCTCTATCGGTAGGCCAAACATCTGGACTAACCTTCCAGCGCATTGCCGGACATCAATGAAAAATTGGCAGAGTGACCTGCGCAAGCAAAATGAGTCGGAGTTGTGGGCGTGCGCATCGACTTCAATTGGGATTCCGCGAAGGCGGCGAGCAACGCGTCGAAGCACGGCGTCACTTTCGAGGAGGCCTTGACGGTGTTTCGCGATCCGCTGGCGCTATCAATGCTTGACAGCGCTCCGAATCCCGACGAGGAGCGCTGGGTCACGCTAGGCGCGGGCTCCACTGGTAAATTGCTTGTTGTTGTGCACACTTGGCTGGACATAGAACTTGATCGCAGCGTAGTGCGCATTATTTCCGCTCGTCAGCCAACGCGGAGCGAAGCGCGGCAATATCGCGAGGGTCCAATGCCATGAAAGACGAATACGACTTCTCGAAAGCGGAACGTGGCAAGTTCCATCATCAAGATGCGGTCTTGGCGCCACCTGTCCACCTCGACCCCGACGTGCTGGCCTTCATGAGCGCGCGCGCCAAGGCACGCGGGATGACATTGAACGAACTCGTCAATGCGCTCCTAAAGAAGGATATCGAGCTGATCGAGGCAGGCGAGTAGAGCATAGGATTCGTTCGTGAACGTCAACGAGCTGGTGGCGATCGACGTCCACACCCATGCGGAGGAGCCGTGCGGCACCCATCCGGATGACGGCTACGACGAGCTGCAGGCGGCGATGGCGGTCTATTTCAACCAGCCCGACAACCGTCCGACCATCGAGGAGACTGCGCGCTATTATCGCGAGCGCAAGATCGGCGCTGTGATCTTTCCAGTCGATGCCGAGCGCGAGACCGGCTACCGCCGCTATGCCAATGAGGAGGTCGCGGAGAAGGCTGCCGCGAACAGCGACGTGCTGATCCCGTTCGCCAGCATCGACCCGGCGAAGGGCAACGCGGGTGCCCGCGAAGCGCGCCGCCTCATCCGCGAGTTCGGCATCCGCGGGTTCAAGTTTCATCCTTCGATGCAGGGATTCTTTCCGAACGACCGCAGCGCCTATGTGCTCTACGAAGCGATCGCCGAGGCGAGGCTGCCGGCACTGTTCCATACCGGGCAGACCGGCGTCGGCTCGGGCATGCGTGGCGGCGCCGGCATCCGGCTCAAATACTCGAACCCGATGTTCATCGACGACGTCGCCGTCGATTTTCCCGACATGCCGATCATCCTCGCGCATCCGTCCTTTCCCTGGCAGGAGGAGGCGCTGTCGGTCGCGCAGCACAAGCCGAACGTCTACATCGACCTTTCCGGCTGGTCGCCGAAATATTTTCCGCCAATTCTGGTGCGCTACGCGAACTCGCTGCTGCGGCACAAAATGCTGTTCGGCTCGGACTGGCCGGTGATCAGGCCGGATCGCTGGCTGCGCGACTTTGAGACGCTCGACATCAAGCCGGAGGTGCGGCCGCTCATTCTCAAGGAGAATGCGATAAAACTGCTGCGCCTCGGCGCCGCCTGAGCGGGCGGTTGGGTCAACTCGCCACGCTCAAGCGTTCGCCGCCAAGATGCCGCGCTCCCCACTTGCGGATTTCTGCGACCACCGGGATGAAGCTGCGGCCGGTTGGGGTCAGCCGATATTCGACCTTGGGCGGCACGACGCCGTAATCCTTGCGCGCGATCAGCCCGCTCTGCGCCAGCGCCTTGAGTTCGCGGCTCAGCACGCGCGGCGCAATCGGCGGCGACCCGTCGGCGCCGCGCAGCAGCCCGCTTCTGATCTCGCCGTAGCGCAGCGACCCGTCCTGCAGATCCCACAGGATGCGCAGCTTGTACTTGCCGCTGATCATCTTCTGAAACGCTGTGACCGGGCAGCGGTGGATTCGTCTCGACAGGGCATTCGGCATCGACGCTCGTGCTCCGCAATGGCCCAGGTATCGACTTGGCCAACTGCCTCACAGTATCATTTTTGTCCGTACTTGCATTTACGTTTGTTCTCGGCCCTAGTGACAAGAGGGAATGTCGAAGCCAGGCCGGCCGGTTGTCGCCACGGCGCGCCGGGCGGCGGCGGGAATGGCTCAAGCGAGGAGCGGGCATGAAGCGTTTTCTCATCAAATATCGCCGGCAAAATACGCCGCAGGAAGCCTGGCACCGCGATATCGCGGAGTTCATCGCGGCTCTCGACGCCGATCCCGCGCTGCAGGGAAAGATCTCATATTGCTGCATGAAGAGCCGCGACGGCGCCGACTACTATCATCTCGCCACCGCCGCGGACGAGCAGGCGGTCAAGGCGCTGCAGCAGCATCCGTCGTTCTCGCGCTACACGGAGAAGACCAGGGAGGCCGCTGGCGGCGCGGTCGACGTGCTGCCGCTGGAGGTCGTCGCCGAGACCAAGTGGCGGGCCTGAGCGAAGCTGCCGACAAGTTGGCGGTCAGAGATCGATCGGGGTGAGGCCGCGGACGCGGCCGCGCGTGAAATACAGCGCCGCGTAGCTGCAGGTCATCGGGTCGTCGTAATGCGCCATCAGGCGCTCGATGAACTGGTCGGCGGCGAGCTCCGATCCGACGATCTGCGCGAGCTGCGGCCGCGCCGACTGGAGCAGCTTCTCGCAATTCCAACGTCGTTCCGGGTCGATACTGCCGATCACCGTGAAGATGGTGTCGGTCTCAATCCGCACCCGCACGTCGCGAAATCCGAGCGCGATCATGAACGGCGCCACCTTGCGCCCGATCTCGCAGTCGGCGAGCGCGCCGATGACGTCGCGGACCCGGCGGTTGAAATCCGGCTGGATCGGAAAATGGTCGACAGTGACGCCGACCATGTCGCAGGAAACGACGAATCCGCCCGGCTTGGTGATGCGCTTGAGCTCGGCCAGCGCCAGCTTCGGCTCGTTGAGCCACTGCAGCAGATATTTGCTCCAGACGATGTCGAAGCTGCCGTCGGGGAAGGGCAGGGAGAAGATGTCGACCTTGCGGAAGGTGATGTTGCGGATGCCCTCGGCGCGCGTCAGCGCTTCGGCATAGTCGAGATACTCCTGGCGCACGTCCACAGCGACGATCTCGGTGCGCGGAAACGAGCGCGCGATGAGCCGCGACATCGCGCCGGAGCCGCAGCCAGCGTCGAGCACGCGCGCGTTCGGCGCAATCGGCAGGTGGCGCAGATGGCCCTGGATGTTGGCGAGCCGCGCCTGCAATTCCAGGCGCTCGCACTCCTCGTCGCTGTGGATGGCGTAGAGCCGTGAATGCTCGGACATCGCGGAACCTGCGTTGCGGGCGGCGAGCCTAGCGCCGTGCGAGCGCCGGACCAAGACCCTAGGCGCGTGCGTTCGCGGTTGCTAGTCTTGCTTATCCGTCAACGAAGAAAGGGAGGAAAGCGCCATGCTGTCGCGAAGGAAATTCAGCGCATGCGCACTCTGCGCCGCGGTCGGTTTTGCGGCGACCGAGGCCCAAGCGCAAAGCACGCAGGCAGGGCCCGGGTTCAAGCGCACGATCCTGCAGAAGACGGAACTGCCCGATAGCAAGTACGTCACACTCCTCGTCGCTGTTGATATCGACCCCGGCACTGTCGTCGCCCGGCACACCCATCCGGGCGTCGAGTCCACGTACGTCGCGGAAGGCGAGTTCGAACTCACGGTCAAAGGTCAGCCGGCGAAGACGATCAAGGTCGGCGACGGCTTTCAGGTCCCGCCCGAGACCCCGCACAGCGCGCGCAACGGCGACAAGCTGACCCGATTGGTTGTCACCTACGTGGTCGACAAGGACAAGCCGCTCGCCTCGCCGGCGCCGGAATGAGCTCGCGACGGGTGCGCAAGAAATAGTGTCGTGTCGATGGTGGTCAGTTTAGCGCTATAGCGTCAGTTGCTGTCTGCGAACGCCGCGGCGGAACGCGCTGCCTGCGCCGTCTCCGCCGTGTTCCGCTCCGGCCGCGACAGCAGGCGCTGCCGCGCCGTCGAGGCGCGTCCGTCCGCGCTCGGCTGATAGAACACGCTGTAGCGCCCGACGGCCTCGGCGAAGGCCGCGGCGTCGGCGTCCTTCCTGACCTCGAGTGAATCGAAGCCGGCGCGGATGAAGAACAAGAACTGATCGCGCAGCACGTCGCCGGTGGCGCGCAGCTCGCCGCCAAAGCCGTAGCGCTCGCGCAATTGCCGGGCCTGGCTGTAAGCGCGGCCGTCGCGGAAGCTCGGAAACGCCAGCGCCACCAGCGCCAGCCGGTCGAGCCACGGCGCGAGGTCGGCAACCCTGCGGTCGTTCGGCCACAGCACGCCGGTCGGCGTCGCACGCTGAGCGAGCTCCGCCGCATCGGCGAGGAACCGTGCCGCCGGCAGGATGACGGCAACGTCATCGGCAACCGGCGCGTCATCGACGACACGCACATAGGGATCGGCGACGATGCGGCCGCGCTTAACGAGCGGCATAGACGCGCTCCTTGAACGGCTCGATGCCGGTGCGTTGCACCACCTGCGGGAAAGTCTCTTGCGGCCGCTCGCGCAGCTCGAGGTAGGCGGCGACGATGTCCTCGACCACATCGGCGACCTCGGCGTAGCGCACCGCGGGACCGATCAGGGCGCCGAGCCGGGCGTCCTCGTCGGCGCGCCCGCCGATCGTGATCTGATAGAACTCCTCGTCGTTCTTCTCGACGCCGAGAATGCCGATGTGGCCGACATGATGATGGCCGCAGGCGTTGATGCAGCCGGAGATGTTGATGTGCAGCCGGCCGAGATCGCGCGCCACGTCGAGGTTGCGGAAGCGGCTGGCGATCTCCTGCGCGACCGGGATCGAGCGCGTATTGGCGAGGCTGCAGTAGTCGAGGCCGGGGCAGGCGATGATGTCGGAGACGAGCCCGACATTGGGCGTGGCGAGGCCGAGCCCATCGAGCGCGCGCCACAGCGCCGCAAGGTCGCGCTGCGCGACATGGGGCAGGACGAGATTCTGTTCGTGGCCGACGCGAATCTCGCCATGGGAGTAGCGCTCGGCGAGATCGGCGATCGCGTGCATCTGCTCGGCGGTGGCGTCGCCAGGCGTGCCGCCTTGCGGCTTGAGCGACAGCGTGACGATGGCGTAGCCCGGCACCTTGTGATTGGCGACCGCGTTGCCCATCCAGGAATCGAACCGGCGATCGGCGCGGCGCGCCTGCGCCAGCGCGGGCGGGCCGTCCTCGAGCCGCTCGTAGGCCGGGTAGCGGAAGCGGGCGGCGATCTCGGCGAACACCGCGGGATCGAGCGCCAGCGCGCCGTCCTTCATGCTCTGCCATTCCGCCTCGACTTCCTTGGCGAACGCTTCGACGCCGAGGTCGTGCACCAGGATCTTGATGCGCGCCTTCCAGGCGTTGTCGCGCCGTCCGAACTGGTTGTAGGTGCGCAGCACAGCCTCGACATAGCTCAGCACGTCGCGCTGCGGCAGGAACGGCTTGATCGTCTTGGCGAGAAACGGCGTACGGCCGAGGCCGCCGCCGACCATGACCTCGAAACCGGCCTCGCCGGCGCCGTTGCGATGCAGCCGCAGCGCCATGTCGTGAATGCGCAGCGCGGCGCGGTCGTGCGCCGACGCCCCTACCGCGATCTTGAACTTGCGCGGCATGAACGAGAATTCGGGATGCAGCGTCACGTGCTGGCGGATCACCTCGGCCCAGACGCGCGGATCCTCGATCTCGTCCGTCGCCACGCCGGCCCACTGATCGGTCGTGATGTTGCGAACATTGTTGCCGCTGGTCTGCATGCCGTGCATGCCGACGCTGGCGAGATCGGCCATGGCCTCGGGCAGCTCCTCAAGCTTGATCCAGTGGAATGTGATGTTCTGCCGCGTGGTGAAATGGCCGTAACCGCGGTCGTAGCGCCGCGCGACGTGGGCCAGCATGCGCAGCTGTTCCGACGACAACGTGCCGTAGGGAATGGAGATGCGCAGCATGTAGGCGTGGAGCTGGAGATAGACGCCGTTCATCAGCCGCAGCGGCTTGAATTCATCTTCGGTCAACTCGCCGGAAAGCCGACGCGCGACCTGATCGCGGAATTCCCCGACGCGTTCGGCGACCAGCGTCCGGTCCAGCTCGTCGTAGAGGTACATGGGCGCCCTTGTCCTCAGCCGGTGGCGGGCAGTTCGATGGTCGGGCCGGCGGAGCGGATCGACTCGCGCAGGTTGCCGGGGTGCACGCGACCGCCCGCCGCGACCTTGACCGGGGCGACGTAGGGGTCGACGGCGCGCAGCCGATCACTCTTGGCGGCAGCCAGCAGTTCTTGCGCGACCGCCGCCGAAGTCGTGACAGTCGCGTCGGCGAGTGCGGTCGCCCAGTCGCCGTCGACGCGACGGTAGACCACGGCGCCGTCACTTAGACGGTTGGCGGTCACCACCACCGGTCCGGTGATCTTGAGCTTCTGCTGCAGTGGCGAGGTCATGCCGCGATCTCCGATGCCGGCGGCAGTGCCGCGACTGCAGCGCGCGCGAGGGTCGCGGTCACCCCAGGCACGACGACGATGGCGACGCCGGCGTGGCGGAGATAGTCGATCTCCTCGCCGCCGCGGGCGAAGCTGAAAGGATCGCCGCCTTTGAGGTGGACGGCGTTGCGTCCCTGCCGCGCCGCATCGGCCAGACGCCGGTTGATCGCGTCCTGACCGATCCCGGGGCCACCGGCGCGCCGGCCGGCGAAGATGCGCTCGGCGTCGCGGCGGGCGCGATCGAGGATTCCCTCGCTGACCGTCTCATCGTAGAGGACGACATCGGCGCCCTGCAGTGCCTGCAACGCCCGCAAGGTCAGCAAATCGGGGTCGCCCGGGCCGGCGCCGACCAGAAAGACCGCCCCGGAATGGCCGTGCCAATCGCCGGGCCGCTCGCTGGCGCGCGCGAGCGCGGTCTCGGCTTCGTGCCAGCGTCCGGCGAGCGCCGCCGCGCCGATCGGTCCGTCGACGACGCGCTCCCAGAATTGCCGCAGCGAGTCCGCGCCGCGCCGCTTCCGCGCGGCGGCGGCTCGAAAACGACCCATCAAGGCCGCGAGGTCGCCGATGCGCGCCGGCAGCAGCGCTTCGATGCGCTCCCGCAGCCGCCGCGCCAGCACCGGCGCAGCGCCGCCGGTGCCGATCGCCACCACGACCTCGCCGCGATCGACAATGGCCGGAAAGATGAAAGTCGATAAATCGGGCCGGTCGACGACGTTGACCGGAATTCGTTGCCGGCGCGCCTGCGCGGCGAGGTCATCGTCGCGCGCATCGCCGATGGCCGACACGACGGCGATGAGGCCAGAGAAATCCGCTTGCCGCGGGTCGGCACGCGACATCTCAACGCCCCCGGAATGCAGGTCAGCCGCTAAATCGCCGTCGATGGCGCCCGCGCCTTCGGCGAACCAGCGCACGCGGGCGCCCGCCGACCGCAACAGCCGCAACTTGCTTTGCGCGGCGGGGCCGCTGCCGGCCAGGCCGACCGCCCCCTGGGCGAGATCGAGGAACACCGGCAAAAAACGCATCGCGCCAAATTCCGAATGCTGAAGAATGGCATTCCATATAGGAACGCAATTACTCTTTCAAACAGAAGAATATTCTCCCAATGTTTCGTCGAGCCCTAGCACAGGGCGATCGAGGAACTATGGAAAGGAGACGGATTCGTCCTGCCGAGCGCTCGCGATATTTTGGAGTTCCCGCCGGCTGTCAGGAACCAGTTGCGGTTCTCCGATTTGCCTTACGTGGGCTAAGGTAGCGGACATGTCGAATCGCCGTACCGTGTTAGATCGATCCGGCGAGCCCGCCAGCCTCTATCGGGTCATGCAGGCCATGATCGGCGAGGGGCTGAGAGAGCACTACGAAGTGCCCCAGAAAATGTCGCATGAGCTGTTCGTGCTGCTGATGCAGATGAACGAGAGGAATACCGGCGCGGCGCGCCGCGGGGCAAAAGCGGATACTCTCAGCAAACGCCAGAGCGTGGGCTAGCACCGGGCTACGGCAAGTTCCTGCTCGCGAAAAAGACAAGACGCTGCGCCATATCTCCTCGTGCGCCGTTGACCCTGGCACTTCCCGCATCTCCCGCCGACGCACGCCACAGGGATTGGACCTCGCTACTGCTCCAGTGCGCTTCCGGTTGATCCTGCCGCCCTTGCTGCGGTAGCGCAAAAAGCGCACGTTACTCGGCAAAGCTTGATGATCTGCGGCAGCTCGGGAGCCGACGCGCCTCATGACGGAGTATCATGCCGGCAGGCTCGACGAACTGAGAGAGCGCGGCCGCCTTCTGGTCAGATGCGGCGAGGCCGAGATCGGAATTTTCCTGGTCGACGGCGAGCTTCATGCCTGGCATAACGAGTGCGCCCATCGCGGCGGCCCGGTATGCCAGGGCCGTGTTCTCAAGCGTGTCGTCGAGCCGGTGGCGAGCGACGGCACGGTGCGGACCCTGCAGTACCACGCCGAGGATACGCACATCGTCTGCCCCTGGCACGGATACGAATACAATATCAGGACTGGTGAACACCCGGGCCACGCGGCGTTCAAGCTGCGCAAAGCGGGTGTGAGCGTACGCAACGGGGAGATCTATGTCGTTCCCGGATGAACGGCGGCGCAACGACGAGTACGGCTGGATCGAGGAGGCGGCGGCGGCGCTTCTCGCCGCGAGCCGCGATCTCGTCGGCCGCGGCGAAGCGGCACGGGTTTCGGACGCGGCGGTGGCGCAGATCATGACCGCGGCCATCCGCCTCTATGTCGCCAAGTCCGACGGCGAGGAACGCACGTTCCGGCCGGTCGCCGGCCGCAAAGACGAGGAATTGACCGCGAGCGAAGTGCTGTCGGCCACCTCGGAGCTGCTGCGCGCGTTGCGTCTCGGACCCATGGAGCTCGCGCTGTGGTATCGCCGCCGTCCCGATGAGGAAGTCTACAGCGAGAGCCCAGCCGACCGAGAACAGGCGAGGAAGCCATGAACATCTCCGTTCCGCCCGTACGCGCCAGCGAGCCGCTGCCGGTGCAGACCATCGACGTCTTCACGGATACGCGCGACATCCTCGCGCACGCCCGCAAGGACGCGCACCAGCGCGGCTTCGCCGACTGGCTGATCTGCGACATCGACGCCCATCACTTCGAGACGGTGTCGTGGAGCGAGATCGTCGAGTACATCGAGGATCCGGTCGTCCGCGACAATGCGGTGCGCTTCCAGAAGGACCGGATCGGCATTCCCTACGGCCTCAACGGCGATCTTGGTCTGCGCTATCAGTCGGTCGGCGGCCGCATCCCGCACCAGGACGGCCAGCGCGAAAAGATCGAGACGACGGACGTGCATCGCGATGTGGTGCTGACCCGGCGCGCGATGGACTCGCTCGGCATCGATTACATGGTGGTGTTCCCGACGCCGATGCTGTTTCTCGGCATGCATCCGCAGCCGGAGATGGAGGTCTATCTCGGCCGCGCCTACAACAAGTGGCTGATCGAGCGGGTGCTGGCCGCCGACGACCGCATCAGGACGCTCGCCTATCTGCCGTTCAACACTCCGGAAGAAGCGGAGCGCACCGTCAAGGAGCTCGGAAACGAGAAGAGCGTGATCGGTTTCTGCGTGACCAGCACCCGCTACAAGCCGGTCCATCACAACGACTACATGCGGCTTTACGCGGCGCTGCAGGACCTCGACAAGCCCGTCGCGTTCCACTCCGGCTATTATTGGCAGGACCAGTCGCTCGGCACCGTCAACCGCTTCCTCGGCATGCACGCGCTCGGCTTCGTCTGGTGCAACATGGTGCACATGACCAACTGGGTGCTCAACGGCATCCCGGAGCGCTTCCCAAACCTCAAATCGATCTGGATCGAGAGCGGCCTCGCCTGGGTGCCGTTCCTGATGCAGCGGCTCGACGACCAGTTTCTGATGCGGCAATCGGAGGCGCCGCTGCTCAAGCAGCTGCCAAGCGAATACATGCGGCGGAACTGCTGGTACACGTCGCAGCCGATGGAGACCACGCATCCGCGCGCGCTCGAAGTCACGCTGGAGATGATCAACGCCGAAACCCAGCTTCTGTTCTCGTCCGACTGGCCGCACTACGATTTCGATCTGCCGGCGACGATCTACGATCTGCCGTTCTTGTCAGAGCAGGCCAAGCGCAACATCCTCGGCCTCAACGCGGCGAGAATTTTCCATCTCGACCCGACGCCGCGAAAGAAGCTCTGACGCCGGCTTCTTCCCCGCCGAGGTCCGCGGTGAGCCTTCGCCGGGAGGCTTGAGCTTCCCGCTCTGAATTTAGCGGCACGGCGGTGCGCCGATCATCCGGTGTGTGGGTGCGCGAGCAGCGGTTGCAGCCCCGCCTGCTCCAACGCCTCAGTGATCAGCACGCCGCCGTGGCTGACGGCGGCAGGAAAGCTCGCCGCCAGGTAGTTGGCGAACAGCGCGAGGTTGGCGCTGTGCCCGGTCGCCGCCGGTGGTTCTCCGGCGAGCGCGGCGGGCAGTCAAAAGCTTCGGATTTTAACCGTCGGCCAGCGACGATGGATCGCCGCTCCGGCAGCTCGCGCCACGCCGCCGATCATGGGCTTCGCGTGCGCTCAACCCAGATCGTTGTTCTTCACCGGCAGCACGCGAATGCGCTTGCCGGTCGCGGCAAAGATCGCGTTGCACAGCGCCGGCGCGACGGGCGGCACCGGCGGCTCGCCGACGCCGCCCCAGAAACCGCCGCTCGGCACGATCACGGTTTCGACCGGCGGCGCATCGGCGATGCGCAGCATCTCGTAGGTGTCGAAGTTTTCCTGCTCGGCAGCGCCGTCCTTGACCGTGATCTCGCCATTGAGCGCGGCGGTGAGCGCGTAGAT
>Ga0210409_10005765_pt1 | contig 12970 bp, 12 predicted proteins | sample IncBWH17MmetaG_FD_161649 | JGI IMG/M metagenome (GOLD analysis project Ga0210409, IMG submission 161649) | Forest soil microbial communities from Barre Woods Harvard Forest LTER site, Petersham, Massachusetts, United States - Inc-BW-H-17-M | ecosystem: Environmental > Terrestrial > Soil >...
AAGATACGAAGATATATGACCTCCGCGAAGACTTTCTTCCGACAATGTTCCTGCCAGTCGCGCAAAAAGCGCACCACGAGCAAAATGAAACCATCCTGATTCGATCGCAAGGTTCACTCTTCAGCCTGATTTCTGCCCTGAAGAGCACGGTTCAGCACATCGATCGCGGGATAGACATGGACTTCACACCCTTCGACCGGTTGGTGGAGGTGTCTCTCCTGCGCGACCGCCTCATGGCCCGCCTTTCCGGATTCTTCGGCCTGCTGGCGGTGGCGTTGGCGACCGTGGGCCTATACGGCGTGATCGCCTACATGGTGGAACGACGCACCAGCGAGATCGGGATTCGCATGGCCTTGGGCGCGGATAGCGGGAGTATTGTGCGCCTGATTATGCAAGAAGCTTCCGTGCTCCTCGGTGTTGGGCTGCTGATCGGGACGGCGTTGTCCCTGGCCGGCAGCCGGGCAGCGGCGACCATGCTCTTTGGACTCAAACCCACCGATTTCATCACCTACGTTTTAGCGGTGGCGACGCTGTCGGCCGTTGCGGTACTGGCGAGCCTTCTGCCGGCCCGGCGAGCTTCCAGACTCGATCCTGTCGCAGCGTTGAGAAATGAGTAGGTTCGCGACTCGCTGGACGCGCAGATGATCCGGGTACAGGATTGCCGTGCTCCATGCTATGAGACTGGAGAGAATTTGAAACGAGAAGCTGGGCCGCTCGGTCTTACGCGGAGACTTTCTTTGGAACCATCCTGCGCAGCGGTCTTGCTCCAGGAATCGGGAACTGCATGTGCCAGAAATTCGTTTCGGGCGAGATAAACTCCACCCCGATGTACTGCTTGCTGTCGCGAGCCCGGTGGATCGAGACAACGCGGCATTCCATGGATTGCGCGGTGTTGTCATTCATCAAGATCAGTGTTTGTCCCACCAACACGATCTCTTCAAGCTGAAACAACGCGCCGTGGCGGTTCACTGATTGTGAATGGGTCTGTGCGGAAAACTTTTCGCCGTTATCCGTTTTCCCGTGAATCGTGAGCGGCACCGTCAGGGCTACCCTTAACGTGCGCCGCCTTTCTTTGCAACGAAAGTGAAGCAGGGACATTTCTGCTAAGACCTCGAATCTGATTTATGAGCTAACGGCGCTTGCGGCTAACTTCGATCGACGGGTACCCGCCTACCGAGTCGTGTCAGCAGGGTGCTAAAGCGACAGAACAACAGAAGAGATGTGACTAGCACGAACCTTGCCCACACAGCCCTATACTGCCTGCCTATTTCTTCCAGGACAATGGAGGAACGGTACCACAAAACCCGGTCCCATTACAGTACCCTGGTACTTCCCCATTTTTCCGCTTCATTCAGGCTCCATCCTCGGAACTATTGATGGGCCGAGGGCCAGGAGTCTTCCATTTCGCCATTTCCAAAAAGCCAAGGAACAAATATCTCCTTATTTATCTTATATTTCCACTGGGACTCGCTGCGCTGCAGATTCATTCGCTCTAGAGAACCACAGCCCGTCCTTGTCTAGTGTCTCAACTCAGGCTGTCGTTTCAATTTGCTCGCCGCTTGCCAGATCTTTTTCGACCTGCTTGTGGCGACGGCCCACCAATTAACTGAACAAGGAGCAGCGGGTTCACCCGCGCTCGCTCTACGGTGAGCCCCCAATGCAGGTGCGGCCCGGTAACGCGTCCCGTCGCTCCCACCTTTCCCAGTACGGCGCCGGTTTCGACCGCGTCTCCCACCTTGGCGTCAATCTCGGAAAGGTGCCCGTAAAACGTGTAAATCCCCAGGCCATGATCCACCACCACCGCGTTGCCGGCAAAGAACAGTTCCTCTGCCAGCGCGACACGTCCCCGCTGCGCCGCGTGGACGAGTGTTCCCGTGGTGCCCGGTAAATCCACGCCACTATGCGGCGAGCCGGGATTGCCATTCAGAATCCGCCGCTTCCCGAAATTCGTGCCGGTAGTCACCCCATCCAGCGGTATTCGAAAGTTGCCCTTCCACAGGCGCTCCGGCGTCGCGCGGTCGAAAATATCGCGCAACTTCTGCCGCTCTTCGTCGGCGCGCTTGATCTGTTCAGGGCTGGGCTCGACAAACTGCTTCCCCACTTGCAGTTTCTCTGTCGCAAACAAGCCTTTCTTCACCGCCACCATCGCGCTGCAACTGATTCTCGCGCCGTCCGCGGTTTGTCCCGTCACTTTCAATTCGTATTCGCCTGGAGCTTTCTCGAGGTCGACTCCAAGCAATCCGCTTCTCTCGGCTTCTCCAGCACCCTCGCGCCAGAACGGGACGCTCCGCCCGCCCCAGTCTCCTTGTACTTCGCCCATGGGCTTTCGACTTTGTACTTGGATCAACAGCAGGCTTCCTTGGCTTGCTTCGGGCGCGCTCAAGTGCAATGTTGTTCCCGCGGTGCAAGCGCTCGCGTCTTTTGCCATTGCTCCGGCGGGTAGCAGCGCGCCAATCGCCGCAAGGAAAGCAATGGCCTTCGACATACTTCGCTTTCGGAGAGTTCTTCCTTCCGGAGCTTTCATTTCTGCTGCCGCATCGCCGTCACGCGCGCTTCCACTTTTTCAAACTGCGCTCGCGCCACCTTGGATCCTAGGATGGCCTTTTCCATCATCAGAAACAGCTCGGGATTGTTCATCTTCTCGCGCAGTTCCTTCAGGAACGGCCGCACTTTCGCAAAGATGAAGTACATCTCTCCGCAAAATGACAGCTGGAAGAAAAGCTTTTCGCTCACCACGCCATTCAGGACGAATGAGATAGCAATTCCCCAATAGCTCCCCACCTGTCTCAGCCAGTTATTCTCTTCCGACCCCATGGCCATGGCCACTTTCATAAAGTCATCCGCGCTTTTGGGCCAGAACGTGATCAGCCACCACTGCCGCGCCTTCCGCAATTCTGGCTCGCGCCTCAGGTCGTAGAGTTCCAGTATCAACCTTGCATCCTCAATTGTCGGCTTTCCGGGCATGCCTTCCTCCAGGGAGTCTCTGCAGTGTGATTTTACATTCCGGAAGCGCCTTTGCGCCCCCGATTTCTAACCCGACTCCCCGGAAACCTCGAACCAGCGGTCAGCGGGCCGGCCCCGGACCAGCGAGGCAGCAGGTCGGTCAGATTGCCGGATACCTGCCGGAGTGTCCGGCAACGCGACACTTTCATCCCGCCACCGGACATTAGAAGCCCGGCCTGGGCCATGCTCCTCGCCGGAAGTCTTTTTAAGTCTATGGGTTCCGCTCGGCGTTCCTACGGCACAACGATTGCGCTGACTTACTGGTCTAAATCCATCTCCGCTTTTGGATAACGCCTGTTGAGGAGGCTCCCAGTGAAAAAGATTGATCACATGCGTGAACGGGTCACCATCCTTCCCACCTCGTCCTATCTTTCGAAAATGCACGATGCCGGCTGGACCCTCGTCGCCCTCGAATGGGAGCGCGAAGTGGAAACCTCCTCCTCCCCCGAACCTGAACAGCCCCTCGCCGCTTCCGAGGAAATCCCCTTCGGCTTGCGCATTTCCTCCGATTGCCAGCATCTCGAAGACGATCCCCTCGAGATGCAAACGCTCCGCTTCCTGGCTGAAATGATTGTCCAGGACATTTCCTTCACCAGCATGGCGGAAGCTCTCAACGTCCGCGAATACCGCACTCGCGACGGCCGTCCCTGGAACGCCGCTGCCGTCTTCAAACTCACTCCACGCCTCATCGAAGTCGCCCCCCGCATTCTTTCCGGCGCCGAATGGGAGTCACGCAAGAAACAGCTAACGCGAGTCACTTGGAACTCCTGAGCGTCCCGGGAGTCGAAGCGCTTGTTCCATTGAAATGAGCAGGCTCGTCCTCCTCGGGTCTTCCACGGCACATGCCGGGCATGCCCCTTATCCGCGAGGCATGGATGGTTTGGATTTCTTTTCTTTCACTCCGGCCCATGGGCACACACCAAGTGCATAGGCTCTATGCACTTCTCTGTTTCATCGCTGGCGGTTCCCTGGCGTGGGTTGGCTGGAAAACCTTGCGGCCTTACGACCGTCCGCCGCAAGCAACCGGTTTCAGTGGTCCCACTTTCAGACGGCATTTGTTTATTGGTATGGCGGGAAACGTAGTACTGATCCTTGGGATGGTGATCGCCGTTCTCTTCACGCTGATTTTCTTGCTGACCTAGCTCCGGCAAGCCGGGCGGCGATTCCGGTTCGCCGCCCGGCTTCGGCGATCTCTTACTTCCTCACTGACCCATCCGCTTCGCGGCACGGCGCGTTGGTACGCCAGCCGTTCTCCAGCCAGTTCCGCATATTCGTGGACAAGTGATCCACCGCGTCGCGCCAGCCAATGAACGGCGCCGGCCCGCTGCTCTCTCGAAATAGCGTCCCGGACTTTGCCAGCCCAGTCACTTCGGCATAAGCCGAGTCTTGCTGCGTCCCGTCATTCGTTTCGCTCATCGTCACGTTGATGAACAGATTTGGCACCACACCGTTGGCTTCCTGAAAGGTGATCCCGCGTCCGTTCGCGTTTAGGTCCGCCAGGATGCGCTGCGCCACCACGGATGGCGCTTCCGGAAATTTCCACGTCATGTTGTACGTCGGCTTGACCGTAATGACCACCGTCAGTGTCGTGTACCTGAATCCCACCTGATCCTGGCATGGCCACACGTTATCTTTTTTCTTTTTCTTCGCAAACAACTGCGCGTCCGCCGCTCCTGCGCAGAACAGCACCATTAGGCCGATCGCTAATGCCGCCTTGAATTTCGAGTTCATAAAGTTCTCCGTCGCCAGGCTGGATGCCAGGACGCTAGATGTGCGTGCCCGTGCAGTTTCGCGCGTTTCGCAGGCTTGGCCGATAGTACTTCGGTTAAATTGTCTCCAATCCATTAATAAACTCCCGCTGGAACACCGCCCCTGGCGCTCCCGGTTGGGTCGCCGAATTGCTCCACAAACCGGATCTTTCCGGATACGTTGCGGCTCTTCGCCTCACTATTTTGAGTAACAGAGTCTGGGGGCGCCGTGAAAACGAATTTACTCGATCGCTTGGCTGCATTAGCGGCTATCCTGGCTGCCGTGCTGGCGCAATCCTGCAAACCACCGAACTATCCGACCGGCACCATCGAGCAGCAGTTCTACGCCAACGGCACCTGGGCCGTCTCAGTTCAGACCGGCACTCTCTGCTGCGATTCCTCCGGAAACAAGTTCGATCTGTACTACCCCACCAATCTTGGCGCCGGTGGTTTCAAGCACCCCATCCTCACCTGGGGCAACGGCACTAACGGCAAGGCCAGCGAGGTTGCTTATTTTCTGAAACACATGGCATCCTGGGGCTTCGTCATCATCGCCACGGAAGACAAAAACACCGGCGTCGGCCAGACCATCCTCGACGCGGCCAATTTCCTCATCGCCGCCAACGCCAATCCGGCAAGCATCTTCCATAACAAGCTCGAGGTCACCCAAATCGGCTCTTTTGGCGCTTCTCAGGGCGCCACCGGCGCAATCAACGCTCTCATTAAATCCGCGGGCGCCATTAAGACCGTCCTTCCCATCGAACTCCCCGCCCAGTCTTTCTGCAGCAGTCCCGCCAACTGTGTGGACACTTCCAATTTGACAACCGGCTCGATCTTCTTCGTCGATGGCTCTTTGGACGTGATCTCGCCGCCAAACCAGGGCACAACCGTCACTGGTGAGCAATCCATCGCCGCCTATTACAACGCCGTGCCTGCAGGCGTCGCCAAATTGAAGGGCACCCTTATCGGTCCCACGCACAACGACGTCTCCGGCCAGCCGGATTGCAAGCACGCCCAACAGCCTTGCATCATCGGCGTCTACGGCTATCTCGGTTATCCCACTGCCTGGATGATGGACCGTCTCCAGGGCAACGCCACGGCCCACACGGCCTTCATAAACAACACCGGCGAAATGTTCTCGCAACCAACGAACTGGCAATTCGTCGCCAGCAACATTCCTTAGCCGCCGCGCACTTCGCGTCCTGCTGCCCGTCATTCCGAACGGAGGAGGCCGACGCTTTTTCTTCCCGCTTCGCTCCTCGGAAGCGGTCAGCATCCGCAGCGGGGAATCTCTCTGCTCTCACTCACCCTGCCACTTCCCCCGCCGAAACTTGCCTGTGGTATTGTGTCGAGCCATGTCGGCGACGACTCCACCTCCTTCAGAAAATCAGAATTTTGTCACCCGCCTTCCGGCAATCACCTACTTTGCGCTGACTTTCACGCTCTCCTGGCTGGGAGCCTTCGCCGTGGCTGCCCCGCATCTCCTTCGCGGCCAGGCCATCCCAAAATTCGCCGGCCTCATGATGTTTCCCGCCATGCTCCTTGGTCCGAGCGCCGCCGGCATCCTCTTGACCAGGATCGTTGACGGCTCCGGCGGTTTAATTGATCTCTTCTCCCGCATGCGCCTTTTTCGCGTTCCGGCGCCCTGGTACGCCGCGCTACTCATTCCCCCGCTCTTGGTCCTGACCGTCCTCTACACCATGAAAACGTTCGTCTCTCCCGATTTTGCCCCCAATCATTTTTTCATCGGCATCGGTTTCGGTTTTGTCGCTGGCTTTTTTGAGGAAATAGGCTGGATGGGCTTCGCGTTTCCCAAAATGTGCCGCCCCGACAACGCTTTGGCTCCCGCGATCCTGCTCGGCCTGCTGTGGGGAGCATGGCACATCCCCGTCATCGATTATTTGGGAACCTCCACACCTCACGGTGCCTACTGGCTCCCCTTTTACTTCGCCTTCACCGCGGCGATGACCGCCATTCGCGTCCTGATCGCCTGGGTTTACTCCAACACAAAGAGCGTCTTGCTGGCCCAACTCTTCCACGCCTTTTCCACCGGCTCCCTGGTCGTCTTCAGCCCTCCTCGCGTTACTGCCGCGCAAGAATTCCTCTGGTACGCCGTCTACGCCGCCGCCCTCTGGCTCGTCGTCGCTCTCATCGCCACCACTTTCGGCAAGCGCCTGGCGCTTCAGTCCGCTGAGTAGGCCATTCGCGCTCGCCGTCCACCGTGCCGCTTCGCTCGCACTCAGCAAGCTGCCGCCTGGATTCTGGTCATGTAGTACCTCGTTTCGCCCAATGTACAAAATTGAACAGCATGATAGCTGCTTCACCTCTACTCTTTGCCTAGACCTTGCGCAGTGGATTTGTCCACAGCAACCCCGATTCGGGCCTTCGTTTGACAATCAAATAAGGCGACGAGAGGCCAGCGGCAAGGAGCTAACATGCAACGCCAATTTCCCCAGTCGAAAAGGTTTTGCTCGCGTCTCCCGGCGCTAGGCGACGTCTATGTGTGCTGGGGCTCGGCTGGCTATGACGATACTTCACCCGTTCGCGACCTTAGCTCGGGAGGTCTGTTTGTCCAGACGCGGAAGTTAAAACCCATAGGCGCAAAGGCCAGCATTCATTTTCTCGTCGAAGAAGGACAAATTCGCGCCGAAGCGGTTGTCCGCCACATACGTCCCGGTACCGGATTGGGGCTGGAATTCACGGCCATCTTTGGGGAAGATCGCCAACGGCTCTCGGAATTAATGAGAAGGCTTCGCGCGTTCGGCTTTGTTTCGCGGCTCCGCACAAGCAATCATAACCAGCAAGCGCCATCACAATGATGCCGGATGGCAGGATTCGGTTTGCCCCCACGCAAGGAACAGTTGCCCCGCATCGTCTGGCAACCTCAACTGCAATCAATTGAATCAGTCACACTCCTGGGTCCCTTGTTCATACTTGCCAAAGTCCAGGCACCCAGCCAGATAGTTCATTTTGAGACATCGGAGATCCTCGATTCGTGGCTGAATCGAGGTCTTTGTGAACGGAGGATCTCGATGAAAAAGAATCTGCCATTGCTCTTGATTGCGATGTTCGTGGTTTGTCTCGTTTCTCCACCCAAATCTGCCGCTCAGTACGAGCCATCCGGAAATACCCTCACTTGTGAATCGCGGCATCACCGTGTCCAGTACTGTCCGGTGAGCGACCCGCGCTCCGTTGTCGTTCTGGTTCAGCAACTCGGTCGTGAGCAGTGCGTTCGCGGCGAAACCTGGGGCAACGACGAAAGAGGCATCTGGGTGGATAAAGGTTGCCGCGCCCAGTTCCGCATTGAGCCCCGCGGTGGCGGCCCCGGCTGGTGGAACTCCGGCGGTGGACGAGGTTCTCGTAACCGGCCGAGGAGCGGAGCTTGCTTTTTTAAAGGCGCTAATTTTACGGGCGACTATTTCTGCCGCGAGCGTGGAGCGCACGTTCCCCAGGTCCCGCTCGACGATGAAATCAGTTCCATCCAGATCTACGGGCGCGTGTCTGTAACTGTTTACAAGGACCCCTATTTCAACGGGCCCCAGGCCACCACTGACGAAAGTATTTCCGACCTCCATCAGTGGCGTATGCCCAACAATCCCAACCTGAATTGGGACAATCGCATCAGTTCCGTGCATCTTGACTGACTATCGGAACGCCTCAAAACGATAAACGCCGCGGCTGTCTCCACTCGCGGCGTTTGCTTTACGCGGGTAACGCGCCCTTTCGCTGTAAGGACGGGCTGAACTTCTCTTCCCACCGAATTCGCCCTGTCATTTGCATGACCACAAAGAGCGTAAGGATCGCGCCAATTGTCACCGTCAGCCCAGTGAACCCTTCGAAGAAAAACGCATAAGAAAACAACACCAGGTAGATCAATTGTGTCAGTCCCGCCTCCACCACCGCGAATCGCAAGTCCACCACCAGTCGCAAGTAACTGACCACCAGCACAATGGAAACGAGCGACGAAATCACGAAGGCCGCATGAATCGAAATGTGATCCGCCAGATAGGCTAGCAGCAGATGAAACGCAAAGAACGCGCATGCCAGGAAAAAATAATTCATCGCGTGCAGATCGTTTCCGCGCAGCGTGGACAGGATGAACACCAAAAAGAAAAAGAAGAACAGCGACACTGGAGCGAAATAGCTGATTCGTCCCGCCAGCGGTCCGGGTTGCAGTTTCTGCGGCATCGTCAAGGCAATGTCGAATCCAGACACCAGGTTCTGAAAATCCCACTGCAGTTCCCAGCCGTTCGCCGTCTGCCGTTTTTCGCTCGGTGAGAGTGAGTTGTCCGGAAAATCAAAACCGGAGAAGTCCGTTTTCAACAGCAGGTGAAAATCGCGCGCTTGCGAAATTTCCTTTCCGCTCCCGTCCGCATTTTCTCGCGCAAAGGTATATCGCCAACTGTCCAGCCCTTGCGACCCATAGGCGGCGTGCAACACCGACTTTGCTCCGGCCGTCAAGCGCGCCCGCGCCACGGCCTGCGAGCCGCTGAACGTCACAGTCAGTGGCTTGTCGTCCAGAAGTAATTGCACGTTGTCATACACCGCCTGCTGCGCCGGAAACGGGAGTTGAATCACGAACTCTTCTTCCCGGGGGGTCGGATTCTGAAACGTGTAGGCCCCGTCGAAATCCACTTTGTACGTGCTGAACCACAACAACCCTTTTTGCCGGTAGTCAATGTGCAACGTTGCGGCAACGTGGCTCGCGTCAATCTTCACCGGCTCCGAGCGTAGGTAACTCTCCGTTCGCCTGGTTTTCTTTCCCTTCTCTTCTACTTCTACGGTTTTTTGCTCTTGCCATTCCCGTGCAATCGACGGCGGCGCCTGCGCTTGCGGCGCTCCCCACGTCGACGCCACACGCCCGGACAGCCCGGACTCCGCGTTGTACGTTCTGTAGAAAATGGTGGATCCCAGAATGGCCCAGGCAACCGCCGTGCAAACAAAAATCGCGATGATCGCTACAATCCGCTTCAACATGGTGGGTTGTGCCCCGACTCTCTCCGCCGCAATGCCAATCTATCTCCTCTAGTTGGTGGTGTCAAGTACTTTTCGTCACAAAGTCAAGGCGGTGGCACCGACGATAAATCACACGGCGTGGTGACGTACGGGCATTCATACGCGGAGACGTTCCATTTCCCGCTCTGCTATCCTGCTCACTATGGGCCGCGCTCGACCCCTGCATCGAACTCACGTACAACACCAAGGAGCCCCATGCAGTCGCTACGACTGAATCCCATCCTCAACACGGACTCCTACAAGCTCACCCACTGGTGGCAATATCCCCCGGACACGCGCCACATTTACTCCTACGTCGAATCCCGCGGCGGCATGTTCGACGAAACCATGCTCGCCATGCTCCAGTACATCCTCAAGTCCAATTTCGCCGGCCAGGTTTTCACTCTCGATGACGTCGAGGAAGCCCGCCGCGTCGCCGCCGCGCATTTCTCCGGCCGCGCGAAAACTTTCAACTACGAAGGCTTCAAATCGCTCTGCGCCAAGCACGGCGGCCGCTTGCCCCTCCGCATCCGCGCCGTCAAGGAAGGCACGGTAGTCAAAAGCCACAACGCCTTCATCACCATCGAAAACACCGACCCGGAATTCTACTGGCTCACCAATTGGGCCGAAACCGTCCTCCTCCAGGTCTGGTATCCCATCACCGTCGCCACGCTCTCCCGCGCCATCAAGCAAGTCATTGGCAAAGCCCTGGTCCGCACCGGCGATCCTTCGCTTCTCCCCTTCAAGCTCCACGATTTCGGATTCCGCGGTGTCTCGTCCAAGGAATCTGCCGCCATCGGCGGAGCCGCACACCTTCTGAATTTTCTTGGCACGGATACGCTCGCCGCCATTCAGCTTCTCAATCAGTTTTATTCCGCCGATCTCTCCTCGAGCGATCCCGCGAATTGCGCCGGCTACAGCATTCCTGCTTCCGAACATTCCACCATAACCGCGTGGGGCGAAGCGCACGAGCTCGACGCCTACGCCAACATCCTCGCCAACTGTCCCGAGGGAATCGTCGCCTGCGTCAGCGATTCCTACGACATTTACAACGCCGTACGCAATCTTTGGGGCGGCGCGCTGCGCGAAAAAGTTCTGCAACGCGCGGGCACGCTGGTGATTCGCCCCGATTCCGGCGAAGCCGTCACCGTCCTCGAGGAACTCTTCAAAATTGTCAGCGAGAAATTCGGCTACGAAGTAAACCGCAAAGGCTGGAAGACCACCGTTCCGTGTGTGCGCTTCATTCAAGGAGACGGCGTCAACTTCTATACCATTCAGAACATTACCGCGCAGCTCACCCGCAAAGGTTGGTCGCAGGACATCTGGAGCTACGGCATGGGCGGCGCGCTGCTGCAACAAGTGAATCGCGACACGCTGAAATTCGCGTTAAAATGTTCCGCCATCGACCGCAACGGCCAATGGCACAACGTCTACAAGAATCCGAAAACCGATCCCAGCAAAGCCAGCAAGGGCGGCCGCTTCAACCTCATACAAAATGGCAAGGAATTTGCCACCGTCGAAGTGCTCGAAGGCGGTCCCATCCCATCGAACAACGCGCTGGAAACCATTCTCGAAGACGGCAAGATTTTGCGCGACCAAACGCTGGCCGAAGTCCGCGCCATCGCCTCTTCCTACGACACCTACAATAACCCCATCTGATCAATCCTCCGAAAACGCAGCGGCGGGCTTCAGCCCGGCCCCATTTTGGAGTGCGCGTGTACACGGAACAACTGCCTCACCCGCCGCGCAACTTGAACCGCTGAATTTTCCCCGTCACCGTTTTCGGCAGCTCGCCGCAGAATCGCACTTCTCGCGGCACTTTGTAGGAAACCAGCCGCGCCTTGACATGTTCACAAATCTCGGCAGCAAGTTTCTCCGAACCGGGGATATTTCCGCGCAGCACAACGTGCGCCACCGAATACGAAAGTCCGCGCTCGTCGGTCGCGCCAACCACCGCGGCTTCGGCAACTTGCGGATGGCCCAGCAGCACGTTCTCCACTTCCATCGGTGAAACCCACATCCCCGCCACTTTCAGCATGTCGTCAGCGCGCCCGCAGTAGTGGTAATAACCGTCCGAATCACAAAAGAACTTGTCGCCCGTGACAATCCAATCGCCGTGTTTCGTTTGCGCCGTCACTTCCGGAATCCGCCAATACTCCGTAAACGCGCTGCCCCCGCGCACCTGAAGACTTCCAATCTCTCCTTCGCCTGACGGTTCCCCTTTTTCACCCGTGATTTTCACTTCGTACCCGGGAACCGGGAAACCGCAGCTCCCCGGTTTGCATTTTCCGGGAACGCTGGAAACAAAAATATGGAGCATTTCTGTCGAGCCGATTCCATCAAGAATTTCGATGCCGAATTGCCGCTTCCACGCGTTGAAAATCTCCGCGGGCAAAGTTTCACCGGCTGAAACACATTGCCGCGCCGAAGAAAAATCCACGGAGTGGCCCGCACGCTCTGCCTCTCGCAGCACTGCTGCATAAAAAGTAGGCACGGCAAAGAAAACAGTCGGGCGATGACGCCCCACCATCTCGATGACGCGCTCGACGCTCGTCCGCTGAGGATTCAACAAAGTGCGCGCGCCAGTAGAGAGTGGAAAATACATCCCATTTCCGAGGCCATAGGCAAAAAATAATTTGGAAACAGAGAATGTCAAATCATCCGCGCTCAGCCCGAGAACGCCGCGCGCGTAATTCCTGCTTGTGACGAGCATATCCGCGTGGCGATGCACGGCAGCTTTCGGCGTGCCCCCGCTGCCGGAAGTGTAGAGCATGAAAGCCGGATCATTCGGCGAAGTCTCTTCCGCCGTGAGTTGCTCTCTGGCCGCGGCTGTCCAGGCGCTCCATTTTGCGAAGGCCACGCCGCGCAAATCTATTTTCTGTTCGCCAACAACGACAAGCGGGATTTGCGGCCGCACGCTGGAGGCTGGCAGAAATTCGGCTAGCGACTCGGAATGCACGATCGCGGCTCTGGGCTCGCTATTTTCGAGGTAATGAATGTAGTCGGAAGAACGTGCGAAGGGATTTACGGGAACAGCCACGGCGCCGATTTTTGCGGCGCCGAAAAAAGCAGCTATAAATTCAGCAGAATCCGGCAGCGCAATCAGAACGCGGTCGCCGCGCGCGACACCTTGTGCGCCTAAGGCGTTTCCTGCGCGATTCACGAGCGCGGCGAGTTCGCCGTAGGTTACCTCGCGTGGTTCGCCGACAATGGCAATGCGCGCG
>Ga0210409_10005766_pt1 | contig 12969 bp, 13 predicted proteins | sample IncBWH17MmetaG_FD_161649 | JGI IMG/M metagenome (GOLD analysis project Ga0210409, IMG submission 161649) | Forest soil microbial communities from Barre Woods Harvard Forest LTER site, Petersham, Massachusetts, United States - Inc-BW-H-17-M | ecosystem: Environmental > Terrestrial > Soil >...
AGAATTCAGCCGGAGCCGGATCGACACCTTGCGCCTCGAAGACTGGACGAGTTCTTGAGCTCATTCGACCGTGTTTGAAGCAACCAACTTGGTAACGCCGCTTTGGCGGCAAAGGAGTTCGACATGACGTAGCGACCCTAAAACGGAGCGTTTTGATGAACCGTGCATTGCGTCGCCACCACGAACGCGTGGCGAAAGCCCGCCGTATTCGTATTCTGCTCAGCCACGGGGCTTGGGTCCCTCCGCGCGGCTGGGGACCGAAAGTCTGGCACAGCATGAAGCACCTCGTCATGAACGAGCCTGGATGGTGGACGCACGCGACGGTCATTCAACCGGCGCGAATCAAGACTCATCGTCTCGAGCACCGCATCTTGCGCGGGTGCGATGCCGACCTGCTCCTGTGGCCTGACTGCAAGAGGCCACATGACTATTACTGGTGAGGACAAAGGGATTTACCCCTATCGCGCCCCCGCCTACCATACTGAAGAACCCGTTCAGCGCAACCTTGTAGCGGGCGACATCGTCAAAACCGTGACTCTCGAGGCCACCATGAACAACGTCGCCGTGCTCGGATTGTTTGTGCTCGTCCACACTTTCCTGAGCTGGGCGATGAACGTGGAAATCGACGGCCGCTGGTCGTGGCGGCGGGCGCCGGAAACTGCGAATTGATGCAGCGGGCGGTCTTGGTTCCGCTAGCGGGGAAGCTAAAGAATGCGCATGATAAAGCACACTCATTCCGTCCGCATTGAGCGCGTGACTGGGAGGTTGGTGACCGCGGGCGCGCTGATGGTCCTCGGCTTCGGCGCGCTTTTGCCCGCCCGCGCCACCGCGCAGACCTCGCCCGCCGGAGATTGGCAGTTTGGGGCGATCGTCTATGGCTACTTTCCGTCGCTCGCCGGCTCGACGACCTTCCCCGGCGACGGCACCAGCGTCGGCGTGAGCGCCGACAAGATCATCAGCAATCTCAAGTTCGCCTTCATGGGCGCATTTGAGGCGCAGAAAGGCCCTTTTGGCGCGTTCACCGACGTCATGTACCTCAATCTCGGCGGATCGAAATCGGCCACACGCGATCTCGCGATTGGCGGCGCGCAGCTTCCGGCAGGTATCACTGCAAACGCGTCGCTCGACATCGAGGGCTGGGTGTGGACGCTGGCGAGCAACTACCGGGCGCTCTCCACTCCGCAAGCAAGCTTCGATACCTTTGCCGGGGCACGCCTGCTGAGCCTCAAAGAAAAACTCAATTGGGCCTTCAGCGGTAACGTCGGTCCGTTCGTCGGTCCGGGACGCCAGGGATCCAGCCAGCAGAGCCTTGACAACTGGGACGGCATCGTTGGCATCAAAGGACGGCTCAACTTGAGTGCCGGACGGGGATGGTTCGTTCCTTATTATGTCGACGTGGGAACCGGCGCCTCCCACTTTACCTGGCAGGGAATCGCAGGCATTGGGTACGCGTTTCGCTGGGGCGACCTGCTCGGGGTATGGCGGTATTTGGATTACGATTTCAAGTCAGGCAAGACGATTCAGAGTCTGAGTCTGGACGGGCCAGCCGTTGGCGTCGCCTTTCGGTGGTGAAGTGGGAACGTCCTGCCGGCTCCACGGATTGGACGAGCAAGGGCATGGGGGTCGTGACGGTGAGGATACGCACAGGAGTTGCCATGCGCCTTTCTGGCCTTATCACCGTTCTCGTGTGTCTTGTTGCGGCGGGCTGCGGTACATCTGCCCCCACCACCGAGCAGGTCCATGCCGATTGGGTCGCCAAGGTCAATGCTGCGATCAAAGATCCGGCGCGAGCGCAGCGAGTTGCAGAACAAGGCGGCAAACTCATCGACGAAGAGCAGTCGATGGTGGCTGCTCTTAAGGCCGCTGCGGACCAGTTAGCCGAGCTGAATACCGACTACACCGCCACCAATACGCAATTCATGGCGGCTTACGGCGACTATGAGAGCAAGCGGAAGGCGGCGCAGACGCGGTTCACGAACGGCGTGTTCGCGCTTCGCAAAGAGATCAGTGCCGAGGAATGGCAGGAAATCACGAAGTAACTGTCCCGCGCGCAACCGAAAGTCCGGGAGACGCTGATGCTTTGGGCACTGCTTGCGTATTATTTTTTCGGCGGCTTCGGAGGCGCTACCGCTCTGGGCCACTTCTACAACGATCAGGCGAAGAGCTTGATCAAGGCCGAGGTGAAGGATTCGCGCCGCCGGGATAACGCCCAGGTCTTCGCGGAAATGGTTAAGAAAGGAGTAAACACGCTCCTCAAAGAGACGGATCAGAACGGCAAGAAGATGAAGAAGCTGTACCAGGACTATTCCTCCACGCCGGCGCAGTTCGACGCCGTGATCCAGGAAAGCCTGAACGAGCAACGGCGGACCGTTTCCGACATCGTTCAGTCCAGGCAGGCGCTGCTCAGAGCCGTCACACGGGAGGAGTGGAACGCCATCATCGTTAATGCGAAGCGGCAGGATGAAGCTGCAGCGGCCAAGGCGGCTGAAAAGGCGGCCAAGAAGGCGTCAAAGCAAGCCGCTCCATCCTGACAGGGCCGCTAGCAAGGAAGCCTATTGCACCGGTGAGCGATGGGCGAACGTCTTGCTCTCCTGTATGCAGAACGGTGATGCCACGCCGAATGCGGACGACCGCTGTGTAGCGGATCGTACCGTTTGCTTGCTTGCGGGCTTTGATGGTTGCCATGGTGTAACTTGAGGGGACAAGACAATCTTGTCCCCTTTATGTCCCCTCGGCAAACGATAAACTCCCCGGAATGCCCACAAATCCCGCAGAAACGCCTGAGTCCGTAAAGCCTATAAAAATAGGCGTTTCAGACGATTCTTCCCGCGGAAAAATCGATCGGCGCGTCTCCGTCGCTCCCATGATGGACTGGACCGATCGCCATTGCCGTTTCTTCCTGCGTGGCTTCTCGGCAGACGTACTGCTCTACACCGAGATGATCACCGCCGCGGCGATCGTGCATGGGGATCGCGCCCGGCTGCTCGCTTTCGATCCAGAGGAACATCCGCTCGCACTGCAATTAGGCGGCAGCGATCCAGCCGAGCTCGCCGCCGCGGCGCGCGCCGGGGAGGAGGCGGGCTATGATGAAATCAACCTCAACTGCGGCTGCCCGAGCGAGCGCGTGGCGAGCGGCGCCTTCGGCGCCTGCCTCATGCAGCAGCCCGAGCGCGTCGCCGAGTGCGTGGCGGCGATGCGCGCGGCGGTCACGGTGCCCGTGACCGTGAAAATGCGCATCGGTGTGGTGAGCTCGCGCGCGCGCGAGCTGAGCGGCGCCGTCACGCGGTTCGACGACGGCGACTTCGAAGCGCTGGGTTGCTTCACTGAGGCGGTGCGCGCCGCCGGTTGCGCGGTCGCGATCGTGCACGCCCGCAAGGCGGCGCTCGGTGGGCTCTCGCCACGCGAAAATCGCGAGATTCCGCCGCTGCGCTACGATGTGGTGCGGCGTCTCAAGCAGACTTTCCCGGCAGTACCGGTGGTAGTCAACGGCGGCTTGCGTGATGCGGCGTCGGTGCTTGAGGCGCTCAGCTGGTGTGATGGTGTAATGCTCGGACGCGAGGCCTACCACCGGCCGTTCGTGCTCGCCGAGCTGCAGCAGGCTCTCTCGGGTAGTACGGTGCCCACACGCGCAACACTGATTGAACGCATGCAGCGCTACGTGGCGCGCGAACTGACCCGCGGCGAGCGCCTTGCGCCGATCGTGCGGCACATGCTCGGACTTTACGCCGGTGAGCCCGGGGCACGCGAATACCGGCGCACATTGAGCGAGGGTGCACGCGCGGCTGATGCAGATGTCGGGCTGTTACGTCGGGCCATGCCGGTGGTAGCGCGCCCACCGGCCTGACAGGCCCGACACGGGCCGCCGTCGCAAGGCGCGGTCCTCGCAGTCTTGGTGCGCGTGCGTATAATCGGCTGAGCGCATGGGAAAGGACATCGAACTCGCCATACTGTTCGCCGACGTCGTTGGCTCGACACGGCTCTACGACGTCATGGGCGATGTACGGGCGCGCGACATGGTGGCGATCTGCATCGAGGTGATGCGCAACGCCACCGAGCAGCGCCAGGGCACGGTGATCAAGACCATGGGCGATGAGGTCATGGCCACCTTCCCGACCGCTGACGCTGCGCTCAACGCGGCGGCGCAGATGCAGCAGCAGATCTCCACTCACACGCAGCTGAAGATCGAGGGCCAGCCGGTCGCCATCCGCATCGGTTGTCACTTTGGACCCGTGATGCTCGAGAATCGCGATGTGTTCGGTGCCGCCGTGCACACCGCCAACCGCATGACCAGCCAGGCGAAGGCCGGCCAGATCGTCACCACCGCGGCGATGGTGGAGCGCCTCTCGCCGGAGTGGCGCGCCGCCTGCCGTCAGATCGACATCGCGACGCTCAAGGGTCAGGGCAATGAAGTCGCGCTCTACGAGGTGCTGTGGCAGACCGAGGATGTGACCAGCATGGTGCCCGGCATCGCCACCGAGTCGCGTCCGGCACGTGCCATGCGCTTGCGCCTGCGGTGCGATGACCGCGAGCTGCTGGTGGATGAACGTCATTCGAGCATCACCATCGGCCGTGCCGAGGACAATGACGTCGTGGTCAAGGGAAATCTCATTTCACGCCTGCACGCGCGCATCGAGATCAACCGCAACAAGTTCGTGCTCATCGACCAGAGCACTAACGGAACTTTCGTGCAGAGCTCGGATGGCGAAGAATCGTTCGTGCGACGCGACAGTCTGCAGATCAGGGGTCAGGGCATGATCGGGCTTGGACGCCTTCCCGAGCAGGGCTCGCCGCAGACTATCCGCTTTACCTGCGAAGAGGGCTGAAAGCCCACCCCACCCTCACCCGAGCTGCTCTTCCGTCTTGCGCAGCTCCGCGAGCAGGGCCGCCGGCAGACGCTCGCCGTATTTGCCGAGGTACTCGCGCAGCTCGGCGCTGTCCTTGCGCCACAGTGCGGGATCGACCGTGAGAAGTGCGGCGAGCGCCTGCGGCCCGAGGTCGAGTCCACGCAGCTCGAGGTCCTCGGGACGTGGCAGGCGGCCGATGGCCGACTCGGCGGCGCCGGCTCGTCCGGCGCAGCGCTCGAGCATCCAGGCGAGCACGCGCAAATTCTCGCCGAAGCCCGGCCAGAGAAACTTGCCGTTGGCGTCGCGGCGGAACCAGTTGACGTGATAGATGCGCGGTGGCCGTGGGAGGCGGGCGCCGACATCCAGCCAGTGCTGCCAGTAATCGCCGAAGTTGTATCCACAGAATGGCTGCATCGCCATCGGGTCGCGCCGCGTGACGCCGACCTGTCCGACAGCCGCCGCCGTCGTCTCGGAAGCCAGCGAGGCGCCGACCAGCACCCCGTGCTGCCAGTCGCGTGCCTCGTAAACGAGCGGCGCGACCTCGCGCCGGCGGCCGCCGAACACCAGCGCCGAGATCGGCACGCCGCGCGCGTCCTCGGCGTGTGGCGAATAACTCGGATTGCGCCGCGCGGACACGGTGAAGCGCGAGTTAGGGTGCGCGGCGGGGCCGCGTGCGGGATCGTACCGGCGGCCCTGCCAGTCGAGCACCGGGACGCCGCTCGGCAGTCCCTCCCACCACGGCTGGTTGTCCGCGGTGAGCGCGACGTTGGTGAACAAGGTATCGCGGCGGATCATTTCGTAGGCATTGCGGTTGGTCTGCGGGTTGGTACCGGGCACGACACCGAAGTAGCCCGACTCGGGATTGATGGCCCACAGCCGTCCGTCCGCACCCGGATGCAACCAGGCGATGTCGTCGCCGACCGTGAACACCCGCCAGCCCGGGAGCGAGGCCGGCGGGATCAGCATCGCGAGGTTCGTCTTGCCGCACGCGGAAGGGAAGGCGCAGGCGAGGTAATGGGTCTCGCCGCGCGGATTCTGCAGTCCGACGATCAGCATGTGCTCGGCCAGCCAGCCCTCGCTGCGTGCCTGCCAGCTGGCGATGCGCAGCGCGTGGCATTTCTTGCCGAGCAGGGCGTTGCCGCCATACCCGGAGCCGTAGCTCTCGATGGCGAGCTCTTCGGGAAAGTGCATGATGAAACGCCGCTCGGGATCGAGCTCGCCGATGGAATGCAGACCACGCACGAAGCTTTGCTCGCGCGCAATGCGCTCGAGCGCGGCGCGCCCGGCGCGCGTCATGATCAGCATGTTGAGCACGACATAGGGACTGTCGGTGATCTCCACTCCGCAGCGCGACAGCGGCGAATCGAGCGGCCCCATGCAGTAGGGGATCACGTACAACGTGCGCTCGCGCATGCAACCGCGAAACAACTCGCGCAGGCGCGCGTGCGCCTGCTGCGGGTCCATCCAGTGATTGTTCGGGCCGGCATCTTGCTGGGAGCGCGTGCAGATGTAGGTGAGATGCTCCACGCGCGCCACATCGGTCGGCGCCGAGCGGTACAGGTAGCAGGCGGGAAACTGCTCGGAGTTGAGTGCCTTGAGCTCGCCACGCGCGAGCAGCTGCGCGGTAATCTCGCGCGCCTCGGCCTCGGTTCCCTCGCACCAGTGGATGGCGCGTGGCTGCGTCAGCTCGCGCACCGAATTCACCCACTCGCTCACGGCGGCGCTCAATTGGGGCAGGGGGCGCAGCGTGTGTGCCGGAGTAGCCATCGCGGGTTCCTCTTGTCCGTGACGCTTGAATAAACCGTTAATTATATCCCGGGCGCGGCCCCTGCCCTGATAAAGTAGCGGCGCGCGAGCCATTGTGTGCCAATAACCGGCCGTGCACCAGTTTGCAGGAAATTCATGAAGATATGTCGCTCGACAGGCGCGCCGGAAGCGCGCGAGTATCGGCCGCAGCCTTAGCGGCGAGCTGAGCGCGGCATGTTGGATCTCGAGGACATATTCGGTCACGACGGGCCGCTCGCGCGGGCGCTCGCGGACTTCAAGGTGCGACGCGAGCAGCTGCGCATGGCGCAGAGCGTGAGCGCCGCTTTGGCATCGCGCGAGTCGCTCGTGCTCGAAGCCGGCACTGGCACGGGCAAGACCTTCGCCTATCTGGTACCGGCGCTGCTCTCGGGATCGCGCATCCTGATCTCCACCGGCACGCGCACGCTCCAGGATCAGCTGTTCGCCAAGGATCTGCCGCTCGTGAGTGCGGCGCTCGGCCGCCCGGCGCGCGTGGCGCTGCTGAAGGGCCGGGGCAACTACCTGTGCCGCTATCGCCTCGGGCGCGCTGACGCTGCCAATGAGCAGCTGCCGCTCGTCGCTGCGCCACCCGCGCGCTCGCACGCCATGCTGGCTCGCATCCGGCGCTGGGCGCTGACCACGCAGCGCGGTGACCTCGCCGAGGTGCGCGGTCTTTCCGACTCTCATCCGGTGTGGGCACAGGTGACCTCGACGCGCGAGAGCTGCCTCGGCGTGCGTTGTCCGGAGCTCTCGCGCTGTCATGTCGCGGCGGCACGGCGCGAGGCGCTCGAGGCAGACATCGTCATCGTCAACCATCACCTGTTGCTCGCCGACCTCGCGTTGAAGGAGGACGGGTTCGGTGATCTGCTCGGCTGCGCAGACGCCGTGATCCTGGATGAGGCCCACCAGATCCCTGACCTCGCCACGCAGTTCTTCGGCGCCAACGTCAGCAGCCGTCAGATCGAGTCGCTCGCCAAGGACGTACGGCTGGAGCTCGTGGCCGGCGGAGGTACGGAGCGCGCTTCAGCACCCGCGCCTCGGGTTTCCGCAGCCGCTCTCGCGGAGGTGGAAGAGGCGCTGCGCGAGTTGCGTGCTGCGCTCCCGGCAGCCGCCGGGCGTGTGGCCTGGTCGACGGTGGCGTCGGCCACTCAGCCGGTGAGCGCTCTCATCCGCGCACTGGAGGCGCTCGCTCGGGTGCTGGTGCCGCGCGATGAGCGCGCCGCTTTGGCGCAGCTCTCGGAGCGGGCGGCGGAGCTCGCGGCGAGCCTCGCACGCATTGCCGACGTCGATGAGCTCGAGGGCGCACGGACACTCGAATCGAGCGCGCGCGGCTTCACCCTGAGTCTGATGCCGTTCGATATCTCCGCGCGTTTTCGCTCGCTGGTGGCAGCGCGCCGCGGGGCGTGGATCTTCACCTCGGCGACGCTGTCGGTGGGCGAGGAATTCGCGCACTTCACCGGGCGGCTGGGCCTTTCCGAAGCGGTGACGCTGCGGATCGAGAGTCCTTTCGATCACGAGCGCCAGTCGCTCCTTTATCTGCCGGCGGGATTGCCCGAACCCTCATCACCCTCGTACGTGGCGGCGGTGATCGGCACGGCGATACCGCTGATCGAGGCGGCACGCGGTGGCGCCTTCGTGCTGTTCACCAGCCATCGTGCGCTTTCGCAGGGAGCGGCGCTGCTGCGCGCACATTGGAGCGGCGAGCCGCCCTATCGTCTGTTCGTACAGGGCGAGGCACCGCGCGAGCGCCTGCTGCAGGAATTTCGCGCCGACGGCAACGCCGTGCTCCTTGGCACCGCGAGCTTCTGGGAAGGGGTCGACGTAAAAGGCGAGGCGTTACGGCTGGTCGTGATCGAGAAACTGCCGTTCGCGCCGCCGGACGATCCGATGGTGCGCGCGCGCATCGAGCACCTGACAGCGTGCGGCGGCAACGCTTTCCGCGACTATCAGCTGCCCGAGGCGGCGCTGGCGCTCAAGCAGGGCGCGGGGCGCCTGATACGGAGCGAAGACGACTACGGTGTGATAGCGATCTGCGACCCACGTGTGTTGGGTCGTGCGTACGGACGCGTGTTCCTCGCTGCGCTTCCGGCGATGACCGTGACCCAGGAGGCCGCCGAGGTACGGCGCTTTCTCGCCCGCCATGCACCGCGTGCACCGGCGGCGCGCGCGGCCGCGGCGCCGTGAGAATCCTCGCCATCGACACCGCCACCGAGAGCTGCTCGGCGGCACTGCTGCTCGAGGGGCAGCTGCTGCAGCGCGCGCAGCGGCTCGAGCGCGGTCATTCACGAGTCATCCTCCCGATGGTCGATGAGCTGCTCGGCGAGGCCGGCGTCGGACTGGTTACGCTGAGCGCCATCGCCTTCGGCCGCGGCCCGGGTGCATTCACCGGAGTGCGGCTTGCGGCGAGTGTGGCCCAGGGTCTCGCCTTCGGTGCAGGTTTGCCGGTCGTTCCAGTGTCCGATCTGCAGGCTCTGGCGCAGCGCGCGCTGGATGATGACCGCGCAGTCGGCCGCGTGCTCGTCTGCGCGGACGCGCGGATGCGCGAGGTGTACTGGGCATGCTTCGAGCGCTCGAGCCAGAGCCTCGCTGGCCGGTCCGGTGAGGAGCGCGTGAGCCCGCCGGCGGATGTCCGGCTGCCTTCGGCCTGGGTGCCCGGAGGCCGGCCGGATCCTCAGGGCACCGCAGCATCACCGCAACCGGGGCAGCGGCTGGGAACCCTCGCGGGTGTCGGCTCGGGATTCGCCGTCTACCCCGAGCTGCGCAGCGCACTTGACCTCGATGTCGTCCTGGAGGGGCTGCTCCCGAGGGCCGCCGAGATTGCACAGCTGGCCGTTCCAGAAGTGGCTGCGGGTCGATTTCTCCCACCGGAACAAGCGCTTCCAGTCTATTTGCGAGATGATGTCGCACGACCCCAATCCGGGTCGTCACGAAACTGACACCCAGCGCAGCTTTGTCATTTAACTGCAACACAGTGCCTCTCTAATAGCCCCGCCCCTGCCGGCTGCCGCTTGGACACGATGCCCGCCAAACAGGTTTTGATCGTCGAAGATGAACGGCCGATCCGCGAGATGATCGCTTTCGGCCTCAAGCGTGCTGGCTTCGAGGTGCGCGAAGCTGAAGACTGCCGCAGTGCACGCGCGGCGCTTGCCGACACCCGCCCCGACCTTGTACTGATCGACTGGATGCTGCCGGACATGAGCGGGCTGGAGTTGACGCGAGCGCTGAAGCGCGACCGCGAAACACGCGAATTGCCGGTGATCATGCTGACCGCGCGCGCCGAGGAAGGCGACAAGGTGGCGGGGCTCGAGGGCGGTGCGGACGACTACGTCACCAAGCCGTTCTCGCCGCGGGAGCTGCTGGCGCGCATCAACGCCGTCCTGCGCCGCGGCGGGGGCAACGGTGTCGATGAGCGCATCGAGTTCGAAGGCCTCGTGCTGGACCAGGGGAGTCACCGGGTCATGGTCGGTGAGCGAACCGTCGCCCTTGGGCCCACCGAGTACCGCATGCTCGAGTTCTTCATGACGCATCCCGAGCGCGTCTACACGCGCGATCAGCTGCTCGATCGTGTCTGGGGCGGCAACGTCTACGTGGAAGAGCGCACCATCGACGTGCACATCCGCCGGCTGCGCAAAGCGCTCGAGGATTTCGGCTACGATCGCTTCGTGCAGACCGTCCGTGGCTCGGGTTATCGCTTCTCGGCGCGTACGATATAGCGCACGGACGATCGGGACGCTGTAGAAAAGGCGCCAGGATCAATGGAACCCGCGACACAGGCATGGTGGTTCGCGGCAGGGCGCTTGCTCGGCACCGTGCTCATCGGCTGCGGCGCGGGCTGGCTGCTGGGCAACGTCTGGGGCGGCCTCGCTTGCGCGCTGGCGTTGCACCTGTCATGGGTGCTGTCCAATCTCTTCCGCCTGGAGTGGTGGCTGCGTCATCGCAGTTACGCCGATCCTCCGGACGTCGGTGGCGTGTGGGGAGAGATCATCGCGCAGATCGTGCGTCTGCACCGGCGCAAGCGTTTTCACAAGCAGCGCTTCGTGCAGCTCATGCGCCAGCTGCAGCGCTCGACCGCCGCACTGCCGAACGGGGTGGTCATCCTCAACGCGCAGCGCGAGATCGTATGGTTCAACCGCATGGCGGCGCGGCTGCTAGCCCTGCGGCGCACCGCCGACCTTGGCATGCGCATCGGGCATCTGATGCGCGAGCCCGAGTTCGTGCGCTACCTCGGAGGCGGTGACTACTCGAGCCCGGTCATCATCCGTACCACGATCGGCGAGGAGTGTTATCTGTCGATGCAGGTCGCACCCTATGGCGATGGACAGTTGCTGCTGCTGGTGAGCGATGTCTCACGGCAGATGCGCCTCGAGGCGGTGCGGCGCGACTTCGTGGCCAACGCCTCGCACGAGCTGCGTTCGCCGCTTACGGTCATCTCCGGCTACCTCGAGACGCTCGCGCAGGACCCCGCGCTCGATGCGGACCTGCAGGGGCCGATCGCGGAGATGCGCCGCCAGGCCGAGCGCATGACCGCCATCATCCGCGACCTGCTCGAGCTCTCGCGTCTGGAGGAGACCGGCGAGGTTGTCGGCGGGGAGCCGATCGATATCGCCGCGCTGATGGCGCTGCTGCGCAAGGACGTGCTTGCCCGCCCGTTGCATCCGCGCGAGGTGCGGACGCGGATCGACTCCACTGCGCAGCTCAACGGCGATGAGCCGGAGATTCATTCGGCTTTCTCCAACCTCGTTGACAACGCCGCCAAGTACACCCCGGCGGAAGGCTCGCTCGAGATGCGCTGGTGGGTCGATGAGGACGGCGGCCACTTCTCAGTCAGCGACACGGGAATGGGAATTCCACCTGAGCACATCCCGCGTCTCACCGAGCGGTTCTATCGCGTTGATGCGGGCCGCTCACGCTCGACCGGCGGCTCGGGTCTCGGACTTGCGATCGTCAAGCACGTGCTGCAGCGTCATGGCGCGACGCTGGAGGTACAGAGCACGCTCGGCGCCGGCAGCACCTTCACCTGTCACTTTCCAGCAGAGCGCGTCCGCCTCGCGCGCACACCGAATGCTGCAACGGCTTAAGATTCTGTCGCAACCCGCTAATCCGTAAGAAATACTTAGCTCCACTGTCACGCAACCGACACACACCCGCACGAGGCTACAAGCGCCACTTGAGGCCCAGAGAGGACGAGCTCTGCCATGGCGAGCGGCAAGCCTACGCGAGGCGGCAGCATGAGCGCCCGCACGCTGTTCCTGTCCGACATCCATCTCGGGTTCCGGCACGCGCGGGCACGGGAGCTGAACGAGTTCCTGCACGGCATCGAGGCCGAATGCATCGTGCTGGTCGGAGACATCATCGATGCGTTGAGCCTTGCGCGGCGCGCATTCTGGACGAGCGCGCACACGCAGGTCGTGCGTACGCTGCTCGCGCGCCAGCGTGCCGGGACGCGTCTGGTCTACATCCCGGGCAATCACGACGAGAGTCTCGGGATGCTCGCGCAGATGCTGCGCGGTCAGTTCGAGGTCCACCGCGAGTGGGTGCATCGCACCGCGCGCGGCGAGCGGCTGCTGGTGCTGCACGGTGATCAGTTCGATGGAGCAATGGTCTGTCCACGCTGGCTGAGCCGCGTCGGTGACCTGTTGCATGGCGTGACGTTGGGTGTGAACCACCAGGTGAACAACGTGCGTCGCGCGCTCGGTCGCCCGTACTGGCCGCTCGCGGAATGGCTGAAGCTGAGCATCGGCACCAGCCTGCGCTACATCGAGCAGTTCGAGCAGCTCGCTGCGCTCCACGCAGCACGGTTCGGCTATGACGGCGTCGTGTGCGGACACATTCATCGCGCCAACCTGCGCGATATCGCCGGGACGCTTTACTGCAATACGGGCGATTGGGTGGAGTCGTGCAGCGCGCTGATCGAGAACCCGCAGGGGCAGCTCGAGCTGTTGCGCTGGCCGGCGCAGCGCGCCACAGCGCTGCGCTCCGCGGCTGAGCCGATGGCCGACGCGGCGTGAGGATCGCGCTCGCAACCGACGCCTGGACGCCGCAAACCAACGGCGTGGTCACCACACTGAAGGCCACCGCCGCGACGCTCAACCTGCTCGGGCACGAGGTGCGCATCATCTCCCCGCAGGGCCTCACCACCATCGCCTGCCCGAGTTATCCGGAGATCCGCCTGGCGCTGTCGCCCGGGCCCTACGTGGCGCGCGAGCTCAAGGCTTTGCGCCCGCACGCCATCCACATCGCCACCGAAGGCCCGCTCGGACTTGCCGTGCGCCGCTACTGCCGGGCACGCCGCGTCCCCTTCACCACCTCCTATCACACGCGCTACCCCGAGTACCTGCGC
>Ga0210409_10005767_pt1 | contig 12969 bp, 11 predicted proteins | sample IncBWH17MmetaG_FD_161649 | JGI IMG/M metagenome (GOLD analysis project Ga0210409, IMG submission 161649) | Forest soil microbial communities from Barre Woods Harvard Forest LTER site, Petersham, Massachusetts, United States - Inc-BW-H-17-M | ecosystem: Environmental > Terrestrial > Soil >...
CGAGCCAGGCGTGCAGGATGTTGGCGCCGGCGATCGCCTCCACCGGCACGACGATCATCCAGAAGTACCAGTACAGCCAGCCGGCGACGAAGCCCGCCCACGGACCCAGGCCCGCGCGCGCGAACTCGGTGAAGGAGCGCACCTGCGGATTCGCCACCGCCATTTCCCCGAGCATGCGCATCACCAGCAGCACCAGAAGGCCGGTGATGAGGTAGCTCAGCACGATCGCAGGTCCGGTCGCGGCGATCGACGCGCTGCTGCCGACGAACAGCCCGGCCCCGATGATTCCACCGATGGAGATCATGGTGACGTGGCGCGGTTGCAGCGAGCGGCTAAGTTCAGTCTGCATGGTGGTTCAATTCCTCACGCCGTAAGGCGTGTCAGGCCGCCCGTGTATGCGTGCAGTACCTGCGGCACGTCCACCGAGCCGTCTTCGTTCTGATAGTTCTCGAGCACCGCCACCAGGGTACGACCCACGGCAAGCCCCGAGCCGTTGAGCGTGTGCAGAGGCTCAGGCTTGCCGCCGTCCGGATTGCGCCAGCGCGCCTGCAGGCGCCGCGCCTGGAAGGCTTCGAAATTGCTGCAGGAGGAAATCTCGCGGTAGCGCCGCTGCGAGGGCAGCCAGGCCTCGATGTCGTAGGTCTTCGCGGCGCCGAAACCGGTATCCCCGGCGCACAGTGCCACCGTGCGGTAAGGGATGGCGAGTCTTGCGAGCACCCCTTCGGCGTGCGCGGTGAGCTCCTCGAGCGCCGCGTAAGAGTCCGCCGGGCGCACGATCTGCACCAGCTCCACCTTGTCGAACTGGTGATTGCGGATCATGCCGCGCGTGTCCTTGCCGGCGGCGCCCGCTTCGGAGCGAAAGCACGGCGTGTGCGCCACCCACTTGAGGGGCAGCTCGCCCGCCGCCACGATCTGGCCGCGGACGAGGTTGGTCAGCGGCACCTCCGCGGTCGGGATGAGGTAGAAGCCCTGCTCGCCCATCACCGCGAACAGATCCTGCTCGAACTTCGGCAGCTGCCCGGTGCCGGTCAGCGCCGCACGCTGCACCAGGTACGGCACGTATACCTCGGTATAGCCGTTCTCGCGGGTGTGCAGGTCGAGCATGAACTGCGCCAGCGCCCGGTGCAGACGCGCGACGCCGGCGCGCATGACGACGAAGCGGCTGCCCGAGATGCGCGCGGCGGCCTCGAAATCCAGCCCCTTGAGGCGCTCGCCGATCTCCACGTGATCGCGCGGCTTGAAACTGAAAGTGCGCGGCTCCCCGACACGGCGCACCTCGAGGTTGGCGCTCTCGTCCTGTCCATCCGGAACGGATGGGTGCAGAAGATTCGGCAGTCCGAGTTGCCACTGCTCGAGTTGCTCCTGCACGGCGCCCAATTGCGCTTCCGTATGCGCCAGCGCCTCGTTCAGTCCCGCGCCGCCGGCGAGCAGCGACGCGGTGTCCTCGCCGCGCGCCTTGGCGATGCCGACGGCCCTGGCGTTGGCATTGCGCTCGGCGCGCAGGCGGTCCAGTTCCACCTGCCAGGGCTTGCGCCGCTCCTCGAGCTCCTGCAGTGCAGCCACGTCAAGCTGGTAGCCCCGGCGCGCGAGATTGCGGGCGACAGCGTCCGGATCGGTGCGCAGCAGCTTCGGATCAATCACGCTTCAACCTTTCGGCGCTGGCCGCGTCCGCAGCCGCGCGAGTGCCTCACCGATCTTGATTTCCAGACCGCGCGGGACCGGGCGGTAGTATCGCCGATCCGGCATGGCATCCGGCAGGTAGCGCTCCCCGGCGGCAAACGCGTCCGGTTCGTCGTGCGCGTAACGGTAGTCACGCCCGTAGCCTAAGTTCTTCATCAGCCGGGTCGGCGCGTTGCGCAGCCGCAGCGGCACTTCCAGCGTCCCGAATGCGGCGACGTCCTCCATGGCCTCGCCCATTGCGACGTAGACCGCGTTGCTCTTCGGGGCACACGCCAGGTACACCACCGCGGTCGCGATGGCGAGTTCCCCTTCCGGACTTCCCAGCCGCTCGTAGGCGCCCCAGGCGTCGAGGGTGAGCGCGAAGGCGCGCGGATCGGCGAGTCCGACATCCTCGACCGCCATGCGCGTCACCCGGCGGGCAACATACAAAGGGTCGCAGCCGCCGTCGAGCATGCGGCACAGCCAGTACAGCGCCGCGTCCGGATCCGAGCCGCGCACCGCCTTGTGCAACGCGGAAATCTGCTCGTAGAACTGATCCCCGCCCTTGTCAAAGCGCCGCAGTCCGCCGCTCGCCACCTCCTGGGCGATCGCCACCGTCAGCTCGCGCCCAGCTCCCGCAGCCTCGATTAGGCCCGCGGCGAGTTCGAGCATGTTGAGTGCCCGGCGCGCATCGCCATCGGCGGCGCGGGCCATGAGCGCGAGCGCCTCGGCATCGGCGCGCAGCTGCTCGCGTCCGAGGCCACGCTCCGCATCCGCCAGTGCCGCCTGCAGTAACGCGGTGAGTTCCTCCACCGACAGGGTCCGCAGCACATACACCCGCGCACGCGACAGCAGCGCGCTTATCACCTCGAAGGAGGGATTCTCGGTAGTCGCGCCGACGAAGGTGAGCGTGCCGTCCTCGAGGTATGGCAGGAAGGTGTCCTGCTGCGCCTTGTTGAAGCGGTGCACCTCGTCAAGGAACAGCAGCGTCGGACGCCCGTGCTGCGCGCGGACCTCGCGCGCCGCCTCCACTGCGGCGCGTATGTCCTTCACGCCCGCCATGACCGCCGACAGCGCGATGAACTGCGCGTTGCAAGAGCGCGCAATGAGTCGCGCGAGGGTCGTCTTGCCGGTGCCGGGCGGACCCCACAGGATCATCGAGTGCAGCTGCCCGGCGGCGATGCTCAGCAGCAGCGGTTTGCCCGGCGCCAGCAGGTGCTTCTGACCCGCAAACTCAGCCAGCGAGCGCGGCCGCATCCGATCCGCGAGCGGGCGCAGCGGCTCGCCGGCGGCCGCCGCGCTCACTTGCGCGGCGTGCCGATGACGTCGGCACCGGCGGGGGGCGTGAAGCTCACCTCGCTCAACCCCACCGGCCCGTTGCGCTCGATCTTTTCGAAGATGATGGTGGCGGTCTGGCCGAGCTTGTCCTCGAGGATCATGCGCTTCAGATCATCGTGCGCGAAACCAAAGAGCGCACTGCGAAAATCCGCTTGCGCCCCGCGCGGCTCGACCAGCACCCAGGTCAGCCCCATGCGCTCCCCGCCCGGGGTGACGCTGAAGCGCTGGCGAATGTCCACGGCACCGGACAGCAGCATTGCCGGCGTCGCCGACAGCGCCGCGTCCACCGGCTTCACGGTCACCTGGTCCAGATCGCGATCGAGGAACCAGAGATTCAGGCCATCGCACACCATGAGTTGTCCGGAGTTGGTGGCGCTGGTGGGGCTGGCGGCGGCCGCGCTCACGCTTTGCGGATGAATCTCCCAGCTGAACTTCCCGGGGCGCGACACGATGAGCGTGCCGGTCGCGCGGTCAATCTCCCGGCCATGCGGATCGGCGAGTGTCTGCAGGAAGGTGGTGCGCAGGGTCTTGAGGTTATCGAGGTAGGCGTCGAGTGGCGTGGCCGCGCCCGCGGCCCAGACGGCAGGCACCGCGAGAACACTGAGCGCCAGCGCCAGCATGAAAGCACTTTGCGCGGCGCGTCCCACGTCACTCTTCCACCGGCGCCGGCGCGAGCACGTCGCGTGCACCGTTTGACTGCAGCGGCCCGACGAGCCCGGCCAACTCCATGGCCTCGAGGAGGCGGGCGGCGCGGTTGTAGCCGATTTTCAGCCGCCGCTGCACGTATGAAATTGAAGGCTTGCGCTCCGTGGTCACAATGCGCACGGCCTCGTCGTAGAGCGGATCGCTTTCCGCGTCCTCCGCGAGGCTGCCGCCCTCGCCTTCCTCGCCGCCGAGCCCCGCGATTGGCATGGACGGCCCGGACAGCACTTCCTCGACGTAGTTGGGCGGCGTGGAAGTCCGCAGCGCCTGTACCACGCGATGCACTTCCTGGTCCGAGACGAATGCGCCGTGCACCCGGGTCGGAACCGAGGTGCCCGGCGGCAGATACAGCATGTCACCGTGCCCGAGCAGCGTCTCCGCTCCCATCTGATCGAGGATCGTGCGCGAGTCCACGCGCGCTGATACCTGGAAGGCAATGCGGCAGGGGATGTTCGCCTTGATGAGACCGGTAATGACATCCACCGACGGCCGCTGCGTCGCCAGGATCAGGTGCAGCCCGGAGGCGCGCGCCTTTTGCGCCAGGCGCGTGATGAGCTCCTCGACCCGCTTGCCGACGATCATCATCAGATCGGCGAGCTCGTCGACCACCACCACCACGTACGGCAGGGGCGTCAGGTCCTGGATGTCGCGCTGATCGATGCTCGGGTCGTTGGCGGCCCGCATCGTCATCACCGGATCCTTCATCGGCCTGCCCGCCTCGATGGCGTCCTTCACCCGCCGATTGAAGCCGGCGATGTTGCGCACGCCGAGCGCGGCCATCAGCTGGTAGCGGCGCTCCATCTCCGCCACACACCAGCGCAGCGCGTTGGCGGCCTGCTTCATGTCGGTGACCACCGGGGCCAGCAGGTGCGGGATGCCCTCGTAGACCGAGAGCTCCAGCATCTTCGGGTCGATCATGATGAGGCGCACGTGCTCGGCGGTGGACTTGTAGAGCAGCGACAGCACCATGGCGTTGAGGCCGACCGACTTGCCGGAGCCGGTAGTGCCGGCGATGAGCAGGTGGGGCATGCGCGTCAGATCCGCGACCATGGGCTGGCCGCCGATGTCCTTGCCGAGCGCCAGCGCGAGCGGCGAGTGCATTTCGTCGTAGGCCCGGGAGCGCAGGATCTCCCCGAGCGTGACGACCTCGCGCTTCTCATTCGCGATCTCGAGTCCCATGACGCTCTTGCCCGGTATCACCTCCACCACCCGCACCGACAGCACCGACAGCGCGCGCGCCAGGTCCTTGGCGAGCGCGGTGATCTGGCTCGCCTTGACGCCCGGAGCGGGACGCAGCTCGAAGCGCGTCACCACCGGGCCCGGCTGCACCGCGACCACCTCGGCATCGATGTCGAAGTCCTTGAGCTTCATTTCCACCAGGCGCGAGAGCGCCTCGAGCGCTTCGGCGGAATACAACGGCTCGCGCGGCGGCGGATCGTCCAGCAGCTTCAGCGGCGGCAGCTCATTCGCCTGCGGCGGGTCAAACAACGGCACCTGCCGCTCGCGCTCGACGCGCGCGCTCTTCTCCACAATCGGCGACGGTGGCTCGATTCGCGGCGGCACCCGCGTCGCGGATTTTTTCTGTGAGGTCTCGACGGCGTCCTTGCGCGCCTGGCGCCGTTCGCGCCCCTCGGCCGCGTCGCGCCGCGAGGCAAAGCGTCCGCGCACCCAGCCGACACCCTCCCAGGTGGCCGCCCCCAGCCGATCCATGATGGTGAGCCAGGAGACCCCGAAAGCGAGCGACAGTCCCGCCATCCAGGCGGCGATCATGAGCAGCGTCGCGCCCAGGAAATTCAGCCCCGCCGCCAGGCTCGTGCCGACCACGCTGCCGACCACCCCGCCGGCGCTCTGGCGCAGCGCGCCTGGCTGCCAGTGCAGCGTCGTGAGTGCGCAGCTGGCCACCAGCACCAGCACAAACCCCGCCATGCGCACCAGGGTATTGACCCTGGAGGTCGGTTCAGCGTTCAGGCGCCGCTGCAGGCCCCAGCAGGCCGCTGCCAGCACCAGCGGGAACAGGAATGCCGGGCGCCCAAACAGAAAAAACAGCACATCGGCGAGCCACGCGCCGATAAGACCGATGCGGTTGTGGATCGCGGAAGAGCTGCCGGTGAAGGAAAACCCCGGGTCGTCGGCACTGTAGCTGACGAGCGCGATGAACAGCACCAGCGCCACGATGCCGATGGCGATGATGGCGCTCTCCCGCAGGCCGCGGGATACGGCCGATGAAAAGCGGGACGCGCCGCGCGCCTGCGCCGAGGATTCAGCCAATTACTTCAGTCTCCGTCTTTAAGATGGGTACGCCGCCATTATAGTAGACACCCATGACGAGCATCCGGCACAGTCGCCTCATCATCTTAGGGTCCGGCCCCGCCGGCTACAGCGCCGCGGTGTACGCCGCGCGCGCCAACCGCGCGCCGCTGCTGGTCACCGGGGTCGAGCAGGGCGGTCAGCTCATGACCACCACCGATGTGGACAACTGGCCCGGGGACGTGGAAGGGCTGCAGGGCCCGGCGCTCATGGAGCGCATGAAGCGCCACGCGGAGCGCTTCGCCACCACGATCGTGAACGATCACATTCACAGCGTCGAGCTCACCGGGCGGCCGCTGCGCCTGCACGGCGACGCGGGCAGCTACAGCTGCGATGCGCTCATCATCGCCACCGGAGCTGCGGCGAAGTACCTGGGCCTGCCTTCCGAAGAGCAGTTCCGCGGCCGGGGAGTGTCGGCGTGCGCGACCTGTGATGGCTTTTTCTTCCGCGGCCAGAAGGTGGCGGTGGTCGGCGGCGGCAACACCGCGGTCGAGGAGGCCCTGTACCTCTCGCACATCGCCGCGCACGTCACGCTCGTGCACCGGCGCGACAAGCTGCGCGCCGAGAAGATCCTGCAGGAGCGGCTGTTCCGCGAAGTCGCCGCGGGCAAGATGGCGGTCATCTGGAACCATACGGTTGACGAGGTGCTCGGCACCGCGGAGGGCGTGAACGGTGTGCGGCTGCGCGCCCTGCCCGGCGGCAAGACCCAGACGCTCGAGGTCACCGGGCTGTTCGTCGCCATCGGTCACACCCCCAACACCGCGCTGTTCAGCGGGCAACTTGCGATGCGCGAAGGCTACCTCACCATCAGGAGCGGACTCGACGGCGATGCGACCGCCACCAGCATTGCGGGCGTATTTGCCGCCGGCGACGTTGCCGATCACGTCTATCGTCAGGCCGTCACCTCCGCCGGCGCCGGGTGCATGGCCGCGCTCGACGCGGACCGCTACCTCGAGACCTTCGACGCGCGGCAGCGTCCGTAAGCGCGGCTCGAGGTTCATGGCTCTTGGACCAGGCCGCAGTCACTGACAGCATCGAGACGCTTGGGTCCACCGAGTGGAACTCGCTCGGGGCGGAGGCGCATCCGTTCATGCGTCATGAGTTTCTCGCCGCTCTCGAGCATGCGCACTGTGTCGGCGCAGGCACCGGCTGGCAGCCACACTACCTCACGCTGCGCGACGCGCGCGGCCTTGCCGCCGCAGCGCCCGCGTACCTCAAGAGCCACTCCTACGGGGAATTCGTCTTCGACTTCGCGTGGGCGCAGGCCTACGAGCGCGTCGGCCGCCGCTACTACCCGAAGCTGACCCTGGCCGCGCCGTTCACGCCCGCCACCGGCCCGCGCCTGCTGGTGCGTGCGGATGTGGGGCGTGCTGCGGCCTCGGCGCGCCTCCTGGAAGAGCTCGAGCGCTACGCCGAGGAGCACGATGTCTCAGGCGTGCACGCGCTGTTTCTCGATGAAGCGGCGCGCGCCGCCTGCGCCGCGCGCGGCTGGCTGCTGCGCCGTGACTGCCAGTTCCACTGGCGCAATCGCGGCTATGCCACCTTCGATGACTACCTTGGCACCTTCACCGCGGCCAAGCGCAAGAAAGCGCGGCGCGAGCGGCGGCGCGTGAGCGATGCCGGCGTACGCTTCGAGACGCGCTTCGGCGGCGAGCTCGAAGCGGCGCTGCTCGATCATATCTACGCCCTGCACCGCGACACGTTCCTGCGCCACGGGCATGAGCCGTACCTGACGCGCGCCTTTTTCAGCGAGATCGCGCGCACGCTCCCCGAATCGTTCATGGTCAAGCTCGCCGTGTACCAGCGGGCGATCGTCGCCGTGGCGATCTTCTTCTGCTCGCCGCAAGCGCTCTTCGGACGCTACTGGGGAGCCGCCGCCGACTATCACAGCCTGCATTTCGAGGCCTGCTATCACCAGGGGATCGAGTTCTGCATCGAACGCGGCATCGCGCGCTTCGAGCCCGGCACGCAGGGCGAGCACAAGGTGAGTCGCGGCTTTGAGCCCGCCATCACCTGGTCGGGCCACTACATCGCCGATCTGCAGTTTCGCGCGGCCATCGCCGATTACCTGCGGCGCGAGGGCGAGGCGGTGGATGCCTACGCACTCGAGGTGCAGGGACACGTTCCGTATCGGGGACGGCGCGCCTCGGATATCACTCCGTGAAGAGCATCACCTGGCTCTCCCCCCTGGATGCGCCGGAGTGGTTTCCGCCGCTCGAGCAGGCGCTGGAGGAGCCCGCCGGCCTGCTCGCGGCCGGCGGCGACCTGTCTCCCGAGCGCCTGGTCGCCGCCTACCGGCGCGGGATTTTTCCCTGGTATTCGCCCGGACAGCCGGTGCTGTGGTGGTCGCCTGATCCGCGCGCGGTGCTGTTTCCGCAGGAGTTCCACTGCAGCCGCAGCCTCGCGCGCACCCTGCGCAGCGGCAAGTTCAGCGTCTCGGAGGATCGGGACTTCGCAGCGGTCATCGACGGCTGCGCTGCGCCGCGCGCGGCAAGTCCGGGCACCTGGATCACCTCCGACATGCGCGCCGCGTATCTGGAACTGCACCGGCTCAAGGTGGCACACAGCGTGGAGGTGTGGCGCGCGGGGGTACTCACCGGCGGGCTGTACGGCGTGCGCCTGGGGGAGGTGTTCTTCGGTGAGTCCATGTTCAGCCGCGAGCGCGACGCCTCCAAGGTCGCCCTCGCCCATCTGGCCTCGATGTGCGCACGCAACAACGTGGCGGTGATCGACTGCCAGCTGCCCTCGCGCCATCTCACGAGCCTCGGGGTGCGCTGCATCCCGCGGCGGCAGTTCGCAGCGCTGCTGCGCGAGCACGCGCATCACGGCGCCCTGCGGCGCCCCAACGCCTGAGTAAATTGCCACGGGAGCGCCGTTTATGCTCCAATCCGCGCCCCGTAATGCGTTTAGGGCTGTATGTCCAAAGAAGATGCCATTCAGATGGAAGGTGAGGTCGTCGAGACCCTGCCCAACACGACGTTTCGGGTGAAGCTGAAGAATGGCCACGTGGTGACGGCGCACATTTCCGGCAAGATGCGCAAAAACTACATCCGTATCCTGACCGGCGATGCCGTCACCGTGGAAATGACGCCCTACGACCTGACCAAGGGTCGCATCATCTACCGCGGCCGGTAGTCCAGGATTACGCTGGTACCGCCGGCAGCTGCAGCGGCTCGCACTCGAGCGTGAGCTGCGAACCATCCTCGCTCACCGACACGCGCACCTGGCCACCGCCGGCGAGCCGCCCGAACAGCAGTTCCTCCGCGAGCGGCCGCTTGATGTGCTCCTGGATGGTACGGGCCATCGGCCGCGCCCCCATCTTCGGGTCATAGCCCTTCTGGGCGATCCAGCGCCGCGCGGCGTCATCGAGACTGATGCTCACGCCCTTCTGCTCGAGTTGCGCCTCGACCTCGAGGATGAGCTTGTCGACCACGCGCTCGATGGTGGAGGGATCGAGCGCCGCGAACTGGATGATCGCATCCAGGCGGTTGCGGAACTCGGGGGTGAAAATCCTGCGGATCGCTTCCATGCCGTCGCTGGCGTTGTCGACGTGCGTAAAGCCGATGGACGGGCGCGCCATCTCCTGCGCCCCGGCGTTCGTCGTCATCACGATGACGACGTGCCGGAAATCCGCCTTGCGGCCATTGTTGTCCGTGAGCGTGCCATGGTCCATCACCTGCAGCAGCAGGTTGAACACATCCGGGTGCGCCTTCTCGATCTCATCGAGCAGCAGCACGCAATGCGGGTGCTTGGTGATGGCCTCGGTGAGCAGTCCGCCCTGGTCGAAACCGACGTAGCCGGGGGGAGCCCCGATCAGGCGCGACACCGTGTGCCGCTCCATGTACTCCGACATGTCGAAGCGCAGGAACTCCACGCCCATGCAGATCGCGAGCTGTCGGGTGACCTCGGTCTTGCCGACGCCAGTGGGTCCGGCAAAGAGGAAGTTGCCTACCGGCTTCGCCGCCTCACCCAGGCCGGAGCGCGCCATCTTGATGGCGGCGGCGAGCGCGTCGATCGCCTTGTCCTGCCCGAAGATAACCAGCTTCAGGTTGCGGTCGAGGTTGCGCAGGATCTCGCGGTCGGACAAGGAGACGTTCTTCGCCGGTATGCGCGCCATGCGCGCCACGACGTCCTCGATATGGCGCACTTCCACCGTCGACTCGCGTTCGGCCATCGGTTTCAGCCGCGCCCGCGCGCCGGCTTCATCCACCACGTCGATGGCCTTGTCCGGCAGATGGCGCTCGTTGATGTGGCGCTCGGCGAGCTCCGCCGCGGCGCGCAGCGCATCGTCGGAGTAGGTGATGCCGTGGTGCTCTTCGAAGCGCGGCTTGAGTCCGAACAGGATCTCGATGGTCTCGGCCACCGACGGCTCGACCACGTCTATTTTCTGGAAGCGCCGTGCCAGCGCATGGTCCTTTTCGAAAATTCCCCGGTATTCCTGGTAGGTGGTGGAGCCGATGCAGCGGATCTCGCCGTTGGCGAGCACCGGCTTGATGAGGTTCGAGGCGTCCATGACGCCGCCGGAAGCCGCGCCCGCGCCGATGACGGTGTGGATCTCATCGATGAACAGAATCGCCCCGGGCAGCTTCTTCAGTTCCGTGATCACGCCCTTCAGGCGCTTCTCGAAATCGCCACGGTACTTGGTGCCGGCGATCAGCGCGCCCATGTCGAGGGCGAAAATGGTGCAGTCGGTGAGCACCTCCGGCACCTTGCCCTCGGTGATGAGGCGCGCGATACCTTCCGCGATCGCGGTCTTGCCCACGCCGGCTTCGCCGACGTAGAGGGGGTTGTTCTTGCGGCGACGGCACAGGATCTCGATCGTGCGCTCGACTTCGAGCTTGCGGCCGATCAAAGGATCGATGCGCCCATCCTGCGCCAGGCGGTTGAGGTTGCTGGTGTACTTCTCGAGCGCGCTGCCGCCCTCGGTGTCGCGTTCACCCTCGCCGCCCGCCTCTTCCTTGTCCTTGTCGGACTTGTCGTCGGGGCTCCTGGCCAGCCCGTGGGAGATGTAGTTCACCACGTCGAGCCGCGTCACGTGCGCACGGTTCAGCAGGAACACCGCATGGCTTTGCTTCTCGCTGAAGATCGCGACCAGCACGTTGCCGACGCCGACCTCTTTCTTGCCGCTCGACTGCACGTGAAACACGGCGCGCTGCAGCACCCGCTGGAAGCCCAGCGTCGGCTGCACCTCGCGCTCTTCGCCGTCGTCGAGCTTCGGGGTGGATTGCGCGACGTGGTTCTTCAGTTCCTGCTTGAGCTTCGCCAGATCCGCACCGCAGCCGCGCAGCACCTCGCGCACCTTGGGCGTCTCGAGGATCGCGAGCAGCAGGTGCTCGACCGTGAGGTACTCATGGCGCGCTTCGCGGGCCTGGTGAAACGCGTCGTTGAGGCAGAATTCGAGCTCGTTGGATAGCATCAGGCCTCTTCCAGTGTGCACATGAGCGGATGCTGGTGATCGCGTGCGTAGGTCGTCACCTGCGCCACCTTAGTTTCAGCGATCTCATATGTGAAGACCCCGCACACACCCTTGCCGCGAGTGTGCACCTCGAGCATGACGCGCGTCGCGCTCGGACGGTCGAGTCCAAAGAACTTTTCCAGTACGTCGACGACAAACTCCATGGGGGTGTAGTCATCATTGATCAGCACCACCCGGTACAACGGGGGTTGTTTGACCTCCGGCCGCGCCTCTTCGACGACGACGCCGTTGTCGGGGCGGACCGGATGCGGATCGGGCATGTGAGTCTTTATATGGGTCGCGAAACGGCAACACAAGCCTGCAACAATGTGCGCTACTTACCCCTGCAGAAACAATCGCTTGAGAGCTCAACCGGGGCACCCGTATGATGCCTCCGGCAAATGCGCGCGCGAACCCTGCACGCGCGCGTTCGTGCCTTACCCGCAGCCGCCCTGAGGACCGCCGTTAAAGCCATGTTTTTCGTCCCATGAATGCCGCCTCCTGGCTCGAGGGCCTGCCGGCTGCGCAGCAGTGGCGCGAACGGCTGCAGAGCGGTGGCCCGCGCCTCGTCACCTGGATCCTGGCGCTATGCCTTGCCGTGCAGGCCGCGCTGATTGTCACCGACCTCGGCAGCGCCGGGCGGGGAGCGGCCGTTCCGGGCGGCCGCGCGTCGGGGCGCTCGCGCGCATTGGATGTGGCAGCCATCACCAATGCGCACCTGTTCGGCGCGGCCCCGGTATCGCGGGAGAACGGCGCGAACGCGCCGCAGACCAGCATGCCCTTGGTGCTGACCGGGATCATCGCCGCCAATGATCCACAAAACGGACTGGCGATCCTGGGACAGACCGCACAGACCGCGAAGGTGTATGCGGTCGGCGATACCCTCCCGGGCGGCGCGAAGCTGCATTCGGTGTATATCGACCGGGTCGTCATCGATCGCAACGGCCAGCTCGAGTCCCTGGTTCTGCCACGCCAGCTCGCCGGCAGCGCCGCGCCGCCCTCGATTGCCGCGCTGCAGGTCCAGAACCCCTCGCTCGAGCGCATGCGCCACATGATCACCGAGCAGCCCGGGCTCATCGGCGACGTCATGCGCCCGCAGGCGGTGACCGAGCATGGCAAAGTGACCGGTTTCCGGGTATTCCCGGGACGCAATCGCATGGCGTTCATGCGCCTGGGGCTGCGCCCGGGGGATGAGGTGACGGCGATCAACGGCACGCCGCTGGACGATCAGGACCGCGGCGACCAGATCCTGCACACGCTGGGCTCCTCGAGTGAGGCGCACGTCACGGTGATTCGTAACGGCCAGCAGCAGGATCTGACCTTGAATATCGCCCAGGTGGAGCAGGAGGCGGAGGGCCTGGTCGCGCCCGCGCCGCCGGCTCCGCCGCCGGCCCAGTCGCGGGCAGTACCGGATCAGGCAGCGCCCGCACCGGCCCCGGCCGCGGCGCCGACGCCGGCGCCGGCGCCGGAACCATCGGACGACTAGTGCGCGTTTTTGGGGGTATGCA
>Ga0210409_10005768_pt1 | contig 12965 bp, 13 predicted proteins | sample IncBWH17MmetaG_FD_161649 | JGI IMG/M metagenome (GOLD analysis project Ga0210409, IMG submission 161649) | Forest soil microbial communities from Barre Woods Harvard Forest LTER site, Petersham, Massachusetts, United States - Inc-BW-H-17-M | ecosystem: Environmental > Terrestrial > Soil >...
CCGCACGTGACTTCACTAACTTGGGCAACTCGGGGTCTATGAATCGCTCTGCAATTTCAAGTTGTGCTGCCTTGGCATCGTAAAGCCGCACTTCTCCACCGCTGCTGGCAAGCATCAGTGCAATACGCGAGCCGAGAGTTCCCGCTCCGATCACAGCCGTGGGACGACTTGTTGGGTTGAACTTGGATTGACCGGTTTGTTGATTCATTCAGTTCCTCCTAGTTATGGCGGCGAGTCATTTGAAGCTTTGAAGTGGCGCGCAAGGCGCTACTTTCCCTGAAACTTCGGTGCGCGTTTCTCGAGGAACGCGGACGTGCCTTCCGTCTTGTCTTCGGTCGACGCGCAGACTGCGAAAAGCGAGGCTTCGATGAGCAGGCCTTCGGCCACACTCGTCTCCAGCCCTTTGTTGACCGCCTCAAGCGCGTATTTCACGCTAAGCGGTGCGTTCGCAAGGATCTTCTTCAACACAGTTTCGGAACGCTCGATCACATGCCCGTCCGGCTCCAGTTCGTCCACCAGGCCAATGCGATAAGCCTCGGCTGCATCGAGGATCTCGCCGGAGAGGATGAGCTTGAGTGCTCGGCCTTTTCCTACTAGCCGAGGCATGCGCTGCGTGCCTCCATAGCCAGGCATGACTCCAAGCTTTACTTCTGGCTGGCCGAATTTCGCGCTCTCGGCAGCGATCCTGATACTGCACGCCATCGCCAGCTCGCATCCCCCACCTAGCGCAAACCCATTCACTGCAGCGATGACCGGCTTGCCAAGGTTCTCGATGAGATCCGTCAATGCCTGTCCCCGACGAGTCGCCGCTTCTGCTTCTACCGCTGTATTATTGGCGACCTCCCCGATGTCGGCGCCGGCAGCAAATGCCTTCTCCCCCGCGCCCGTGAGGATGACTCCACGGACGGCGGAATCGTCACGTGCGTCCTCGAACGCGGACCGCAGTTCGTTGATCGTCGCCTTGTTCAGCGCGTTCAAGACCTTGGGCCGATTCAGCGTCACGTACGCAATCGGACCTTTCTTCTCATAGAGAACGGTCTCGAGTTTTAGAACGGAAGCCAGCGAACTCATTACTTCTCCTTAATCAATCGTTGCGGTCTATGTTGGTGTTTGCTCTTACGCGGCCGGAATTTCGGCGTACACGATGCCGGTCAAGTTTCCCTCCGCCGCAAGCACTGTCTTCTTGTTGGACCCGTCGAGATTCGCGCTATAGACGGATCCACCCAGGTCGGTCAGAAACATGCGACCACCTTTGAGATCCAAGGCGATGCCGATTCCCTCCATCAAATGGTCGAAAATAATCACCGGCTCTTCCCTTCCATTTCCCTGAGCCGGATCGATGGGCGCCCGATTCACCGTGTTGCCGCGCGGTGGATCGCCGCGGTCCGTCCAGTACATCGTCCTGTGGGCAAGGTCTAGTTCGAGGTCAATCGGTTCTGGCAGGCCCTCGTAGAGGAGTTCGATGTCTTTTCGATTGGCGGCAGTTTGCCCCTTGGGAATTTCGAGATTGGAGCAAAAGATACGCCCCTCGCCCGCATTCTCCGGCCCCTTCTGAGTCCAATAGAGTTTGCCGGCTTCGACGTCGAGCGCGATTCCCACGCACCATTTCTTAACGTCCTTTCCCGGACGTGCATCGCCCTCACTTGTATCGATCAGCGTTTCGATTTTGGAACCATCCAGGTTGGCACGCATGACACGCATCCCTTCACGATCGCACCAGTAGAGCTTGCGGTTCTTCTCGTCGAGTTGCAGTTGCTTGGGAGTGAAGGTGCCGCCCGGAGGAACAATGTGGGTGATGTTGTTTCCATCAAAATCGGCACGCTCGATCGAACCGTCGTTGGCACTAGGGTTTCCCATGTTGGTCCAGTAGAGGTGACCTGCGTCGGCGTCCACAACGATTCCGTCGGGAAGCCGCCTTCCCTCGCTCACGATGACCTTGAGGTCGGAGCCGTCGGGGTTCGCAGAAAAAACCTGGCCACTGCTCACACTCAGAAAGAACAAGCGGGGAGTCATGGCCTTTGCTGTGGTTTTGTTGATTTCCCATTTAGAGGATTTAACTGCCATGATTTTCTTTGCTCCTTTATTTATTGCCTTCAGTTCTTGGCAGACAGGTTGAATAAGAATCCGGAATTCACTTCCATTCCGCTACACGAAGGCGCTGAACCCGGTTATGGCTCTGCCCAGAATCAAGTTCTGCATTTGGAATGTTCCTTCGTAGGAGTAGAGCGCTTCCGCATCAGCGAAGAAACGGCCGACGTTGTAGTCGGCGACGATGCCATTACCGCCCAAAAGCTCCCGCGCCCAAGCGACCGTTTCGCGGCATTTGGCAGTGGTGAACGCTTTGGCAAGCGAGGCGTGCGCGTCGGTCAGCTTGCTTTCCGCCTGCAACTGGGCCATTCGCACCAGCAGACACTGCGAAGCGGTGATGTTAGCGAGCATCTTCGCGAGGAGGTCCTGCACCATCTGGAATGAGGCGATCGGCTTTCCGAACTGAAGGCGATCCTGACAATACTTGAGTGCGTTCTCGTAGGCGCCCATGGCGCATCCGGTTGCCTCCCAACCAACCATGAAGCGCGTCATCTTCAGAACGCGGGCCGTGTCGCGGAACGACTTGTCTTCCTGCAACCGGTTCGCTTCTGGTATTAGGCAGTCCTCCATGGTGATGAGGCCGTTCTGCACCACCTTGAGCGCAATCTTGTTCTGAATCTTTTCGACTTTGAAGCCCGCCGTGGTCTTGTTCTCCACGATGAAAGCTTTGACTTGGTTGTCCGCTACGTCGCGAGCCCAGATAATCGATATGTCACACCATGGAGCATTCCCAATCCACTTCTTCTGACCATTGAGGATCCAGGTGTCGCCGTCGCGTTTCGCAGTCGTCAACATCCCGCCGGCAGTTCCGGAGCCAACGAGTGGTTCGGTCAGGCCGAAGCAGCCAATTTTTTCCCAGCGAGCCATGGCCGGGAGCCATTTCTGTTTTTGTTCCTCCGACCCGCCTAAGTAGATTGAACCCATGGCCAAACCGTTGTGCACACCGAAGAATGTCGCAATCGACGAATCGAAGCGCGCCATCTCCATGGCGATCAAACCAAAGAGCTGCACGCTTCCGCCTCTGCAGCCATAACCCTGCATAGCAATGCCGCCAATATTGAGTTCTTTCACTGCGGGCATGATTTCGAATGGGAAAGCATCTTCGACCCAGTACTTGGTGATGATGGGCGCAACTTTGGTCTCCATGAAAGTGCGCACCTGCTTCACAACAGTCAACTCTTCAGCGGGAAGTGTTTCGATGAGGCCGTAGAAATCGCTATTGGGTGCAGGTAGCGGTGCAGGCTTTTTGTCTTTTACTGCGCTTGCCATTAAAAACCCCTTTGTACTGTTTATGTCTTGCTGCTTGCTGCACTTCATTCAAAAGCAAGTGGGTCGCCAAACGCATACGGAAAGCGTCTGCTGCAAAGAAGCGAGTTGCAGTCTGGAGGGAGGCGTTGATCAAGAAATCGGTGTCATCGACAGATTAGTGTCAAAAGGTGGTAACACCGAAGAGATCTGCTAGCGCATGAATAGCCAACTATTGCGCTGGCCGCAGGACGAAAGATCGTAAGTCTGGTGTGCGGATACTCGAGAATCCGCGTTCGCGCTACTTCTGATCCTGGTGTTGAGTACGATGGAACCCTGCACAACCGAGGAAATCAACCAGAGGCGAGGGCTTGCGAGATTAAGAGTGGAGCCCGGCGAAACCGGCGCCGAAAATCACGATTCTCTTCATTCATTGCCTCATTTTGTGATTCAGTTACGGATCCTGGTCGAAATGTGATCCATCACGCATCGCGACCCCGCAGGGGCATTTGCGACTTGATCATGGCTCGGATGTCTCGGTTTTCGAAAACCAAACCTTGGCGCTCCAGTGTTTGTCGAAGTACAACATCCACCATTGCCCAGCCCAAGTCGTCAGCCCGAATGACCTGGTTCGGAAACAGGAGTCGAAACATCGGATAGACGGCGCGTAACAGCCGGTAACTGAAGGTCGGTTCCTTTCGCGGCTGAACAGGGTAGATATACGCGGGCCGGAAAAGGTAAACGCGCGGGAAGCCGGCCGCGAGCAATGCCTTCTCGGCCGCTCCCTTGTAACGCGCGAAGGCAAGTCGGCTTCGTCCCGTTTGGTCGGCACCATTCCCGCTCAAAAACGAGAATGCGGCATTCGGACTGCTGTTACGGAAAACTCGCGCGAACTCGATCGTGTAATCGACAGTTATCGCACGGAGCTCTGCGTCTGACACCGACCCGGTGTATGTGCCTAGGCAATAGACCCCTGCGTCCTGGCCAGAGAGTACATCTGCGAGTGCGGAACAGTCGGCGAAGTTTTGGTGCAGCACCTCTTTCAGCTTAGGGTGCGTGACGCCGAGATTCTTGCGCCCAATCGAAGTCACGCTCTTGACGCCGGAGTTGTCGAGCGCGCAGCGAAGAGCGTATCCGCCGACCATTCCACTCGCGCCCACGATGACGAGACGCTGTTGGCCAGCAATGGGAATACTCATCGACGTGTGTCCGAAGCCACCTTGTTAGTAGCGGTCATGACAGAATGCGCTCTTCGATCCAGTCCACGTACAGCAGGCGCTCCGCAAATAGCCATGCACCTTCCTGCTTCACGAATGTGTCGTAATAGCGGAGCGCCGCGATCATCAGCTGTCGCTTGTTACCGTCGACGGTGAGGTGATGGGGCATGCAGTAAGTTTCCCCTGTGCCTCGATCGTTGGTCAACGTGAGGATCGTGGTCTGTCCAAGGAAGTGCATGGTCGTGTCGAACTTGTTCAGATCCGCGAAAACTGGAGCCAAAGCCTCACGGGAGTTTAGTTCCTGTGAAGGCTTCGGCTCTTTGGCATTCATGTACACGACGAAGTGACTATCTGCGGTAAAAAGTGCCATCTGACCTTTCGCATCGCGGCGGTCAGCACAATGCGCATAGGCCTCGACGAGCTCGCGTATAGCGAGTCGAGCGGCGGCTTCGTTGGGAGACATACTGACGTGCTTACTCATAAACTCCCGCTTATTCGTTTTGTTCGGGATCACTCAAGAATGGCTTTTGGCTCAAGAAACGCCTCAATCCCGTATTTGCCATATTCGCGGCCGACGCCGGAGTATTTAAACCCGCCCCAGGGTGCCTGCGGATCGTCCGTCATGTTATTGATCACCACGCGGCCGGCCCGCAGCTGAGACGCTACACGGCGTGCGCGCTCGAGGTCGGTCCCCATGACGGCTGAGTGAAGACCATATTTGGAGTCATTCGCAATGCGGATCGCGTCATCCTCGGAGTCATAGGCGATCACGCTGAGCACAGGCCCGAAAATCTCCTCCTGCGCGATCGCCATATCATTCTTTACATTGACAAATACCGTAGGCTTCACGAAGTAACCTGATTCGAGACCTTTCGGATGACCTTCTCCGCCGACCAACACTTCAGCGCCTTCTTCAATGCCCTTGCGAATGTAGGATTCTACGCGCTCATACTGTTTTTGCGACACCATCGGTCCGACCATAATGTTGGGATCAGCCGGATCGCCGACCGTATATGCACGCATTTCATCCCGTATCGCCCGCTTCACCTCGTCGAGCCGACTCTTGGGCACAAGAAGTCGCGTTCCGGCGGCGCAAGCTTGACCACTGTTCATAAAGGCTAGAGTGAGAGCCGCTGGGACCGCCTTGTCGAGCGCGGCGTCATCCAGGACAATTGTGGGCGACTTTCCGCCCAGCTCGAGCGTGACACGTTTCATCGTCGCTGCCCCATCTCGCATGATGGCTTCACCCACGGCCACCGAGCCAGTGAACGAAATTTTCGCGACGTCGGGATTGCGTACGAGTTCGGCGCCAACGACGGTTCCGAGGCCCGTCACCACGTTGAAGACCCCGTTGGGTAGTCCGGCCGCATTCAGAGCCTCAATCATCACCCGGGTCTGCAGTGAGCTCATTTCGCTCGGCTTGAGGACGACCGTACAACCGGCCGCTACGGCCGATGCCAGCTTGAGGCAAATGAACAGTGCGTTCGCGTTCCAAGCTGTAATCAGACCGGCGACGCCGACAGGTTCCAGCGTGACTGTCGTCTTGCCCCAACTTTGTTTCAGTGGCAGTTCTTGAAGTCCCTTCTCCGCCGCTGCAAAAGCATTAGCACCCGACTCCACAATAAGCCGGGCGAAGCGGGCGACCCCGCCGTACTCCTCAACCATCATGGCCGTTAGATCGTCGATGTGTGCTGAGACGGCTTCGTGCAACCGGCGCAAGTAACGCGAGCGTTCTTCCTTCGTTGTCCGACTGAAACCCGCGAATGCGCGTTTGGCTGCGGCGATAGCGCGCCGTGTATCTTGCTCGTCTCCCAGCGTGACGCGGCCGATCAATTGCCCGTTAGTCGGTTTGAGAATGTCCATGATCTCGCAGCCGTGGGATTCAACGAACGTTCCATCAATGTAGTGTGTCTTTGTGGTTTTAATCGTGTCTTTCTCTGTGATGGTTGCCATTGCCTCTCCTGGTACGAATATTTACGGTATTCGTACTGCTTGGAATGCAAGCCAAATTCCGTGACAAACTATGGCCTCACCCTCCTACATCAATGCCAGATAAGCACTTAGGCAACAGGAAATGTGTTGGGGTGCGGCATGAAATTGCCAGTGTCAGTCTCTTGACAGTGCTTTTGATCGGCATTGAGTAGCGCCTGTGGGGAGACTCTCCGGGCCTTGTCGGCGTGGCTTTTTTCGGCTCAATGATTTCTCTCGAAGGCGACCCGCTTTGCGGCCTGACGGGATCTCTTTTCGAGTAACGTAACGGTTGCGATATTGCTTTATCGAGCGACTGAATCTGCCGAAAACGACACCTGACCGATACCGGCCAATGCCTGTATGGCGCGAGTGCAAGCTTTGCGCACTTGGGAAACTGAGCAGCCGAGAAGAAGAGCGCACTCGCTTTCCCGGTAGCGCTCCAGAAGGCGCAGTACGAAAACGAAACGCTCGAAGTCTGCAAGCCTTAATACAGCGTCGGCATCGAAATGTCGGGACGGACTGCTCGACTGCTGATTTTGAGAGAAAACTGATCGCAGCGACGACGAATTGGAACTCAGTCGCGGCTGGAGTTCACGAATTGCGCTTTCCACGATAACGCGCTTCGTCCAGGCACGTGCCCATTGCCTGAACACGCGGTTCTCATTGGCACAGCGTTCGATACCAGCTACAAAACATGTTTCTCCTTTCTGGTGATCTCCCGTAAGGAAAAACGAAAGCTGATAAAGGGGGTTTAGGTCCTCGTCGAAAATCCGGAGAAAATCCTCGTCAGTCGCGTACTGATTTTCAGCGCTTTCAGATATTCGAGTGCGGGCTTGACCAGCCATTTGTCAACCTCTCGGGACTTTTTTGCTCGCGCATCGTGCAACCTGCCTCAAAACCCCTGGTTCACATCTTGAGAACGGGCTTTTCAGCAAATCCAGCGGAAGCACGGCGCTTGCCAAACCGACCCGTCTGCAAATGCAAGGACTGGAATGCTGCCGTTCAGGAGGTTGTGTGTCGATCGTTGACACTGTTGACGCACTTTGACAGCGGACCACCTTCAGTGAAGGGTGATCGACTTTAAGAAACGGCTGCCTCGAATGTCTAATTTCGGTTCGTCGCCGCCCCTGACGTAGCGGGTAAGGCCCCAGGGACCGGCGTCAGCAGTTTCTCGATCGCTCGTTCCATCGCGTGGCTCATTTCTGATACCACTGCAGGAACGTCATGCTGGTTGACCACTCCGACTTCCGAAACAGCTTTACTCCAAACAATCGTGCCGGTGTCAAGTTTGGTCATCTGGGCGGAGACTGCGACCTCGACCTTGACGCCGCCCTCATAGTCAATTTCCTCAAGCTTCTCCAATCGTCCGCTGACCACGTAGTCAGCATCGGGGTGACCGTCGTAATGGTTCACGCGGGAAAAGGTCCCTGTGGCACTTAGGCGATCGATAATCGAGTCGGTTACAAAGTCACAGGGGTCAATCGCCCAACGGTGGTACGCATAGAAGCCGATTTGTTCTGGAGATGGTTTGTACACGATGGCTCCCTGTCTCAGGTAGCCGGGCGCGCGGAATTCGCGGATCGCCACCGTCGCATGCGCATTTTCCGCGACTGGCGGATCAGGCGGCGCAGGAAGGTTGAGAGTGTAGTAGTTCGCATGTCCGACCTTGCCAGCGCAGCCGGCCAGGGCGACGATAGGTGAAAATGCAACGACGATCATAGCCAGATTTCTTTTCATTTTTAATCTCCGATGAAGCTGGAAGGAAGCGAGAAAATCCATCATTGGTTCAACTGATTCATTTCGGCACCTTGCGGTCTTCCGGTTGCTTGATTCGAATAAGACTCCAGGGACGTTGTTTCACCGAGTCCGTTAACTCGTCCAAGTTTTCCGTCGCAGTGCGCAAGTGTTCGATCGTGTCATCAATCTTGTAGTCGTTGGCCCGCACCAACACCTGCATATCCCCAAGCAATTGTTTCGCTTGTAACAATGCGCTCTGCAGATTAGCCAGGTCGTTGCGGATCGGTTCACGCAGATCGCTCACGGTGCCATTCACGTTTTGAATGGTCTCATCGGCATGCTGGCCTAGCGCGTTCAATTCATCAGTCAGACGATCAATCTTTGGGCGATCAGTCGCTACCATTGCGTTGACGTTATCCAGGACGGCTTGAATCTTTTGCTGGTTGGCTTTGCCAGCTACCGTATTCAGGTTTGCCAGCAGCATCCGCGCATCTCCGCTGATTCCTCCCAGTTCTCCCCGAACTTCGGTGATCAAGCCGTTGGCGTTGTCGGCAACAACCGCCAATTTGTCGGATATCTCGTCCAGGCTCGCGGCCTCTTGCGAAGCAATGATCGAGCCTGCAGGAAGGCGGCGAGCATCGTTGGTGCCTGTTGTGATGGACAAGGCTGCGCCACTCATCACGCTGACAAGCCCCAATTTGGCTACAGATTTTTCGTTTAGCGGAGTGGTGTCCTTCACGTCCAGCAGAATCTCGATCCTGGTTGGATCTGACGTCCAAGGCCGAACCGCTGTTATTTTGCCGACGTTGATTCCCCCAAAGAGGACTTGGGCGCCGGGCTCTATCCCACCAGCGTAGCGAAGATAGGTGCGGTATGGAACGGTGTGGCCACTCAGCTGTGCGTTGACCAGGTGGACGATCGTAAACGCCAGGATCGCCGCACATCCAAGGACAAAGGCTCCGACTTTTGCTTCTGTGGTCACTGGTATACCTCCCCGGAGTTCAGGTATTTTTCGAAGTGTGCGGCTACTGCGGACGTTTTCGCTATGTCTTCGGGTATCCGATCCAGAAACTGCCGCACACGCGGATTCTGGCTCGCTTTGATTTGGTCTTTTGTGCCGACCGAGCTGAATGAACCTTGATAGAGCATGGCGATGCGGTCGGCAATACGGAACGCGCTTGGGAGTTCGTGGGTGACCACAATGACCGTCATCTGTAAGGTCTGCCCCAGCAGCAAAATCAGTTCGTCGAGTTCCGCGGCAACGATCGGGTCAAGCCCGGCCGACGGCTCATCGAGCACAAGGATTTCAGGGCCGAGGGCGAGCGCCCGCGCGACCGCCGCACGCTTCTTCATGCCTCCGGAGAGCTCCTGGGGAAATAACTTCCCATGATCCGCGAGGCCAACCGCAGCCAATTTGAACCAAACAACCAGTTCGATAATGGAAGGTGCAAGCCGGGTATGTTCACGCAGGGGCAAAGCGACGTTATCTTCGACGTTCAACGAGTTGAACAACGCCGCGCTTTGGAAAGCCACTCCGATCGAGCGATGCATCTTCTTCAAGTCTGACTTTGAGCAACGGGTAATGTCGGTTCCGTTTACGCGGATGCTGCCAGACTTGGGGCGCTCGAGCCCGATGATCTGGCGTAACAATGTGCTCTTTCCCGAGCCACTGCCCCCAAGCAACACCATCGTTTCTCCGCGCTCGATGTCGAGATTCAATCCATTCAGCACTCTGCGACCGTCGTACTCAACCACAAGATCGCGAACGGAAATGATTGGCATCAGTGTTTCCCCGTGAAGTAAAAGATGGCCGTGAAGATCGCATCCGCAACAATGACCAGGAACGTCGATTTCACAACAGCACTCGTGGTAGAGCGACCAACGGAGTCGGGGCCGCCGTGAACACGAAAGCCTTCGAGACACCCAACCTGGGCAATAATGGTCCCGAAGACAACGCTCTTGATGAGCCCCATAACTACGTCGCGCAAGTCAATTGCGTCGAACACATAGTGGAGGTACAAGACGGGCGTCAAGCGAATGCTGAAAAACATGAAGAGGGCCCCGGCCAAAATGCCGCAGACATTCGCCACAACGCTGAGGCAAGGAACGGCAATCAAAGCGGCCAGGTACTTGGGCGCGAGGACAAACTCGATAGGCTCGAGCGCCATGACGCGGAGGGAATCGATCTCCTCGGTCACTTTCATGGTCCCAATCTCAGCCGCGAAAGCGGAGCCAGAGCGTCCACTTACGGCAATGGCCGTCATCAAAGGGCCCAGTTCGCGCGTGAAGCCGACTGCGACCAAGTCAACGACGTAGCGTAGGGCCCCAAACCGCCGAAGCTCTGACGCCCCTTGCATGGCGAAAATGAATCCGGTGCAAATGGACATCAAGGAAACCATCGGCATTGCATCGACGCCGATCTCCAGCATCTGCCTCACGGCAGCCCGCCAGCGGTAGCGATTCCCGACAAAAGGAAGCGAATGCAACATCGCTCGCAGTGTGGCCCACCACTGAATGTTCAGACTTCCGACGTAGTCGAGATGTTGGATTGTTTTTTCGCCCACACTTTCAAGAACATTTGGCATCACGCCACCCCCTTGCCGCCGTGTATCGTCTCGAATAGTGGAAGCAGCCCCGTGACCTCGAACAGCCGCAGCACAGAACCGTGCAGTCCCTGCAAATGGAGTTGAATCTGGCGACAGCCGGCGATTTTCAGGGCTTCAACCAGCGTCGCGATTCCTGATGCTTCAATGTGGTTGACCTCGCTCAGGTCGACGGTGACCGCATGAACTGATTCCTTGCCCAATAGGATCGCCAGAAGGCAATCCCGAACATCGGGCGACGAATCGACATCAATGCGCCCACTCAGCCGGACCATCGCGTCCACGCCACTGCGATCCACTGCAATTTCAAGGTGACTGGTTGAGGTGCTTTCAGGACTCTTCAAACGTTGACCTCTCTCACTGTTCTGCGCGGCCTAGCCGCAAGATCCTCAGTCATGTCCATCCCTACCGCTATTCCATGGTTTCACTTTCATCCGCAAAGGAGCGGCTTGTACTTGTTTCAAATTCCGGAAAGAATTTCGACTGGGCCGTGCGGACATCGGCAATGGCCGAACCTGCACTCAGGGTCGGAAATTGATGAGCACGCGTGATTCCAAACTGCGCCTGGGCTGCGAGGGCAAGAGCGATTCCAATCAAGGTCCCGGAAATTTCAATCGGGACATCTTTCTGAATTACGCTGCCTGCTTCCACCTCACGAGTCGGAATAGCTCGTCCCGCGTTCGTGTTTCCGCAATCTCCGCTAAAGACACGCTCGCCACCAGCAGGCCCAGAACGGCGCGAGTGGCCAAGGAGCAACGATGTCGTAGATGCCCTTCAGAGAATCGGCCTCCCTGCAACTTCGTTAACTCGCTGACGATTTTGTTCACCACTTCAATCCTTCCCAAAGTAGCGTTGCACCTTAGTTTCGCAATTCTTCTGCCATACAATTGAAGCTGGAAATCACTGTTTTCCTGCGCAGATTGACCAATATCGCGGTTCGAGGCATGACCAAACATCAACAGTGACAGGATCCTGACATCGGAGGCTCTGTGTTAGGCGAACGCCCAGCGGTATCTACGCAGTGACTAGCAAAGAGACCGAGGGTTTGTGCATCTGGCAGTGCACTTGTTTTTTAGCGTTCGTCGATCACAGTGTGGCCGATGATTCGAGGTCAGCGAAAGGAGCGAGAGGTTGATGCGGAGGGAAATTGTGGAAGTGGCGGATGGTTTCATCTTTCGTGGACTCGCGCAACGAACCAGGCTCGTGCAGGGAGGCCGAAGGTCCTCAGCACGCGTCTAACAGACTCGGTTGCTGGACAATTTGCCGTTAAGGGCCTGATCGCGAGTAATCTCCTCAGGTGGCCGAAAGATCCCGTGCTTTTTCATGCGGGCGACTAGCGTAGTGCGCTTCAAACCCAATCTTGCGGCAGCGCCATATGGTCCGCCCACCACCCATGCCGACGTCTCTAGTGCGCTCACAATCAAGGTGCGCTCGGAGTCGCTGAGCGTTGTCCTGACAGGAAAGCTAATAGTCGAGGTGGCGCGAGTTGGGCATAGAAACTTGGGAAGCACGCCTTCATCCGAAAGTACCACCGCGCGTTCGATCATGTTCTGCAGCTCTCGAATGTTCCCTGGCCACGAATACGACTTGAAAGCGCTAACGAATTCGTCTGGGATGTTTTCTATGTGCTTCCCCACTCGGCGGGAAAAAACCTCAACGTAATGCTCCACCAGGGGACCTATATCGTCGACTCGCTCGCGAAGTGGTGGCAGCATAATTGGGAATACATTCAGGCGATAGTACAGATCGCTGCGAAATTGGTCGCGCTTAACCATTAATTCAAGGTCGCGGTGCGTTGCTGCGACAAGCCGCACATCAACACAATGAGTACGGCCGCTCCCTAAGCGCTCAAATTCCTGCTCCTGTAGAACACGCAGGAGCTTGGGTTGTAAGGCGAGTGGTATGTCTCCGACCTCATCAAGGAATAGCGTCCCTTTATCGGCCAATTCAAAGCGGCCAATTTTTTGCGCGATAGCACCCGTGAAAGCCCCGCGCTCATGGCCAAACAGCTCACTTTCGAGCAAGTCAAAAGGAATTGCAGCGCAATTCAGCTTAATCAGAGGTTGGCCGCTGCGGGAGCTGGCTTTGTGGATTGCGTGAGCGA
>Ga0210409_10005771_pt1 | contig 12963 bp, 8 predicted proteins | sample IncBWH17MmetaG_FD_161649 | JGI IMG/M metagenome (GOLD analysis project Ga0210409, IMG submission 161649) | Forest soil microbial communities from Barre Woods Harvard Forest LTER site, Petersham, Massachusetts, United States - Inc-BW-H-17-M | ecosystem: Environmental > Terrestrial > Soil >...
AGCCGGCACGCGCCGCCGCCACGGGATTCACCTGAAAGGTCACCGCTGGCCCGCTGATCGTATCTTCAATGCCGTTGAGCACGTCCACCACGCCTTGCACCTTCTGGATGGCATCCGCGACACGCGGCGCATTTTTCGCCAACAGCACCGGGTCCTGCGAAAATAATTTGATAACAATCGGCTGGGGCGCATTCGTCAGGTCGCCAATCATGTCCTGCAGCACCTGCACGAACTCAACCTTCGCGGCCGGCTCGCTTCCTTCGACCTGGCCACGGACGTCGTTCATGATGTCGTCGATGGCCCGACTACGCTTGCTCTTCAATTTCACGGTGAAGTCACCACGGTTTGCTTCGGTGACCGCCACGTTCCCAAGTTCCAGTCCCGTTCGCCGCGAAATATTTTCTACCTCGGGCACAGACTTTAAGATCTCTTCGATATGCTGGAGAATCCGATTCGACTCTGTCAGGGAGCTCCCCGCCGGCGTGTAGTAATCCAGAATAAATCCGCCTTCATCCATTGCAGGCAGCAGGTCAGTACCTAGGAATTGGTAGCTGACGTAAGAGAAACCCACAATCAACACCGAGCTTGCCACCAGGATCCAGGGGTGGTGCAGTACTCTGCGCAAGACGCGCCCGTAAAACTCCACGATCCGCCCGAACAAGCCCGAAAGATGCGCCTCCTCGGCGGCAAGTAGAGCTGCCACGTCGGGTTTGGCCTCAGCCTGGCCCTCGGTCAGGGATTGTTCCGCGGATCCGCCGCCATCCTTTCGAACCGGCGCCTTGCGCATGACGAAATACTGACTCAGCGTCGGCGTCCACGTCAGTGCCAGCAGCAGTGAACTGATCAGCGACACGGTCATGGTGACCGCCAGCGCCTTGAAAAATGCGCCGGTCACTCCGGTAATGGCGATCAGCGGCAGGAACACGACGATAGGTGTCACTGTCGAACCGATCAGCGGCACGGTGATCTCGCTCAATGCATTTTGGATGGCCTTCAACTTGGTCTCGCCGGCATCCCGATGCAGAACGATATTCTCGAGCACGACGATGGCGTCGTCGATCACCAGCCCCACCGCCGCCGCTATCCCACCCAGCGTCATCAGGTTGAAACTTTGCCCCACGGCCTTCAAAACGATAAACGTGAGACAAAGCGTAACGGGAATGACCAGGCCCGCCACGATCGAGGTTCCCCAATCCCGCAAAAACAACACGAGAATCGCCGATGACAACAACAATCCCAACAACACCGCGTCACGCACGCTGGCAATCGAATCGTGCACGATTGTGGATTGATCGTAGAACAGCTCAAGATGTATCCCTGGTGGCAAGGTTGGCGTCAGCTGCGCGATCTGCGCGTGTACCTCGTCGGCCACCGCCACGGTATTGCTGTACGGCTGTCGGGTAACATTGACCAGTACCGCCGGTTTGCCGTTCGCCGTCACGATCGAATACACGGGCTCGACCCCGGCGATCACTTTCGCCACATCACCCACCCGAATCGGCACGCCGCCCGCTGTGTTCTTCACCACGATCTGCGCAATTTGCTCGGGTGAATGCACTTGCCCGCTAACCAACTCCAACACAAGCTGGTGATTGCTTTCGATCAGGCCGGGCGAGTCAATGAGGTTGGTGCGGCGGATGGCGTCGAGCATATCCGTTACCGTAATTCCGGACGATAACAACTGCGCCGGCTCAGGCATAACGTGATACTCCGGCACCCGGCCTCCCTGCACCGTCACCGTGGATACACCATCCAGGCGATTCAGCCGCGGCTTAATATCATAGGTCGCGATCTCCCACAGTTTCGTCTGCGGCACGCTGTCGGATGTCAGGCTATATCCCACGATCGGGAAAGTGGCGAAGGTCCGCCGATGCGTTTCGATCTTGGCGGTCGGCGGCAACTCGGTCCCCGCTCGAGCCACCACCGCATCCACCAACTGCAACGTCTGGATCATGTCGACGTTCCAGTCGAAAAATAGATCGATCTGCGCGGAGCCCCGGCTCGTTACCGACCGCACTTTCTGCAATCCCGGCACGCTGTTCACCGCTTCTTCCAGCGGACGCGTGATGGTCACCAGCATCTGATCGATCGGCGTAACGCCGTTATCGATGCCGATCACAATGCGCGGGAAATCAGTGCTCGGGAATACCGAGACGGGAATGGAAAGCGCCAGGTAAGCCCCCACCAGCGTCAGGCTCACCGTCAAGAATAAGATCGGACGCGACAACCGCTGAAACCACGGTAGCGCCTTGTCGTTGTGATCGAACGGCTTGTCAGTACGACCCGCTTGCGAGCCCGGCGGCATCGGGTTCACTCCTTACCCGGAGCTGCAGACTTGTCAGACTTCTTCTCGTCAGCCTTGTCAGACTTCTTCTCATCATCCGCGCCAGCCTTTTCGTCGCCGGATTCCTTCTCGGGTGCTGCTTCCTGCAGTTTGATTTGCGTTTTGTCGGGAAGTCCGTAGCCGCCTGCAGTAATCACCTTTTCCCCGGCATCCAATCCGCTCACAATCTGAGCATCGTCACCGTTGCGGATTCCCACCTTCACCGTCTTCTGGTGCGCCTTTTCGTCCGACCCCGCCACCATCACGTAGTCCGCGCCCTCCGCGGTCTTAAACACGGCCGCCGCCGGAATGACCAGCGCATCCTTCACTGTTTTCGCCACCATCGACACCTGCGCCGTCATTCCCGGTTTGAGTCTCGCACCTGGCTTCACCACTTCCACCCACACCTCCACCGTCGTGCTTCCAGGATCGAGCGCCGGGCTCACGAGGCTCACTTTCCCATGAATCGGCTCGTCCGATCCCGCGGTGCGTACGTCCGCCACGTCGCCCACCTTCAATAACGCCGCTTCCACGCGTGAGATGTGCGCCTTCGCGATCACCTTCGAAAGATCCATCAACGTCATCAGCGGTTGATTTGCTGCGGCAAGCTCTCCGGCATATTGCGGGCGATCGGTGACCACGCCATTGAGCGGACTTCGAATTTCCGAATAACTGAGCTGCGCCGTCGAAGCCATCAATTTGCCCTTCGCGGCGGTGATTTGCCCCTCCGCGGACTTCAGCGCCTGCTTCTCGCCCAGCCGCTTCAAATCCGCCAGTTGCCGTTCAGCCACGTCGGACTGGGTTTTCGCCTGTGCCAGCGCCACTTGCGCCGCGTCCAAATCCCGGCGAGGCAACGCGCCTTGCTGAAACAAATCCTTCCGGCTGTCGTACACTTTCTGCGCCGCTTCGTACCCGGCCTTCGCCGCAGCCGCATCCAGTTCCGCCTTCTGCATCTCCTGCGGAACGCCGGCGCCCACCGTCGTCACGTAAGTGGCCTCAGCCTGTTCGAACTCGCCTTTGCTCTGCTCCGCCGCGGCCGACAGATCGGAATTTTCGAGAATCGCAAGCACCTGCCCCTTATGCACTTTGCTGCCCCGTTGCACTTTGAACTCTCGGATCGTTGACGTGATCTTCGGCGTAAGCACCGATTGTTGCACCGGGAACACCACCGCCTCGCCCATCACCACCTGTGAAATTTCCTCGCGTTCCGGCGCCACCGCTTCCACGGTCACCACCGGCTCCTTTTCTTTCTCAGCCCCTCCGCAACCCGCCGTGCCGCTCGCCACCAACAGCGTCAGCAAAGCCGCAAACAAAGCGATCGTGGTCGAGCTTTCACTTCGCGCACAAACCAAGCGAGGCATCATTGCGTCTTCAACACTCCTGTCAGCGTCTGCAAATTTGCGAGGGCTACCTGGTACCGCACCGCTCCGTCCTGATACGCCGCATTCGCTTGCGCATTCACGGTCTGCGCGTCACTCACTTCCAGGATGGTTCCCTCGGAGTTCCGGTAGCGCAAGGTCGTCAATCTCAAACTCTCCGCGGCAAGCTCCACCGATCGTTGCAGCCCGGCCAACTCATTCAACGCCGCTTCGGCTTCTGCATAGAGCGACTGAATCTCCGCCAGCAATTTCCGCTGCGACAGCGACAACTCGCGTTTCGCCTGGTTCCTTCGCAATTCTGCCTGCCGCACGCGGCTCTGCGTCGTTCCCCAATTCCAGATGGGAATGCTGACAGTCGCCACAATCGACGATCCCAGGTTATTTATTCCATCGGTCTTCATAGCAAAGCGTGTCGCGTCAATCCCGTAAAAATAGTCGACGCTCAGGGAGGGCAGGTAGCCCGCCCACTGGCCACGCACCTCGGCATCCGTGGCTCGCACCGCCTCAAGCGCCGCGCGCACGTCCGGATTGTTCTGCGCCGCCTGCTGCTGAAATTCCGGAAACAAGGGTAGCGGTAGATCGCGATGCAACGCGTCGGTCAGTTCGAAGTCGTCGCGAAGATTCGGAAAAACCAGCACCGAGAAGTCCAGCCGCGCGTTCACCAGCGCCAGTTGCGCTTCGCGCAATTGCCGCCGCCGGTCATTGGCCAGCAACTCCGCCTTGATCTCATCGGAGTGAGCCACCTCTCCTCCATGCTCCAGATCTTGCGTCAACTTCAGAAACCGCTCTCCTTCCTCTGCTGCCCGCGACGTGGCGTCCAATTTTTCCTTCGCCGCTTCCACCGCGTAATACCTCGTCACGACCGTGACGACCAACCCCCGCGAAGCTACCTCCGCTCGCGCTTTCGCCGCCGCGGCCGCCGCCGCCGTCTTCCGGTAGTTCATCACCGCCGCTGTGTCCAGCGCCTCATGGACGTCGCCTTGGCTGATGTACTCATGCACCGCGTTGTTAGCAATGAAGATGACTCCGATTGGCGAGTGATTGCCCTGCGTATAGATCCCGCTGTTGTTGTATACCACGCTCGGTAGCAGTGAATTGCGCGCCTGAACGTGGTCCTCTCTCGAGATCATGGCGTCGGTCTGCGCGGCTTGAGATTGCGGGTCGTTCTTGCGCGCGCGATCAATCGCATCCTGCAAGCTCAGCCGTTCCAGATTCGGCTTCGCCGCGCTATCCGGCACGCTATTCGGTCCGTTCGGTGGCGCGGGTTCCTGAGTGTTAGCGGGGGCAGGCGTCCCACTTGGCTCCTGCGCGAAACTCGGGCCCGCCGCCAGCAAAACAACCGCAAAAACACATCCAGCCGACACCACAAAAGCACCACGAGTCATCAGGCGATCGAAATCTCGATATATTTTCTCAATCATGCGCATAGTAGTCCGAAGTACGGAGGGCACGGCTTCCGTTGACCCTGAGGTACCAAGGGCGTGCCGCAATTGCCGCTCCATGAGTCCGGCTTTAGCCGTTGAGGAACATTCCCCGCTTGCACACACGCTCGCATAGCTTCACGTCCGAGCCTATGCGGCGGAAGATAAACGGGGGATTAACCACGAGATATGGGAAAAAATGCCGAAAAAACGCTTCCTTTGACGTTCGAACTCGTCAACTCCAAACTCCCTCGGTGCGCCTCCGCGATCCACCGCGCGATCGACAATCCCAAACCGGCTCCGCCCTTGTCTCCGTCCTCGCGAGACCTCGCGCTGTCCACGCGAAAAAATCGATCGAATATCCGCGCTTGCAGCTCGTTCGGAATCCCTGGCCCAGAGTCCGACACGGTCAAAACATATCGCTCTCCCACCGCCCGGCACGTGATGCCTACGGTCCCTCCTCGCGACGTGTACTTGATCGCATTGCCGATCAGATTCATCATCATCCGCCGCAGTAATCCCTCGTCCCCGAAAAACAAGCACTCCTCCGATGTGTCGCACACCAGCGCGATCGCTTTTTCCATGGCCAATGCGCGTGCCGAATGTGCGGCCTCAGTAACCAGCTCGTCCAGGTAAAATTCGCGTTTCACCAGCGGGTGCTGCCCGGCATCCGCGCGCGCCAACGTAAACAAATCTTCCACGATGTGCGACAGCCTCCCCGCTTCGGCCTGCACAATCTCCAGCGATTCCCGATACTCCTGTTGCGACCGGGCCTCTCGCGACAAAGACACTTCCGCCTCGCCTTGCAAAATCGCTACCGGCGTTCTCAACTCGTGCGACGCGTCCGCCATGAAGCGGTGCTGCTGCTCGAACGAAATATCCAGTCGGTCCAGCAGCTCGTTGAACGACTTCGCTAAATGCCCCAACTCATCGCTCTCGTTCCGGATCTTCAGCCGGTCGTGCAGGTTCGAAGCGCTGATCTTGCCTGCCTGCGTGCTCATGGCCACCACCGGCGCCAGGCTTTTTTTCGCCAGAAAATATCCGCCCGCGGTCGCCAGCACTACCGCGAACGGTATGACCACCGCAAACGTCCCCACAATTCCCTCAAAAACTTCCTGCTGCCGGTGTAGCGATTGCAAAACCACCAGCGTGAATTCCCTGCTGCCTACAGCGAAACGCCGAACCACACCGCGGTACCCGTCTTCTCCTCCCTCCACATTTCCAAACGTGCGCGTTCCCTGCCCTACCGAGCTGGCTAGTCTCTGAAACGAGTTGGAAGTAAACAACTCGCGAGGAAATTCGCGTCGCCCGCCGCCGCTGGCCGTCGCATCCTCCGAAGTAATCGCGATCTTTCCGTCCGGGTCGAGCACCACGAACGCGTCGTCTCGAAACCTGTGCTCCGCAATCGCTTCCTGCGCCGCCTGCAACAATCCTGGCAAGCTCGTGTCGCTCTCCAGTTCCGCATCCACGGTCGTCAGAAACGCATCCGCGAGTTCCGATAAATTGCTGTCCGTACTCTGCACCGCGTTCCGCGCCAGCAATAAATAGATCGCCCCGGCCAGCGCCAGCAGCGCGAAGGCCAGCACCGCCGAATACCATAGCGTCAGCCGGACGCGTACCGAATCAAGCATGGTCCTTACCCGAGAACGGAGCCGTCTTGGATGTCGCACTCCGGCCCCTCTCCACCTTCCCCACTTCCCCGCCGCTTGCTCCCGCGGGTCCGCCAAGGATGTAGCCGGCCCCGCGTCGCGTCTGCAACAACGGCGTCGCGCGCCCCGCGTCGATCTTCCGCCGCAGCCGGTTCACATACACTTCAATCAAATTCGAGAACGGGTCGAACGTCTCCTCCCACACATGCTCCGCGATCTCCGCGCGCCCCACCACGCGCCCGATGTTTCGCGCGAGATATTCCAGCAGCGCGTACTCCTTCGTGGTCATCGGTACATCGGTCCCCGCGCGCGAAACAGTTCGCGCGCCGGTATCCAGCACCAGATCAGCCACCGTGATCCGCGCCGGCCGCAACTCACCCGAACGCCGCATCAGCGCCCGCAACCTCGCCAGCAACTCGCGGAACTCAAAAGGTTTCGTCAGGTAGTCGTCGGCGCCGAAATCGAGGCCCGCGATGCGGTCCTCGACGGCATCCTTCGCCGTAAGCATGAGTATTGGAATTTTCTGCCCCGCTGCCCGCAACTCGCGGCACACCGCGAATCCGTCGCGCCCTGGAAGCATCACATCCAGCACGATCAAGTCGTAACTATTGATCTCCGCCTGGTACAGCGCGTCGTCGCCATTCGTCGCCACATCCACGGCATACGATTGCTCGCGCAATCCCTTCGCAACAAATCGCGCAATCCCCGCATCATCTTCCACCAGCAGCAATCTCATGCACGCATCATAAGCCAACCCGCCACAATCCCGCTCCCGATCTTGGTCTCCTCACGTAGGGTGCCCTCTTGCGCCGCTTCCACAGCCTGCGGAAAAGGATTGCTTCTTCGGGGGTCGGAGCTTTAGCTCCGACATACACCTCGGGCTACAAATGGGCTTCAGCCTCTGAGGAAACACTCTTAGCATTCACCTTTGCTCCCTGCACTTGAACAACAACCGTCCTACCCCCACCTAAGGTAAGCTACCCAAGTACATCGAATGCCGCCGCACCTCACCGCCTCCCAACCCCTGCGGACGCTGCGTCCACCAGCCGCCCGCTCTCTCTTGCTCTCTTTCATCATTTTCATCGCCGCATCGCCAGCCTTCGCACAAACCCAAACTCTTCCGGACTACAAGCCCCAAGGCTACGTCAACGATTTCGCCAACGTCCTCAGCCCATCCACCCGCGAACAACTCACCGCCCTCTGCAAGGAAGTCGACGAGAAGGCCCACGCGCAAATCGCCGTAGTCACCGTCCCCAGCACCAACGGCCAACCCATCGTCGACTACAGCTTCAACCTCGCCACCAAATGGGGCGTCGGCCCCAAGCAATCCAACCGCGGCGTCATGATTCTGTTCGCCGTGAACGACCACAAATACTGGATTCAGGTCGGCTACGGCCTCGAGCCCATTCTCCCCGACGGCAAAGTAGGCAGCTTCGGCCGCGAAGCCGTCCCCATTCTTCGCCAAGGCAACTACGACGCCGCAGCTCTCCTCATCACTCGCCGCGTGGCCGACGTCATCGCGCAAGACGCCGCGGTCACACTAAGCGGCGAGCCACCTCGGCCGCCGCGGCGTGCCCAGCCGCAAGAACACGTGCTCAGTGGCCGCGCCACGCTCTTTCTCATCCTCTTCGTCATTGGCATCATTTACCTCATGATGAAAAGCGGCGGCTCATCGTCGGGGAGAGGCGGCTGGGGCGGTGGTGGCAGCGCCTGGTGGATCGCTCCGCTGATCGCGTCGAACATCGGTCGTGGCCGCTGGGGAGGCGGAGGTTTCGGCGGCAGCGGTTGGGGAGGCGGAGGCGATAGCGGCGGCGGTGGCGGCGGATTCGGTGGAGGTGGCGGATTTGGCGGCGGCGACTTCGGAGGCGGCGGCGCAGGCGGAAGCTGGTAAAGTCCACTGTGTATCCATTTCTCTATCTAGCCGTTTCTACGTACTTGCTTCTATGTTGCCGTTGCTATGCAGGCGTTTCTATGTAGCCGCCGGACTTTAGTTCGGCGAAACCGATGCAGTGGCCGATCTTCAGATCGGTCCGACCGCCAGCCAAAAATGCCTACCCGACTCTCGGCTATTTCGCAAAAAAGGTGATAGGGTCTAGGTAAAAGGTCACCCAGAGAATATGGAAGCCAAGCTCAAGGAACTCGTCGACCGCCTGCAAGCCGCGGCCAAAGCCAACCTCCAAGCCGTAGCCCTCTACGGCTCCGCAGCCACCGGCGAATTCCACGAAGGCCACTCGGACCTCAACGTCCTCTGCCTCGTCCAGCGCGCCAATTCCTCCGATCTCGAAATCCTCCACGGCGTCGCCGAGTGGTGGATCAAAAAAGGCAATCACGCACCGCTCATCTTCACCCGCGACGAGCTCCAGCGTTCCGCGGACATTTTCGCCATCGAACTCCTCGACATGAAATCTCGCCACCGCATCCTGTTCGGCGAAAACTTTCTTACAGGACTCGAAGTCCCGCTCAACCTTCATCGCCTTCAAGTCGAGCGCGAGCTCCGCACCAATTGGCTGCGCCTCCGTCAAGCAATCCTGGCCGCGCCATTAACCGAGAAGGCGCACCTTTCAATCATGACCCAATCGCTCTCCACCTTCTGCGCCCTCTTTCGCCACGCGTTGTTCGCACTCGGCCAGCCGCTACCCGCGACAAAACGCGAAGCCGTCGCTAACGTAGCCGCTCTCACAAACGCCGACAGCAGCTCATTTCAAGCTCTGCTTGACTTACGCGAAGGCAAGCAAAACAAAAAGATCGACGTCGAACCCTCCCTGCGCTCCTACCTAGCCTTCGTCGAAGCGGTCACCAACGAAGTCGACCGCCGTTTGGCCGCCCAATGATTCCCAAATCTCGAAACTCGAAAAACGAAATTCGCAAAAGCACTCTCTCCCTTCGCGTCCATCCCAAACGTGCTTGTCAACTGCCCTCGCACCGCGCCCCAGCAGAACATCGTCATCCTGAGCGGAGCGACGGATCTCAGCGTACGACGTACCTCACTTCCGCCACGACCGACCAACTTTCGCCCTTGGCTTTTAACTCTCCTATCTTCTCTTCTAGCTCTTCGGAGGCATCTGAATGAAATCCATCCTGGCAATCGTCGTCATCATCGTCCTCATCGTCACAGCCATCGGCGGCATGTACGTCAGCCGCAGAAACCAAATGGTGACCTTCGACGAGCAAGTCAAATCCAACTGGGCCCAGGTCGATGTAGTCCTGCAACGCCGCGCCGACTTGATTCCTAATTTGGTCGAAACCGTGAAAGGCTTCGCCGCCCACGAAGAACAAGTCTTCGGCGACATCGCCAAAGCCCGCTCCGCCTTAATCGGTGCAAAAACTCCCCAGGACAAAATCGCCGCCAACGGCCAACTCGACGGCGCCCTAAGCCGCTTGCTGGTAATCAGCGAGAACTATCCCCAACTAAAATCCAACGAAAATTTCCTCCGCCTCCAAGACGAACTAGCCGGCACCGAAAATCGCATCGCCGTGGAACGCAAGCGCTACAACGACTCCGTCCAGGCGTACAACACCTACATCGGCCTGTTTCCCAACAGCCTCTTCGCCCAATGGGCCGGCTTCAAGCGCAACGAAGCCTACTTCCAAGCTTCCGAAGGGTCGCGCGTAGCCCCCAAAGTCCAATTCCCCTCGGCCAAACCCTAGCCGGTCCTCAGTTCCCTTTGTCCCCTTCGAGGGCGCAGCTTGCTGGGCCCCAGCTTGCTTCTCGACGAAAGCAGCAAGCTGCTCCGAATCGTCGCGCGTGAACCGGCTTCGCATCCGTGTCGATTCCTCCGCTGAGAACAGCAGCCGCCCTCTCGACGCCTGCGCCAGGTCGCCAGGTTCCCAGTGCGCCCGCATCAATCCGTCGCGGGAATGAGAGTTAGTCCCGAGCAGGAGATGACCGAGTTCATGCGCCATGGCGTGACCCAGAATGATCGCAGCATCGACGTGGCTTTCCTCCTGCAATACCACTATCGGTTCATGGAACAGGTCGGCGTAGCACCCTCTGCCGTCAGACTGAAACGACATGCCCACCGTCGATTGCTTCACGCCATGTGGCCGCGCGGCAATTCGGAGGTGAAGATGGGCTGGATAGGACACCTCTGTGCAGGAACCGAAGGGGGTCTGTTCCGTACTATCTTGAGGGCATTGGATCCAAATGACCTCGATGTTAGCTCGCCGGAATACCCGCCCTGCTTCGCGTTCGGCATCCCGCAGCACCCTGGTTCCTACCTTCGCATCGTCAAATACAGATACGCGCACCACTGGCGAGGCCTCCGGTATCGCCTGCGGGCCATTGGTTATGGGTAGCAGCAACCCAATTCCCAAACCCACGAATTGCACTGGCATCCAGATTTTCACGGCAGCACCTCCACAGGCCGCTCAGCCTGCGGGAGGCACCCAGGTACCTCCATGCTGGAGAGGTGGCGTGGAGCGCATTTCGGAGTACCGAGCTAAAGCGATAGGAATCAGCGGGTTCGTGAGGCAGGTGACAAGAATTAAAAACATCTTTTTCCTGAACCTGTAGTACCGTTCCGCTTCAGGAGAACTGCGCTGCTGGAATCGCGTACCAAACCGGTAATCCGCTTCGGCACCTTTGAGGTTAATCCTCAGGCAGGTGAACTCCGCAGGGACGGCGCGCGAGTCAAGTTACAGGACCAGCCGTTCCAGGTGCTCCTTGCACTTTTGGAGAGGCCCAACGACGTGGTCACGCGCGAGGAACTCCGAGCCAAGCTTTGGCCGGCGGACACTTTTGTGGACTTCGACCATGGCCTGAACGCCGCTGTAAAGCGGTTGCGCGATGCCCTAGGAGACACCGCGGAGAATCCGCGCTTCATAGAGACACTGTCCCGCCGTGGCTATCGCTTCATCGCTCCAGTCGACTCTCAAACCGCGTCACCACCCATTCCTCCCGCTGTCCCTCAGCCCCTCGCGCCTCTGCCACGCCCAACGAAACGGATTCGCCCGGCTTATCTGTTCGGCCTGGTAGGAATCGCCGCTGTAATTCTTTTGCTCGCTGCGCTCAATGGAGGCGGCGGCCATTGGACCAGGCTTGGATTTGGCGGAAAGCGTATTCAATCGCTAGCGGTGTTGCCGTTGGAGAATCTTTCTCACGACCCGGAGCAGGAGTATTTCTCCGATGGGATGACTGACGCACTGATCGCCGATTTATCGAAGATCGGCGCGTTGCGGGTCACTTCTCGCACCTCTTCGATCCGCTACAAGAAAACCAGCAAAAGCCTGCCTGAGATCGCGCGAGAACTGAATGTGGATGGCGTGGTCGAGGGATCCGTCATGCGCTCCGGGAACCGCGTGCGCATCACCGCACGATTGATCCACGCACCCACAGAGCAAACCCTCTGGTCCGAGACCTACGAGCGTGACCTCGGCGATGTTCTGAAGTTGCAGGGCGATGTGGCGGAGGCTGTCGCGGAGCAGGTTCGTGCGCAATTGACTCCTGAACAACACGCGCGGCTGCGTTCCGCGCAGGCGGTGAATCCGGACGCCTATGAAGCCTACCTAAAAGGACGTTTTTGTGAAGTTCCGAGCACGCAGGCTGGCCTCAAACAAGCGCAAGACTACTTCACAAAGGCCATTCGAGAAGATCCCGGATTCGCGTTAGCGTATGTAGGCCTTGCAGACTGTTTTCTCCAGCAGGGCACATATCGATGGCTGCACCCACAAGATGCCTATCGGCAAGGCAGCGAAGCCATCCACAAGGCCCTGCAGCTCGATGAAACGCTCGGCGAGGCGCACAGCACGCTCGGATTATTGAAGTGGCGATATAGTTGGGATTGGCAAGCTGCCGAGAGCGAGTTCCGGCGCGCCGCTGATCTAAAACCTAACAGCATCGAAGTGCACGAAACGTTTGTTTGGTACTTAGGGTGGGCTGGCCGCCGCGATGAGGCCCTGGCCCAATTGGAAGAAATGCGCCGGTTAGATCCAGCCTTTCCGTTCGTATTTATCGACGAGTCGGGAATCTACTATCACCAGCGTGATTACAAGTCGTTGCTCGATGTAGGCCACAAATCCGTGGCCGCGAATCCAGAGCTGTGGGCCAGCCATTACTTTCTTGCCGTCGGTTACGAGGGTTCAGGTCAGCCGGCGCAAGCTATTCCCGAGTATCAAAGGGCCGTCGAGTTGTCACAACGTAACTCGGATACCACGGCGGGACTTGCGCACGCCTATGCCACCGTGGGCCGGAA
>Ga0210409_10005772_pt1 | contig 12961 bp, 11 predicted proteins | sample IncBWH17MmetaG_FD_161649 | JGI IMG/M metagenome (GOLD analysis project Ga0210409, IMG submission 161649) | Forest soil microbial communities from Barre Woods Harvard Forest LTER site, Petersham, Massachusetts, United States - Inc-BW-H-17-M | ecosystem: Environmental > Terrestrial > Soil >...
CAGTGATCATGACGTCGTCACCCGCCGCCACGAGAGGCTTCAGGCCGCCCCGGAGAGCATCTTCCCTAGCCCACATAATTCCTTCGGAGTCGATCCAACTGAAATCCGCATCGAGCCACTTATTGGCGGCAACTTGATCGCCTTTCGCGAGCGCCGCTGCTACGGCTTTGTCTGCGGCTACGACAGCATCATCAGCCGCAACAGCCGGGACGCTGGCCAATGTGGCCAACAAACCAACAGAAGCTATCCCCATAGCGACTAGATTCCTGACCAAAAAATTCATACTTCCTCCTTGGATGGGACGATCCGCGCATTCTATTACATCCGCACATGCCGGGGACGATCTGTTGTAGCGCGTCCGCCTCGGCGGACGGAGTTTGTAGCGCAGGCTTCAGCCTGTGGGTTTTGGTCCTTGCAGGGACGAACCCCCACAGGCTGAAGCCTGCGCTACTGGCCTGACTAACTGTCAGCTAAAAGAGCATCCGGACCGCGAGCTGGAGTGTCCCACCCTCCGGGCGGTGTCACGCGCGCGACTTCCTCCGGCCCCCACGTATTCGTCGCGTAGGGATAGACTTGCGTGCCCTTTTTCAACACGGGATCGACAATGCGCCACGCTTCTTCCACGTAGTCTTCTCTCGCGAAGAGCGAGCTATCGCCGGCCATCGCCGCGCCGAGCAAGCGTTCGTAAGCATCCATATCCCCTCCACCCGCGGAACTGGTGGCCACCATTTCACCGGCCTGGAGCCCCATTCCCTCGCCCGGCGCCAGCGACATCAGTCCCATGGCGATGACCACGTCGGGACTGAGCCGAAGCCGGAGATGGTTCTCCGTCAAAATGCTGTCCGGGATGAGCGTGGGAGGTTTCCGAAACTTGGCCAGGATTTCCGTGCAGGTCACTGGCAAGCACTTGCCGGCTCGAATGTAGAAAGGAACGCCCTTCCAGCGCCAGGAATTGATTTCCAGGTGTAATGCTGCGAAAGTTTCCGTCTGCGATTCCTTGCCGACTCCATTCTCATTGCGGTAGCCCTGAAACTGGCCGCGTACGAGATTGTTCTCTTCAATGGGCGGAATCGCTTTCAGCACTTTGACTTTTTCGTCGCGCAGGGACTCGCCGTCGGACCGGACCGGCGGCTCCATCGCCAAATTGGAGAGCACTTGAAATAGATGGTTCTGGACCACATCGCGGATCGCTCCGGTCCCATCGTAAAAAGCGCCGCGGCCCTGGACTCCGAAATCTTCCGCCAAGGTGATCTGCACGCTTTCGATGTAGTGGCGGTTCCAAAATGCCTCCGCGAACGCGTTCGCGAAGCGAAAGACCAGCATGTTGTCCACCGGCCGCTTGCCGAGGAAGTGATCGATGCGGAAAATACAGGATTCGTCGAAGATGGAGAGGAGAATTTTGTTCAGCTCCAGCGCTGAGGCCAGATCGTGCCCGAAGGGTTTTTCGACAATGACCCGCGCATCGCCGGCGCCGTGCGATTTCGCGATCTGTTCCACCACGGTTTCAAACAGTACGGGGGGAATAGCGAGATAATACGCGGGCCGATGCGCATCCTTCAGCTCTCCTCGTAAGGCCTCGAACGTCCCCGGATCCTGGTAGTCGCCGTCGACGTAACGCAGCAGGCCGCTCAACTTTTCAAATGCCGCGGGATCGACGCCGCCGTGTTTTTCCAGGCTGTCCTTGGCCCGCGCGCGGAGTTGATCCAGATTCCATCCGGCCTTGGCCACGCCCACCACCGGCACATTCAGATTTCCCCGTTTCACCATCGCCTGCAGAGCCGGAAAAATCTTCTTGTAGGCCAAATCGCCGGTCGCTCCGAAGAAGACCAGAGCATCGGAATGCTGATTACTCATCAGTTATCTCCTTGAACTGGTTTGCGGGCGATCGGAGGCAAAGGCTCCGGCCATGGCCGTGAAGCGATTGCGGCGCATTCCTGTTCTCACCCCGGGCGTCAGGGTGTCCTACTTCATATTATCGCGTGGCCAAGCGCTCCGGTTGCAGAGAATTGCGCGCCGGGGCCGGCCCGAATCATGGCGTACAAGCGGCGGGGATGATGGTGATACACTTACATCTCCGAGTCATCCTATGCCGGAGACACCAGCCCTCGACGAAGCGGTCCTCGAGCTCATTTCGCCCGAAAACACTCGCCGACCTGTGCCCCTTACCCAGTCGCCGTTTTTGATTGGCCGCGGCGAAGTGGGAAATCAACTCGCAATTCCCGACCGCCGCGTTTCCCGCAACTGCGCGGCGATTCTTTCCGAGGGCGACCAGTACTTTCTGGAGGATCGCGGGAATCAGCTCGGCGTTTTTGTCAACGGCGAACAAATCGCCAAGCGGACCTTGCAAGAGGGTGACGTAATCACGTTCGGCCTCGAGAACTCCTACCAGATTGTATTTCACCCCTGCGCCCCGGAGATCACGATTGAGGGCCTTCTCACCCGGATGGGACGCATCTCCAATACCGATTCGTCTCCCATTGGCCTCGGCAAACTCAATTTACTCCTCGAAGCGACCATGCTGCTGCATTCGCAGCTTCCCCTCGACGCCGTACTTGAAGCCATGCTGGACCGCGCCATTACCATCACCAATGCCGAACGCGGCCTTTTGCTCGAGGCCAGCTCTTCCGGCACACTGCATCACCGCCTGGCTCGCCGCGCCGGCGGCGTTGGCATGCCAACGGAAGGCTTTTCACCCACCCAGACTGCCCTGCGCATGGCCGTCGAAAGTCAAACCGGCGTGATCACTGGAGACCTTCAGCAGGCCGATGTCGCGCTTCAGGGGGCGCAGAGCATCATCGCGCAACGACTTCGCGCCGTGGTGGCGATTCCCTTGTATGCGATGCCGCGCGCGAGCAACGCGGAATCGATCGTTCACATCCAGCGCGGGCAGTTTCTGGGCATTCTTTACCTGGATTCGCGCCGCCCCGCGGCGTTTTCCAAACTTGACCGCCAGATTCTCGATGCCCTGGCCGTCGAAGCCGCCAGCATCCTCGACAATGCCCGCCTCGTGGAGCGCGAGCGCCAACGCCAGCGCCTCGAGCAGGAACTGAGTATCGCCCGGGAAATTCAACAAGCGCTCTTGCCTCGCACCTTCGGCGATTTTCCGCACCTGGCCATCTCCGCCGTCAATACCCCATGCCACGCCGTGGGCGGCGATTACTTTGATGTGTTTCCCATGAGCGATGGCCGCACCGCCTTTGTCATTGCCGACGTTGCCGGGAAGGGGATTGGCGCCGCGCTGCTCACTACCATGCTTCAGGGCGCCCTGACCGGCATGACACTGGGCGCCGACCCCGCGCGTGTTTTCCAGCACATCAATGACTTCCTCTGCAAGCACGCCGAGGTCGGCCGATACGCCACCATGTTTTTCGGGATGCTCGACCGCAAAGGCAATCTCGACTATCTGAACGCCGGACACCCTTCACCGCTACTTCTTCGCCACGGAGAGGTCACTGAGATTTTCACACAAGGCTCCTTTCCAGTAGGGTTGATCCGGGATGCCAATTACACTGCAGTTCGCGAGACGCTCGAGCCCGGCGACACGCTGGTCCTCTTCAGCGACGGCGTCACGGAAGCCGCGGATCCGGAAGAGCACATGTTCGGTGTTCCGCGCCTCAGCGAAGCCCTAGTCGGCCAGCACGATTCGCCCCTCGATCAACTCCAGAAGAGAGTTGTGGATTGCGTCGAGAATTTTGCCCGCGGGGCCAGCCAGGCCGACGACATCACTCTCCTCTTCATCCGTTACCGTGCCGCCTCGCAAGCCGCTGATTCTGGCGCCTGAATTGGTTTTAGTAGCACAGCCACTCTTGGCTGTGCGGGTTTTTTGATCGTCGATGATATATAGATTCATGTAAGTAGAGAAAACTGCACGGCTCCGCCGCGGCGGATGGCTGTGCTGCTCGACAGTGAGGAGAAATGGCGCCGTAACAATTCTGTAACAATTGGTGGAGTATGATCCGGTTTGCCCTGCACAGTCAGTTGCGCCGTCTGTTAGAGGAATTCCACGGGGTTTTTCGCGATCGGAAAGAATCGAGTAGGGGGCTGAAGAAATGCCAATCTCTACAGAAGAGCTCGAAGGCGGAATCACCAGGGTGATTCTGGAAGGCCGCCTGGACATCGAGGGCGCCGCTGCCGTGGATATGCGCATGAACGCGATCGCCGGCGCCAAGAAGGCCGTGATCGTCGACATGCAGAAGGTTTCGTTCCTCGGATCGATGGGGCTGCGAGCCCTGGTGGCCCCGGCGCGCGCCATCAAGGGCCGCGGGGGCAAAATTGTAATTTTTGGCCCCAACGAGTTAGTCGAAAATGTTTTGAAGGCCAGCGGCGTGAACACGGTGATCCCCGTCCATCACGAACTTCAAAACGCCATCGCTGCGCTACAATAGTCCTCGCATGGATTGCCGGAAGGACCAGCGTGCCTCATGACTGGGAACGGCAGGGACTCCACTAAAGAAGAGCTGATGTTGGGAAGCCGGTTGTCCGATTTGGCGCAGGTTCACGTGTGGATCGAGAGCCTGGCATCCCGGCACATGATTCCGGCGAGCACGCAGTTCGCGATGAATCTTTGCCTGGAAGAAGTCCTCTCGAACATCGTCCAGCACGGTTATTCCGGCAAGCCGGATCATTCCATCGCAGTCCACTTCGTCAGCCCCGGGAAAGATAACTTTGTTTTTGTCGTCGAGGATGAAGCGCCGCTCTTCAACCCTGTGGATGGACCGGAGCCGCCAGCGCTAAATCCGCTCGACGAGATTCACATCGGCGGCCAGGGCATTCGTCTGTTGCGGCGGTTTGCCGACGCGCTCGAATACCGGGCGACGCCCACCGGCAATCGGCTGAGCATTGGTTTCACTGCCGCCGGTTCTGCCATTGCGAAGGACCGGTAGGACGGGCTTCAGCCTGTCAGGTTTTGACTTTCATGCGTGAGAACGGAAGACAGGCTAAAGCGCGTCCTACCCGGACCGATTTCGCGTCACACGTTGGAAAAGTTAGTCCAGAAAAAAGGAGAGCACAACATGTCAACGATCACGATCAAAGATGGAACGCAGATTTATTACAAGGACTGGGGCACGGGACAGCCCGTCGTATTCAGTCACGGCTGGCCCCTGAGCGCGGACGCCTGGGAAGACCAGATGCTGTTTTTGTGCGACCACGGTTACCGCTGCATCGCGCATGACCGCCGCGGCCATGGCCGTTCCAGCCAGCCCTGGGACGGCAACGAGATGAATACTTACGCCGACGACCTCGCGGCGCTCGTCGAAGCGCTCGACCTGCGGGACGCGATTCACGTCGGCCACTCGACCGGCGGCGGAGAGGTTGCTCGCTACATCGGCCGCCATGGCACCAAGCGCGTCGCCAAGGCCGTGCTGATCGGCGCGGTGACGCCGCTCATGCTCAAAACGCCGGCGAATCCCGGCGGCTTGCCGATGGAGGCATTCGACCAAATTCGCACCGCTGTCCAAGCCGACCGCTCGCAATTTTTCAAGGATTTGAGCGAGCCCTTCTACGGCGCCAACCGCACCGGCGCCAAGGTTTCGCAAGGCTTGCGGGACTCTTTCTGGCTCCAAGGGATGCTGTGCGGACTCAAGGCCGCTTACGACTGCATCAAAGCCTTCTCCGAAACGGACTTCACCGAAGATCTCAAGAAGTTCGACGTGCCAACACTCATTCTTCATGGAGACGACGACCAGATCGTGCCCATCGGCGACTCGGCGCTTCTTTCGTCGAAGCTGGTCAAGGGCGCCACGCTGAAAGTCATTCCTGGCGCGCCACACGGCATGTGCTCCACGATCAAGGACCAAATCAACGCGGAGCTGCTTGCATTCCTGCAGCGCAGCCAGCAAGCGTCGGCGTGAAGAAGAATTCAGACATGAATATTTGACGCGGTCAGGATAATGGAAAAAGGTGACGCACGAAGTGTGGTTGTCCGCGGCAGCGCGGACGGATTTGCGCAAGAAATTCACGCGGGCCGCCATCGTATCCGTGCCGATGAGCCGGCGTCTGCCGGCGGCACCGATACGGGCCTCTCTCCCTACGATCTGCTGCTCGCCGCTTTGGGAGCATGTACTTCGATGACCGTGGGGATGTATGCTCGCCGCAAAGCATGGCCGCTCGAGGAAGTTACGGTCCACCTTCGCCACTCGAAGATCTACGCTACCGATTGCGCCGATTGCGAAACCAAAGAAGGAATGCTCGATCGGATCGAAAGGGACATCCATTTTGCCGGGCCCCTGACGGACGAACAGCGTGCTAAACTTCTTGAGATTGCCAACAAATGCCCGGTCCATCGAACCCTCACGTCGGAAATTGATATCGTGACGCGAGCGGTTTGAGCCGGGTCATAGTTCCGATTCCACATCCAAAGGAGATGCCCATGTCCCCCACTCTAGTGTTGCTACTGGCATTTCTGATTGGCGTCATTAGCGGCTTGCGCTCTCTCACTGCGCCGGCCGTCGTGGCTTGGGCCGCTCATCGTGGCTGGATCAATCTCAACCACACGCCTCTCCAATTCATGGGTTCGACCGCCGCCGTCGTGGTCTTCACTGTGTTCGCGGTCGTCGAGTTAGTTGCCGATCAACTTCCTTCCGCGCCCAGCCGGACGGCGCCTCCAGGCCTAATTGCGCGCATCGTTCTCGGCGCATTGTGTGGAGCGGCCATCGCGGTGTCGGGGGCGCAATCCATCGCGATGGGCGCCGTCTTGGGTGCGGCAGGCGGCGTTGCCGGCGCATTTGGTGGCTATCAAATTCGTACTCGCCTGGTGAAAGCACTGAAAGTTCCAGACTTCGTGATCGCAACATTGGAAGACGCAGTAGCGATTGGCGCAGGACTTTTCATCGTGTCGCGATTTTGAACCTGCGCATGCTTTACTTTCCACAGCTGCGATGTGTTACAGTTCCAGTGGGAGTGTTGAGAAATTTCCGGTGCGCAGTGGTTTTTCCGGCTGGTGTCTCGGTGGAACCTTACCACAAGGGATAGACAGTTTGAACACGTGGCAACAAGATTTTGTGCTTCCGCGTGCATTTCCCCCTTGACAGAATTTTCACTCTTGATTACATTGCGGCCTCGGATTCAGGGATCGTGATTCGACGAGCGGGCGGCCCACTCACCCCGGGAACACCGCAAAATCGATTGACGCAACCTGCAGGATTTCATCGAGATATCGAGGAGGCTCCATTCACTCCCCGCTGCCGGCGTTCCCAGCGCTGCCGGCGAGGGATGGCGTAACGCCAGAGGCCGCCAGCGGCCGGGGCGATACGCACAGGGATGCTTTTTCTTTTTTTGGTGCGGACTCCACTTACACGCGGAACGCGTCAAGTGAAAATGTGAGTCCGTAAAAGGATGCTCGTGAATTCCCGGCGCTAAGGATTCGAATCGAGCAGTGACCTGCTGAGAATCAGGGAACTGCGTGCTCCCAGCCAAGCATTTCGGGAGTAAAATATAAGGGTTCCCTCTGCGCGGGGGAGCCTACCTGCGCGGAGGCAATGATGGCACAGACGAAAATGGCTTTGAACGAAAAGGCGACGCTCCAAACCAGTACCGCAACGCCCGCGGATGTCGAGGTCCGTACCGGCCTTGAGTTCGAACGGTATTTTACCGACGGCCGCACCGCACCGTTTGACGAAGTGGAATGGGAACGCCGCGTGGCGTTGATCGGCAACGAGAAGGGCAAGACAATTTTCCGCCAGGAAGATGTGGAAGTGCCGAAGGGCTGGTCGCAAACGGCGACCAACATCGTCGCCTCAAAATATTTTCACGGCAAGCTCAACACGCCCGAGCGCGAAAATTCGGTGCGCCAGCTCATCGGCCGCGTGGTGAACACGATCGTCAACTGGGGCGAGCAGGGCGGTTACTTCGCGAACGCTCCAGCGCGCGACGCCTTCCGCGACGAACTGACGCACTTGCTTGTCGAGCAGAAGATGGCCTTCAATTCGCCGGTCTGGTTCAACGTCGGCGTGCAGGCCAAGCCGCAATGCTCGGCCTGCTTCATCAACTCGGTACAGGACAACATGGAATCGATCATGAACCTGGTCAAGACCGAGGGGATGCTGTTCAAGTGGGGCTCGGGCACGGGCACGAATTTTTCTTCGCTGCGCGGCAGCCGTGAAACGCTTTCCGGCGGCGGCATCGCCTCAGGGCCTGTAAGTTTCATGAAGGGTTTTGACGCGTTTGCCGGCGTGATCAAGTCGGGCGGCAAGACGCGCCGCGCCGCCAAGATGGTGATCCTGAACGCGGATCATCCGGACATCGTCGACTTCATCGACAGCAAGATGAAAGAGGAGCGCAAAGCGCGCGTCCTCATCGAGCAGGGCTACGACCCGGCGATTGACGGCGAAGCCTACTCCTCGATCTTTTTCCAGAATGCGAACCACTCCGTCCGCGTGACCGACGAGTTTATGCAGGCGGTCGAGGACGATCGCGACTGGTGGACCCGCAACGTCAACGATGGAAATCCCGTCGAGAAATTCAGCGCGCGCGAATTGCTGCATCGCATGGCCGAATCCGCCTGGCAGTGCGGCGATCCCGGGATGCAATATGACACCACGGTGAATCGCTGGCACACCTGCAAGAACACTGCGCGCATCAATGCCTCGAACCCGTGTTCGGAGTACATGTTCCTTGACGATACGGCCTGCAACCTCGCGTCGCTCAACCTGATGAAGTACCTGAATTCGAACGGCTCTTTCGACGTCGAAGCGTTCCGCCACGCCGTGGACATCACCATCACGGCGCAAGAAATCCTGGTGGACAACGCCAGCTACCCGACGCCAAGAATCGCCGAGAATTCGCACAAGTTTCGCCCGCTGGGCCTCGGCTACGCCAACCTGGGCGCGCTGCTGATGTCCATGGCGCTGCCGTATGACTCCGACGGCGGGCGCGACATGGCCGCCGCGGTCACCGCGCTCATGTGCGGCGAAGCCTATGCGCAATCTGCCCGCATTGCCGAGCGCCTGGGGCCGTTCTCCGGCTATGCCGCCAATCGCGAGCCGATGCTCGACGTCATTCGCATGCACCGCGATTCGCTGCGGCCCATCAAGCCGGAACACGTGCAGCCTTCGCTGCTCGGCGCCGCGCAATATTCCTGGGACATGGCGCTGGCCCTCGGCGAAAAGGTCGGCTACAAGAATTCGCAGGTCACCGTGCTCGCGCCCACCGGCACTATCGGCTTCATGATGGACTGCGACACGACCGGCATCGAGCCCGATCTCGCGCTCGTGAAATACAAAAAGCTCGTCGGCGGCGGAGTTATTAAAATAGTAAATAACACCGTCCCGGCGGCCCTGATGAAGCTCGGCTACTCGCCCGAGGAAACCTCGCGGATCGTTTCCTACGTGGATCGCAATGGCAAAGTCGAGGGCGCGCCCGGTTTCAACGACGAGCACTTGCCGATCTTCGATTGTTCCCTCGCCGCCGTGGGCGGGCGCTCGATCGCCTGGCACGGCCACTTGAAAATGATGGCGGCGGCCCAGCCCTTCCTCTCCGGCGCCATCAGCAAGACGATCAACATGCCCGAAGATTCCACGGTCGAAGACATCATGCAGGCTTATATCGAGTCGTGGAAGCTCGGCGTGAAGGCCGTGGCGATTTATCGCGACAACTCGAAAGGCTCGCAGCCGCTTTCCGCCGCGGGCGATAAGAAAGATACCGCGCAGTCCGGCGCGGCGGACAGGCCCCCCACGGCAAAGTCTGCCGAGACTGCGTCGCCCCTGGGCGAGCAGCGTGAACTTTTCCACCGCGCGCATCGCCGCAAGATGCCGAGCGAGCGCGCTTCGATCACGCACAAGTTTTCCATCGGCGGACACGAGGGCTACATCACCGTCGGCATGTACGAGACGGGGGAGCCCGGCGAAATCTTCATCAAGATGGCCAAGGAAGGCTCGACGCTCTCCGGCTTCATGGACGGCTTCGCGCTTTCCGTTTCCATCGGCTTGCAGTACGGCGTGCCGCTGAAAGCGCTGGTCGATAAATTCATCAACACGCGTTTCGAGCCCGCCGGCTACACCGGCCATCCGGCCATCCCGTACGCCAAGTCCGTGCTCGATTACATCGCGCGCTGGCTCGGCGGACGTTTCATTTCTCCCGAATATCTCACGCACAACGGTGACACTGCATTGCCTGTGGCCACCGTGGCAGCCGCGCCCGCGGTGCCTCCGGCCTTTGTAGCGACCGCCGATGACGATCCGTCGCCGGAAAGCGCAGGACCGCGCCCCATGTTCGACGGCGCCCCCACCTGCTCCGAATGCGGCATGCTCATGACGCCCAACGGCGCCTGCTACAAGTGCGAAAATTGCGGCGGCACGTCAGGCTGCAGTTAGCCCTGGTAATTCAACAGAAATTGAACAAAGGGCACGGTTCGCCGTGCCCTTTGCTTTGGTAGCGCACGCTTCAGCTTGTGGAAGTTAGTCCGTGCACCCTGGACCGTGCTTGGCACGAAACCCCGCAGGCTGAAGCCCGCGCTACTTGACCCCGCCTTGCCCGGCGCTTTTGCCTATGCTCCAATGTTTGCTGATGTTAGCCACCGTCACGGACCGAAATCGCGTAATCGTTGTTCAAAAACCTCTGCCACGATTGAGGCCAGGCTGGGCGCTCGTGCGCGTTCGTCTCGCGGGCATCTGCAACACCGACATCGAAATTCTGCGCGGCTATCACAATTTTCACGGCACGCTCGGCCACGAATTTGTGGGCGAAGTCGTCCGCGTCGCAAGCACGAAGGATCGCGGCTGGGTTGGGCGGCGCGTCGTCGGCGAAATCAATTTGGCGTGCGCGGGCCTGGGGGTCCGCAAGCAATGCAATTATTGTCGGTGCAGAATCCCCACGCACTGCGCGCGGCGGCGCGTGCTGGGAATCATCGCCCACGACGGCGCGTTCGCTGAATACCTCGCGCTGCCCATCGTGAACCTGCATCGCGTGCCCGCGGGCATTCCCGATGAGGCAGCCGTCTTCACCGAGCCGCTCGCCGCCGCTTGCGAAATTCCGGAACAAGTAAACATCCGCGCCCACCGCGAAGCCGCCGTGATCGGCGACGGCAAGCTCGCGCAATTGATCGCACGCGTCCTGCGCACGGCAGGCTTGCGCGTGGTAATGATTGGCAAGCACGCGAGCAAGTTGCGCCTCGCGCGTCTTGCGGATATTCAAACGGAGAGGGTGTCATCTCCGCGCGCGCGCCGTTCGAATCAATATTCACTGACGGTCGAGGCGACAGGCTCACCCTCGGGACTCACGCTCGCCCAGCAAATCGCTGTTCCACGTGGAACACTTGTCCTAAAATCCACATTTCACGACGCGGCCCACGTCGAAACTTGGCCTATCGTCGTGAAGGAGCTGACCGTCGTCGGCTCGCGCTGCGGTCCTTTTCATGCTGCGCTTGCGCTCCTGCGCTCGGGACGCGTCGACCCGCGGCCCTTGATCTCGCGTGTTTTCGCCTTGAAAGAGGCAGTCGCCGCGATACGCTACGCGCAGCAGCCTGGCGTGATGAAAGTGCTGCTGCGGCCAGAGTACGGAGAGAGTTTCGAGAACTAACGGGAGGCACAATGAGGGAGTTAAGCGAAAAGCTGGAGCGAGTGGTCGAATCGGCGCGAATAATCCTTCGACAAGTTTCCGAAGCGGAGAGCAACAAGCCAGTATTGAAAGGCGGCTGGTCCCGCAAGCAAGTCCTCGGACATCTGATCGATTCCGCTTCCAACAACCATCAGCGAATTGTCCGGGCGGCCTTGCAGGGCTCCCTCGAATTTCCTGGTTATGACCAGGACGGATTTGTGCGCGTGCAAGCCGTTGAAAGCGTTCTCTGGCCCATTCTGGTCGCACTTTGGTCGAGCTACAATCTCTACCTCGCTCACGTCATCGCGCACCTGCCAGCAGACAAACTCGAAGCCCCGTGCCGAATCGGCGAAGACGACCCTGTGACGTTGCGGTTTCTCGCCGAGGATTATCTAACCCATCTTTTGCATCATTTGAGCCAAATTGGCGCCACGACTGGAACGTGAAAATATAGAAATGGCGCACAATCGATTTTGAGGTTGGCGTGTAGGAGGTCCGTCAGGTCGGACAACCAGCGCCCCATAAGATAGGCCTTCAGGCCCTGAAGCATCAGGGGCTGAAGCCCACGAATGCACGACTATGGACGTCGGGACTAAAGTCCCGACCGCCTAACTTTTAGGATTGTCGCGGCAATACTCGAATCGCGGCACGATTGCGTCTCCGCGTTTCTTGACTTTGGTGCGAGCCGCTGTCTAGACTTGACCTTCCCGCGCACATTATGAACGAAGCGGAACACAAAACGATCGTTGTAGGTGTCACCGGAGCTTCGGGGGCGGTGCTGGCGCAGGCGGCGCTGCGGATGCTCGAAGCCGATGCGCGCGTAGCGCGAATTCACCTCGTGGTTACGGACACGGGCGCGCGCCTTATCGCGCACGAATTGAACATTGCCACGAGCGACGCGAAAAAGCTTCCATCCCTGCTCGTCGGCGGGCGCGCGGCGAAAACGGAAGTGCTGCCGAACAAAGACGTGGGCGCGTCGATTGCCTCGGGCAGCTACTCGGTGGATGCAATGGTGGTGATCCCTTGCTCAATGGGCACGCTTGCCACTATCGCCGCGGGGACGAGCGATGATTTGATCGCGCGCGCCGCGGACGTTTGCCTCAAGGAAGGCCGGCGGCTGGTGCTTTGCGTGCGTGACACGCCGTTCAGCCGGATCCATCTCGAAAACATGCTGCGCGCGCAGCAGGCGGGCGCCGTCATTATGCCGGCGATACCCTCGTATTATCATCAGCCGAAAACGATCGACGATCTTGTTCGGCAATACGTCTATCGCGTGCTCGCCCAACTGGGATTGCCGCAAGACGAGATGTATCGGTGGGAAGGGCAAGCGAAAGGCAAAGCCCGCGAAGCGTGAGATTTTAGTAGGATAGGCTTCAGCCTGTCTTCTTTTGACTTCTGCCAGCGCCGCAAAGATTAACACCAGACAGGC
>Ga0210409_10005773_pt1 | contig 12961 bp, 12 predicted proteins | sample IncBWH17MmetaG_FD_161649 | JGI IMG/M metagenome (GOLD analysis project Ga0210409, IMG submission 161649) | Forest soil microbial communities from Barre Woods Harvard Forest LTER site, Petersham, Massachusetts, United States - Inc-BW-H-17-M | ecosystem: Environmental > Terrestrial > Soil >...
GAGAAGTCCTACTGGCATAGCTTGCTAAATTTTAATGGTGATATCGACGCCGGCCGGCAGGTTGAGCTTCTTAAGCTCATCAACGGTTTTGGCGGTCGGTTCGATGATGTCGATCAGGCGCTTGTGCGTGCGCTGTTCGAAGGTCTCCTGGGATTTCTTGTCCGAGTGAGGCGAGCGCAGAACTGTGAAACGCTCGACGCGAGTCGGAAGCGGGATGGGGCCGGCGACGCGCGCGCCGGTGCGTTTGACGGTGTCCGCGATGTCGCGGGCGGATTGGTCTATGACGCGGTGGTCATAGGCCTTCAGTCGGATGCGAATGCGTTGTCCAGCCATACAAAGAACAATTGTCTATAACAGTTTACTATCGTTTGCCGTCCCCCCATTCCGGGAAACGGAGGGCGGAATATAGCAAACACTGGCTGCCGCGCAACAGCTATTTGGAAGATTTTTACTCCGAACGCGTTTCGCTGGCTTTGGGAGTTGTCTGTTCCATGTTCGGCGTCACATCGGCGTCGACATTGTGGACAGCCCAATTGATGCCCCCCACCAATACGGACTGGAAAACGGGATTGGTCCACACGTCTTCGCGGTGGCCCATATTAGTGTAAAAAACGCGGCCTTGTCCGTACATGCGGGCCCAGGTGGCCGGGTAGTGCGGACGTTGGTACATCGGACCTTTCATGCCGGTTGTGTCCTGAACCAGCACCACGTGCAGGTTGGGAGCAAAATTCTTGAGAGCATACCACTCCTCCATAGGTTTGAAATCGCCCGGCACATCGCTTGCCCCGGGAAACTTCGAATCGGTGACAATCATGTGGGATTCCTGTTGAGCGCCGTGGATGATGAACTCCCCGCCGATCATTTGAGTGTACGGGTCAGTCGTGTCGTTGTTCTTGTACCTTCCTTCCGGACCGCCCGACTCGTAGCCCGGCGAGTGAAATGTATCGGCGGCGCTATGCGTGCCGATGAAGCCTTTGCCGTTGTGAATCGCCTCCAGGAAAGCCGCTTTTGCCTCTTTGCTCATGGGCGGGTTGTGATCCCCGCCTTCGGTCGTTAAATCACCGGTCGTATAAAAGAAAAAGGCGTCGAATTTCTGCAAATTCTCGGGTGTGAAGATGCGGCCGTCCTTGCTGAACGTAAACTCGAAGTGATTCTTGGGTCCCAGTTCCTGGAGCACTTTTTCGGCCGGGCTGGGTTCGCCATTCGGGCCGTGTTTGATCGAACTGTGCTCGTAGCCGGCGGATTTGGTGAAGAACAGAATGCGTTTAGTGGTGCTGTCGGCGCCAAAGAGTTGCGTGGGTTGGCCGGAGACGAGAATAGCGAGGGTTAAACCAGCGAGGAGAATTGGGGTTTTCATATATTCAGTTCATTCAATCGCGATAAGGTGACGCAAAATAAGGGGTTCTTCGGAAAAAGTGAAGCAATTATGCTGACTATGGCGCGCGAACTTTCAGTCCGCAGCAACGCAGGTACTTGCCTGAGGCTACGGGTTAAGGCTCGGCTCGGCTGAGGTTCGCACATTGCTGCGGACAGGAATGTCCGCGCGCCGGGACTATACTGCTTGGATGGATTAGGGCTCGGCGGAGCCTCGCCCCACCTAGATCGTCCAGCCTTCGCGGTATGGGCGATGGACGAAGGCGTTGGCGTCTTTGTCATTGGTGACTTCCATCTTCTCCCCATCCCAGAGCAATTGGCGATTGGGAAAGCGGACGGCGAGATTGCCCATGAGCACCATTTCAGAAAGCGGGCCGGCGTAGTCGAAGGGCGTGCTCGAAGGTTTGCCATCCTTGCAGGCACGGACCCAATTCTTTTCATGGCCATCCAGGCCGCCGGGCACACGTTCGATTCTTTGCGGGGTCTTGGGCAGCCCTTGCATTTTTTCTTCCGGAAAGACGCGCGGGTTGCGGCCGTAGCACCCACAAATCAGGACCCCCTGCTCACCGATAAAGACCGACCCGCCGTCGCTATCACCCAGTGTTTCATCGGGTTCAATGCCCTCGGGCCGCGGGGGGATAAGGCCGCCATCCCACCAGGTGAGTTCCACGGGAGGCTGGTCGCCACGCCCAGGGAACTTATACCGCACAATCGATGACCGCGGATAGTTCTCGTTACGCGGTTCAGTCTTCTTCCATTCGGCGTGCCAATAAACCGAAATGCTTCCCTCGACGCTCCGGGGATATTTGAGATTCAGGGCCCAGAAGGGCGCATCGAGCAGGTGGCACCCCATGTCGCCGAGCGCGCCGGTGCCAAAATCACACCAGGCGCGCCAGGTTCCGGGCAGGTAAGCGGGATGATAGGGTCTGAGCGGAGCCGGACCGATCCAGAGGTCCCAGTCCAGGCCTTCCGGCACAGGAGGAGTGTCTTTGGGCCGTTCGACTTCGACCCCTTGGGGCCAAACCGGGCGATTGGTCCAAACATGGACCTGCCGCACCGCGCCGATTGCTCCGGAACCAATCCATTCGCAAACCAAACGAGTGCCATCGCCGGAGTGGCCCTGGCCGCCCATTTGGCTCGTCACCTTATATTGGCGCGCCGCTTCGGTCAGCTTGCGGGCTTCTTCCACGGAATGTGTCAGCGGCTTTTGGACATAAACATGTTTTCCCGCTCGGATCGCCGCCATGGCGATTGGCGCGTGAGTGTGGTCGGGCGTCGCCACAATGACGGCTTCGATGTCTTTTTGGCGGTCGAGCATCTCGCGGAAATCGCGGTAAACCTTCGCTTGTGGGAAGGCGGCGAAAGTCTTGGCGGCGTAATGGGAGTCGACATCGCATAAGGCGACGATGTTTTCCTCGGAACACGCTCGAACATTGTTGGCGCCCATGCCGCCCACCCCGATGCCGGCGATGTTGAGTTTTTCACTGGGCGGTTTTTGTCCGGGCCCCCCCAGCACATGGCGAGGCACAACCGAAATTGCCGTCGCAGCCAGGGTTGTGGTCTTAAGGAAGTCACGTCGATTCGTTTTCATGAGGGATTAGTGCCGGCACCTTAGCAGATCACCGGGGCAGTGCAACTCCAGGTCGCGGCTTTGGTAGATAACATCGCGCTGCGATATCCCCGGCCGCGTTCAGCGGGCGGAACGAAACGTGGGCGGCCTGTGCGAACCGCGCCAACGCGTGCTCCGCTGAACGCGGCGCGGACCGCGAAGTTTCCCGAATGCGAAACGGGAGCGATGCCACCGTTCGGGAATTTGTATGGAATGGAGGTTTTCATCGCGGAATCTCTGACGGCCAACGATGAAATTGCCTTCAATGCAGGCTCTCATACCGAAGTCATCAAGCTGAAGTTCGCCGACTTTGAGCGCCTGGTAAAACCCAGGGTCGTGAGTTTCACGACCTGACCTGAAGAGGAAACCGTAAAAGTACGGGGTTGGTTCCAGGAAATGGCTTGGCCAACATTTGGTAGCTCTGCCGATTGTCGGCAGCCCGGCGCGGATTTATAAACATGCGTATGAGTAAGATATATGAGATTGAGGATGAAGACGCAGCACACACAATCGTGCGGTCCAGGCGGCAACCGGTCGTGCATCCCGCTTACCTCATATTGATTGTACTGGTTGTTCTGGTTGGAGCCGCTTCCGTTTTTGCTTGGTTTACCGCTGAGTTTTCGCTGGAAAATCGCGCTCGGCGGGGTGGGGCAAAGGCCCAGTACCTGCTGGGCAAACGCTACTATGACCAGGCACGTGCTCCACGGGATTATTTGAGTGCAGGCCAATGGATTCGCAAGTCGGCCGAGCAAGGGTATGCCAAAGCACAAACTGCTTTGGGCCTTCTGTACGAAAACGGTCTTGGTGTGGCCAGAGATTATAATCAGGCGGCCAAGTGGCTCCGCCGCGCCGCAGATCAAGGCTTTCCGGTCGCACAGAATGAGCTCGGCATCATGTATGCCAAAGGCCATGGATTCGGTCAGAACCTGGCGCAGACGGTTCACTGGTGCCGCTTGGCCGCAGCGCAAGGCTCGGAGATCGCCCGCCGCAACCTGCAATTAGCCGAGGTAGCCCAAGCCAGGGTCATCCCTGAGCTCATTACTGCCGGCAACAAGACTTACAAACGGGTGCGCCTGCAGAAGCTCGAAGCCGATGGTGTCACCGTTTCTTTTCGGCCGGACGAGGGTGGACTGGGCGTCGCCAGGTTAAAGGTAGAGAATCTTCCGCAAGAACTGCAGGAACTCTGCAAGTGCGCTGACAAGAAAGGAATTGCGGTGGATTCGGCCTATTCGCAGCTTGGAGCCATCGCGAGCACGCTCTGAGCTGTACCGATTACCGGTGTGACGGGGCCGGATCCGCCTGAGGCTTGCCTTGCTTGCTGAGAGGCAGGAAGGGTTTGCGGAAGGCCTCAAAAAAGTCGTAGCCGTCCTCGAAATCGGCACGCGAGTCCTCCGTCGTTTTGGCTAACAGACCATGGCACTTGGCAATTTCTTGCGGGTAAGCGCATTCCAGCAACAACCTGTTGAACTGAGCCATCGGCACACCGCGGAGCGGATGCCCAGAGAGGCACTTGGCCTCAGGCGTCAAAGCAACTCCGGCGAAGCGTTCCCGGTCATACAGCGGTTTGGAGGTGATCAGGGCATTGAGTTGTTGGGTCAGAACTTCTCGCGTCTCGGGCGCGTTCGGTGCTTCTGTTAGCAGCCGCCGGGCACCTTCGGATAAATTCTCCCACACGAACGCAGATAATGGGTCCGCTCCTTTTTGCAGCCGGCCAGAAAACGACTGCAGGTCGGTGATATCGTCCATGGAAAACACCGGGCAGCCGCCCGTCTCGACCATATTGAACACCAGTTCACCGAAATCCTGGCACGAATAAATGCCCCATTCCTGTAGCACAGTCATAGCCATCGGACCGAACTGCGCAGAGGCGTAATCCTTGATGCCGGCAAGTAATTCCTGGCCTGACACGTGTCGGATCGCTCCTTGTTTATCCTTGGCCAAAATGCGCTGGGTATGATCGAGAGCTTCGCGGACAAACAGGTATGCTTCCCGCGGATAGCGAGAGTCTTTAATGGTGAGAATCTCGAGCGCCTCTTCGAAACTAACTTCTTGCATGTCAGAGCTTTACTGGTTCGGTCACAAGTGCACGCGGGTGTGCCGTCCGGTAAGCCTTTACAGCCAACCCCAGCAGCAACAAACCCACAACGATCCACAGAACCATCTGTTCCTGTTTGGTCAGGCGGTTCACTTGGAGAAGAATAGCATATCCCGGGCCGATTTACAATAAGAGGGCAGTTTCCTCATCCCACGACTATATTCACGAGTCGCTTTGGGAGAACAATGATCTTTCTAATGGTTTTGCCTTCAATGAACACTTTGACCTTTTCCGAGGCCAGGGCTGCGGCTTCCAGTTCCGCTTGCGAAGCGTTGACCGGCACCATGATGACATCCCTCAGCTTGCCATTGACCTGAACTGGAATCTCGATCATGTCCTCGACGAGCACATCGGCGTCGAACTGCGGCCAGGGAGAGTAGGCCAATGCCGAAGGGGGAGTGCGGAGCGCGGAGTGCAATGTAGACCAAAGTTCTTCGGCAAGGTGCGGCGCGAACGGTTGGAGCAGGATGAGGAAGTCGCGCAGCACGGCGGCCGGCTTGGTTTGCCAGGTCATGGCTTCGTTGATGAATACCATCAATGCCGAGATGGCGGTGTTGAAGCGGAGACCATCGAGATCTTCGGTGACCTTTTTGATGGCCGCGTGAAGGGTTTTGAGCTGGGCAGGAGTCGCGGCACTTTCGGTAATGCTCCCGCTGATACGGATTTGCCCCAGGAACTCTGCGGCGCGGTCGGGTGCAACGGTAGAGTTTTGCTCAAACTCGGTTTCACTGGCTTCATCGACAAACAACCGCCAAACCCGGCCGAGGAAACGGTACACGCCCTCGACGCCTTTGGTGTTCCAGGGCTTGGTCATTTCCAATGGGCCCATAAACATTTCGTAGAGGCGGAAAGCATCGGCGCCGTACTCGGCGAGGATGTCGTCCGGATTAATGACGTTGCCGCGGGACTTGGACATTTTCTGTCCGTCTTCACCGAGGATGAGGCCTTGGTTGACGAGTTTGAAAAACGGTTCAGCCGTGGAGACATGACCCAGGTCGAAGAGGACCTTGTGCCAAAAACGCGCGTAAAGGAGGTGCAAAACGGCGTGTTCGGTGCCCCCGACGTATAGATCGACCCCGGGAGTTGCAGGTGTGCCGTCACCGGTTCCAGGTTCTGCCGCACGCGCGCCTGACTGGAGAGTTGAGTTTGCGCCCATCCAGTACTGTTCAGCCTTTTTGCTCACGAAGGCGTGGTCATTGCGAGTGTCGAGATAACGGAGGTAATACCAGCAACTACCGGCCCATTGAGGCATGGTGTTGGTCTCGCGCTTGGAGCCGTCGGGCAGGTTCACCCAATCTTGAGCGCGCGCGAGAGGCGGTTGGCCGTCGGGAGTTGGTTTGTAATCATCCAGCGGCGGCGGCAAAAGCGGCAGAGCCGAGTCGGGCAAAGCCTCGTGATAGGGGCGGCCATCGGGTCCGTTCTTCCAAATGATAGGGAAGGGCTCGCCCCAGTAGCGTTGGCGGCTGAAGAGCCAGTCGCGGAGTTTGTAGTTAATCGTCTTCTTGCCCAGACCCTTTGCTTCCAACCAGTCGGTGATTTTGCGCTTTGCCTCCGGTGTCGAAAGGCCGTTCAAAGAAAGGTGCTCATTACTGGAGTTAACCGCGGTGCCATCGTCGACGAAGCCGCGCCAATCCTGGCTCGCGGGCGGCGCGACCACCTGGACAATCGGCAAATCGAACTTGGTCGCGAACTCAAAATCGCGTGTGTCGTGGCCCGGCACGGCCATGATGGCCCCGGTGCCGTAGCTGGCCAGGACGTAATCGGCGATCCAGATGGGAATGCGGTGGCCGGTGACTGGGTTGATGGCATGTGCTCCGGTGAAGACGCCAGTCTTATCTTTCGCCAATTCCGTGCGTTCGAGATCGGACTTCTTGGCAACCTCCGCTTTGTAAGCATTGACGGACTGGCGACGCTCGGTTGTGGTAATTTCCTCCACCAACTTATGCTCCGGCGCCAGCACCATATAAGTAGCCCCAAAAAGCGTATCCGGCCGTGTCGTAAACACTCGAATTTTCCCGCAGGATTCCACATTCCGCATTCCGCACTCCGCAATCGAAAAATCCACTTCCGCGCCCTCGCTGCGCCCGATCCAGTTTCGTTGCATTTCCTTCAGCGAATCGCTCCATTGAATCGTATCGAGGTCCGCGAGCAATCGTTCGGCATAAGCCGTGATGCGCAGCATCCATTGTCGCATCGGCTTGCGCACTACCGGGAAGTCCCCTACCTCGCTCTTGCCATCGACGACTTCTTCATTGGCCAGAACGGTGCCTAACTGTTCACACCACCAAACAGGAGCTTCGCTGACGTACGCCAGCCGTTTGGAATCGCGATAGGGGCGGCGTTTGGACTCCAGTTCCGCGGGAGACAGGCTTGCTCCGGCGCTGGCGGGAGTCAGTTCGGGAGGGTAGGGGAGCGATTCAATCGGTTCGGCACGTTTGGACTGGGGATTAAACCAGGAGTTGTACAGCTTGAGAAAAATCCATTGAGTCCAGCAGAAATACTTCGGATCGGTGGTATCCAGTTCGCGGCTCCAGTCGTAACTGAAACCGAGAGATTTGATCTGGCGTTTGAAGGTGGCGACGTTTTGCTCCGTGGTTTTGCGCGGGTGCTGTCCGGTCTTGATAGCGTATTGCTCGGCGGGGAGCCCGAACGCGTCCCAGCCCATGGGATGGAGCACATGCAGGCCGCGCGCGCGTTTGTAGCGCGCGAGGATGTCAGTGGCGGTGTAGCCCTCGGGGTGTCCGACGTGAAGCCCAGCTCCGGAAGGGTAGGGGAACATGTCGAGGATGTAGAATTTCGGCAGTCGCTCGGGAGGAGTGTTGGGGTGCCGCGACGCGAATGGGTGTTCCTGTGGGACGGCCTCGCCCGGGTTCCAGGCGCGAAATGTCTGGTGCGCGTCCCAATGCCTTTGCCACTTGGGCTCTATCAAATGAAATGGATACTGCCGGCGTCCTGCCATAAGCCTGGAAATATTGCGTAAAGATCATGGAGAAACAATGTGAATCCCTGGACCGGCGCGCGGACCCTGAGGTTCAGACCCAGGGCCGACGGACAAAGTCCGCAACTGGACTACGTCGCCAATCTGGTGGGGCGAGGCTCCCGCCGAGCCCTAACTAAATCCATTTCTTTAGATGAAACAGGCCGCCCGGTTGAATAAATGATCAGGGCTCGGCAGGAGCCTCGCCCCACCAGACGACGGCATCAGCTACTTTGTCAGTGGCCCTGGCGGACCCCGTGATTCAGGACGCTCGGCTTTAGCAGTTCGTTGGCAGTTCCTGGAGCACTTCGACGCAATGAGGGATTGCCCGGGACACGGTATTTAGGCATTCGACGGCGCCGCTGGGCTTTCCGGGCAGGCAAATCACCAAGGCCTTTTCCACTACCACGGCGAGGCAACGAGAAAGGATGGCGTTGGGGGTGACTTTCAGCGATTCCATACGCATGGCTTCTCCGAAACCCGGCAGTTCGCGCACCGCTATTTCGCGGACTGCTTCGGGAGTCACGTCGCGCAGAGCAACGCCGGTGCCGCCGGTCGTCAGGATAAGCTGGCACCCCTTGCCGATTTGTTCCCGAACGGCTCGCTGGATTTCCTGCTTTTCATCCGGAACCAGCAACTCGGACTGTACGGCCCAGCCATTGCTATCGGCCGCTCTTTTCAAAGCCGGACCGCCGAGGTCATCATAAAGGCCCTTCGAAGCGCGATCTGAAATAGTGATAATACCGGTTTGGATTTGCATAGGTTGATCCGGCGACAAGGATCATCCTAAAAACGGCAGTTAAAGATATTAACCACTGATGAACACTGATACACACGGATTAGAAATCGCTTCGGAGGGCTAACCGTTTGGGTCAGCGCCCTTGATGTGGCAAGTCCTTCCCTATCCGTGTTCATCCGTGTCCATCCGTGGTCTAATGCCGTTTTCAGGCTCATTTTTTGGTTTTGGAGACTAAGTTTATCCCCGTGATCCGCATCTTTTTATCTACCGCTTTGCACATATCGTAAATGGTCAATGCGGCAATGCTCACGGCCGTCAGCGCTTCCATCTCCACCCCTGTTTGAGCTGCGATTTTAGCCGAAGCGAAGATATTGATGCGATCCTGCGAAGCCGGGATGTCGAGAGTAACTTCACAATGCGTGAGGGGCAGGGGATGGCAGAGCGGGATGAGTTCGCCGGTTTTTTTCGCAGCGAGAATGCCTGCCAACCGCGCGGCGCCCAGAACATTGCCTTTGGCAATTTTTTGGGACTGAATCAGTTTCAGGGTCGCTTTCTGCAGGCGGATTTCGCCGCGCGCGACCGCCTCCCGCAACATCACCGGTTTGTGGGACACGTCGACCATATTGGCCTCGCCGCGGTGATTGAGGTGAGTCAGCTTGCTTGCTTTGCCAGTTGGTTTTTCCATTCCAGCACCGCCGTCTTCATTTGTTCGGCGGCATTGAGTTTGGGTTTTACGTGTTTGAGCGTATACCACGGCCATAACCCCAGCAAATCGTGGATCACCAGAATCTGCCCGTCGCAATCGGGTCCCGAACCGATGCCAATGGTGGGTATGGGGATTCGTCGGGTGAGTTCGGCCGCGACTGTTGGGGTGACCAGCTCAAGAACGACCGCAAAAGCGCCGGCGCCCGCCAAGGCTTCCCCATCCGCAATGAGGGCCTCTCGTTCCTGCTGCTGCTTTCCTTTAATATGATAACCGCCTTCTTCGACCACATGTTGCGGCAACATGCCGAGGTGTCCTAGAAAGGGAATACCGGCGGCCACGATAGCGCGAACTTGTTGGACGATGGCGCGCCCGCCTTCGGCTTTGACGGCCTCGGCTCCAGCCGCCACCAACTTGCGGGCATTGGCGACTGCCTGATCAACAGTCTCGTAGCTCCGATACGGCAGATCGGCTGCCAGCAAGGCGTGGGGCTTGGCCCGCGCCGCAGCTCGCACGTGATGCTCCATTTCGGCCATGGTAACGTGCGTCGTGTCGGGATAGCCCAGAACAACCATGCCCACCGAGTCGCCTACCAGGAGCAACGGGATGCCCGCTTCATCCAGCAGCCGCGCCATCGGAAAATCATAGGCTGTAAGCGAAGGGATCTTTTCCGCACGCCCTTTCATCGAGCGAATGTTTTCAGCGGTTATCTTGTTCTCCATGCCTGTGGAATTCACCTTTTGAAACTTGCCAGTAATTCCTCAGAACCGACCGTCGCCGTGCCAACCTTGCCGACGACGATCCCGGCCGCATGGTTGGAGAGAATGGCCGCTTCAATGGGCGAAGCGCCCGCGGCGATTGCCAGCGTAAAGGTCGCGATCACTGTGTCCCCGGCGCCGGACACGTCGAAGACTTCCTGGGCGACCGTCGGAATATGAAAGGGCTGTCTGCCGCGCTGGCAAAGCAACATGCCCAATTCGCCCAGGGTAATGAGGAGCAGCGCGGGCCGCAGTTCGCTCAGCAGCCGTTCGGCGACTTGCATCAGATTTGCGTCGGCCAATGGGTTGTGATTCTTGGTATCGTCGGGCAAACGCGCCAGTTCGAAAGCCTCCTTGCGATTGGGGGTAATCAGAGAGAGGCCGCTGAGGTTGAGGTCATGGACGGGTTTAGGATCCAGGCTCAACCAAAGACCCCGCTTGTGGCACAGCGCTTTGATCTCTTCCAACAACGGCTGCGTCACCACGCCTTTGCCGTAGTCGCCGATGATGACCGCCGCGCTCCCGGCAATCATCGATTCCACCGCTCCGCAGACGCGGCGAGTCAGGCCCGCGTCCAGGCCGTCGCGCGATTCCCGGTCGATGCGCACCACTTGTTGCATGTGTGCCACGATTCGGGTCTTGACGATCGTTGGACGGGTGCTGCTGCTGACCAGGCCCCGGCATCCTATGCGATGTTCGGTCAGCAAGCGCTTGAGTTCACCGGCCGAGTGGTCTTTTCCTACCACCCCGTACAGCTGGGTCGGCACTTGCAAGGCCGTGAGGTTGCGTGCCACGTTCGCCGCGCCGCCCGGCATATAGCTTTCCCGCTCAAACTCCACGACGGGCACCGGCGCCTCGGGTGAAATCCGCGCCACGCTTCCCCAAACGAACTGATCGAGCATCACGTCTCCCACCACGAGAATCCGCGTCTGGCTGGCGGCGTGCAGAATCTGCCGCACGCGTGTTTTTGTTAGAGTGTTGGGGGCCATCGGTCGTGGGAACTCGTTGTCCGTGCCTGTCCAGGTCAATCCAGAAAGGCGGTCAATGGACTGGTTGGGCTGGCCGCTTGTTGTTCGACCGCAACACCGGTTTCAAAGGCGGCCCGGCCAGCTTCCACGGCCATCTTAAAAGCCAGCGCCAGCCGGTTGGGATCATTGGCCACGGCAATCGCCGTGTTCACGAGGACGGCGTCGGCCCCCATCTCCATGGCTTCAGCGGCATGACTGGGCGCGCCCAGCCCCGCGTCGACCACCACGGGCACCGTCGCCTGCTCGATAATAATTTCAATCTGGTCCCGTGTTCGAATCCCACGGTTCGAGCCGATCGGTGAGCCCAATGGCATCACTGTGGCAACGCCGACGTCCTGCAGACGTTTTGCCAGCACGGGATCAGCATTGATATAGGGCAGCACCGTAAAGCCTTCCTTGACCAGGATCTCCGCCGCCCGGAAAGTCTCCACCGGATCGGGGAGCAGATAGCGCGGGTCAGGATGAATTTCAAGCTTGACCCATTTGGGCAAGCCGAATGCCGCGGCCAAACGCGCCAGTCGAACGGCCTCTTCGGCGTTCATAGCGCCGCTGGTATTGGGCAGCAGCAGCAGCTTCACCGGGTCGATGAACTCCAAAATATTGGCGAACGGATCCTTTTTGCCGCTTAAGTCGGCTCGTCGCAGCGCTACCGTAACCATCTCGGCTCCGCTGGTTTCCAAAGCCGAACGCATTACCTCCGGGGAGGAAAACTTCCCCGTGCCCACGATGAGCCGTGAACGGAAAATGCGCCCGGCAATAACCAGCGGTTGGTTCTGCAACGACATCGCGAGGAATGTAGGCTTGCCTGCTGATTTGTCGAGCCTACTCCCGTGGGCACGGCGCCTGCGCCCGGCGCGCGGACTTTCCAGTCTGACTTGCCAGTCCGCAGCAGTGAAGGACCTTTCCTTGGTCTTGGAGGATGGAGTATAGCGCACGCCCTGAAACTCCTACATTGCTGCGGAGAAGAAAGTCCGCGCGCCGGAGGAGGTTCCCGGCACTTTTACGAAGATTTTTTGAAAGAAATCAAGGATCGATACGTTAAAGAGATCAGAGAGCATTACCGGTGGCGCTGCGGAAGCCGGCAATTTCTTGTTACCCGTCGCATGGGATGACGGCAAACGAGGGTGAGGAAGCAAAGCGCGGCGGGTCCATTGGGTGAACCCGCCGCGCCGCTATCCTGCTCAACGGAGGGCACCTCACTTCCATTTCCCGGTTGCGCGGGCAAACCTTGTGGCGGAATATTCCAGTAATAACCACACTGCGTATGGCTGGGCGAATTGTCGTGATTACCGGGGTGACGCGCGGCTTGGGTCGGGCGATGGCCGAGGAAATGACCCGTCTAGGCCATACGGTGCTGGGTTGCGGACGTACCAAGAAGGAAATTGATCAGCTTCATCGGCGCTTGGGTCCGCCCAATGATTTTTACCGGGTGGACACCGCCTCCGATGACGAGGTCAAATCCTGGGCGAGCCTGATTGTGAGCGCGCACGGCGCTCCGGATTTATTGTTGAACAACGCGGGGATCATCAACAAGAACGCGCCTTTGTGGGAAATCAGTGCTCGCGAGTTTTCGCAAGTCATCGACGTGAATGTGAAGGGCTTCGCCAATGTGATCCGGCATTTTGCACCGGCAATGGTCAAGCGGAAGCGGGGGATTATTGTCAATTTCAGCTCGGGT
>Ga0210409_10005775_pt1 | contig 12960 bp, 9 predicted proteins | sample IncBWH17MmetaG_FD_161649 | JGI IMG/M metagenome (GOLD analysis project Ga0210409, IMG submission 161649) | Forest soil microbial communities from Barre Woods Harvard Forest LTER site, Petersham, Massachusetts, United States - Inc-BW-H-17-M | ecosystem: Environmental > Terrestrial > Soil >...
CTGGGCCCGCGGCTCGCCCACCGTGGCCCGGCCGAGATCCTCTCCGACGGGATGGTGATGGGCTCGATCGAGGTTCCGCCCGACGGCCTCCCCATCGTGATGATGGCGGATGGCCCCACCACCGGCGGCTATCCCAAGATCGCGACCGTCGTCACGGCCGACCTGCCCCTCCTGGCCCAGGCCCTGCCCGGCCAGGGCCGGGTGCGCTTCGCGGCCGTGGAGGTGGAGGAAGCGCAGCGGGCGCTCCCGGACCTATGACGGCTCCCCCGCGACCTCGAAGGGGACCTGCAGCGTGGGTGATCCCAGGGAGCCGAACCAGGCGATGCCCTCGTCCACGATGTCCAGCTCGAGCGCATAGCGGCCGGGGGCGGAGGGCACCTCTACCTGGGCCCGGATCTCCAGGCGGTCGCCGGGGGGAACGTCGCGGGGCAGGCGCGTGCGCAGATGATCCCGGGCCAGCACCTCCCGCTGCTCGTCCAGGAGGTGCCCGCCCAGCGCCACCTGTCCCCGTCCCCCCGGCGGTCGGCAGCGCCAGAGCGTGTTGCCCATGTTGGTCAGGCGCAGACCTAGGGAGAGACGGGCCTTCGGGCGGGCGCGGGGGGGAGCGGCTTCCACGAGCTCGATCATCGCGCGCAGGAGGCCGGGGTTCGTGCTGTCGGGGGTTTCCTCCGTGACCAGAAGGCCCACCTCCAGAGGCGGGGAGCCCCGCTGCTCGAACCAGCAGACGAGCTCCATCACCAGGTCCAGCTTCAGCCGGTAGGGACCGGGGGCCAAGGGGGCGCGGAGAACACAGCTCATCTCCACCTCCTCCCCCGGTGCGACCGGCCGGGGGAGCGGGAGGTGGAGGACGTCGCGTGTCATCACCTGGCCCTGGCCGTCCAGCAGGTGTCCGGCTAGGCTGACCGAGCCCGGGCGGGGCTCGGGCGCGTTCGGCCAGGCCTCCCGGCCCCGGTTCGACAACCGCACCGGGAAGGCCACGAGCACGCCCCCCGCGGCCCGCAAGCCGTCCGCGGGCAGGGAGGCCGAAAGCAGGGCGCGCAGGCCCTCGGGATCGGTACCCGGAGCGTGAGAGTCCACCTGCAGGGCCAAATCGAGGGTGGGCGAGCCGGCTTGGCTGAACCACATGAGGCGCTCGTCCACGAGGTCGATCCGGAGGAGGTAATCTCCGAGCTCCGCGGGCAGGGGCACTTCCGCCACCAGGTCCACCGCCGCGCCCGGGGCCACCGGGCCCGGCAGCGGCGTCCGGAAGAAGCCCTGGCGCAGGAGGCCGCCGTCGGGGTCGAGGAGGTGCCCGGCCAACATGACGTAACCGCCCACTTCGTCCAACTCGTGCCGCCAGTGGGTGTCACCGGTGTTTCGCACCGTGAGCGGCAGCTCGAGCAGGGCCCCGCCGCGTCCGCGCAAGGCCCCTTCGGACCCGCGCCGCTCAATCAGGGCCGCGAGCCGGCCCGGGTTGCGGCTGTCCCGCACCGGCTCCCCCTTCATCAGGGTCACGAGAAAGAAGCGGCGAAGGCTCTCTTGGAGCGCGCGCAGCGGGAAGACGGCGAGATCCCCCTCCAGGAGCCGCCGGTACTCGGTCGCGCTCAGGGAGAGGGTGTCGGGGTCGGGGTAGGGCTTGAGCCGCACGTCCGTGAAGCCCGCGCGGCGGGCGCGCTCGTCCAGCTCGCCCACCTCCAGCTCGTTCTCGAGCACCCCGCAGCGCCCGACCTCGAAGAGCGAGAGCTCGCCATGGGAATGGCCCTCGCCGGGCTCGGCCAGGACCGCCCGTCCGCCCCCGCGGAGGACGCGGTGGATCTCGGAGAGCACCTCGTCTTGGTTGGGGACGTGATGGAAGGCGTCGAAGCAGATCACCCGGTCCACGGAAGCGTCGGGGAGGGGGATGCGGTGCCCATCGTAGGGCAGGAAGCGGGGATCCAGCTGGGGGCGGTGGCGGGAGTCCAGCCGGAACAGCTCGCGGCCCAGCTCGAGCGCGGTGGGGCTGACGTCGAGGGCGATGGTGCGGCAGCCGAGGCGGTTCAGGCAGGAGGAGAGCCAGCAGCTCCCGGCCCCGAAGTCGAGGACCGTGTGCCCGAGGCCGAGGTCCAGCTCCGAGAGGGCGAGGCCCAGACGGTAGAGCACGCCCGGGGCGTCGGCCACGCTCGCGAACGGCTTGTTCAGGACGTGGCCACGGCCCGAGGGCTCGTCGCGCACGTCTTGCCAGTAGACCTCCGCGCGGCGGTTGAACTCCTCGGCCCGGGCCAGCAGCTCCGCTTCCGCCAAGACCGGGGGACGGGGCGGCGAGGGCGAGGGCCTCGCCTCCCCGGTGCCCAGCCATTCCCGGATGGCGCGAAGCCACCCGCGCGGGGTCACGCCCGGGGATCCCCGAAGCGGGGGGGTTGCGCCGAGCTCTCAAGCGCGAGGGGGAGGCGTCTTGTCGGGGCCATGCCGCCCAGAATAATAAGCGGACGCTCCGCCCCTTCCCAAACCCGGCGGTCCGTCTAGAGACGGAGCTGATCAGCGGAGAGTCAGTCCCTGCGGCTTCCCTTCACGGCGCTGGTGCTCTCGGGGTGTCCCGAAGCGGCGACCCGGGTCCATACCAGCGGCTCGAACTTGCGGAAGCTGACGATCTTGGCCTCCTCGCCGGGCTCGACGACGAACAGCCATTCACCGAGTCGGCCCGAGAGCACGAAGGTGTCCGAGGTCAGCGGGATGAAGGGTCTCAGACTCTTCGGATCGCGTCCGCCGTACAGTCGGCCTTGGCTCAGCTCGACGGTGAAGGTCCAGCCGTCGGGGAGCAGTTGATACGTCCCCACAAAGCTCGGCCAGCGACCGTTCGAAACGATTTGGGGAGGGGGGTCGCGGGTCACCACGGCAAGCTGTGACGCCACCATCCACCAGCCCTCGCGGTCGCGCCGGAACGTGTCCGTGACGCGGTACTGCGTCGCGAGCATTTGGGTGAAGACGGTTTCCCTCTCGTCGGCCAGGTACCGGACCACCGCGAAGGTTGGGAATTCCTGCACGGTCAGGTCCTTTACCGCGATGCTGCCCGTCAACCCCGGAGGCAGCGGGCGCAGCTCATCGAGAAACTCCTGCCGCGTCATCACCTGACCTTCCTCCGAGGTGATGACGCACGAGGGATCCATGACGCGCTCCCAGACGCTCTTGTCGCCCGATCCAACCGCATTCATGAGACGCTGCTCGACGGCTTCGAACCATTGCCGCGTCTCGGGCGCGGGCTTGGCTTCTTGGGGCTCCGCTTGCTGCGCCGGGGCGCCCAGCAGCGCCAGCACCATGAATACAAAGATCGCCATCGCATCCTCCGCAACCCATTTCGGATCCACTCGCCTGTGGCCGCTTCGCCTCGAGGTTCCCTTCTCGGGCTCAGTCGCGTTCGTGCGGGAGCGGCTTCAAGAAACCCTTAGAACTGAAGAGCCTCTTGCGAGCCTCCATGGGATGGAAACGTCCTCCCGCTTTGGGGCTCTGGCTAAGATGGGTGATTGGCACCCGGTCCGTCAGCTCCGGTCCCGGCCCGCGGTCCGCACCTCTAGGCCGGGCGTGGGGCCGCCGGTTCCAACGGAGGGGCGAGGCCGACCCGGTTCCGTCCCGACCGCTTCGCGTCGTAGAGCGCCTTGTCGGCCGCTCGGAGCAGCGATTCCAAGGAGGCATCGTCTCCGGGCTGGGCTCCCGCCACCCCCACGCTGACCGTGACCACCCCGGGCTCGCCGTCCTCCTGTGCGATGGCCATGGCTTCCACGGCCCCCCGCAGGCCCTCCGCCACCGCCACCGCGCCCTCGATGTCGGTCCCGGGCAGGATCACGCCGAATTCCTCTCCCCCGTAGCGGGCGCAGAGGTCGCCGGGGCGGTGGAGGCTGCGCCTCAGGGTCTGTGCGACCGCCTTCAGGCACTCGTCGCCCTGCTGGTGACCAAAGGTGTCGTTGAAGATCTTGAAGTGATCGATGTCGACCATCAGCAGGGAGAGGGGCACGCCCTCCCGCCGCACCCGCCGCCACTCCAGGTCCAAGCAGGCGTCGAAGTTGCGGCGATTGGCGACCCCCGTCACCGCATCCAAGTAGGAGAAGCGGGTGAGCATCTGGTTGGCCTGTTCCAGCTCCCGCGTGCGGTCGGACACGAGGGCGGCCAGCCGCTGCTCGCGGACGGCCAGGCGGCTGATCCGGACCCAGTAGGCGGCGCCGGCCAGGAAGAGCGTGCCGATGATGCAGAGCACGTAGAACCACAGGGCCTGGTAGAAGTGCGGCCGCAGGACGAAGGCGAAGGAGGCGCCCGCTTCGTTCCACACCCCGTCGTTGTTGGCGGCGGCAACCCGGAACAGGTACCGGCCGGGGGGGATGTTCGTGTAGTAGGCCACCCGGCGGGAGCCTGCGTCCACCCAGCCCTGATCGAAGCCCTCCAGCCGGTACTTGAAATGGACCTTCTCCGGCTCAAGGAAGCTCAACCCCGCGTATTGGATCTCGATCTCTCCCCGGCCCGGGGCCACGAGGGGGGTCTCCGCGGATCGGTAGCCGACCTTGTCGATCGCCACCTCCTCGATCGTGACCGGAGGGGGCTGCTGATTGACGCGGATCCGGTCGGGGTCCACCTGGACCGCCCCCCGGATGGTAGGGAACCAGAGCGTGCCGTCCCGGGCTTTCCACCCCGCGGGCTGGGAGTTTCCGTTGCACTCGCTGCTCCTCATGCCGTCGGCGGTGCCGTAGGCCACGAAGCTCACGGAGGTGGTGCGCTTGGCGGCCAGATCGTCGATCTCCTTCTTGGCCACGCGGACGATCCCCTTGTTGCCGCTCATCCAGAGGGAGCCCTTGTCGTCCTCGAGGACCTGGAAGATCCGTTCGTCGAGCAGGCCTTCCTTGCGGGTGATGCTGATGATCTTGCCGTCGCGGAAGCGGCTCAGACCCCCGTAGGTCCCGATCCAGAGCGTCCCCTCCGCGTCCTCGTAGATCCGGAAGACGGTGTTGTGGGCGAGGCCCTGCTCGGTGGTGTAGGCCTTGAAGCGGCCGGCCTCGAAGACGTTCAAGCCTCCCCCGTCGGTTCCCACCCAGAGCCGGCCCAGCTTGTCTTGGGAGACGGCCAGCACGAGCTCGCTGGAGAGGCCCTGGCCACGCCCGAAGGTCGTGAACTCGCCGTTCCGGAGCCGGCAGAGCCCCCCCCCGTAAGTGCCGATCCAGAGGCTCCCCTCCCGGTCCGCGAGGATGGCGATCACGCGGTCGTTGGGCAGGCCTTCCTTCGTTCCGTAGTGCTGGAAGACACCGTTCCGGAGCCGGTTGAGGCCGCCCCCGTCGGTGCCAATCCAGAGGCTGCCCTCCCGGTCCTCTTCGATCGAGAAAACAAGGTTGCTCGAGAGCCCCTGCTGGGTGGTGTAAGCAAGGAACTTCCCCCGCCGGAACCGGTGCAGGCCGCCCCCGTAGCTACCCATCCAGAGGTTGCCCTCCCGGTCCTCGAAGATGGGCACCAGCATCTCGTGGGCCAGCCCTTCCGGCCGGCCCCAGCTCGTGAAGTTGACGTCCCGCAGGCGGTTAAGCCCGGCGCCCTCGGTTCCGATCCACAGGCTGCCCTCGCGGTCCTCGTAGACGGAGAGGACGAGGTTGCTGGAGAGGCCGTCCTTCTCCGCGAACGAGCTCCAGCCGGCGTCGTTGTGGCGCAGCAGCCCGCCGCCCCGCGTCCCCACCCAGAGGTTGCCGTCCCGGTCCTCCTGCAGGGCCACCACCGCCTCCCACGCGCCCCGAGGCGCCCGCACGGACGTCAAGTGACCTGCCTTGAACCGGTCGAGCCCGCCCCGCGTTCCGATCCAGAGGGTCCCGTCGCGGCCCGCGTGCAGCGAGCGCACGTGGTCGCTCGACAGACCTTGTTTCGTCGTGTAGACCTCGATGGCGTCCGTCAGCCGCAGCAGGCCGTCCCCGTCAGTGCCGATCCAGAGCCCTCCCTCCGCCTCGGCCATGGCCATGACCACGTAGGGGCGGGCGTTCAGACCCGGGGGGGAGACGAACCGGCCCTCCTCGAAGCGGCTGAGCCCGCTCTCCGTCCCCACCCAAAGGCGGCCCCTCTGGTCCTCGTAGATCGACCGGACCGCGTTGTCGGGGAGGCCGGAGGACTTGTCGTAGAGGGTGAAGACCCCCGCCTGGAAGCGCACCACGCCCCCGCTCTTGGTCCCGACCCAAAGGCTGCCCTCCCGGTCTTCGTAGAGGGTGTTGGCGCGGGGGTCCTTGAAGGCGGGGGTGTTCTTCTGATCGAACACCACGAAACGGGCGCCGTCGAAGCGGACGAGCCCCTCCTGGGTCCCGAACCAGAGGTGGCCGTCGCGCGCCTGGAGGATGGCGGAGACGGAGTTCTGGGGGAGGCCCTGCTCGACCGTCCAGAGCCTATGCCCGTACTGGGTGATGAAGAGCTTCGGATCCAGGGCCAGCGCGGGCCTCGCCCCGGCCCAGACCAGCAATCCCAGTCCGACCATCCACCTTGCACTGCGCGTCATCGCAGAACCGTCCGGGAATCATAGCACCGACCATGCCAAACCTCCCCGCTCCGCGGCGGGCGGCAAGCCGAACGGGCGGTGGGGGGAGGGTTGGGGGCCCCGGGGGCGGGGCCCCGCGATCCTAGCGGTCGACGACTCCCGCGACCGTGGGCGACAGCGCCAACAGGCCGGTGTCCGTTAAGTTCCAGTTGAGAGAAGAGATGTTGTACTGGAGCTTTATGGCGATGGTCGTCAGCGACGGGCGGGAAACCGTTACCCCCGCGCCCCCCTGAGTCGCAAGGAAGGCTTGGAGGCCGTCCAGGATGCTCTGGGCGGTATCGCCCGGTTGAACCGCATAAGTCCACGTGAGCGTGTCGGTGAGGGAAACCGTAATGAAGGAGGGGTTTCCCATCGCGTTCATGCCGGAGGCGACCGCGGTGGGGTCGATGCCGATGTGGAAGTCCACCGCGGCTCCCGCAGTCTCAAGCACAGTGCCCCCGCCCGTCGTGTCCGTGACGTTGGAGACCGAATCGACGGTCTGCCAGACGCCGGCAATCTGGTGCTGGAACGTGAGCTCGGCGCCGGACGTGACGGCTCGCCACGTGCCCCAGGGGTCCAGGGAGGCGACGGTCTTCTGCAGAGCGATCGCCTTGTCGGAGGCCATCATGGGACCGATGGCCAGGGCAACGCTTAGGGAGTCGCCGTTGGACGTGGTCATGAGAGTGAAGCTGACCATCCCGAATACGCTGGCGTCCCCGACCTTAAGCTTCAGCGGTGTGGTTGGAGCGGGTGGCGGCGGCGGTGGCAGGAACTGGGCTTGCGCAGCGCCGGCCGCTGGCAGCAGCGCCAGCAGCATGAATCCGGTTCTGACGTTTGGCATCATGTTCTACTGTCCTCCGACTCTCCGCCTTCCGGCGGCGTCTACGTTACAAGAATCATACCAACTACAAGCCCTTGAGGACTCTAGCGCCGGACACTCATGCTGGCTGGTTTCATGACCCCGGTGACCCGATTCCGGACGCCCCGGCTGTCACCTGTCACGCTCTCTCCAACCGGCGGCTTGTGTCGCACGATTCTTAAGGTCAGAGTTTGGGCCGGAAGACCTTTCCGTGATGTGTCTGGGATCACGCAATAGGGCGTTGTCTTTGATCATGAAGTGGATACCGGTATCGGTCGTGGGTGGTTTCTGATCGAAGAGTGTGTACGCCAAACCACACTGGACTGGGGTGCCGCTGCCGCCGTCCACGAGCCTTTAAGCAAGAGCCGTGCAGGGGTGGGACCCCCGCCACTTGTGGCGAACGCGCGGCCGAATCATGCGGCGGGGACGCCGACTCCGACTGTCTTTTGCAATTCCGGGTTAACGTTCCGCCCATGGGTGTATCCCCCGGCCTGACGCTCCTTCTGTGCGGCGCCCTAGGCGCCACCCCCGAGCCGCCCCGGGGAGCCGATCTGGTCGAGCTCGTGCATCTCGACCCCACGATCCGGCTCGACATCCGCTACGCGACGCCCGACAACATCGCCCAGCGAGCCGTCTACGCCCAAGCCCGCGCTTTCTTGCAGCGGCCGGTGGCCGAGGCCCTCCTCCGGGTCCACCGCGCCCTCCGGCCGAGGGGGCTGGGGCTTCTGGTGTTCGACGGCTACCGTCCCTGGTCCGTGACCAAGCTCTTCTGGGACCTGAGCCCGCCCGAGCAGCGAGCCTTCCTGGCCAATCCGACTCGGGGCTCCAATCACAACCGCGGCTGCGCGGTGGACCTGTCCCTCTTCGACCTCGCGCGCGGCCAGGGGGTGGAGATGCCGAGTGGCTACGACGAGATGTCGCCGCGGGCCGCGCCCGGCTATGCGGGGGGCACTCCGGACCAGAGGGCGCGGCGCGACCTCCTGCGGGCGGCCATGGAGAAGGAAGGGTTCGCGGTCGACGGCCACGAGTGGTGGCACTTCAACCACCGAGGCTGTCGTCGCTATCCCATCCTCGACCTGCCCTTCGAGGCCCTTCCTCAACCACCCGCCCCCTGAGGGGACGGGTCAGGGCTCGTTGAGGCTGGCCATGAATTCGGCCTGGACCTGGGCGAAGTGGGCAAAGCCGGTGAGGATCCAGCGCTTCACCTCCTCCGTGTCGTGGCCCCCCGCGTAGAAGCGCAGCGCCTTATTCACCCCCTTGAGAGCGGCGTCGAAGTGCTCGGCCTCCACCCCGGTGTGGATCCGGATCCAGTAGTAGCCGTTGTGCTTCTCCCCCATGATCTCCAGCCGCATGCCCTCGAGGGCAGCCACGAGCTCCGGGCGCCGTGCGCGGAGCACACGATCGATGGTCACGAACTCCTCATCGGCCAGGATCTCGCTCCCCACGTGGAAACCCATCCCGGAGAAGAGCCGGGGCTGCTCGAGCCGTGCCCCCAGGCCGTAGCCCTCCCAGACCTGAGCCTGCGCGGCCTCCGTCGCCCGGTTGATGTGGATCACGTCGTTCAGCTGCCGCGGGGAGTATCCGAAGAACTGCCCCGCCCCCTTCACGGTGGCCTGGGCCAGGGTGCGGTGGGTGTCGCGCCAGGGCGTGGCGCGGTCGTCGAACTCGTCGACCGCGGCGTAGAAGAAGTCCGCCGCCACCTCCGCCGCCCGGTCGGACAGGATGCGGACGGGCTCGTCGGAGTCGCGGAACAGGCCCTGGCGGGCCGCGATCTGGCCCGCCAGGCTGACGAGGCCGGGCCCGAAGGCGGAGTTGAACTGAATGTAGCGGCCGAGCAGGGAAAGAAAGGCCGGCGGCTCGGTCGCCCCCTCGAACGCCGCGCGCAGCGCCTCGTGGCCGCGGTGGGCGGAGAGGACGGGGAGAAGGTCGTCTCGACTCAGGAGCGGGCGGGACACGGCGAGGATGTTACACCGCGGAACCTTGACAGGGCGGGGGACATTGCTACAAGCTTGTGGCTACCTCCCGGAAAGCGCAGGCCATGAGCAAGCTGAAGGAATTGGTGGGCAAGGGCGTCCGCTTGATCGTCACCGACACCGAGAGCCCGTCGCCCGCGGAGGCGCCCGCCTCCGAGCGCGACCTGGCGCCCGACGCCTTCGCGGGCTCCGAGCCCAAGCTCGTCACCCGCTCCGAGGTCGCGGCCGATGTGGCGGATTTCGCGGCCGTCTACAAGGAGGCCGGGATCGAGCTGCGCCCGCACGGATACGGCGTGAACAGGGTGGGGGAGATGCTGGAGAGCAAGCGCCTGGCCACCCTCGGCCGAGAGGTGAAGGCCGCCGCCGTCCTGGCCGCCCTGGAGACGGCGGGCGTGCCCATGCGGGACGTGATCGAGGACGCGGTCCTTCGCGACAAGGCCTTGGATGCCTTCGAGGAGAGCAAGCGCCGCGAGCTCGAGGAGTTGCGCACCCGCACCCAGGCGCGGGTCGCCGCCCTGAAGGCCGAGATGGACGCGTTCCTGAAGGCGAAGAACGCGGAGATGGAGGGCCTGAAGAAGGCCGAGGAGGAGGCGAGCCGGACATTCCTCCAGCTCCAGACCAAAAAGCGGCGCGAGGAGGAGCGTCTCCACGACGTCGTAGCGCCCTTCCTAGAGGGCGCGCCCAACCCCATCACGACGTCACCTCCGGCGTCGCCCTCCCCATCCCCCGACAAGCCGGACCGGGCGTGAGCCCGGAGCCGGAGCGGAGATCGAGCCCATGGCGCGACAACTGACCCCCCTCGGCCGCATCCTCATCGTCCTTTCTGGCCTCGCCCTCATCGGTTACGGGCTCTACCATTGGGGCGTCCTGAACCGGATCGGCTCCGTGGTCGCCCCCGACAAGCGGGCGGAAGGGACGATCTCCAAGGACGACTTTGGGCCCCCGACCACCGGGGAGAGTACGTCCGCCCCGCCCCCCACCTCTAAAGGGGCGCCTTCGGGGGGCACCCGCCTCAACCGGCCCATCAAGGTCGCGATCGTGACCTGGGGCGGCTACGCGGGCGGGATCGTGGCCAACGGCGGCTTTCCCCCCAACCGGGACTGCCTCTTCTCGAAGGATTTCGGGATCCAGGTCGAGCTCCTGGTCATCGACGACTTCGCCAAGTCCCGCGATGCCTTCCGGGCCGGCGGCGACAAGGGTGGCGTCGACATCATGTGGTCCACGGTGGACGCCTACGCCCTGGAGTACGGCGGCCTCTTGCGGCTGAACCCCAAGGCCGTCCTGCAATACGACTGGAGCCGGGGCGGCGATGCCATCGCCGTCGACGCGTCCATCAAGAGCGTGGCCGACCTCAAGGGGAAGAAGGTGGCCTGCGCCAAGGCCACCCCCTCCCACTATTTCGCCCTCTACGTGCTGACCCAGGGCGGCTTGACCAGCCACGACGTGACCTTCGTCTTCACCGACTCCGCGGTGGAGGCCGCCAACGTCTTCAAGGCGGGCAAGGTCGACGCCGCCGTGAGCTGGTCGCCGGACGTGTACGTGGCCGCCCGCGAGCGGTCGGGGGGCCACATCCTGACCTCGACCCGCGAGGCCACGAACCTGATCGCGGATATTTTCGTGGCCCGGGGCGACTTCCTCGAACAGCACCCGGAGGACGTGCGCCGTTTCGTGGCGGGCTGGCTCAAGGGCGTGGAACAGGCCGGCGCCAACCCCGAGAAGACCGCGGTCCTCCTCTCCAAGAGCTTTTCGGGGGTCTCCCTGGACGACGCGAAGGGGATGCTGAACGACGTGAAGCTCCCCAACTACGCGGAGAACCGGGCCTTCTTCAACCCCCAGGGCTCGCTCGTGAACTACCACGGGATCTTCAAGACCGCGCAGGGCATCTGGCGCCGGATCGGCGAGATCAAGGACGTCTACGAACCCTACCAGACGGTGGACACCCGCTTCCTGGAGGGAGCGGGGGAATTCTTCCCGGAGGCCGCGGCCGCGCCCGCCAAGCCGGAGTTCGAGTTCAAGACGCCGCCCCAGAAGGGGGCCTCCATCCTCACCAAGACCGTCTCCATCTACTTCCCCACCGGCTCCGCGACCCTGGATGAAAACGCCAAGGCCGTCCTCGACACCCAGGTCGTGGACCTCGCGGCCACCTTCGGCAGCGCCTATCTGCGCATCGCCGGGAACACGGACAACGTCGGGAACCGCGACGGCAACATGAAGCTCTCGCGAGCCCGCGCGGACGCGGTGGCCCATTACCTGACCGGAAAGGGCTTCGAGCGGAACAAGTTCGACGTCGTGGGCAACGGGCCCGACAAGCCCGTGGCCAGCAACGACACCGAGGAAAGCCGGGCCAAGAACCGGCGCACCGACTTCGAGATCATCCCCCGCTGATGGAGGTCCGCGAACCGGTCACCAACGCCCGGGCCCGGAGCCTTGCCCTGGGCGGGGTGGCGACCTTCTTCGCGGCCTGGTGCCTGCTCACCTACACGGGCATGGTGCCCGCCGTCATCCTGCCCTCCCCCACCGAAGTGCTCCGTGCCTTCCCGGTCCTGCACTTCGAGGAAGCCCTGGTGCGCAGCGCGGGCTGGAGCCTCTACCGCGTCACCATGGGCTTCCTCCTCGCCGCCGCCGTGGCCATACCCCTCGGCCTCTTCATGGGGACCTTTCCTCCCCTGAAGCATTTCTTCTCCCCCATCCTGGAGCCCTTGCGGTTCCTCCCCATCTCCGCCCTCGTCCCCCTCACCATCGTCTGGTTCGGCATCGAAGAAACCCAGAAGATCACCTTCCTCTTCATGGGCACGGTCGTCTACCTGCTGCCCCTGGTGGTGGAGGCGGTGGAGAAGGTCGACGACGTCTATCTCCAGACCGCGACCACCCTGGGAGCGTCGCGCTGGCAGATCGTGCGCCTGGTCCTGATCCCGGCCAGCCTGCCCAGCATCGGCGAAGCCCTGCGGGTCATGAACGGCATCGGCTGGACCTACGTGATCCTGGCCGAGGTCATCAACGCACCCTATGGCCTGGGCGCGCTCATCACCGTGGCCGGCAAGCGCTCCCACGTGGACCAGATCTTTGCCCTCGTCCTCGTCATCCTCGTGATCGGGGTGCTCTCCGACCAGATCCTCCGCTGGATCAACCACCGGCTCTTCTCCGGGAGGGCGTGATGCCGACGGCCCACGTCCCCGGCACCAACATCCTGGAGTTGCGCAAGGTCAGCAAGACCTTCGTGAACCCGGACGGCCAGGAGTTTCACGCCGTAAAGGACGTGAACCTCGTCGTCCCCGACCTTCCCGACCGGGGCGAGTTCCGGGTCTTCTTGGGACCCTCGGGCTGCGGCAAGAGCACCGTCCTCAACATCGTGGCCGGGCTCTTTCCCGCCACCAGCGGGGAGGCCCTGCTCCGCCAGAAGCCGATTCTGGGGCCGGGTCCCGACCGGGGCATGGTCTTCCAGAGCTACAGCTCGTACCCCTGGCTGACCGTGCTCGAAAACGTGGCCTTCGGCCTCAAGCTCCGGGGGGTCCCCCGTGACGAGCGGGAGAACGTCGCCCGCACCTGGATCAAGAAGGTGGGCCTCGCGGGGGCCGAGAACAAGTACCCCGGACAGCTCTCGGGGGGGATGCGCCAGAGGGTGGCCATCGCCCGCACCCTGGCCGTGAAGC
>Ga0210409_10005776_pt1 | contig 12960 bp, 12 predicted proteins | sample IncBWH17MmetaG_FD_161649 | JGI IMG/M metagenome (GOLD analysis project Ga0210409, IMG submission 161649) | Forest soil microbial communities from Barre Woods Harvard Forest LTER site, Petersham, Massachusetts, United States - Inc-BW-H-17-M | ecosystem: Environmental > Terrestrial > Soil >...
GCTCTGTTTGGTTTTTGTGAAGTGGGTTTGGGAGCACACCGCCCCGCGAAAGGATCACCGCGCGTTCCACTAAGTTCTGCAACTCACGAACGTTGCCAGGCCAGGAATACCACTGAAAGGCAGCCATGGTTTCCGGAGGAATCGACTCGACTTGCCTTCCCATGCGGCGGCTGAACATCTTCACGAAATGTGTCACAAGGGCGGGAATGTCTTCCGGGCGCTCTCGCAACGCCGGCAGCAAGATGGGGAAGACGTTGAGACGATAGTACAGATCACTGCGAAATTGCCCGCGAGCGACCATCTTGACGAGATTCCGATTGGTTGCAGCTACCAGCCGGACGTCCACTTTGTGCGTACGGCCGCTCCCTAAACGCTCGAATTCCTGCTCTTGCAACACACGCAGCAGCTTGGGTTGCAACGCAGGTGGGATGTCGCCTATTTCGTCCAGAAACAGCGTGCCTTTGTCAGCCATTTCAAAGCGCCCGATCTTCTGCGCGATGGCTCCGGTGAAGGCGCCCTTCTCATGACCGAACAACTCGCTTTCCAGAAGATCAAAAGGAAGGGCCGCGCAATTCAGCTTGATAAACGCACGCCCGCAGCGCTGACTGGAATTGTGAAGGGCGTGAGCAATGAGTTCTTTTCCCGTGCCGGTTTCCCCCTCGATGAGGACAGTCGAATCGGTTCCTGCAACCATTACGACCTGTTGCAGCACCTCTCGGAGTGCGGAGCTCTGTCCCACAATTCCCTCGAAACCCGCTACAGAACTCATTTCATTCGCAACGCACCTCGCCTCAGTCAAGCTGTTGCTGTTCGGGTCAATGTCAGCCAACGGAAAATCCCCATCGTAGTTTTCAACTGGGAAAACACCGGTCAAATTCATGCCAGTTCTCCAAAAGGCGCAGATTTGGCGGGCTCCCTTGTTGGTGAGCACAAATCGAGAATTTCTCCCCGCTGGAGTTCCGGAGCCCACTCGAACGATTTTCGGAAATTCTTCGGAATGTAGAACTCGATTACTTTGGCCATGGCAAACTCCCTCCGAATGAAGGCTCAACCCTTCACGACTCCGAATCACTTACCTTTATCCTCGCGCACTTCTATCCCCTTGCTGCGATGCATTCGCATCCGTTCTCTCTCTCTTTTGATCCATTCGCGGATATAGGCCGGGCAGTTTCTGAGTTCGGCTGCGTTCGATTCACAGCGCGCCAGGAACTTCACGGCCTCGCGGTCCACGAGAAGGACGTCCTTGAGATCAATGGCCACTGCGCTCTTTTCCTGGTCCAGTAAGTCCCGAAGCATATCCACATCCTGTGCTGTGATCCGTCCGCTGATCCGCAAGACCACAAGATTCTCTGCGATAACAAGGCGGTTGATTCTGAAGGTCACAGTAGGTTTACGTTCGAGCTCTATAATCCCTGACGTTCTCCACAGGGCGCGAGCCACCGCCCACTTCATCCAAAAACAGCGTGCCTTTATCAGCCATTTCGAAGCGCTCGACCTTCGGGGGACAGAGGTCCGCTGAAGCCGCCGCCGATGCCGTTTGGTCCGACAAACGCGATGGCGCCCTGTTGCTCACGGGACGAGCAGCAGCTTGCCGGTGGTCGTGCGGCTCTCCATGTCGGCATGAGCCTTGGCCGCGTCCTTCAGCGGATACTCGCCCCCGTCCCGGATCTTGAGTTTCCCTTCCACGATCCAGTCGAACAGCTGAGTCGTGCGCGCACGTAGCAGTTCGGGCGTATAAACGTGATCGAAGAAAGTCGCGTAGCCGATCTTTATGCTCTTCGGCAGGCTCATGATGTCGAGCGGCCCCGGCCCACCGAGAACCGGCCCATACCAGCCGAAGGTGCCGGACCGGCGCAGCAGATCGAGCGATCCTTGGAAGGTCTTGGGGCCCGAGCCGTCATAGACGACATGCACGCCTTCCCCGCGGGTCAGCCGGAGCGCCTCTTCGGCGAAACGACCCTCGGCAGCGACGATCACATGATCGGCACCGGCCTCCTCGGCGACGGCGACCTTCTCCTCCGACGAGACGCGCCCGATGACATGGCCGCCCCGCAGCTTGATGATCTGGGTCAGCAGCAGACCGAGCCCACCCGCCGCCGCATGGACGAAGGCGATATCACCGGGCTGTACAGGGTAGAACTCGGTCGCTAAATGGCTGGCGGTGAGACCCTGCATCATCACGGATGCCGCGGTTCGATCGTCGATCGCGTCGGGGACCGGCACCAGCGAGGTAGCCGTAATCGCGATCTGCTCCGCATAGCTCCCGCGCGCATAGACCCAGGCGACGCGCTGGCCGGGCTCGAGGTCCTCGAGTCCGGCGCCTACCGCCACCACGCGTCCGACGCCTTCGACTCCGAGGATCTTGGGGTTCGGCGTCTCGTTCCAAGCCATGCCTTGGCGCACGCCGATGTCCATGAAGTTGACGCCAGCGAAGGCGATCTCGACCAGCGCATGGCTCGGACCCGCCACCGGCTCGGGACGCTCGATATACTTCAGCATCTCGCGGCCGCCCACGCCATTCATCACAATGGCTCTCATCGACTTGCTCCTATCTTGAATGACTGCACAACATCACAAGATTCTCCGCGATAACAGGACGATTGATTCTGCAGGTCATCGTAGGTTTTCATTCGATCTCTCCTGTCCCTCGCCGTTCCCGGATTAGCCGGAGCGTGCGGCCGCGGGCAGGCCTTCATGTCAGCGGGAAAAGGAATGATCTTCCCGCGTTGTTCAGGCGGAATCCGTTTTCCCCGCTGTTTTCGGAACTTGTCAGGCACGTAGAACTCGATCACTTTTGCCATTGCCGTCACTATTCCCAGCCGCACTCGCAGCGGAGGTGGTCGCATAGGCTGGATTTGCGGAGTACCCGTTTACATGCTGCGCAGCACCGCATCCACATAGTGACCTCCTTATATTGCTTCTCGTAACACTTCAGCACGCCATCCTTCGGGCGGCCAGCATCGCGACGCTATTAGAAAAGCAAACGTTCTGCCACTAGTAATGTTCTGAAAACAAAAGAGAAAGGAAGATCAGTTGCGCGGACGATCCTGTGAATCGCGCGAATTCCGCGAAACCCGCGAAACCCGCGAAACCCGATAACCTTGCGGGAGTACGTTCAGCGGAATTTGAATTGACTTTTGTTGATTTTCAAAGCCTTGATGCGGGTCTCAAGAGTAGATGGTGGGATCCCGAGCGTGGCTGCCGCTCCCGACGGTCCGGAGACTCGGCCTCTGCTCTCGGCCAGCGCTCCCTCGATAATCTCTCGCTCGCTGCGCTGCTCAACCGCAACCTTGAAGGCTCCCGATTGTATAGTGCGAGGTGTCGGCGGAAGAGTATCTTTGGATAGCCAGCTCTCATCCACCGAAAAATTATCGGCTTCGCACACGATGATGGATCGTTCGATGACATTCTGTAATTCACGTATGTTTCCGGGCCAAGGGTACGACTCAAGCAAGCGGAGAGTCTTCTTGTCGACGGTCGTAATGTTCTTACCGGCTTTCCGCGCATAGCGATGGATAAAGTATTCGACCAGCAAGGGAATGTCCTGTGTTCGTTCTCGAAGAGGAGGAATCTCAATCGGGAAAACATGCAGCCGGTAATACAAATCACTTCGGAACGACCCCGTGCTGATAGCAGCCTGCAGGTCACGGTTCGTGGCTGCGATCACACGAATGTCAGCACGTATCGGGTGTGTCCCGCCGACACGTTCAAACTGATGCTCCTGCAAAACCCGCAGGAGAGCAATTTGGGTCTCGGCTGGAAGTTCGCCGACTTCGTCCAGGAAGAGCGTACCGCCGTTTGCTAATTCAAACCTACCCAAGCGCTGCTGAGCCGCGCCCGTGAAGGCGCCCTTCTCGTGGCCAAATAGCTCCGAGGCTATCAAGTCGCGAGGGATGGCAGCGCAGTTCACACTTACAAATGCGCGCGAGGCGCGTTTTGATCGTCGGTGGATGGCCCGTGCAACAAGCTCTTTTCCCGTTCCCGTTTCACCCGTGATAAGGACCGTGGAATCACTCGGCGCGACTTTGGAAATGCGAGAGAGTACGGTTTTTAAAGCTGGAGATGTTCCAACGATCTCTTCAAACATCGAGGCTTTGTCGATTTCTTCACGCAGAGCGACGTTTTCGCTCCGAAGCCTGTCTTCCGCCCGCTTGCGGTCCTCGATGTCCGTGAAGGCAGCATACCAACGCGTAACCTGTCCATGCTCGTCGCGCAATGGGTTAAAACGAACCAAGAACCAGCGATAAGTGCCATCAGGTTTGGGTAGTCGCAACTCCAACTCGAAAGCGGAGCCACCGGAGCGAGCATTATCGGAATAAGTGCGCGCCACCCGTTCTCGGTCATCAGGATGAATAAACGCCGGGGACGAAGCGAAATTCCCGGGTGTTTGCCGCCATTCTTCAAGACTAAGGCCTGCGTCATCGAGCCCAAGGCGGTTGGCATAAAGACGTTCGCCACCCGGCCCGAATACAGCAACAACTTGAGGAACGAGGTCGAGTATCTGACGGAACTCCGCTTCACTGCGCCGCAGCTTTTCCTCTGATTGCTTGCGCGCGTGGATGTCCGTCAGCAGATTGTACCAACGGACGATGTGGCCGTCGGCGTCACGCTGAGGTCGCCCACGTACATGGAACCAACGGTATACACCGTCGGAGCGGCGAAAACGATGGTCAACGTCGTACGAAAGCCCCTTTTCGATTGAGTCCTTCCACACTGCCATTGCGCTAGCGAGGTCATCCGGATGAAGGACATCGGTGGTCTGCCAGCCCTGCAATTGTTCCACGGTCTTTCCGAAGTAGTCTAGAACTGGTTGGTTGACGAAGTCGAGTTCGCCTTCCAATGTCGTGGTAATTGCCAGAGCACCGATGTTTTCAAGAACCAGGCGAAACCTCTCCTCACTCTGTCGCAAGCCTTCCTCGGCGCGTTTTTGTTCGCTCAGATCGAGAATGACGGAGACACCCTCGTTCCCACTGTCTTCAGAGAGTGCACCGCCGAGCAGTATAGGCACGCGGCTGCCATCTTTCCGGAAGTACTCCTTTTCGTAAGGTTGAAAGGCCCCGCTCGCCTTTAACTCAGCTATTGCCCGTTCGTCGCGCTCGCGCCATTCGGCCGGCGTGAGGTCCGTCCAGCGTATCCGCCCGGAAGCGAGATCTTCGCGGTCGTATTTCAACATGCGGAGAAATGCCTCATTGGCCCCCGTGATCGCCCCCTCGAGATTCCATATCAAAATACCTACAACATTGGCTTCGAACAGGCGCCCTATCAATTTGGACGTTTGGTCCACTGGCATGTGGCAAGGTTAACGTCTTTGCCTCACCTGGAGCAATCAAACCTTAGGCTGACTGAACCTAGGCCTCTGATGTCGGTACCACTTCATGAAACGACTTATGAGATTATGAGATGAAACTCCTTCGCGCTTCACTCAAGGCAATCTGCGGCTTCAAAATCTCGAATCTCCCAAGGGTTGCGCGTTGAGAGCGACCGTTCCATTTTGGCCGTCCTCGTACAAACACAATGTTCGCAGTGAAGGGGACTCATAAAACCCAGACTGTTGTTAAGCACCACGGGGAGCTGTATGGCCGAGTTTACGCGACGGGACCTGCTCATCGGCGGAGCGGTAGTTCTAGTGGCAACAAGATTGCCGGCCATAGCATTTTAGAGATCAATAACGGATTCACTATCGCCGAATAACACAAAAGGAGACGATTCAATGGCAACGACTACAACAAGAGATGGCACACGATCTTCTACAAAGATTGAGGCCCGAAGGATGCTCAGCCCATTGTGTGTCACCACGGCTGGCCTCTGTCGTCGTACGACTGGGACGCGCAGATGCTGTTTTTTGTGCGTGCGATGATGGTGAATGATAAAGGACGCTATCGCCAACATCTCGCGTCGGCGCGCAACTCTGAGTGAACGAGCCTTGTCGACAAGGAATCCGATGTCCTCAAGAACGAGTTTGGGATTGTTGATGTGAACGTTCGTGGCTGTTGAAAAAGTCCATTTTCCTCAAAACAGCCAAAATTTGGGGGATAGAAATGTCTAGGAAAACTGAGAACGTCGTTTGTAGGGCGTCCTAATGCAAAGTTTCTTCGGCCATTTTCGAGAGGTCGAGTTTTTCAACACGTTCGTTATCATTCATAGTCCGGATGCGCCTGAGTACACCTTGCGAATGCCTGAAACTGAAATCCGGCGCAGAGGTAGCGCACAGCCACTCGAATGATCAGGTTTTACATGCGGGCGAGAGAGCGTCCGACTGATGGGCCGTCAGGTATCGACTCTTGGCATGTGTGTCACACCTCAGTGGTCGAGCCCGTGATGGTCTTCGAGGGGCGGCGGTTTACTCATTCCTAGTTTTTGTAGACCCTGGGTATACAGATCCAAGTATTTTTAAACTAGCGCTGTGGTTTATGTTTATGCTAATTTGTCAACCATGGGTATACATTACCACGACAAGCTAAACTCGCTGCAGCGCTCGCTTCCCGAGGGGCTGATCGTCGACGCTGCGTGGCTCGAAAGGCACGGGTATTCCAGGGCATTGCGAAAGAAGTACGTTACCCGTGGATGGCTGGATCAGGTGGTGCGGGGCGTCTACCGCCGACCTGCCCCGAAGCTGCAGGAGAGCCTTCGCTGGCAGGCTGTAGTTATTTCCCTGCAGACACTGCTCGGACGCCCATACACGGTCGGTGGCCGGACAGCGCTCGAACTCCAAGGATTCGCACATTACTTATCGGGGCGTCACCGCGAAATACACCTCTACGGTACCGGCAAACCACCGGGCTGGCTATCGAAGCTGTACCTTGAGGACCAGTTGGTGCTTCACAACGCTGACAGGCTCTTCAAAAGCAATTCCAGACACCCGCGCGTGAGCAAGAGCGGCACCAGTACCGGAAATGATTTGCTACAGAGCGGCTACACAACGCAGCCATGGGGACAGTGGGAATGGCCGCTGACGTTGTCATCGCCGGAGCGGGCGATCTTCGAACTACTGGACGAGGTTCCGCGGCGCGAGACTTTTCACCAGCCCGATACTCTGATGGAGGGGCTGCGCAATCTGAGTCCGCGGCGGCTGCATACGCTCCTGCTAGCCTGCCGCAGCGTGAAAGTGAAACGGCTATTCCTGTGGTTTGCTGAGCGGCACGAGCACGCATGGCTAAAGAAGCTGGATTGCAACGATGTCGACCTTGGGCGAGGAAAGCGCATGCTCGTGAAGGGCGGGAAGCTGGACCCGAAGTTCCACATCACAGTCCCGGAGTCGATCGATGCCGCTGGCTGAGGCGTATCGCAAGCAAGTCGCCCTATTGATCAAGATGGTGCCACTCGTCGCCGCGGAACATGCCTTCGCGCTCAAAGGTGGAACCGCAATCAACCTGTTTCTGCGCGATATGCCACGGGTTTCCGTGGATATCGATCTGACATACGTTCCCATCAAGAATCGCGCATCCTCACTCAAAGAGATCGATGCTGCCATGAAACGGATCGCCGCCGCCATCGAGCACGGCGTTCGCGGGGCAAAGGTGAACGCGAGCTCTCTGAAGGGCGAAAAAGGCATAACCAAGCTGATCGTCCGCGCCGACGGCGCGCAGATCAAAATCGAGGTCACGCCAGTAATGCGCGGTTGTGTCTACGAACCCGAAGTCAGGTCGGTATCGGCGCTCGTCGAGGAAGAATTCGGGTTTGCGGAAATGTCTGTCGTCAGTTTCCCAGACCTGTACGGCGGCAAGATTGTAGCTGCGCTCGATCGCCAACATCCGCGCGACCTGTTCGATGTGCGGGATTTGTTCGCCAAGGAAGGTATAGACGACAAGGTGCGTAAAGCATTCATAGTCTATCTTCTTAGCCATGATCGGCCGATGGCCGAGGTTCTGCTTGCATTCGCCATTCTCAGCAGCGCCCAAACCCAAACTGCGAAGCCGCTAAGCATTGCCTTTGAACAGGTACAGCGCGTGGAAATCCTATATTTTCCTGAACGAGTTTTAGTTCGAGCGGCGCTCAGTCCTGAAAGACTAGAACACCTTTACCAGCACAAACTCGAAATTAGAGATGTTCATGAATCGGCAGAATCGCAACGGCTCCCCCAACTGCTACGCGAAACATCGGTCAAGCCATCGGGTCATGCTTATGACCATCGCACCGCCGTGCTTCTATTCGACAAAGACGGACGGCGCATTGCATTCCATGTACTTCGACCAGTTCGGCACAGGTGTCACCATAAACGGCGAATCGGGGACGATAAGCGGCGGTATCTATCGCTGGACGAAGTCCTTGCTGAAGGATGTCGCCGGATAGTTGGCGTAACGGTGCTCCGTGAAGGCGCGACTTCAGCAGGCGTGACTACCACCCGTAGGCTTGGGCGTAAAAGCCCGCTAACAACATCCAAGCGAACAAGGGGACTTCCGCTACAATCTTCTGGCAATGCAGGCCGATCAATCGGAACGAACATCGACGTGGATAGCTTATCGTCGTTGGATTCAGATCATTCTCGTGGCTACGGTCGCCGCTTGGTGGGCCTTCTGGGATTTCGACGGAGCGGCTTTTATTTCAAGACTGACCCTGCGCGTAAGCTGGCTTGACCCGACTCTTGCCAAGGCTTTCCTGTTCTGGGGACTGCCTATCGGAGGAGTTGCGCTTGTCCAGCTAATTTGCTACTCCCTTGACAGAGTTTTTCTGAGGCGGCGGTGGACATCGATTGATTTGCTACGGCTGACTCTCTGGCGGACGGTTTCTCCAACTGTCGCCATTCTGTTTCTTGCCAGCGGTTTCAATGCATTCTACGAGCGTCGATTGGTGGGAATTGTGTGGCTCGTAATCGCCGCGATAGTGGCCATGCTCGGAATGCTGCGTCTGCGTTCGGCGGAAGGCATGAAGCTACAGGAAGTAAAAGGTGGGGAACTTTACAAACGGGCATTTGTTCTGGCGAAGATGACGAAGACGCCTTTGAAACGAGTGTATGTCGTTCCGGCAGGCAGAGGGCACCTAACCAACGCCTATGGAGGTTCGCACACTATTGCAGTGACCGACAACTACGGAAAATTCCTGACAAGCGCACAACTCGATTTTGTCATTGGGCATGAACTGGGACATGCAAAAGCGAAGCATGGTCGCAAGAAACTGCTGATAACAGCAGCCGTTATCGCAGGTATCGCTCTCGCGAGTTTCGTCATGTCGCCTTTCCTGTTTCCATTTCGCCCACTTTTCGATGGCTTGGTCGTGTTTGTGCCGATTCTTACGTTCTATTTCTTATCGCGTCGTTTTGAATACGCTGCCGATGCTGCTGGAGTTGAATTAACGAGAGACCCGGAGACAGCAATCCATGCTCTCGTCAATCTGCACCGCATCACGGAAGCGCCGATGCATTGCGGCAAACTGACAGAACTCTTTATGACGCACCCCGCTTTAACGCGACGAGTTCGGGTGATAGGTGAAACAGGCCGGGTGCCTGCCGAGCGAATATCCGAGATCGTGGACGAGATGCAGATGCGAGACGTTGTTCAGGGCTAACCGCCACTAATGGCCCTCATTGACTGAGTTCTGTGGTCGGGACCGCCTTGTCGGATAATGTCTTCATGCAAATACAGATCGCAGCCGGGGAAACCGACGATCTACAGTTCATCACGCTGTTGAATTCCTTGGTGCGCGGACTGATCACGGAAGAGACACCTCAGGAACGCTGGATCATCCAGATTGACAACTGGTTTGACCACAAGTGGCTTCGGTTCTCAGGTATTGGAACGGTGGATTTCAAATTTCCTGCGTTCATGAACCCGATACGACGCAGTACTGGAAGAGTTTTATCAAGACAAACTGACGTTCCCTCCGTTCACTCCAAACAGAGTCTTGGAACAGTGGTCATTTGTGCGAGTTGGTGACCACTATGCCGAAGCGCCATTGCGTGAATTGCCGCACCCTTCCGAGAAACAACCGAGCGAAGCAAATCTGCACAAGCGAGTTCAGGGCTTCAGCCGCTCTGCATGTTTCGTGTGGTACAGCGCAGAGACTTTCGCGAATGAGAGAGGCAGCGTGTACTGTGTTGCGGCTGACCGAGTCGAGGCTTTGGTTCGCAGCTTTCAATCGGGAGCAGGGGTGGAAGCTGAACGCAACGAAGGGCCTGAGCCGAGACGATGTTCATCAATTAATTGATGAACACACATAGCTCCCAAATTGATCGAGTAGTGGGCCGTGAAAGGCGCTGGACTTCGGCGGGCGCGACTCTGGTACCGGGAGTCTTGAGCGCGAGAACCCTGATACCGTCAACTATACTTCTTGTTCCATGGGACACAACTGCCCGGTCTGCGGCTACGCAAAACTTGCGGAACCTCCGTATGACAAAACGGGATGTGCTTCTTTTGAAATCTGCCCCTCGTGCGGAACAGAGTTTGGTTACCACCATGCCAGCAAATCGCACGCAGAGCTACGGAGGCTCTGGAACTCCCGCAGCTTGGACAACTCGCAAATTAACTCGGCTCAGACATCGACCGAAACTTGGAAGTGCGCCACATGTGGCAAATCTCACGTTGGCGTGCCAATGAGCTTTGCCGCCGAGTTTCCTGACATGTACGCAAACATGAAACCAGAAGAGCGCGACACCCGCGCTTTAATCGGCTCTGATCAATGTGTCATCGATCAGCAATGGTTCTTGCTCCGGGGATGTCTTGAAGTTCCGATCCTTGGCAGTGAGGAGCCTTTTGTTTGGGGCCTATGGGCGTCCGTCAAGGAAGAGGTTTACGACGAAGTCTCCGACTTCTGGACGCTCGAAGGAAGAGAGAAGCTGCATGGCCCATACAAGGGCAGGCTTGCCAACTCCCTGACGGTTTATCCCGAGACCCATAATCTGAAAACGGAGATCAGCCTTCAGACTGTCGGGACACGCCCCCTTTTCAGAATCGAGGAAACCGACCACTTGCTCGCTCAGGAACAGTCGTCCGGCATCTCTCTCGCAAGAGCTATGGAGTTGGCATCGCTCCTTCTTCATCAGGAACGATAGCGGCTCCGAACCGCTAAATCACTCCTCCTCCGCTCCGTTAAAGCGTCGGTACCGTCTAGAAGATCATTTTGCTGGGAATGGGCATCAGGAAATTCTGAAATACTGGTAGCGGCTCAATCCACGGCAAGTCTCCGCCGATTGTGCTGAGATAATTGGCTAAGAGTGTGTCGCTGGATTCCCTCATCGCTAAACTAGAATAGCACAATAAATACCTCTTGTTTAGCGAGCAAATTTAGTTTATGTAACTCGGTAAACAACTGTACACAAAAGGCTTACGATTGAGCAATCAGCGACAGCGCGTTTTAGGGAGCTTTCATTCGGGATTCGCCCTCGGACTTCCGCAGTTCCGAAAGCAGCTCCCGATGCTGATCGCCGCCCGTTCCAATGCCTTTGCCAAGCCGCCATCTATTCACCCACTTAACCTTGCATCTAGGACTACAGCGCCAATTAGAGGCGACGAGAGGTCCTTTCCTACCTAGTTCTCTTCTGTTTTCCGCGGCTCGCGGCCACCTCGGGCAGGAGCTCTCCTTTCAACCACTCTGCCAGGATTTGTGGGTCGAATCTAAGTGCGCGATTTACCCGAAATGCACCCGGAATCCGCCCCGCAGCCCGTGTCTTGTAGATGTGCTTCGGGGTCACGCTCAAGAGCCTTGCGAGTTCGGAACCTTAACAGCGTCTTTGCGATTCTCTAGCGTTTCTATGATTTGCATTTTCTTTTTATCCCACGCCACTGCTTTTATTGAGAGCAGACAGTTCGAGATTGGTGTGCTCTGGCATAACTTGAAGCTGCTCCTGTAACTTGCACGCTAATTCCGCGATAGAGTGACCTGCGATCGGATTGTGATGGTCCTCGAATAGATTGTATCGGACCTGACGTATAGTCGGATGATTTGCGCTGGGCCGAGCGATGAAGTTCATCAAGGAACGGAGTATCGCCAAAATCTCGCCGCGCTCATAGATGCGGTCTATGAACAGATTGTTAGCGTTCCACTCACGGAGATTCTTTTCAACACTGAAGAAGCCGGTAACTGGAGAAGGATCGAAGGCGTATACCTTGTCTATCCGTGGCACGTTCTCGTTCTTCGGCAGCGAATATGCGAACTCCTGAGCCAAGCCTCCTCCAAGGGAATGGCCGGTCGAAAAAAGGTGAACATGCTCGACGGATTCCCATCCTGCAGAGTGGATTAAGTCCAAATACTCTTCAACAAAGGCTTCACCGTACATCCTGACAATTACCGTGTACTCATCATTGCCGTCCTTGGGCAAGAACCAGCGCAGGTTCGCTTTCCAGTCTTTAATATTCGTGAATACGGTGCCTCCGAACGCGACTGCGACTTTTCGCTGTTCCGCGTGCCACCAGATTTCAACGCGCAAATGAACGGTCTTGATTTTCTCCGCGAGCTCTCCTTCATCCAAACCCTCCCATCGTTTCCAGCCCATCCCCATTAGGACCGCATCGGCATTGACGCACATTCCGGTGTTCACGGCTTTTGCGTCTGGCTTCCGTTGATAAGCTGCTTGGCTGAGTAACGCAAAAGGCAAATCCTCAGGTCCAGTGAGGATAATCGGTTCCGGAGGCCCGAGAAGTCGCTGACCAGGCTGTCGAATCACAACTTGGGTAGCCTTTTGCCGATAAGCCGGGCTGCTGCGGATCCGGATGTATGCCGGAAGAGATACTACGAGTAATGCGACAATGACATACAAAAGCATTGATGTTCCACACAAACTGCTTTGAATTCTGAGAGAACCCTCTTGGGACCCACAGACTGGCGTGGCATAGTCTAAGCGGCGTTCTCACGATTGTCTATTGCATTTCCCTATTGCTTACGTTGCTCTATTTCGATAAGTGATCTTTGGGCCACCCTCTCTCAAGGAGTCCAAAATCGCGATATCGGTGACGTGAGCGACTCCCATTCAGCTCCACGGCCTCAACCGGGCATGACCAAACACCATGTATCGGCTTCAGGCTCCTTGAG
>Ga0210409_10005777_pt1 | contig 12959 bp, 14 predicted proteins | sample IncBWH17MmetaG_FD_161649 | JGI IMG/M metagenome (GOLD analysis project Ga0210409, IMG submission 161649) | Forest soil microbial communities from Barre Woods Harvard Forest LTER site, Petersham, Massachusetts, United States - Inc-BW-H-17-M | ecosystem: Environmental > Terrestrial > Soil >...
CGAACACAGAGCGCCTTCGAAAACTCTGCATTATACCCTCTAGGAAGTCAGCTCGACACCAGCGTGCCGTCCGGCTGCTCCTCGGTCTTCACTGGGATTCCAAATCCGTCGATTAGACTGCGGCGATGCGTGAGAATCTGCTGCATCTCTTCCGGGGTTCCCCGTGCTGGTGGCTGGTTTGCGATGGCGTCGTTGAGCATCGCCCAGCTGACTTCTGAGGCAATCACGCTGTCGCGGGCCTGGGGGAATCCGAGGTTCTTGCCGGCGATCACCGAGCGGGCAAAGACATCGACCATGACATCCAGTTTCTTGTCATTGAATGGGGCCGTTTTGTAGATCGTTTCCCCCACGCCATATAATTCAACCGCGGCCATGGAAAAGTCATGCCGCATGCGGGCGACGCCCTTGGTGCCAATCGCGTCCAGATAGCAGTTGTGCGGCTGCTGCTTCGCGAGGTGCCCGTAGACGAAGCCTTGCGTGATGTCGAACACGATTCCGTTGGCGAATGTGCCGTGCACCTGAACCCACCAGGGATCCTTGTAATCCCACATACGAATGCCCTGCGCATGCCAGGTCTTGTATTCGCTGTTGGCGTACCAGCGAGCGACGTCGACGTAATGCATGCCGCAATCGTGAAAGGGCGGCCCTTCGGGATCGTGTCCTTCCATGGGCATGTGCCCCGGCGTCATGTGGCAGACACGGATCACAGCCAGATCACCAACGTGGCCCTCGGCGATAAACCTCTGTATATCTTTGTGATACCACGCATTCCTATTGAAAAGGTTGACCGCAACGAAGCGGTCGCTGGCCTCGATCTCGCGCACCAGTTGCCACTCCGTAGCCACGTCGGCGCCCAGAGGCTTTTCCGCCAAAACGTGCTTGCCGCACGCCAAAGCTCGGTGGATTTGTTGCGGCCGCGCGTCGGCCAGGGTGAACAGTCCGACCACATCGATGGAGGGATCGGCGAAGATGGGATCGGGGACTTCGTAGACGGCGGCGTTGGGAACATTCTGCCGCGCGAGCTGCCGGGCGGGTGAGCTGATGTCATAGACCGCGGAGACGTCCCAAAGCTCGCTCTGCTCGAGGGCAGCGACAAAGGCACGACCCATGCGTCCGTACCCTAGAATCCCCGCCCTGAGTCTGCGTGCCATTCGCTAAGTCATCTTAGGCGGCAGCCGCCGAGGCGCTCTGTGACGGGCGTCACACTGCAATGTGGTCCCAAGAAACGCAGCGCGACGCGGTAATCCCTACCCGATTTACCCGATTCCCTGCAGTCCACCCTGTAGGTACTCTACAATTTCCGGGTCATCGCCGCGTTCGCAGCCGTGCGCTGGATTTCGGAGGAGTAGACCATGTCCGCCGACGGCAACCTGAAATTCGGATCCATTTCGCACCCACCCGCCATCAGACATAAGAAACGAGCAGAACGTACCTGTGCGCTGTGCGAACTGCCTCTGCGCGGACAGCCGCCTGTACTTCTCAAGTCGGGACAGAGCGTACATGTCGACTGCTACTACCGGATGCAAAAGCACCCGCGCAGCGGTCGAACGAACTGAATCGATAAGCGCTAACTTACAGCACAACGCGTCAGCCGGGCGATGATGGCGACAATCTCTTTCTGGCTGTGGCCTGCGCTCGCCAACGCATCGTACGTGGCGAAACCAGTAAGCATGCTGAGCACGCTCGCTGCGGTGTTAAGCTGGTGCTCCGTGAACTTTTTCCTTCCCGCTGTGTCCATCCGTTTCAATATCTCTCCGGCAATGTGAGCACGGCGGGCGTCCCGCGCCTCTATACCTTCGGCAATCTTAGGATCGAGGACGGCCATGGCGCGCAACCGCCGGAGAGCTACCGGGTCGGAGGCCCAGAATCCAACGAAAATGCTTACAAGCTTGTCAATCGCTGCGGCTGGGTCGGGCTCCAGGAACACTTCTGGCATGCGCCGCATATTGCCCCGATTTGCAAGGTGGTCGTACAAAGCTTCCAGCAGACCGGTACGGGAGCTGAACTGGTAGTAGAGGGTGAGCCTGGAGACATCGGCCCGCCGCGCGATTGCTTCCATGGATAGATCGGTTTCGGATTCCGTCGCGAGCAGGTGCCGGGCAGCCTCGAGGATGCGAGTGCGGGTCTCGCTCGCAACTGCCTGCCGTTTTTCCATGTTGTAAGGGCGTGGTGCCATGGTTTGAATTCTCTCCGGTGTGTGCCTCTGATAATTCAGCATACAGGATGTATAACGCCGGCTAGGAAAGCAAAGGCAATTCCGAACACTGCTTCCAGTGATGCGGATCACAGTCCCGTATCCTTCTGCGGCCTATAAAGGTCAGTGAGGCATCAACGCGATCTGAGAAGACTGCGCGGCAGCGGTTCGACCTTTTCAAGCCCAGACCGGACGCCACTCCCTAACATTTCCCCCGCGGTGACCCTCGTCCAGGCGTCTTCGGAAAGGGGACTTAGGCGGTGTTTACCCTGTACGTGCTTCCTTTTCTGGTTGTGGCGCTGGCGCTGCTTCTTGGATTTTGCCGGGCGCAGCATCACGAGAGCGAGAGTCTGCGCGAGGAACTCGAACAACTGCAGGCGACGATCCGGCAGCGGGGAAAAAAAGCGTGACTCGGCTTTGCAGGAGCTTTTCTTGCGCTTCTCCGAAGATGGGAAGCTCAACAAGGAAAAGAGCCAGTTCCAAGCCAAGCTCGCCGAGTACGAGAAGTACTCTGCTCTGACGCAACTCGCGCTTGGAGCCGCGCATGAAATCAACAATCCCTTACTAGGCATTCTTTCTCATCTTGAATTGGAGCTGAAAAATGCTCCGAGCGAGGGACGTCATGAGATCGAACAATGCATCGAGGCTGCACGTCGCATCTCGGTGACCTTGCGCAGCCTGATGAATTATGCGCGGCCAAGCCCGCTGATCCTGAGCAAGCTCAACCTGCATCGTCTGGTCGCATAGACACTCGCTTTTCTGCAGCATCAGCCCATGCTGCACGGGCGCATCCTGGAAAACCGGGTGCCTACCGATCTGCCGAACATCCGAGTGGTTGCCAACCAGCTCTCGCAGGTGGTGATGAATCTGTTTCTGAATGCTGCGCAGGGCACTCCTGAGGGAGGACGCATCACGGTATTTGCAGAGCGCTCAAGTTCGGCCGATAGCGTCGAGATCTGCATTGTAGATACTGGCTGCGGCATTCCGCCCGACGTGCTGCCTCACGTTTTTGAGCCGTTCTTTACCACCAAGCGCGGGAAGGGAACTGGGCTGGGGCTGAGCATCAGCCAGACCTATGTGCGCAGCCATGAGGGCGAAATCCAGGTCGAGAGCGCGCCGAATTGCGGGACGACCGTGACCATCACGCTTCCTCTCCGCCAGCCCGAAGGGGCGCACGTCGATGGCGCCAGGAGCAACGAGGTAATCATTCAATAGCCATGGCCTACTCCGTCTTAATTGTCGACGATGAAGACTTGACGCTGTGTACGATCAGTCGCGGACTTACGGCCGAAGGCTTTGAGATTCTGACCGCCGCCTCGGGCCAAGACGCGTTACATATTTTTGAAGATGAGAAACCCGATCTTGTGCTGCTCGACATCGTGCTGCCCGGGATGGATGGCGTAGAGGTTCTGCGCCAGATCAAGGCTGCCAATGCCGCGTGCATCGTGGTGATGATGAGCGCCTATCACATGGTGGATCGGGCGGTGGAAGCGATGAAACTGGGCGCCCACGACTATCTCATCAAGCCGTTTCACCTGACCGACCTGACGGCTACACTGAAACGGGTTTCTGAGATGCTGGCGCTGCGGGTTCGAGTGCGCGACACCGTGGAGACGGCCAAGGGACAGTACGACTTCGGACGCGTCGTTACGCAGAATCCCGCGATGCGCAACATGCTTGAAGTGGCGCGCAAAGCTGCCGAGACCGATCACACCACAATCCTGATTCAAGGTGACAGCGGGACAGGGAAGGGCGTGCTGGCGCGGGCGATTCATTACTCCAGTCCGCGCGCGAATCAACCGCTGCTCGAACTCAATTGCGCCACTCTCCCCGATGCGTTGCTCGAGAGCGAATTGTTTGGTTTCGAACCCGGCGCCTTCACCGATGCTCGCCGCCGTAAAGAGGGCCTGCTGGAGCGCGCCCACGGTGGGACGCTCTTTCTCGACGAGATCGGCAACATGTCGCCCAGCGTGCAGGCTAAATTGCTGCGCGTGCTCGAAGAGGGGACGTTTCTCCGGCTCGGTGGCACCAAGTGCATCAAGGTCGATGTCCGCGTGGTCACAGCCACGAATACGAACCTGAAGGAAGCCGTCGCCCAGGGACGTTTTCGCGAGGACCCTCTTCTACCGGCTCAATGTCGTGCCGCTGTTCATTCCGCCCTTGCGCGAGAGAAGGGAAGACATCTTGCCGCTGGCACTCGACATGGTGCAAAGATTCAACGAAGAACTAAAGAAGAACTTTATAGGATTTACGGCGGAAGCCGCCGAGCTGATCATGAACTATCCCTGGCCGGGGAACATCCGCGAATTGAAGAACGTGGTTGAGCGCACGATGATCCTCGCTCCGGAAGGCAACATCGATGCGATCTCTCTGCCCGAGGAAATTCGCGAGTCCAAGAATTCGAACCACTTCGAAGTAATCTCCAACGATGGAGAGCCCGGGGGAGATTTCCTGGTGAGTCTTCGCGAATTAGAAGAAGATTACATCCGTAAAGTTCTGGCCGCGACTGGGAACAACAAAACCCAAGCGGCCAGGATACTCGGTATACACCCCACGTCACTGCTGCGGCGGCTGAGGAAAGAGCCGGTGCTGAACTAGGAGTTGTCTCTGGCTAGTATTGAGACCATCGCCGCGGATTGCCAGGCATAAGCAGAAAAGCAGATTCCTCGGCTGCGCCGTCGGAATGACAACGATCATGTGACACTTGATCTAATACTGTCGATCAGGTTGGAGCGAGTTCCCGCTTACGCTGTGACCATCTTTGCCAACCAACTCTTTACGAATTCTTCGAAACGATCAAGCGCCTTGGGGAAATTATCTCCAGCGGCGGCGAAGCCCAGGCGGAAATGCGAGGGCGCATCGAAGCAATCGCCGGGAGCCAGCAGGATTCCATGCTCGGTGGCTGCTTGGCAGAACGGGCGGGCGTTCTCTCCGCTCACTAGCCAGGGGAAGGCGGTCATGCCGCCTTGCGGCGGAATCCAACCGAGTACGTCGCGATGGTCTGCCATGAAGCGATCGAGGAGCTTGAGGTTCCGGGTGGCGGCTTCCTGGGCCTTGCCGAGCACGACGTCACGCTGGCGGATGGCGATTTCGGAAAGAATTTCTCCGGTGGTGGTGTTGGAGATCGAAAAGTAGGCGCGTGCGTTCCAATATTGCTGGCGGCGCCGGGCGTCGTGCTCGATTATCCATCCCGTGCGGACTCCGGAAATCGAAAATGCCTTGGATAGGTCGGCGATCACGGTGGCGTGTTGTAAGCGCGCGGCCGATTTCGTTGGCCTTCCGTGGTAGATGGGGTGGTAGACCTCGTCACAGACCAACTGGATTCCGCGCTGGGCGGTGAAGTCGTGCAGGGATTCCATTTCGCTATCGCTGATGGTCGAGCCTGTTGGGCTATGCGGGCTGTTGACGAGGATCAGCTTGGTATTCGAGTCGGCGAGGTGCTTGATCTCATCGGGATCGATGCGAAAGCCGTTCTCGCGGCGCACGCGATAGAAGCGGGTTTCCAGCCCAAGCGATTCCGGGAGCGCCGAGAAAGTAGTGAATCCGGGCATCGGGATGATTACGTTCGCGCCCGGTTCGGCGGCTAGCCACATCACGGCCACGAGGGCCTCAGAGGCACCGGTCACAATTTGCACGGCCTCGACCGGTACACCCTGCATTTCAGCGATCGCTTCACGCAGACTGTCGGCACCGGCGGGACGGCCGTAGACCAGGTTATGGTTCAGGAAGCGGTGGCGCGTTTCGTCGTCGGCGAGAGCGAGAATGTCGTTTACAGTCCAGGTCGGTCCGGTGCTCGCACCGAGGTTGAATTCTATATCGTGCTCGTACTGGTCGAGCCAAGCATCGAGCATGAAAGGCTTGAGTTGCATTCGAGCACCTCGAAGGACACGTTGGTTGTTGCTATTGATTCCTCGAGTCGGGGCTCGGATGATCTTTAAGTTTGCAAGTTTGAGGGAGGAATTTCATTGACTGTCTGTTCCAATTTGGGCCGCTTATGCGCGATTTCAGGCGTCCCTGCCGGACGCCTGAAACTCTGCTATGGCCGGCGCGGACTCATCCCTGGTCTGACCACTCCATCATTCCAACGCTGCAAAACGCAGCTGCGATTTGCAAAACGCAGTGGAGCTCAGCCTCGGCGAAAGAATATGGATGGTAATAATTCGTTTCTAATCAACGATCAGCGTAGTAAGTACAAATTGTTACTGACGTGCTCTCTACATTGTGGCGGTCGCTTGACCCAGAATGGGCGACACCAAAAACCGAGGGCATCATGTCCATACTTTTCGTATTGCTGACCTTCCTCGTAGTCATCTCTGTCAACTATTTATGGTTTCGTCCGGCTCAGGCGTTGCCGGTAACGGCCCATCCTTCGCTTAAGCCCCCAGCTCCGTTGATGACCAAGCAAGCCGGATTTGCCATTCCTCAGCACTATTGCTTTCATCCCGGTCACACCTGGGTGCTGCGGGAAGGGCAGGAAGACGCGCGCGTCGGATTCGACTCGTTCACGGCCGATCTGGTGGGAAAGATCGAGCGCATCGAAGTGGCGAAACCGGACCGCTGGTTCGACAGGGGCAGAGACTCATGACGATCTATGGCGACGGATTCTCGTTCGAGCTGGTGTCGCCGATCGAAGGCGTCGTTACGCACATTAATCAGGACGTCATTCAAAACCCAGCGCTAGCCCTGGGCGATCCTTATAAAGACGGCTGGATCGCCACCCTCAAGGCGCCCGACTTCAACACCAACCAGCGCAACCTCATGCAGGCGTCGATGGTTGCACCCTGGATGCACTACAACCAGACCCGACTCAATGCCGAGGTTGCAAAACTCAATCCCGCCCTCGCGCAAGATGGCGGAATTCCCGTCAGTGGTCTTCTGCAGCGCGTTAACGCGGAGCTGCGCCAGCGGATCATCAGCGAATTCTTTCTCAACTGAATGGCGCGGGACGAAGGAGAACGGAATGCCCAGGAGCAAAGCAATCCTGATCGACATCACCAAGTGCATCGGTTGTCTCAGCTGTGAGGCGGCCTGCAAACAACTCCACAGCTTTTCGGAGGACCCGGAGCCGAAACTATCCCCGACCGCGTTCACGATTGTCGAAGAGCATGGCGACCGCTACGTCCGGCGGATGTGCATGAACTGTCAGGACCCAGCGTGTGCGTCGGCGTGCCTGGTCGGGGCGCTCAAGAAAACCGAACTGGGGCCGGTCACGTACGAATCGTCGAAATGCATCGGGTGCCGCTACTGTCTCGTGGCGTGCCCATTCAACGTGCCACGTTATCAGTGGTCGAAGCTCACGCCCTTCGTTACCAAGTGCGATATGTGCTATGCACGGCAGGCGAAAGGGCAGCCTCCGGCCTGCGTCGAAGCCTGTCCCGTGCAGGCTTCCATCGTCGGTTGGCGCGATGAAATCCTGGAAGAGGCCGAGCGTCGCATTCTCTCCGACACCAAATACGTGAAGCACATCTACGGCAGTGAGGAAGTCGGAGGCACATCGGTTTTCTACATCTCGGATGTACCTTTTGAAAAACTAGGATTTACCAAGGTCGAGTCGCAGCCTATGCCCGTGCTCACGGCGAATGCACTGGGGGATATCCCGACGGTGGTGACGGTAGGCGGCGGACTTCTCGCCGGACTCTACTGGATCACCAACCGCAGGAAACTGGTGGCGCTGGCTGAGGCCGCAGAATCTGCACGGTCAGGCAAGGGAAAGGATTCGTATCATGACTAATTTCCGGTTTCCTAAACTTACATTCTGGCGTACGGTTGTGGTCGTCATATTTCTCGCGGGCGCCTATGCGGCCTATGCGCGCTTCGCGCTGGGCTTCCAGCAATCAACCAATCTCGCCGACTCCCAACCCTGGGGCTTGTGGGTTGGCCTGGGCACACTGTGCGGGGTGGGCATTTCGGCGGGGGGCTTCGCGATAGCCGCCGCCGTGTATCTGCTCGGGTTCGAGCGTTACCGTCCGGTGGTCCGCGCCGCGGTGCTGCTCTCGTTCCTCGGATATCTCACGGTCATCGTCGGGATGATGTATGAACTCGGCCTGCCCTGGAGGATCTGGCACCCGATTGTGATGTGGAACCGGCACTCGGTGCTCTTCGAGGTTTCGTGGTGTGTGATGCTCTACACCACGGTCCTCTCTCTCGAATTTTCCCCTTCGCTGGTCGAAAAGATCCCTTGGGTGCGGCTGCGCGAGCTCTACTTGAAGTGGCACCATCATCTACTGATTGCGCTGGTCCTGATCGGCGCCATCCTGTCATCACTCCATCAATCATTCCTTGGCGGGCTCTACCTGCTGGCTAAGGGCAAGGTCGACCCTCTCTGGTACAGCTCGTATCTGCCCACGTTGTTCTATCTCTCGGCGGTGCCGGCAGGGTTGGCGGCCACCATCATGGCTGTCTATCTGTGCAACCGGTCGCTGCATGCGCGGGTTGATCCCCGGGTGCTTTCGGAGTTGAGCCAAATTATCGCGCCCATGCTGTACGTCTATGCTTTGCTGCGGGGCATCGACCTGGTTACGCACGGTGGCGCCGCTTATTTATTCAAATGGCGTGAGGAGAGCCTCCTGTTCTGGTTTGAGATTGCGATGTTCGTCATCGCGCCGGTATTCCTGCTGAGCCAGTCTAAGGTGCGCAACAACCCCAATGCGCTTTACGGTACGTGTGCGCTGGTAGTGATGGGATTTATGGCCAATCGGCTGAATGTCTCGATCACGGCATTCCAGGCGAGTTCCGGCTATTACTACATTCCCAAGTGGACCGAATTCGCGCTTACGCTCGCAACAGTTACAGCGGCTGGGGTAGCGTTTCACTACGCGGTGATCTATCTGGAAATTCTCCCCAGAAGCATCCCGGCCAAAAACTGGATGACCAGACACCCTGCCACCGCCTGATATCCGGGATTCGTTCGGGGGCCCGCCTCTGACTCGCGAACCAGCGAGACAGGGCGGGGCTTCTCGTTTGGTGAGGAATTATGAGGGAAATTGCGCCTACGAATCGCGCTTTATATAGCGATAAAAGCGCGGCTGTCCGCGGCTCTTCCAGTATTCGTTCTGGTAGTCGTCAATGGCGGGTCCTCTGCTCAGCAGACTGAGGAATTTGTGCCTTGAGGGACGAATCACGATCCCCACATGTCCGTGCCAGACGACGAGATCGGCCGGCTGGGGGTGCGATACCTGGCGGAATCCTGGCACACCGTCATAGAGATCATCGGAATCGGCATAGGTGTACGGGAATCCAGCACGCAAATAAATGGCGTGCACCAGATGCGAGCAATCACGCCCCGCATCGCGCGTCTTTTTGGAGTGCAGCGCGACGGCGATCACCGAGGAACGGTCGCGAGCATTTAGGCTCGTAGGTTTTGCCGGTACGTGCACCGGCTTCGCGGCCGGAGGTAAAGCCTGATTTGTGCCCTGGGCCCGGGACAGGCCTCCGCCACAAAGGGCCAGCGCGCAGGTCGCGGTCACTAGCGATTTGAAACCACACTGCATTGCCCTATTTAGACGCCGTTTTGCGATCAAAGGGCAAGTTACTTTTGTGAAGGCCCTCTTTTGCAGTCCCTATATTCGGCCCTGGTTCCAGGGAAAGCAAGATGTCGGGTGGCGAACGAGCCCCCGACTCCGCTCACCGGCGACCTTCCGCGAGAGAGTCTCGTCGGACTCACAGTATTTGTCAGGTTGTTGCCAATTCCTGCCGCATTGAAATGAAGCAGAGCCAACTGGTTACTAATAGAGTGAGCCCAGCTTGCTGAAACAAGCCAGTTACGACGAATGCCGCTGAACTTGGAGCGAATCTGAGTGGCGGCCCGCGTGCAGAGCATTGACTGACCGAGTGTGCCGAAATGAGGCCAAACGTGGGGCTGGGGCTCACACGATAGTAAAAATCGAATTCGATCTCAGATTACTGAGAAAGGGAAAATGAAGAAGCAAAAAGGTTTCTCACTTATCGAACTACTGATCGTTGTGGCGATCATCCTGATCATTGCAGCAATCGCGATTCCGAACCTACTTCGCGCTCGCATGGCGGCCAATGAGGCGTCTGCTGTGGCGTCCATCCGTACCATCAACACGGCTGAAGTCACCTACAACTCGACCTATCCGACGGTCGGCTTTTCGGCGAACCTGGTGAGCTTGGGCGGCGCGATCGGCGCGGCTTGCGTGCCTGCACAGGCCACTGCCTGCTTGATTGATTCCGTGTTGGCCAACAACGGCAACCCGGCTGGTAGCGGCAAGAGCGGCTACCTGTTCACCACCGGCGCGGGCACAGTGGGCGGTGGCGTTAATGTCGGCTACACCGTAAAAGCGGTGCCGATCGTGATCAATCAGACCGGTCTTCGTGGCTTCTGCGCTGAGGAAGACGCAGTGGTTCGTGTCGACCCGGCTGGCGTTTGCTCCACTACCGAAGCGGGCATCCTGACATTCAATCCGCTCAACCAGTAACTTCGGCTGAAAATAACTCAGGGAATAGAGCAGCAAGCCACAGGCTTGCTGCTCTTCATTTTGTGAGCATGCCACGATCTCCGGTTCGTTTGCGGTGGACCGAAATTTCGGGAGGACGCGATCTGTAAAGTGGATCGCCAGGAAAGTCAAAAGCCCCGCCCTGTCTCGCCAACAACGCGAGACAAGGACGGGGCACCCGATTTTGAACAACCACTGGCGTTCAAGACGATGAGCCGCCGGGACGGCGGCGCTACGGGGGAGGGAAGAAAAAACGCACCGTGGGCTGCTGACGAGCATCTGAGTCTTGCTGACCTCTTCTCGTGCGAAGATATAGACCTGAACTGTGGCCGCTCCCGACCAAATCCAAACCTCGACGTTCCGCCGAGTCTTCAAGGCCTTTCACTATCGCGATTTCCGTCTCATGTGGATCGGTGCCTGCATGTCCAGCATCGGCACGTGGATGCAGATCGTGGCACAGGGATGGCTGATTTATCGTTTGAGCCATTCGCCACGCTTGCTGGCGCTCGATCAATTCCTGGCGGGCATTCCAATCTTTCTCTTCTCGATTATTGGCGGAGTTGTGGCAGATCGGACGGAGCGCCGCAAGATTCTACTGGTGTCGCAGTACATACAGATGGGGAGCGCTGCGACGTTGACGATTCTCGTGGCTTTCGGCCTGACACACGTTTGGCCGATCCTCTGTCTCTCGTTTGTTTCGGGCTTCGCGCAGGCTTTTGGCGGACCCGCATATCAGGCGCTGATCCCGACGCTGGTCGATCGCGACGACATGCCCAACGCTATCGCGCTGAACTCCATTCAATTCAATTTGGCAGTGACGGTTGGTCCGGCGCTGGCGGGGATGACTCTGGCCCATCTCGGAGAGAAATGGTGCTTCGGACTGAACGCCCTCTCGTTCCTCGCACCGGTTATTTCCTTGTCAATCATTAGCGCGCGGTACCTGCCGGAGAAGTCGGGCGAATCGATGTTCAAGAGACTGAAGCAGGGAATTCACTTCATCTGGCGCCAGGGCGCGATGGTTGCGCTCATCATCCTGGCGTTTGCGATGACATTCCTCAGCATGCCGATGCGGACGTATATTCCGGTGTTCGTGAAAGACATTTTCCATCGCGGCCCGGAGACGTATGGGAACCTGTTATCGCTGATGGGAGTGGGATCGATTGTCGGATCGCTGGGCGTGGCGAGCTTGGGAAACATATCGAAGAAGGGGCGATTCGCGTTAAGCATGTTGGTGTTACTGGGTGCGGGAATAGCGGGATTTTCGTTTTCGAAAGCACTACCGGTGAGTTACGCCATGCTGCTGCTCGTCGGGGCATCGATGATGGCGGTCTTTGCGACGGTGACGTCGCTGGTGCAGTTGAGCGTGACCAACGAAATGCGCGGGCGGGTGATGAGCGTCTACAATTTCGCATTTCGTGGCGGGATGCCCATCGGGAACCTGGTTTCAGGATGGCTGGTGCCGGCTTACACCGCGCCCGTTGTATTGGGGGTGAATGGATTCCTGCTAATCGCGGTTGCGCTCTATTTCCTGCTGATGCAGCGGAGGGTGGCGGCGTTGTAGAGTTGGGACATCTGGAGGCGCGGGCGAGGCGCCGGGGCGACGATGAGCTATCGTGATTGCCAGTCTACCGAGTAGACGTCTTGTGTTCCGGTGTCACGGAGCAGGAGAGGTTCGTCGTTGGGAGTGAGAGCCAGGGCCGCGCCGTAGCGGCCGGTGGCGAGAAAGTCCTTTACGTCGGCGACTTGCTCAATTCTCCCGTCACTGACACGTACCCGCATCACTGCACTTTTCTGTCGGTAATCCAGTACATAAACAAACTGTCCGTCATGGGACCAGCAGAGCCAGCCTAGGGACCCTTTCACCAGTTCCGTCCACTTGCGCGTGCCCAGATCGAACAACAGCAAGGTTTTGGAGTCGGCGGAGAACGCCGAAATATGCCGGTTATCAGGAGACCAGCGCGGCGAATACAAACCGTCAGAAGCGGGTAGAGAAGAAAGCTGGCGGGTGGAGACATCGAGAATACGGATCGACGAAGCCGGATTGTTCGACTCGCCCGAGAAGATGATTTTGCTGCCATCGGGCGACCAGTTGGGATCAAGCTGCTGGCCGGAATCATCGGGCAGCAGAAGGCGGGGACTTCCCCCGTCGGGAGAAACCTGGTAGATCCTTGCGGGCTTGTCGGCTCCTTGAGCGAACTGGAAGAAGAGGATGGTTTTTCCGTCGGGCGACCAGCGCGGAAGAATAGGCGAAATGGGCGCGAATGTAAGCTGCAGGCGTTCGGAGCCATCAATCCGGCTGCGCCAAAGCG
>Ga0210409_10005778_pt1 | contig 12959 bp, 12 predicted proteins | sample IncBWH17MmetaG_FD_161649 | JGI IMG/M metagenome (GOLD analysis project Ga0210409, IMG submission 161649) | Forest soil microbial communities from Barre Woods Harvard Forest LTER site, Petersham, Massachusetts, United States - Inc-BW-H-17-M | ecosystem: Environmental > Terrestrial > Soil >...
CTCGCCCGCCGGAACGGGGCGGCCGTCGGGGTCGCGTATCTCGATCTCGCCGAGCACGGTCCGGCCGACCGATCCCGGGTGCCCGAGCCATTCGGTGCCGCTGATCACCGTCACGGCCTGGAGTTCGGTCCCGCCGTACAGTTCGATCACCTTGTCCGGGCCGAGCCAGTCGATCCAGGCCTGCTTGAGCCAGGCCGGGCACGGCGCGGCCAGGTGGAACGCCACCTCCAGGCTGGACACGTCGGTGCCCAGCCGGACCTCCTCCGGCAGCCGCCAGATCCTGAGCATCATCGTCGGCACCATGAGCATCCAGGTCACCTGGTGCTTCTCGACCAGGCGCAGCGTCTCGGCCGGGTTGAACCGCGGCATCAGCACGACGTGGTTGCCGAGTAGCATCGCGCAGGTGGTGGCCACGAACGGCCCGTTGTGGGCGAGCGGTCCGGTCATCAGGACGCATCCGTCGGAGCGCAGGCACACCAGGGCGCCGCCTGGTCCCACGAGCTCGAACAACGCGGGCTGGGTGGCGCCGATCAGCTTCGGTCGCCCGGTGCTCCCGCCGCTGGTCATGAGCTTCCACTCGGGCGAGACGCCGGGTGTGAACGAGCCGGCCGGAAGCTCCCCCGGCACCGCCTCCAGGACCGGCCGCGTCTGTCCGTCCGGTGCCGGCGCCCCCACCACGAGCGCGGGGTCGGCCAGGTCCACGATGGCGGCGCGTTCCAGCGCCGGGAGCCGGTCGGAGATCGGCTGCGGCACCGCCCCCAGGGCCCAGGCCGCGAACATGCTCTCGACGAACCCGATCGAGTTGGGCAGCCCGATCGTGACCGTGGACCCCTCGGTGACGCCGCGGGCGGCAAACAGCGCGGCGAGCCGCTCGACGCGGTCGGTGAACTCGGCCCGGGTCAGCGTCTGGTCCAGGTAGGTCAGCGCCGGCCGGTCCGGGCCGGCCACGGCCAGCTGGCGCAGAACGGAAAGAAAAGTAGTCCCCTGCACGTACCGAAAGTACACCGGACCGGGCCGGCCGCCCAGGACCCGATATCGGGTACGCCGTCAGAACGCGAGCCGACCGCCTAGAAGAAGGTGTGCACCGCGTCGATGACGCGATCTTCCTCGTCGAGCACCGGGATCACGCGCCATTTGTCGAGCGTGGTGCAGGGGTGGGAGATGCCCAGGCACACCAAGTCGCCGGGCGTCAGCCCGGTATCGTGATCCAGCCGCAGGTAGGCGTGCTGGTCGTTGAGTCCGGTCACCTCGGCGCCGGCCAGGCCGTCCGCTCCCCCGTCCCGGCGGCGCACCCGCAGCGGCACCGGCAGGCCCGCGTCGAACCCGGCGTCCCGGCGTCCCGCGCCGAGCAGTGCCAGCCCCGGCTCGGGGCGCGACACCACCTGCGCCCACAGCTCCAGGGCCGGCCGGAACACGGGCGCCCCGGTCACGCCGCGGGCGGCGGGCGTGACGGTCTGGTAGAGCCCGTGATCGTGGAACGGGTAGCAGCCGCTGCGCAGGACCACCGTCGCCTCGGCCGGGAACCCTGATCCGGCCGCGGTCAGCTCGCGGGCCACGATGTCGAAGTACACGCTGCCGCCGGCCGTGACGATGAACTCGCCGTCGGCGTCCGCCAGTCCGGCCACGACGCCGGCCAGGTCGGCCAGCCGGCGGCAGAACGAGGTAACCGTGGCGAGGGTCTGCGCGGTCGGGCCGCCCGGGAGGCTGCCCTCGTAGCCGGCCACGCCTGCCACCGCGAGCGTGCCGGTCGCGGCGGCCGCCTTGGCCACCGCCAGGGCCTGCTCGTCAGTCCGGCAGCCGGTACGGCCCAGGCCGATCTCCACCAGGACCGGCAGCCTGCGCCCGGCCGGGCGGGCGGCGAGCACCTGGTCCAGGATGGCCACGCCGTCGGCGCTGTCCACGTAGCAGTACGCCGCGAAGCCGGGATCGGCGGCGAGCTCGTCCGCCAGCCACGCGATGCCCGCCTCGTCCACCAGTTCGTTGGCCAGCAGCAGGCGGGGGAAGCCGAAGGCCCGGTAGGCCCGCAGCTGGCCGATGGTGGCCACGGTGATGCCCCAGGCGCCGCTGGCCAACTGGCGGGCGGCGAGCTCGGGAGACATCGCGGTCTTGCCGTGCGGGGCCAGCCGCACTCCGGCGCGGTCACACCAGGCGGCCATCGCCCCGAGGTTGCCCGCCAGCGCCGACTCGCGCAGCGTGAGCAGCGGATAGCTGAAGCCCGCCGCGTGCAGGGCCGGCCGCGCCGCGGCCAGGCTGGCCGGGCTGGTGCCGCCCTTCCCCCGTGCGAGCAGGCCGAAGCCCTTGTCGGTCGGTTCGGCGGGGCACTCGCGCAGCGCCGGGAGACGCTCCGCGACCAGGGGCGGCAGCGGATGCGTCACCTGGCCTCCTCATCAGCTCGCGACCTACGCACCAAGCTTAGGTTGATCGTGCCCTACAGGAGCCGGGGGGGCGACGGGGCGGGGCGCAAGGCCGGTGACACCGGGCGGCTGGCACGCCGAGGCCGGCCAGTACCGCGTCGGCAGCTGACCTCCCCAGCGCAGCCTCAACCACGCAGCCCTAAGGGCGGGTCCCGCTGGCGAGCACGGCGCTGGCGGGCAGGGCGACCACGCCGTCGCCTGTCGCGTACCGGGCGGCCAGGCTGTCGAACTTGCCCTTGATGCGCTCGATGGTGGCGTCGTCCTGGCGTGCGATCACGGCACCGTTGGTCCCCACCTGCGCCCGGTAGACCTGCCACCATTCCTGCGGATCGACCCGGTGCTCCCAGTTCAGCAGGCGGGCCGCGGTCCCGGTGAAGCCCACGCCGGCCAGCAGCGCCGCGAACGCGCGAGGGGAGCTGTACGGCCGGAACGGCGGGACCGGGATGTCCTGCGGCCAGGGCACGCCGGCTGCCTCGATGGCCTCCCTGGCGAGGCCGAGCGCCGGGGACGGCGGGTTGCTCCAGCACGTTAGGGCGAGCCGTCCGCCCGGGCGCAGCACCCGCCTGAGCTCCGCCAGCACGGCGGCCGGATGACCGGCATGGTTGATGACGAAGTTGCCGGTCACCGCGTCGAAGTCGGCGTCGGGCAGCGGCAGGTCGGGCAGCACGGCTACCCGCACGTCCAAGCCCGGGACGTTGCGCGCCGCCGCCTCGGCCATGCTGGGCTCGGCGTCCACCGCCGTCACCTTGGCCCGTCGCTCCATCGCGACCGCGGCCACCACGCCCGGTCCGGTGCCGACATCCAGCACTTCGGTGCCGGCCCCGACCCCGGCCGCGTCCAGCAGCGGCCCGGCGGCGCGCACGGTCAGCCGGGCGAACCCGCCCTCGTAGGCGTCCGCCCGGCCCGTCCACAGCCCGCGTTCGTAGCTATCGAAATCCATGCACGCATCACAGCACACCGCCGGCTCGCTAGGGTGCGTCTGGGCCAGCCGGGGCCAGCAGCAGGACGGCGAGGATGGTCAGGGCACCGCCGACATATTGCGGCGGGCGAAGCGTCACGCCGAGGAAGATCGCGGCGGCCACCGCCGCCAGTGCGGGCTCGAGGGTGCTGGTGACGGCGAATTCGGTGGGCGTAATGTGCTTGAGACTGGCCTGCGACAGGCTGAAAGCGACCGCGGTGGCGGCCACGGCCACGAACGCGATCAGCGCAGCGACGACAACGGGATCACCGGAGGCGTGTGCCGTCCACGGAGGAAACCAGGCCAGCATGGGAAGGCTCCCGATGCTCAGGCCCCACGCGGTGGCCGGTCGGGGACCGGTCTCGCGGACTAGGCGCGCCGAGCCGAGCAGGTAGAAGGAGTACAGCACCGCGGAGATAAGGGCGAAGGCGACCCCGGCCTGGTCTGCGCGCGACGCGCGCAGTCCCCCGGGCACGCCGGCCGCGAGCAGCCACACGCCGGTCCCGGCCGCGGCCACGGCGGCCAGACGCCTGGGCGTAGGCCGGACCTGGCAGCGCAGCATCTGCCATCCGGCTGTCATCGCGACCGCGCTGTACTGGACGAAGGTGGCCAGCGCGACGTTGGACCTGGCGATGGCGGCGAACCAGGTGTACTGGGCGCCCGCGATGCCGAGTACCGCCACGGTGATCAGCAGCCCGCTGTGCCCCCGCGGCCAGGCGGGCCGGAACGCGGCGAGCAGCAGCAGCCCGCCGCAGGCCATTCGCACGCCGACCAGCCAGCCGGGCTCGACATGATGGCGGGTGAACAGGTCCTGGGCTGCAATGCCACCGAGCGCCCACAACGCGGCCGCGGCCGCAGCCAGGCCCAGCCCGGCGACTCGCCGGGGCGCGTCGGCAGAGCGAGTTGTGTCCAGCCCCGACGACCTCCCCCTTGATCAGGACCGGTTCACTGTAGCGTGGGCGATATGCCCGAGATGACATGGCTGGACGCCACGGCCCAGGCCGATCTCGTCCGGCGCGGTGAGGTAAGTCCCAAGGAGCTGGCCGAGGCCGCCATCGCCCGGATCGAGGCGGTCAACCCGCAACTGGACGCCGTGATCCGGACGCGGTTCGACGCGGCCCGGCTGGAGGCTGACGGCGAGCTGCCCAATGGCCCGTTCCGCGGCGTGCCGATCCTGTTCAAGGACCTAGGCTGCACGGTCGCGGGCGAGCCCACGGCGTTCGGCGTCGGGCCGATGCGCGAGGTGGCCTGGCCGGTGACGTCTTACCTGGCGGAGCAGTTCCGCGCGGCGGGCTTCGTCGCGCTCGGCCGCACCAACGTGCCGGAGCTCGGGACCACGGTGACCACCGAGTCGCGGAGCTTCCCCCCGGCGCGCAACCCGTGGGATCCGGGTCATTCGACCGGCGGCTCGTCCGGAGGCTCGGCGGCCGCGGTAGCGGCCGGCCTGGTATCGGTCGCGCACGCCAACGACGGTGGCGGCTCCATCCGCATCCCGGCGAGCGAGTGCGGCCTGGTCGGGCTGAAGCCGACCCGCGGCCGGGTAAGCCAGGGCCCGCTAACCGGGGAAGCCTGGGCCGGCGGCGTGGCCGACGGGGCCGTCACCCGGACCGTACGCGACGCGGCCGGCCTGCTCGACGCGATCAGCAACCGGATACCGGGCGAGCCGTACTATCCGCCGCCGCTGCCTGGCCCGCTGGCAGGGGAGGTCGGCGCCGATCCCGGCCGGCTGCGGATCGGGGTGCTCGACCGGCCCGGCGCCGAGGGCTATCTCGACGACCCGGAGTGCCGGGCCGCCGTGGCCGGCGCGGCGCTGCTGCTGGAGGCGCTCGGCCACCACGTGGAGGAATCCGCGCCCGCAGCGATGTTCGAGCCGGAGTTCCTCAGGCACTTCAGCACGATCATCGCGGCCGACACCGAGGCGACGTTCCAGGGCTTCGAGGAGCTGCTCGGACGGCCGATCGGCGAGGACGAGATCGAGCGGCGTAACGCCGCCTACCGGCGGATCGGCCAGAAGCTCAGCGCGGTCGACTACCTGGACAGCCGAGCCTGGTTCGGGACGTGGGCGCGGGGAATGGCCGGCTGGTGGGAGGATCATGACCTGCTGGTGACGCCCACCGTCGGCTCTCCCCCGCCCGAGCTGGGCTGGTTCACCGCGGCCGGGCCCGAGCACGAGGGGGAACGCGTGGTCAGCTTCATCCCCTACACCGCGCAGTTCAACATGACCGGCCAGCCGGCCATCAGCTTGCCGTTGCACTGGACGCCCGGCGGCCTGCCCGTCGGCGTGCAGCTGGTCGCGCCGTACGGGCGGGAAGATCTGCTCATCCGGGTCGCCGGCCAGCTCGAGCGGGCCGCCCCCTGGGCCGACCGGCATCCCCAGGTACACGCCTAGCAGGCCGGCTGGCCGCGCTCCGGGTGAGCGCGGCCAGCCGGGAGGTGGGGTCAGGGCAGTATTCCGGGGCCGGATACGAGAGCGGTTTTCAGGGTGGCCACCCCGCCCACGATAAGGTTGCCATCACGTGTTATTGCCCGAACGCGCACATGTTCGTCTCGCCGCGTTCGGTCAGGAGCCCGATGCGGCATGGCGGTGTCTCTAGGCCGCGGTGTCGGCTATGCGTCCCGGTGGACGGTGTCGGGGGCGAAGGCGGGCACGCAGACCGAGACGTATTCGGCGCCGTCGGCTCCCGGGGTGCTGTAACGCACCCATTCTCCGGGGCGCGTATGAACGCCCTGGCCGGCCTGCACGATCATCTGGCCGCCTTCGGACTCCACGACTAGGGCGCCGCGCAGCACGATCGTGAACTCATCGAACTCCGGGCGCTGCCCGGGCTCGGCCCAGCCCGACGGGCTGCGCATGTGGGCGATACTCAGGCCGTCCTGGCCCGTGTTGGCCCGTCCGACGTACTCGTCGATCAGCTTGGGCGGCTGGCCAGCCGCGGCAACCCGGCTCGGCTCCTTGATCAGTTCAGGCATAGTCGCCAGTATCCCGCAGTACGGATCTCGCCCGGCCATGACCCAAAATAGGCGGATGGAGCCTGACCTGGTGCTTGCCGCGTTCGACGCCGAGGTCCGCCGCAGTGTCCGGCCGGACGGTTCGGGGGCGCGGATCGAGGCCGACGCCCTAGTGGTGCGCTGGGTGGGCGCGGATGGCCGGGGGTGGTCGGGGATCGCCTGGTCGGGCCTGGGTGACGCCGACGCGGACGCGGTGATCGCCGCGCAGGTGGCCTATTTCGCCGCCCGGGGCGAGGAGTTCGAGTGGAAGCTGTACGACTACGACCGGCCGCCTGATCTGGGCGGACGCCTGCTGGCGGCGGGCTTCGCCGCCGCAGGCGAGGAGTCGCTGATGGTAACCGAGGTCTCCTCGGTGCCGACGCAGGTGGACCTGCCGCCCGGAGTCCGGCTGTTGCGGGTGACCGACGAGGCTGGCGTGGACCTGCTGGCCGACGTGCACCAACAGGTCTTCGGGACCGATAGCTCCCGGCTGCGCCGGTCGGTGCTGGCCCAGTTGCGCGATCACCCGGACGCCGTGGCCATGGTGGTGGCGCTGGCCGGAGACCAGCCGATCTGCTCGGCACGGATCGAATTCCTCCCCGGCTCGAGCTTCGCCAGCCTTTGGGGCGGAGGGACGCTGCCCGGCTGGCGTGGCCGGGGCATCTACCGCGCCTTGATCGCCTACCGCGCCCGGCTGGCCGCTGCCCGCGGCTACCGCTACCTGTACGTCGACGCCTCCCCGGACAGCCAGCCGATCCTGGCCCGCCTCGGTTTCAGCCGCCTCGCCGTTACTACCCCCTACGTCTGGGTTCCCGGCCGCGCCGGAGATCTCACGACGGGATAGCGCACGGCGTCATTGCAGGTGGCCGCGTCGGCGATGTCAATCGGTCGACAGCAGGGCCGGCTAGGCTGACCGGGTGGCGACGCCTTCGTTCCCGCCGGTCGTCCTGCGGAACGGCGTCGTAGTCGGGGATCCTCTCAGTACCGTGCTCGCCTTGCGGAAGGGCTCCTGGCATTTCGACGTTGGCGATCCTTCGCGGCCGGTGTCGTTCGGCGAGGCTGACCTCAGGCTCGCGAACCGCGGCGGTGCCCGCATCTCGGCGGCCGAGATCGCGGCGGTTCTCGAGCGGCGCGGTGCGATCGAGCAAGCTCTCGAGGCCATCGCCCCCGATGCTTCGCTGGCCCGAGAGGCGGACTCGGTGCCGTGGCTTCCGCTGAGGCAGCTGTTCGATGCGTTCGCGGGCATTCAGGGGATCGGCCTCGCGAAGGTGACCAAGGCGCTGCACCCACAGCGCCCGGCGTTGATCCCCCTGCTCGACAGCGCCGTCCGGAGATACCTGGAGGACGACGACCTCGGCGCCCGGGTCCCGTTCGGGGAGCGCGCGCTCCACCTCGTCCGCGGTTACAAAAGCGACCTGGACCGCAACCGGCAGGCGATACGAGCGGTCCGGCTAGAGCTCGCGAGGCGCAGCTGCGGGCTCACCGAGGTGAGGATCCTCGACTTGCTGATCTGGTCCGCCGTGGCCGCGGCCTGATCGGCGGGCAACTGCCGCCGTCGGCGGAGCCCGGTTATCGTAGGCGGTACCAGCGGTCCAGGTATTACCGCTCCGGATGGCAGGGGCTAGGGTGCTCGCAGTCGAGATCTCGCGTCATGGCGGGCCCGAAGAGCTCATGCTGGTCGAGCGCCCGGATCCGGTGGCCGCGGTCGGCCAAATAGTCGTGCGCAACAGGTGGATCGGGGTTAACTACGTCGATCTGCAGCATCGTGCGGGACAGCCTTATCCGGTCCGGCTTCCGCTGATTCCAGGCACCGAGGCAGCCGGGACTGTTGTCGCGGTCGGCGCGGGTGCGGATCCCGGGCTGGTCGGCTCCCCGGTGGTTCACTTCGGTCATCTGTGCGGCGTCTACGCCGAGATGACCGCGGTGCCGGCTGAGTTCGTCGTTCCGCTCGCCGCCGACGTGGCGCTTGACGCTGCCGCCGCCGTCGCCATGAACGGCACCACCGCCTATGTGCTGACCAGCATGGCCTGCCGGATCGGGCCAGGCGATGTGGTGGTCGTGCAGGCGGCCGCGGGCGCGACCGGGGGTGCTGTGGTCCAGCTCGCCGCGGCGGCGGGCGCCGAGGTGATCGCGGTTGCCTCCTCGGCGGACAAGGCCCGGGAGGCCGTCGCCCTGGGAGCCCGCCATGGCTTTGCCCTGCAGGAGGTGCCCGACCCGGTGGCGGCCGTGCTGTCCGTCACCGGCGGGCGGGGCGCGCACGTGGTCTATGACGCCGGCGGCCGGGATACCTTCGAGATGAGCCTAGACATGCTCGCCACCCGGGGCACTCTCGTGCTCTACGGCCAGTCCAGCGGCCCGGTCGCCCCGTTCGACCCTGGCCGGCTGTCAGGGATCACCGGCGCGGGCCGCGGCGCGGGCTCCCTGACCCTGAGCTGGGTTGCCGCTAGTCACTACCTAACCAGCCCGCATGACCGGGCCGCCGCTCTCAGCGCGATCCTCGCCCAGCTGACGGCCGGACGATTCAGCCCTCGTATCGCCGTGCGCTTGCCCCTTTCTAGCGCGTCCGAGGCGCATACCCGCCTGGCCAGCCGGACTGTCCTGGGGAAGATTCTCCTCGAGGCATGACTCGCGATCAGCTAGCTGGTATGTCCGTCGGCTAGAGCCGGAGCAGATGGCCCCGGCCGTGCCGGGCGTATTCGGCCTCCAGCGCACTCTTGCGGTCCGCTGTCATCAGGAGGTATCTCTCGCCGGTGCGCTCGTAGACCGGGTCTTCGCCGTTCCACAGCATGCGGCGCAGGGTCGGCTTGCTGATCTTGTGGGTGGCTGTCATCGGCAGGTTGCTGGTGAGCCGGACTAGTCGCGGCGCCCACTTGATGCCGAGGTCGGGCTGCTCGCCGAGGAAGGACCCGAACGAGCCGGGGTCGAAGTCGCCACCGGAGAACTCGAGCGCCGCCATGACCTGGTCCCCGGTGACCGGGTCGGGGACGGGGTAGACGGCGGCTGCGATCACACCGGGGAAGCGGCTCAGGATCCGCTCGACGGGGGCGGCCGCGAAGTTCTCCGAGTCCACGCGGAGCCGGTCCGCCGTACGCCCGGCAAACCAGTAGAAGCCGTTCTCGTCGCGGTAGCCGAGATCGCCGGTCCAGAAGTCGCCGTCCCGCATCCTGTCCTGGCTCGCCGCGGGGTTCTTGTAGTAGCCCTCGAAGCGAGCCGCAGCCCCGCGGGAGACGATCTCGCCGATGGCCTCCTCGGGATTGAGCACCACTCCGCTGGCATCGAAGCGCGCCGCCGGGCAGACCTCGCCGAGGGTGCTGACGATCTCTACCGCGAACCCTTGCTGCGGGATACCGAGCGCGCCCTCGGGAGTGCCGGGCGTGCAGATGATGTAGCAGGTACCCTCCGACGAACCGTAGGACTCCAGGAGCGGGCAGCCGTACCGCCGCGAGAACTCCGCGCGGTCCCGGGCCGAGGCCTCGGTGCCGAAGCCGAAACGCAGCCGGTTATCGGCCTCTTCCGGGCGCTCCGGCTGGGCCAGTACGTAGGCCAGTGACCGGCCGACATAGTTGAAGAAGGTCGCGCCGAACCTGCGGATGTCGGGCAGGAAACCCGAGGCGGAGAACCTCCGGCGCATCGCGAACGCCGAACCGTTCGCCAGGCACGGACCGAGGGAGGCCATCAGCGCGTTGCCGTGAAAGATCGGCATCGCGTTGTAGGCCACGTCATCCGGGCTGAACTTGATCGGGTTGACCTGACATATGAACGCCCACCGGCCGGTCGAGCAGATCACCGCCTTGGGCGCTCCCGTCGATCCGGATGTGAAGAGCAGCAGCAACGTGGACCGCGGATCGAGGCCCTTCGCCGTCGCCCCGGCCGCCGCCCCGCGGTGCGTCGCGAGAAGGCCCGCATACCCGGAACTGCTGGCGTCGAGGATCTGCGATACGCCGTGGCCTGCGCCGTCCAGGAGATCGCCGTAGGCGTGGTCGGTCACGATCACCGCGCAGTCGGTGCCGCGGATATCGGCGGCCAGTTCCGCCCCGCGCCGGGTCGGGTTGATGCCGACCACAGTCGCTCCGCACAGGGCAGCGCCGGCGATGAGGAAGATGTACTCCGGTGTATTCTCCAGCAGCACGCCGACGTGCCAGGGGGCTTCCTGCGGTCGGAGCTGCTGCATGAGAGCCGATCGGGTGACCGCCTCCTGCACCAGCTCGCGCCAGCTCCACCGCTGGTCCTCAAAGAGCAACGCGGTGTTGTCATCCCCGGCGCGAGCCAGCAGCAGTTCGGCGATCGTCGCGTGCCCGGGTGCGAGGGGCGTAGCCGCGGTAGGTTCCTGCGCACGATCGGGCTCCTGCTCACCGGCCGCGCGGCGGCGGAAGAACTCCTGGTCCCAGACTGCCCCGCTCATAACTCATCCTTCTGGCCAGGAAGGCGCTTTCCCAGATAGGCTTGCCTCGATCATCGCCCAGTGCCCGCGGTTGGGAAACCCGTTCAGTTCGACCTCGGAACTGCGGGCGCCGAGCCCGCCAGCGGAGTGGTGTCGAGGTACCTGATCTCGTAGACGCGCTCGGTGAACTTCCAGCCGTCGCCAGTGCGCTGGTAGCGGTCGTGGTAGATGGCGTAGTTCAGGTGCGAGCTGCCGTCGCGCAGGTGGATGACCTCATGGAGGTAGGCGCGGCCCGACGCGGTGTCGCCGTCGAGCTGGATCGTGCCTGGGTGAGTGGTCTGCACGAAGTAGTCCACGAGAGCCTCGCGCCGATCGCGCCAGGCGAGGATCTGTTCCCGGCCGACCAGCTCGACGGGAACGTTGGGCATCCGCAGCGCGCCGTCCGGCGTGAACAGCAACGCGAGGCGGTCGTAGTCGCACATCATCGCCGCGTCGGTGAACTCGCCGCGCAGCGCCTCGATCTCGACGCGGTCGGCGGTGGCCTGAAAATCGCTCATCGGATTCCTCCCTGCTCGTTGGATGCTGTGTTCGTCTTATTAGTTCGACAACACAGCCCCTCCGAATGTGAGGCGACGCGCCACCTCAAATCCCGGTGTACGCGTGCGACATGGCAGGCAAGGTCGGAGAAACGTTGCGAAAATACACGCTAGCCGACCGGGCGTCGGCCCGGCCGGCTAGAGGCTGGTTCGTGCGCGGGCGGGCCCGGGATCCGGATCGGGATCCGGCCCGGCACCGGGCGCTAGTTCCCGGGTCAGAACCGCTCCGGGGTGTTCCTCGAGCTGGTCAGCCGGGTCTGGGCGTAGTTGCACTCGGCGACGATAGCGGCGATGCGCCGGCCGATGCGAGCCATTGGACCCTGTGCGCTCTGCGTCACGTTGTGGTTCATAGTTCCTCCTCGGTTTCCGGCCATCTCTTTGCCGGTCACTATTGAGTCTCGCCGTAAGGCCCTGTCTGGCGCGTCGGAGGAAAGCCCTATTTTGCCTGCTGAGATCCGTCTTAGCCGGGCCGGAAACCGGCTTACCCCTACTTAGGCGCCGCCGACCGGCTTAGCACGGCCGCCGCCTGACACTCCGGCGGGTCACGTCGTCGTACCAGTGAGAACAACACCATCCAGCGAACAGGAAAGAGACGATGAGTGATTTTCAGGCCATCACCGACCGCGTCGAGATCGAGGCGCTGTGGGGCGAGTTTACCGACGCGGAGATGATGGACGACTACGACCGCTTCGCGTCGCTGTTCACACCGGACGGCGTTTGGCGGGTCCCGGCCGTCAGCGTCGAGTTCGCCGGCCGGGAGGAGATCCGCGCCGGGATCAAGCGGCTGAAGGAGGACCTGTGGGACTTCCTCGTGCAGACCTCGCACCCGGGCGTGATCCAGCTTGACGGCGACACCGCGTCCGGCCGCGCCTACGTCCTGAGCTTCGGGCGCTTCCGCGACGGCGGCTCGCACCTGAACTACTCCGTGTACCACGACCGTTACCAGCGGACCCCGGACGGCTGGAAGTTCGCCGAGCGCGTCGACGAGGTCAGGTACCTGGACACCTCCGCGCTGGCGGGCTCGCCATCCTGACCGGTGACCTCCCGGCCGACGTTGCCGGTCGCGCCCGTCACAAGGATCATGGGCACCATCCTTGACCAGCCGCATCCGTGCCCGCTACCCGGCGAGCAGCGCCTGGGCACTGGTGTAGGTCGCCATCACCAGGCCCTCGTGGGCGGGCAGATGCAGGTCGCCGAACTTCTCCAGCGCCAGCAGGGTGTCCGAGGCCAGGAACAGCGCTCCGCCGGCGGCGGTCTGCGGCGAGCCGGAATCCAGCGCCGCCAGGGACATCGCGAGCAGCGCCGCGCTGTAGATGATGACGGGGATGCGGTCCTTGCCCGTGCGCTTCCACAGGTAGGCGTTCACCGCGCCGAACGTGACCAGATGCGGCGCGGCCAGGGCCGGACGAGCGCGCAGGTACCCGCGGCCGGGGCGCTGCCGCAGGGCGATGATCCAGGCAACATGCCCGGCCAGGAAGCACCCCAGCCCCGCGATGAAGGCCGCCTGGTTGCTGCCGAGCAGGGCGACATCGCCCGCGCCACCCAGGGCGAGCGCCCGTTGCGCCGGGCGGTCGCGGCCCGCCATCAGCATCGGCATCAGCAATGGCTCGGTCAGCCAGCGC
>Ga0210409_10005780_pt1 | contig 12952 bp, 15 predicted proteins | sample IncBWH17MmetaG_FD_161649 | JGI IMG/M metagenome (GOLD analysis project Ga0210409, IMG submission 161649) | Forest soil microbial communities from Barre Woods Harvard Forest LTER site, Petersham, Massachusetts, United States - Inc-BW-H-17-M | ecosystem: Environmental > Terrestrial > Soil >...
AGGTGAGCCGCTGTCTATTGAGATACTTTGCAGCAAGTCGGTTTGTTCTTCAAGGAATTGCTTTAACGCATGCAGGTTCCTATTTGTCGTAAGGAAAGGGGCAGTATGCCGGATAAGTCCAGGCGCTTCTGCCTTGTAGTCAAGTGCTTCCTCAACTTCTCTCGTGGGTGCGAGCAATTTTTCAATCTGAGCAGCAACCTTCTGATAATAGGAAAGTGGGGAAGCCTTCAGTTCCGCAATAATGCGTGACCAATCGCGGGCAGACGTTTCGAAGGACATCCCACTCCACTGACCAAAGAGTAAGAAATACCGCACACAGTCAAGTACACGCGATGTGAGGGCGCTTCTCTGATCTGATTTTGTGGTATCGACCCGGTAGTACTGCTCAAATGCACGTAGCAACGTTGCTCTATGCTTCGCGAACAACTCCAGGGATTCAATTCCGAATGATTGATATTCCTTTTCTACGTCTTCTAGATCCTCTTCTGGCAAACTCTCGGGAATATAGAGGTGCAGGGGATGGAGGATCGCTTTCCCAAAAGCTGCCTGATAGCGTGTCGATTTTTCCTGGCCTGAATTCAGGGATCCCTCATGAAAGAGTGCCAAACACAAGTGCATGGGTATCTTGCCAAAATCCACAGTCAACCTCGCCATGTCACCGACGGATGCATGACCATAGCTGTGGAACATTTCCTCAAGTTTCTGATCTGGATCGACTCCTTTTTCACCCATTTCATGCAAAATCTCCCAAGGCATGCCCGCAGCGCGCGATTGTCGAGCTCCAGCCCATGCTTTATGCGCTGCTGTTCGTTTTGTGGAATTTGCGACTGTGGTGGTAGTAATGGTACCTGTGGTGAGATCTTCTATACAAATGAGCCGTAAGCCAGTCACATCAGCAGAGTAGGTAAACCATCTGTAGGAACCTACAATGTATTCTTTTTCCGGGCGTATTTCTGTTTTTGCTTTCTGGAGAGATTGGTTCATAAGCCCTATTGTGGACTATTTTGCCAGGAGTTGTCAATTTCAAAAGCGCACTCGTTCGCGAGCTTTCATAGACGAATCATTTCTAGCACATTTTTCTTCCACATTAGTCTAGCAGGTTGAAAGCCATCAGCTATGGCAAAGGAAAACTAAACAACTACTGGTTGGTTGCTGTTCGTTCCGCTGGAGTGAGCAAAGCGTTTAATGTAGAGCGTCGAATACGATAAGCTTGACGTGTACCGCGATGGGGTAGAGTTATTGCCTCTAAAACTCCATTCTTGATCCAGCGTCTCACTGTGGTATCATCCACGCGCAATTGTTGGGCAACTTCGCGGACGGTTAGCAGGTCCGCCTCATCATGTGCCACCCTGGCCTCTTTCTGGTCTTGTGCTATCATGACGGACAGTCTTCTTAAAAGCTGGCATGCTTTTAGACTGTGCTGTTTATCTATTTGACTATAACGACGAACTGACTGGTTTTTAGTAACGCTCTACATAAACGACGTTTATGTTCCTGATGCAGGAAATACCTGTATATGCAGCAATCGCTTATAAAATGAGGAGAGCTTCGAGCATAGGTATTGCGCTTATTAACCGCCAATCATTGACATACTGCGATTTGCTCGCTTAAAGCGTTTATCACCGATGTAATGCTTGAGTTCTTTGTTCCAGACAGCCTTACGGATGGTCTTAGCCAGGTCTTCATCTGAAGCATCTGAGCGTAAGACAGCTCGCAAATCAGTCTCTTCAGTAGCAAAAAGACAGGTGCGTAATTGGCCATCTGCAGTCAAGCGGATACGATCACATGTTGCGCAGAACGGTTCGCTCACAGGGTTAATAAAACCAACTTCGCCTATACCATCACTAAACGTATAACGACGTGCAGTTTCGGAGGGATCGCCTGTGATTATCGGAACGAGTGGACCATATTCGGCTTCGATAATAGCCTTCAATTCGGCGCCTGTCAGAATATCCTCTTTGCGCCAGAGCTGATCGGCATCCAGGGGCATAAATTCTATCCAGCGCATGACGTAAGCCTTACGACGGGCCAGGCGTACAAAATCAAGCACTTCCTCTTCACTATAATCCCTGATCGCAACAGCATTTACCTTAATCGGATGGATCGATGGATATTTTTCAAGCTCCTCTATTCCCTCCAATACGCGAGCGAGTTGATCTCTGCGAGTGAGTCGCGCGAACTTCTCGCGTAGAAGCGAGTCGAGGCTGACATTGATGCGTGTTAGACCCGCCTCTGCGAGTGCTCCGGCAAGTTGCTTTAAAAGGATACCGTTGGTTGTAAGGCTCAGACTTCGTAGCCCGTCGATCTTGCGTAATTGGCGTACAAGATCAGGAATATCTCGTCGCACAAGAGGTTCGCCACCAGTCAGACGAATTTGCTCAATACCGATACTGACTGCAACCCTGGTAATACGTTCAATTTCCTCGTACGAGAGTATCTCAGCCTTCTTAAGCCAGGGTAAACCCTCTGCGGGCATGCAGTAGGTGCAGCGGAAATTGCATTTATCGGTGATAGAGATGCGCAAACTTTTAATGCGTCGTCCATAGCTGTCTACAAGTAGTTCCATATGTCAGTCTCCTGGTGTGGGTAGTTTTGAAGTAGCTCTTGTCTAACAACTATATCACATTTTTGGTTTTTATGTGGTAGATGGTTCAGTAAGAGCCCGTGCCATTTCTTTCTCGCGTAAGCTGCTAGCGTACTCCAAATCAACTTGCCACTGGCTTGTGGATCGACGCAAGACGTGTAAAGTCGCTTCAAGTTGTGCCATATCCATTGCATGATACTGCATCTCGCCTTCAACCAGGTTCTTTGCCTGTGCCTTCAAGTGCAGTATGTGTGTCTGGCAGTAGTTGATATAGTGGTCGATCAGGTGTAAACGTTCGGCGGGGTGTAGATATTCGAGAAAACATACCTTCTGCCAGAAGAATTTTGAGTATTCCCCAGGATTCGAGGTTGTATCCATCATTAACTGGTGAAAGCGTTTGCGCCCAGCTTCCGTAATCTGGTACGTGCGGAGTTGTCGTTCGCTATGTTTCTCTTCATTACCCTCCAAAGAAGCAACGATCAAACTCTCTTGCTCTAGTTTTGCCAGTCGTGGATAGAGCCAGCCGTGGCTGATTTTCGCTATTGGTCCGATGATGTCATTGATGATTTTGGAAATCAGATAACCATGGATTGGCTCCCGCATGAGGAGGGAGAGAATGATGAGTTCGTACATATTCTTACCTCAGTAAAATAGTCAGTTCATTGGCGCCGATTTTGATCCAATGTACAATTGCCCTGCCTAAAAAGTTGAATACAGCCATACCTTAAAGATAGGTTTGTCAGACATAATTGATAGACATGTCTCTAAGGGATATTTATACGTCTTCTGATTGGGTTTGTCAAGGTTGGCACGATGATAGAGAAACAGGGAGAAAATATAGAAAGGCAGTAAATGATTGTCGGGAATCACTTACTGCTTTTCTTACAAGAAACCTGGACCTGAGCTTATGCGTCGTAGTAGAGCTCGAACTCAATCGGCGTTGGACGCAAACGTACCTCGTCGACCTGAGAGCGTTTCAGGTCAATATAATGTTCAAGTAAGTCTGTTGTGAAGACGCCGCCTTCAAGCAAGAAAGCGTGGTCGTCCTCAAGCGCATCCAACACCGCATCCAGGGTGCTGGGGACAGAACGAATCTCGCGCTGCTCTTCAACAGACAGGTGGTACAGGTCACGATCCACGGGGCCATAGCCATGGTCGCTCGGTTCGATGCCGCGACGAATACCATCGAGACCGGCCATCAACATAGCGGGAAATGCCAGGTAGGGATTCGCTGTTGGATCGGGCGGGCGGAACTCGACGCGTTTCGCCGAGGGGCAATCGGTCAGGGGGATGCGCACGGCAGCGCTGCGGTTGCCTTTTGAGAAAACCAGGTTGACGGGAGCTTCAAAGCCCGGTACCAGGCGCTTGTAGCTATTAGTAGTGGAAGCAACAATGCCCAGGAGCGCCGGTGCGTGTGTCAGCAGGCCACCGATGTAGTAACGAGCAAGCTGAGACAGACCAGCATAACCTTCGCCATCATAGAATAGCGGCTTCTCATTTTTCCACAGGCTTTGATGGACATGCATACCGGAACCATTGTCGCCAAACACAGGTTTGGGCATGAACGTGACGGTCTTGCCGTGCTTGCGGGCTGTGTTCTTGACAACATATTTGTAGAACATCATGTTGTCTGCAGTCTTAAGTAGAGAATTGAAACGGATGTCGATCTCTGCCTGTCCTGGCCCGCCGACTTCATGGTGCTGCGCTTCGACCAGCACGCCAAGCTCCTCGAGCACAAGCGCCATCTCGCTACGAATATCCATTAACGTATCATTGGGAGCGACCGGGAAGTACCCTTCCTTCACGCGCATGCGGTGACCGAGGTTAGGTTTGCCGTTACTCGCGCTATTCCAGTGTGCCTCGTCCGAGTCAATTTCCGCATATTGAATATTTGCCGTGGAATTGTAGAGCACATTGTCGAAGATAAAAAATTCTGCTTCGGGACCGAAGTAGCTCGTATCTGCAATTCCAGTTGAGCGCAAGTATTCCTCAGCCTTGCGGGCGATATAGCGCGGGTCCCGGCTATAGGGCTTTTTGCGACCTGCTGGGCCAGGATGAGCGACGTTGCAGATCAGGCTCAATGTCGGGATGGCGGTGAAAGGATCCATGACGGCAGTAGTTGGATCGGGGATTAGTAACATATCGCTTTCATTGATCGTCTGAAATCCCTTTACACTGGAGCCATCGAAGGCTTTCCCTTCGACAAATGTTTCTTCTTCAAGTTCGCGAATGGGCACGCTGAAATGCTGCCATATGCCCGGCACGTCTACAAACTTTAAGTCGACCATCTTTGTGCCGTTCTCACTGGCGAATCGCAATACCTCTTCTGGGGTCATATCTGTTGCTCTCCTTCGACATTTATCCTGTAACCGATGCTAGCACAATAGGCTTGCTCTGACAGAATATATTTATACACTTTGCACAAGATATGAGGCTTTTCAGATTCTCACTTGCCTATAATATCTCTTCTATGATAATACTCTTCTTCTCTCTAAGATACTACTGTTAGATTACCCGAAAGTTTTGGCCTGTTTTTTGTGCAAATTGCACAATTGTTCACTTCGGCGTATCAGGTGCGGGATCAATGATCATTGTACCTGCACCTTCCAGGGGAGACATTATTGTGGAAGCTGAAAGGGCATTCCTCACTCAACTTGTGAAGAAGAATTTGAGCAATTCTGGCATGCCAGGTCAAATCGAAAACGTTGAAGTAAACCTACACATAGTCCCGCAAAATTGGTCTCGTCAAGCACGTCGGTCCACCTTCAGCCTTGAGTGAGATCTCATTTCCCTGATAAGTCACGACCTCGCAACCGGCTTCTTCTAGCAGGCGTTTAGTGACCGGGTTCCCCTCCAACATCAGGCATTTGCGGGGAGCCAGTGCAAGCACGTTAGTACCCATTGTTGGGAACTCTTCATCAGGAATTTCGATTAGTTTGAAATCTCGCTGCTGTAACTCCTGCCAGAAAGGCACCGCCATAAGGGGAGGGTAGACGACTGCAGTGTTATCATCGACGATACTGATCAGCGAGAGCAGGTGCAGGCAAGCCTCCGGGCCAGTATAGAAAGGCAATTCTACTGGAATGACCTTCACGCCTATTCCTGATAAAGCCTCGCGAAGTTGGCGCAGTCCCTCCGCATTGGTGCGGAAACCCAGACCCACTGCTAGTGTATCATGATCTACCCACAAAAGGTCGCCTCCCTCGGCACGCGCATCCCCTCGCAAAGTAAAGAGTATAGGCACACCCAACTGCTCAAAGCGGCGGGCCATTGCTGCCTCTTCGCCTCGTCGTTGAGACTTGCCCATGCTCAAAATAATCGCTCCATGGTCGGTCACAAGGGCTGGATCAAATGCGAAGATTGCGTCGGCACGACCGGGCTGTGGCTCATCGTGGTAGACAACTTCTGCCCCTCCCCGGCGCAGCAATGCTACCAGGCCGTCGTGCTCTTGCTGTGCTAGCGTCAGATCTGGTCGGCCCGTATAATGCCAGGTTACAGGGTCGTTTACTGCGAAGGTCTCGTCAGGACGCCTCACTAGCACGGTGCGTAGTGGCGCGACCATGCTCTGGCTACCGTAATGTCTGGTCATTTGATGTGTTCCAATGCTTCTATTCAAAGTACTCAATAATATGTTCAGGTTTCAGATTCAGGCTTACGCGCGTCTCTTTCGAGAATTGCTCTTGCATTTGCCGTCTGGCTTTCTCTTCACCGTGGTAGCGTGCTGCCAGGCGGTAGATATCATGCTGTGCTATCTCAGGGTCATCGATCATTTCGACAGTGCCGTTAAGAGTAAGAAAGTTGTAGTCGTCCTCAATACAGATCGAAATACGAGGATCACGCCTCATGTTGCGTTCTTTCGCGCGGCCGACCTTCGTATTCATGGTAATCGTACCATCGTCTTCAAGCACATACCACATCGTGGTGAGCTGAGGTGTGCCATCCTGATTAATGGTTGCCAGTACAGCAAAACGCAGTTCTTGTAAATAAGCTCGAGCTTTTTCTGATAGTTCAACAGCCATAGACAATCTCCTTTCTATTGGTATTTAGAACCTCCACCTTGTCCAGGTCATCAATAGTGTCGATATCTAAGGCCAGACCAATACTATGATACGTCGAATAACTCAGATGCCTTTGCCTGGCCGCTTCAAGAAAGCACTGTAGACTATCAGGGCCAAATACATAAGGTACAGCCAGGGGTGGGCGTACCAGGATGGCGTTCGTTCCAGTGCCATCTCTTGATGGAGCAAGTACCACTTCGTGCTGCCTGGATTGTTCAAAGAAACAACGAATTTCCTGCGTGGTGAGCAAGGGGAGGTCAGCAGAAATGGTGAGCAGGGTTGTAACACCTTCGGACTTCTCTCTTAGAGCAGCGGCGTGCAGAGCCTGGTTGTGACCATGCTGCTCCTCGGTTATTGCTCGTGCTCCCCATAGGTAAGCCTGTTCTAGCACCTGTTCATCTGAGCTAACCACCGATACTTGCTCAAATAGTTCACTGTCTAGTAACACGCATAAAACATGGTGGAGCATATCCATGACTAATCTTTCCCTTTGGTGCTGGGATAAAGATGGCGCAAGACGGCTTTTGGCTAGGGTGAGAGATTTGACAGGTATGATTGCACTGTGTTTCATATAGCCATCTGTTATTCTAATCCTGCTACTTCTAAAACTTTATAGGCAAGAGCAGCCTTAGCTGCACTATCACGCATGATAGTATGTGTTGCTACTGCGGGAATGCCCAGCTCCTCAATTTCGCTCAAAAGGTGCGCATCCTGCTCATCGATCACCATCACGTCCAAAAAGTCGCGATAGCAGCGGGCAACACCCACAGGTGAGACCTCCATCCCAAGTCCAAGCATCAACTTATCTGCAGGCCCTTTAATTGGCGCCCCACCGACGATGGGGCTGACTGCGACTACCATTCCACTGGCCTCGTGAAGTGCGTCATGAATACCTGGGACAGCCAGAATGCTGCCAATACTGACTATAGGATTGCTCGGTGCAATCAAAATGGCCTCGGCCTCTTTAATAGCGTCGAGAACCCCAGGGGCTGGCCGTGACTCGCTTACACCCACAAAAATAACATCTAGAACTGCATCGGCACAGCGTCGTTTGACCATGTATTCCTGGAAGTGGAGAAGTCCTACAGGCGTCTGGATATGCGTTGCAACAGCTTGATCTGACATGGGTAAAATACGCAGCGTAAGGCCAAATTGTTTGCGTAATTCTTCCGTTACCTCGCTAAGGGGTTTGCCCTGACGCAAAAGGTTTGTACGATGAATATGGGTAGCAAGATCACGATCTCCCAACATAAACCAATCTTCGTTGCCGTAGTATGTTAACTGCTGCATCGTGTTGTAGGTATCGTTATGGATGCCCCAACCATGGGTCTCGTTGACCATTCCCGAAAGCGTATACATCACGATATCAAGGTCGGGAGATACATGTAACCCATAAAAATCACGATCATCCCCGGTATTGACAATCACAGTCAATCTTTCTTGGGGGATAACCTGTACTAAACCCTGGAGAAAACGCGCAGCGCCAACTCCACCAGCTAGAACAACAATCATAAAAACCTCTACATAACCGCTAATCAAAGCGCACGATTAAACTACTCAATGGCAAGCGCTCTCGCCGTTGTGGGTCAGCAGCGGCATAACCAATGGTAATGAGGGCCTGCGGGATGAGTCGTGGGTCCAAATCAAGCGCCTTACAGACGACTTCTGGACAGAAGAGAGGGGCGCACATCCAACCAGCATCCAGTCCCAGGTCATAGGCCATCAACAACATGTTCTGGATCGCTGCCCCGATGCTCTGGATTGCCATAGTCTTTTCGTCAGCCTGCCTGCGCTCATCGGGATAGTAATCCAGATCTTCGAGATAGAGACATGGTATGATGATCGCAGGAGCATTGAGGATGCGTTGGCGTGATTTCTCGAGGCGTATATTGACAGTTTCAGCATCCTGACCATCCATTTGCAGATTTTGCTGCCAGGTACTGCCCATCTGATCAGCAAGTTGTAGCTTTAGCTCCTGTGTAGTCAACACGGCGAAGCGCCAGGGTTGTCTTCCATGTGGGGATGGCGCCCAACGTGCTGCCTCTATGATTTCTTCCACCAACTCACGATCTACGGGTCGATCCTGGAACTTCCGCACACTGCGCCTGTTTCGCAATAATGTTGCGAGGGTATCTGTGCGAACTGGTAGGAGTACCGGTCGTTGCTCATAATGTGTTGTCACGTCGATCTATCACCTTTATGTAGTTATTCTTCTGAGAGTCGGTCAGTTAGCAAAACAGAATGAGATTCTCTTTTATTCCATTTGATTGTATCATTATGTTGAAGAGAGTGTCACCGGAACATATCGGTCGAGGGATCGCGTAAAAGTGTTTTTGCGCTTCCCGCGCTCGGAATATAGGTATAACCACGAATAAGTGCTACTGGTATGTGATCAATTTTTCCCATCACCAATTCGGCCGCTGATGCTAGCTCATCTGCTACCGCAAGCACACTGGCATGTAGTTCATATCCATAGGGATCGTATTGTCCGCGATAATCCACAATCGCTTCCATGCCTGCTACACCTATTGCCATATTGACCTGACCATTGCGCCATGGACGGCCCCAGGTGTCCGAAATGATCGCGGCTATATCAAAGGCAGAACTCTCGCCTGAAAGTTCTTGTAAGCGTGTGCGTAGTTGCTGAGCAGAATGATCAGAATCGACGGGAAGCAATGTGATTGCTCGCGCTCCGTTGACATTCGACTCATCTACTCCAGCGTTGGCACATATGAAGCCATGCTTTGTCTCGCAAATCAAGACACCTCGATCCATACGCACAATACGGCGGGTTTCTCGCAGCACGACTTCAATATAGGGTGCATCCTTCTTGCTTTCGACGGCCAGTGAGCGAGCGAACTCTGATGCGCGTACCTCGTCGAGATTGACAATATTCCCTTCGGCTTTGGAGACGATCTTTTGTGTTACAACAAGTATATCGCCCTGCAGAAGCTCCAGATCTTGTGCTTGCATAGCTTCATAAATGATGAGACCCAGGTCACTGCCTGGGGAGATATCGCCAATACCTGTAACTGCAATGATACGTAGTTCTTTGCTCATCCAATGCCTCCTGACTACTGTTGCTATTATATGGTGTGTGGCGCAATACTGCAAAGAGTGAAGTATTGGATATCTTGTTCTCGTTTTCAATACTTCTTTGATGTTCCTCAAGAAATGGATTTTTCAACCAACCTGGCCGAAAGAGTATGAGAGAAAAGGCATTTAGTGCCTATCCGAATAACCCAGCAGCGCGAAAAGCGATAAAGTCTCATGCAACTCTTGTTCCTAGTGTAAATGCACTATATGGACCAGGCAACTTTTGTTCTTCTTATTGTACACAGCACACAAAATAGTACATTTTGAGGTTGTATTTTGCTATCCTGACAGGTATACTTAGCACATAAGTAACCTCATCGGAAACACAACAAAACCTTCATTGGATTATTTTGAGGATGTGAAAGGCATGAATCATGGCAGAAACACGAACTGGAGACACCAAATCTACTAGCCCGGCAGCTCAAAGCTCTCAACGCGGACTCGCACCAGCGGACTCATCTTCGGTAGTCGTCAACCAGTCAACTACCACCAAAGGGAAAACGACCATTGCCAATGGCGTCGTCGCCAAGATCGTCGGTATTGCCGCCCGTGAGATTGATGGCGTGAAAGAGGTGGTCGGCTCTGGAGCAGGAGCCACCATTACTGGCCTGGCCGCCCGTGTCACTCGCGGCGACACGCGTGCCCAGGGCGTCAGCGTCGAAGTAGGAGAGCGCGAAGCAGCAGCGAGCATCAACATCGTTGTCGTGTATGGTGTGAGTATTCCAGATGTGGCTGAAGCGGTGCGGCGAAACATCATCGACCGCGTGGAAGCAATGACCGGTCTCACCGTGATCGCAGTCGATATCGCCGTGAACGATCTCTACTTTCCAGAGGATGAGACAGAAGACGAACATCCTCGCGTACAGTAGAGTCGAAGAGAAGCTCTAGAGGAGGAAGTATGCTTCCCCTTGATGCCGGGTCTGGTACGGAAGAAGCTCAGACACCCACAGCGTACATGGTGTCTGGGCGCCTGAGTGATACGGATATTGCGAATGCCATTGTGCATGCAATTCGTGATATCCCTGGCGTTTTGGGTATAGGTCAAGGGTTGTTTGCTAGAGTTGCAACATATGGGCCAGGAAAACACATCACGGGTATCGCCTTACAGCACCCTACACCGGGTGACCTATCGATTGAGGTGCACGTTGTACTCGATGAGCGTTTTCTCAACAAAGCTCTCTCAGATGGATCTTCAAGCTCAGATACAACACCCATTTTGCTGCGTTGTACCGACCAGGTACGAGCCGTCGTTTCGCAAACGCTTGAACAGCTCGGTTTGCCAGTGCCTCTCATGATCGATGTGACCATTGACGATATCCGGTAACATCCTGCGCCAGGTTTTGTAGGGTTCAAATTCTATGCTCAAAAGAGATCGGATATCAAAAGTCGTTGCTAAGGAAAGACCATCCAATCATGAATGTCTTTAATCGTACTATCGTGATCCTCTTGAGCCTGGTTGTCATCGCTTTCTGCATCATCGTGTTCTTGCTCGTAGGCGGAGTCGTTCGCCCGAGCCAGGTCAGCCCAGTGGGACTCTTGTTGAGTCTGTGGAGCTACTTCGCGCAACTGACCTCGACCAATGCGACGATCGCAGTGATCGTCTGTGCTCTTATAGTACTTGTTGCGGTGATCGTGCTCAGTCTCGAACTCATCATGCGACAACGCGAACCTCCTCAGTTTGTGGTGCGGGAGGATAAATTGGGAAAGGTGACGGTTGCACGCAGCAGTGTGCGCAGGCTCGTCGGATATGAGTCAGCGACCGTTCCGGGAGTGATCGAGACACGCCAGACAGTGGATAAAGGGCGTGATGGTCTGCGAGTGAGCGTTCGTGCCTTACTCTTACCCGAGGTGGATGCTCCGGCAGTGGGGCGTACCCTGCAGGAGAAGGTACAACAATCAATTCAAGGGCATATTGGCTTACCAGTGGCCGAGGTGCAGGTGGCAACCCAACTTGAACCGTTCGAGAAACCTCGACGACGACGAGTACGTTGAATGAAACAGCGCGATACTAGCGGAAGATGCCCGCACAACAAGACGAGATCACAAGGAAGGACAAGCAGAGGATGACACCCAGAGTAATTGGCATAGGCGTTGGCCTCGTATTAGGATTTGTGTGGATGTCACTTGGCTTTTGGGCCGCAGTACTCACAGGAGGACTCGCACTCGTCGGCTGGTTTGTTGGCAGCTTGATCGAGGGAACGATAAGTATTGTTGATTTGTGGAATGACCTTCAAGGGCGTCGTCGAAGTCTAGATTAGTACATTTCGACCCCGCACACCTCATCAAACTGTTCATCTCCTCCTTGCCAGAGTTAGAGAGAGATGTCGGCGTTTCTAGTTTGCTCAAGCCTCATAACTTATCACCTTTTCAGGTTATTCGGATAGGCACCTAGTACCAGGATCGAGCGAAAAAACGTCTCGCTACATCATTTGTCGTGTCTCATTTTTGAGTATTTCATCCAGACCGCACTGTTTTGATTTTTCCAATCGTCTAACTAGTGTACATCCAACCAGAAGTCCCCGACTAGGTGAGTGGAGGGCACGGGTGTCTCACAGCTTTTTGCAAAGTTCTGGCGAGGTGAACGTGGCGAATTGATTTTTCACGGATTGAGGCTTTGTTGATGGCGACGAGGGGTAGGGCGACCTCAATGAACTTTTTGCGGTAGCTCATAAGCTGTTATCCCGTTTCAGCTTACCAAGGGGATGTGTCTCAGCATCAAAGAATAAAAGTTCAGCCTTTGGCAGAGCCTCTACCAATTTGGCTTGACGTGTTCTGATACTATTCGAGTCACCCTGCCGCATTGAAATGGCAATGTTACGCTCGCCCCATCGTCGCATAGCTTGAATTAGATGGTTATCACTTTCTCCGAGAGAGTGCCCAAAGATAACTAAATCACCCGTGTGTTTGGTGAATTCTTTGTACGCGAATGACAAGTAGCTAGAGCGATTAATTGAAACTAGCTTATCCTTCGCGGTACCTTCGGTCACAAATAGGGGTGTCTCACCATGCTCAAGTGACTCATCAAACTGAGCAAGTAGTTGGCCTCGTTTTGCTGTTAATTTTCTTGTTTCGCCCGAAAGAAGGTGGACGAGATGTAGACCGCCATGAAGATAAAGGATTCTTGGCCTAGAAAGCTCTGTATTTGTGATATCGAAGGATACTTTAGCCCCAGAAGACGACTCTGACCAGAAGTAACGTTTAAATATTATCGGTT